>Ga0315296_10002298_pt1 | contig 16338 bp, 16 predicted proteins | sample YL17G14_18_MG_FD_203921 | JGI IMG/M metagenome (GOLD analysis project Ga0315296, IMG submission 203921) | Sediment microbial communities from Yellowstone Lake, YNP, Wyoming, USA - YL17G14_18 | ecosystem: Environmental > Aquatic > Freshwater > Lake > Sediment | place: USA: Wyoming | collected... | reverse complement strand
AACTCGAATCTCAACTGGGAAACGTAGAACGTAACGTTTCTCAGTCTCTCCAAATGGTAGATGAGGCGGGGAAAAAGGGCACTAAGCTCGCGGTCCTGCCTGAACTATCAACGACAGGCTTCTGCCTTGGCGAGGATTTCATGAAAGTTGCCGAGAGCATTCCCGGCCCGTCGACGACTCATTTCGCTGAGTTGGCGAAACGTCATCAGATGTACATTGTCTGTGGACTACCAGAGAAGGGCGAGGTGCCTGGACTAATCTACAACACAGTCGCCCTAATCGATCCGAGTGGAAATGTTGCTGGGAGATTTCGGAAACTCCATGTCACGTTGTATCTCCACACAACTGATTTCCTTGATGAGGAGAGGGAGATCTTCCGGCCGGGCAATGAACTGCCCGTCTTCAAGACGGACCTGGGCAACCTTGGAATGTTGATCTGTCAGGATGGTGATTATCCGGAACCCTACCGAGTTCTCACCTTGAAGGGCGCTGGAATAATCGCTGTCTCAGTGAACACACCTCGAGGTTTTGAGGAGATGTGGTGGAAACTCTACTGTGCCCACGCTTACATGAACGGATGCTTCATAATCGCCTGCAACAAAGTTGGAGACGAGCACTACAAGTTCGAAGGGAAAGAGTACACAGCGGGCTTCTTTGGTGGCAGCTACATCGCAGGCCCATTTGGCCAGATCTTGGCGAAAGGTGGGGAGAAGGAGGAGGTGGTCTACGCAGACATCGACCCAAGCGAAGTGGCACGCGCACGTTGGAGCACCAAACTCCTACGCGACTATCGACCAGAACTCTACAACCTACTTTCTGAAACCGGCAGATAGTCACTGCTGCGAACATGCTACTTCTCCAAGTCTTTCCCCAGCCCCATCACTAGGCCGCTACCCCAACCAGACGATCCTCTGAGGATTGGTTGGCTCCGAAAATCGGATCTCGATCCTCGACCTGGACCTGGAGGACCAAAGGGGAAGTTAAACGCAAACCACAAGTTAACGTGGCCGCAGGTGAACGAAATCCGACAAATCTTTCAACGCGGTGAAGTGACACAAAAGCAGTTAGCTACACAATTCGACATCTCAAAGCAGCAAGTGAATAGGATAGCCCTCGGAAAGAACTGGGTTTAAGACTTAGGCTGACACAAAACCTCATAAAATGCTGGTTTTAAAGCGCTAAGCCCTCCATAACTGAACTTGGCTCTGTGCGGTGAGGCGTCGGCTTTGAAAGCTGTAGTTCTAGCAGCGGGCGAAGGCACACGCATGTGGCCGCTCGCAGTCAACAAGCCCAAGCACCTACTTCCTGTCGGGACGCAACCCCTCATCGGTCATATTATGCAGGCCCTCAAGGAATGTTCAGTCAATGAAGTATTCACGGTAGTTGGCTACAGGAAGGATCAGATTCAATCCGCGATTGGAAACGGAGACCGTTACGGGTTACGGGTGCAGTATTTGGATCAACCGCAGTGGACTGGAACGGCTTCGGCACTGAAGGTTGCCTCTGAGGCGTTAGGAGAGGAACCGTTTCTCGCCGTCTACGGAGACCTCTGGCTGAATTCCAACGCCATAGGTGAGGTACTCGAGAAAGCGAAAACCTGCCCGCGAGTTATGGGTGTCGTTGAGGTAATGGATCCAACGGACTACGGAGTCATACAATTGGAAGGGGATAGAATTGTCAGGATCAGAGAAAAGCCGAAGGGTTCTCGTGGGGCCAAAGGTTGGGTCAATACAGGGATTTACGTGCTCGACGCTGAAGTATTCCGGGCGATCGGGGATACTCGTCTTTCCAAGCGAGCAGAGTACGAGGTAACCTCGTCGCTGCAACAGTTGCTAGATCAAGGGCTTGAGGTGAGGGCCGCCATGATCTACAAGGAGGATTGGATGGATGTTGGCAGGCCTTGGGATCTGCTTGAAGCGAATGAACGGTCCCTTGCGCACCTGCCAAGTCGAGTGAAAGGTACCGTTGAGCAAGGTGCCGTAATCAGGGGTCCTGTGTACGTTGAAGAGGGGAGCGTCATACGACCCGGTTGCTATGTCGAAGGCCCTGCATATATCGGAAAGGGCTGCGTAATCGGACCGAACTCAAGAATCCGTCCAAGCACTTCTCTCCAGGATCGAGTGATAGTCGGGACTTCGTGTGAAGTCAAGAACAGCATTGTGATGAGCGGATCGAAGATCCCACACCTGTCATATGTGGGGGACAGCATACTCGGAGAAGAATGCAACCTAGGAGCAGGGACCATCACAGCCAACATACGCTTCGACGAGCAGCCCGTGAAGATGCGAGTGAAAGGCAGGCTGCTAGGTACGGGGAGAAAGAAGCTCGGAGTAATAATGGGCGATAGGGTCCAAACCGGTATTAACGTCAGCGTTTTGCCCGGGGTTCGCATTGGTTCAGGCTCGTGGATCGGCCCGGGGGCCGTCGTCTCCAAGGATGTGCAATCAGGCCAACTACTCCTCGGCAGACAGACGCTTGTCACGAAAAGAATGAAGAAACCGAAGGACTAGAATTCTAACCAACCCACTGGCGTTTCGGGCGAACCCAGTGGTGTGGCGAGTGTCCCACTCCCCGCACCATTTTTCGTCTCTCCCCACTATAACTCCAGTACTTTGGTTATCTCAAACATGAACTCTTTTGCTCTTTCAAGGGATGTTTGCGCATATCCTCTCTTGGCTTGCACGCCTATGTCATACTGGAACTTGCTCCTTTTCTTCCTCTCACTCTCATAGGCCACGATCAGCTCATCCGCTCTCTTCTGCATGCTCTTCATCAACTCCTCTCTTCCGATTAACTCGAGGCCGACCGCTTTGACCTCCTCGTAGTCTTCGAGCAGTTTCGCAAGTTTTGCGTTTGAAACAAAGAAGTGTATGAGCGCATCTCCAGTGACCTTGTGTACGATCTGCCCCGTCAGTCTAATCTCCTGGCTTGCGAGAAGGGCCGTTGCAGCATAGAACATCGAGTAGTAAGAAGAAACAATAACCCACAGGTATGACTCAAAATCCTTGCTTAGCTTCAAAGTGCCTTTGAGTGTTTCGTCATCTGAAATCTCTTGTAGAATCGATGCCGTTTGTAACGATGACTCTGCGTTTTTCATGAAGAAACTCACGAAGTTCGGAGCATCTTTGTCTTTGACCTTCAGCAAGCCCTCGTCGATATACTGCTTCACGTTTCTGTTCGCTTCCTTGATCCTTTGTTCATCTATCACATAGCCACCTCCAACATTCTGAAGAGAGGCTCTGCCCCGTAAGGGACGATTCTGTTGTCAAGAGCCTCCCATGCAACATTCGGTCGTCTCTCTTTCAGCAATCTGACGAATTCGTCGCTGGTGAGGGCCACCTCGTGGAGTCCGATCGGGCTTATCCTCTCGACCGAACCCACGCCAGAAGCTATCTGACTTTCGTGCGCCTTCTCAGGAATCACAAAGAGAACATCTAGGTCGGATCTCTTTGATGCGGTTCCTTTCACATGAGAACCGTAGAGTATCATCGTGAAGAATGGCGAAGCGATTTTCTCGCGTAGGCCGTTTAGTATGATTTGGATATCACGGTGTTTTGCAAGAAATCTGCTGGCGCGGATTCCTTCGATGTAGCCAAGAAGCGTGGCAGTGTCTTTCAAGTTCAGCTTACAGTACGTGACTGGCTTTCGCCTTTCAGCGATGATGTATTTCTGCTTCGCCAGGCGCATCGTCATGACATGCGTTATTTTGTAGTCCTTCCCTATTCCGCTTGCAATCTGGCGTATCGTAAAGTTCTCGCGAAGTTTAGAACTCAAGTAGGTTAGTATTTCCACCGATGTTGTTGACAACGGTTCTAGGTGCATGGCATTATGTATCTAGGTACATAATATTATGTATTTAGGTACATAGCTCTCAGCATTTGAAATGAATACAAACTAGACACCCAAAAAGCCTACACGTAATCCCAGAAGTTTATTTCCACTGTTCCCTTCTATGCTGGCTCAGGTGTCAGTTAGATGAGTGAATCTGCTGACGCCGATAGGGCACCACCAAGTCCGCGAAGTGAATTAGGAAAACACCACTGGGTTCGAATCCAACCCCGATAAGTGATTGAGGGCCAAATGGCCCATAGGTCAAAAAATCGGGACAAGCCTCAGAAAAGCCCACTGTCCCCACAAAACTAAGCCCCCCCACCCACCGTGCGTGCGCGCAAAGCCACTCCACAGTAACATGTTGTCCCAAGAAAATTACAGACACCCCCCTCCCCCCGGTCCAGAAAACTGGAGGGGGCCGCGACTTGTGGGGTGCACATTAAGCGTGTCTTTTTGCGCTGGCGATGGAGATAACATCGTTGTCCTTGAGCACGTAGTCATCTGCAACTCGCATCTTCGACCTAACCTCTGTTGCATAAAGGAAACCAGCCGCCAGGTCCGAATGAATAGTTCCCGCAAATTCTTTTGCTGTTGTCCCGTACGGGACGAGATAGGCGTCGGGAAGGATTCTACCTTTATGATCTGTTAGCTTCTCCGGATCCTCAACGGGGTACACCGCAATCATTTGAAGAAGTTTGAAGAAAGCTAGGCTCAGCGCGTCTTGGACCCCTGTCGAACCCAGAGGCAATAGGACTTTTTCCCTTATGCGAGTTAGGGCGTTTACCTGTTCGGGTGTGAGCTGGCGGTTCTCTGCAATCTTGAAGTTGCTATCGCCCGGTAGGTAACTTAGGATCTCCTTCTCCGCAGCTCTTCTCAATGCCAACTCAGCTTCCGCGCAGCAAGGCACAACCATATGTCCCAAACCTCCGAGGCTGTCGACATTCTTTTCAGCAGGTGAAACGTCCATTTTGTTAGCGGCTATGAGAAGTGGCTTTCGCAGCTCTGAAACGAATCTTAGGATTTGATCGTCAGGCCACGAACCCGGCCTTTCGAAGTTCAAGCCTGTTTTTGCTCGAGCCCTGATTATGTGATCCTTCTTGATACCGAGACCGCTGAGTTTCTCTTCAAGAATTGGGGTTAGGTCTTCTTTTGCTCCTTCGACACGGTGGACTGCGCGGTCCCACTCTTTCTTTACGATCTGAAGCAGCCACATGTCAAGTTCATGCTCCAGAAATCTGACGTCTTCTCTGGGATCATGGGTTCCTGGGTCGCAGGGTTTTCCCTCTGAGTCGGTTGAACCGGAAGCGTCTACAACGTGAATTAGCGCGTCGGCCTGCCTGATTTCGTCCAGAAATTGGTTCCCTAATCCGCGTCCCTGCCATGCGCCTGGCACCAGTCCGGCGCAGTCTACGATTTCTACAGGGATTAGCCGAATGCCATTCACGCATGTGGAATTGCCTGGATTGTCGGTTACGTTGAACTCCCGGCAGACACAGTGAGTCCTAACGTATCCCATGCCGATATTCGGCTTGATCGTGGTGAAGGGATAGTTTGCGATCGGCACGTGTGCGAGGGTTGCCGCACTGAAAAAAGTGCTCTTGCCCACGTTAGGTTTCCCGACTACGCCCACAACGCGAGGCAAATCAATGCTTCCAGACGCGTAATGTCAGCTTGCTGGTGGGAGACCTGTGATGCGTATTCCCGCGTCGCTAACCTTGTATCGGATGTTGATTCCGATCAGTAGTGCAGTCATCTGCTCAACGATGCGTGAGTTCTCCAGGCGACCGCCGTCGACCGGTCTGACGCCGGGGATTTTCTTCGCTAGGTCCATGATGACCTTTCTCGTTTCTTGGGAATCGCCGCAAACAATCACGTCGCAGTCAATGTCTCTGTTCAGGTCCTGTAAGGATTCTGCGACAACATTGTGGAACGCGGAGGCGGTCTTAGTGTGCGGGGGAAGAAGCCGGACTGCCTGTTGTGCGGCGGATCCTTCCCAAACTCCGAGCGCTGTCGAGGCGCTGCCTCCCACGGCGGTTGAAAGCGGAACGACAACATCCACGAAAATGTCATCGGGCTTTATGCTGTCTGTGACCGATTTTATCATGTCAACATGGGCCGCGAAAGGAACGGACATGACTATGATGTCAGCAGCTGCGGCTGCCTTGGGATTCTCCATCCCGGAAACTGACGCGCTCCCGCCAAGTATTTCGCGTGCTTTCTTGGCTGCGTCTTCAGCTTTCTGCTGCTGTCTTGAGCCGATTATGACTTTCTCGCCGGCCTTCGCCCAACGCAGAACTAATCCGAATCCTTGATCTCCGGTCCCGCCGATGACCGCGATTGTTCGATCACTCAAGATCTCTCACGACTCTTAAGTGGGAAAGTCTTGGATGAATCCGCTTCTCATAAGGTATTTTGCCTGTTCCCGCGCTCGTTTAATGATAGAGCGAGCACTTGCGTACAGTTCTTCTCTGCTTCGCTTTATTCTAGCGACACCTTGCTCGATTGCTTTCTCGGCGACTGCTGTTGCTTCCCGCGGGAATACCTCCCAGTCGTCCATGGCGGGTATGATGTATTTCTCTGAGAGTCCTCTTTCCTCAGCCAACTTTGCTAGCTCGTTTGCCGCCGCTAGGCACATTTCGTCAGTGATGGTTCGAGCGCGAACGTCAATGGTTCCGCGAAATATCCCGGGGAATCTCAGTGAGTTGTTGAGTTGGTTGGGGAAATCGGAACGTCCCGTGGCGATCACAGCAGCACCTCCCTCTTCGGCTTCCCATGGCCAGATCTCAGGAATCGGGTTCGCGCAGGCAAACACGACTGCATGGTCACTCATCTTTGACACCAAATCCTTCGTCAGCACGCCGGGGCCAGGCCTTGACAGCGCAATACACGCGTCCGCGCCATCAAGCGCGACCTCCACGCCACCCACTTTTCCTTGTGAGTTCGTTGTCTGGGACAGTTGCCATTTTTTCGGCGAGGTATGCTCCAGATCCTTCCTATTCTTGTGGAGTGTACCCTTACTGTCAACCATGATGATGTTTCCCGGTTTCGCGCCGGCCAACATCAGGAGCCGGGATATCGTGACATTTGCGGCACCGGCCCCGATCATGGTGATCTTGACTTCGGGCATTTTCTTCCCAACGACTTTGAGAGCGTTGATGAAGCCCGCTAGAACCACTGTGCCAGTTCCCTGTTGATCGTCATGCCAGACGGGAATGTCCAGCTGGCCTTGGAGTGCCTCTAAGATTTCGAAGCATTTTGGCTGAGCGATGTCCTCGAGGTTTATTCCACCGAAGGATGGTTGTATCCATTTCACAGCCTGAATGATTTCCTCAGGCTTCTTGGTGCCAAGGCATATGGGGAAAGCGTCGACACCCCCCAAATACTTGTAGAGCAGTGCCTTGCCTTCCATCACCGGGAGACCGGCCTCAGCTCCGATGTCGCCTAGACCGAGAACTCTTGTCCCGTCAGTTACGATCGCGATCGTATTCCATTTGTTAGTATTCTCGTAAACAGCCTCAGGCCTTGTTTTGATCGCTTCGCATGCTTCGGCGACACCTGGCGTGTACCAGATCGCGAAGTCGTCGAACGATCGGATGGGACACTTCGGCACAATCTAGATTTTGCCTCTGTAAAACGGATGGTACTTCAGCGCGAGTTGAGCGGGGAGGAAAGCCTTTCTCAATGATTCTTCGGTCGATTTCATCTTTGAACTTCCTGTCTTTTACTGCAAGTCACTTAAATAGCAGCGCTGCTTTGAGACTGCCGGAACCTCAGGAGAAAACATCTTTCGTCTTAAGGTTAAGCTTCAGAAGAATTGGTTGCGGTTGAAATAACCGATGGGCATGTACAAGTATATTACACAAGCTTGGAACACTCGAGAGAAGACCGATCTCGAGAGACATTTTCGTGGTTTATCAATCAGGTGGAGACGCGAGCCCACAGTCCACAGAGTGGAATATCCAACTCGGCTTGATAGGGCGAGGGCCCTTGGCTACAAGGCAAAGCAGGGTTATGTTGTTGTAAGAGTGCGAATTCGCAAGGGAGGAGCACGCAAACCGCGTCCTCGTGCAGGAAGACGACAGAGAGCGCTGGGCGTCACACGATTCACGCGAGCAATGGCTTTGAAGAGAATCGCGGAGATCCGTGCAAAGAAGAAGTTTCCGAACCTACGCGTACTGAACTCCTATTATGTCTGGGAAGATGGAATCCACCACTGGTTCGAAACAATCATGCGCGATCCTCACAACCCATCCTCAAGAGAAAACTGAGACTACAGTCTCATGTGTCCAATCGAAGCTCTTGAAATCCTGTAGCCCAGCGGCCGCGACAATGCGAAAACCTCTGATCGTGGTGAAACTCGGTGGATCTGCGCTCACTGATAAGACAGCGATCTACACTCCTCGTCGGGCTGCGATAGGCAGAGCAGCGAAGCAAATTGCAGATTTGAGAAGTAGGTTCTCATTTGTCGTAGTGCACGGCGCGGGGAGCTACGGACATATTCCGGTCAAGAGATGGCACTTAACCTCCGGATTCAAGGATACGAGGCAACTCAGGGGTCTAGCCGCGACCAAGTCAAAGCTCCTAGAATGGGAAATGACCCTTGACGAGGCATTCTTGAAACACCATGTCCCTTTGATGCCGTTACTCGCATCGGACTATGTCGTCACCAAGAACGGGCGAATCCACATCGCGGATCTTCGTCCAATAACGAACTGGCTTCGTCTCGGCTGCGTTCCATCCAGCGGTGGAGATATCGTGACAGATCTGCGAAATGGCTTTGCTATTCTATCAGGCGACCAGCTCGCTGCCTACCTGGCCATCAAGCTCAAGGCTTCGCGTCTGATTTTCGGGACAGATGTTGATGGAATTTTTGACTCGAACCCCAAACTAAACCCGCGCGCACGACTATTGAGTGATTTGACAGTCACGTCAGCGGCGCGCTTCGCAAGTAGAGCGAGAGGCTCAACCGCACCTGATGTGACTGGTGGAATGGCGGGCAAGATCCGTGAAGCCGTTGCAGTAGCGTCGAGGGGCATCCCAGTTTACTTCGTGAATCTGACAAAGAATGAGCGATTGAAGGCTGCCGCTCTCGATCGACAAGTGCTTTGCTCTAAAATCATACCCGCTTAAGGGCTTATAGTAACGGCAGGGTTCCTGTGATCTTGTCCACGACCTCAGCGGGAGCGGGGCCGATTCCCAAGCACGTGGCGGTTCCTGGTTCAACTTGAGTGAGACCGCTATCATGAATGATTGCGGAAGCCAAGCCCAGTTCGTCGGCTTGCCTTTTGAGTTCGTGCAGCTCGCTTTCTGAATTTACTTTGACTACTACCTTGCATTGACCTTCGTTGAACCATCCCTTCCACCATTCAGGGTGGTGGCGTCGGGTTTCCTCTGAGGCTGTTATGGTTGCATGCCCGACTTGGACCGCGATCTTGCCTTTTCCCATGTCCAAGTCCCGCCTCACTGCGATGACTAATTTGTACCTGAAGTCGGCCGTAAGTCAAGCCCCGACTTTATCTTAGGCATCCGCCGACAGATAAGTCCAAGCGAACGGTGGAAGGATTGCAGAGGGAGCGTGCAGTACAATCAGTGGAGATAAGCACTATCGCGCACGCTACCGACGACCTTGCAAAAGTGCAGGCCGCACTGAGGTCAATTCTTCCTGAGTCGCTCAGAGAGCGAGAGATCTTCACTCGAAGATACTTGCAAGGTCACCACGGGAACCCCATCACAACATTCGATGCTAGGCTCACGAAACTAGGCGATGTGGAAGATTTCACGCGGCATTTCATGAAGCACATGTCAAGGAGCGAGAAGCTATCTATAGAACGCGATCTGGACTTACACTCAGACGAGGAGGGCAATCTGTTCATACGCGTTGACAAGCAGCAGGCATTTCGTGGAATTGTTGAGGTCGGCGACGAGGATCCCATTAGAGTGAGGTTCAAATTCAGTCGATTCAGCGGAAAACCAGAGGATCTAATGAAAGAGTTCTTGGAGTCGGAGTAGCCTGACGGCTTTCGTTGACCTACACGTTCTGCCTAGAGTGGATGACGAGAACTCTTCGCGGAGAATGGCTGAAGTCTTAAAGTTAGCGGGTTACTCAGCAATTGGGTTGACGATCCCTACCGGATTGATGCGGGACCGGGTTTCTTCTTTGAGACGGCTCTTCGAAGACCAAGGAATAGAAACATTCCTTCGAGTCGATGTTGTATCCGGTTCACGCGGAGAATTACTTCGACTCCTGAGAAGGGTCAGGAGTGGATTTGACATAGTGGCAGTCAAATGCATAAACCAAGGAGTCGCTTCAGTAGCATGCAGGGACAGGCGCGTCGATGTGGTATTCTTCGATCCGAACCAGCGCAGCATCAGGTTCAGCCATGCATACGCCAATCTCCTGCGCGGAACTCTTGAATTCAACGTAGTGTCGAGCCTGCTCGGAATAACTTCCTATGAGACTCATTCCAGGTTGGCCAAGGAAGCATCCATATCTCGAGAGCACAACACTAGGGTCGTTTTGTCCAGCGGGTCCACGTCGCCCGAAAAAGTCAGAAGCCCCATGCAGGTTTCAGCTCTGGGAAAGGCGATCGGATTGTCGAGAGAGCAGAGTCTTCGAGGAGTGTCTGAGAATCCTGAATCGATCGTCCAGCGCAACGCGGAACGACGATCGAGCGCATATGTTGAAGAAGGAGTAAGAATCGTGGCACCGAAGGCTCGATGACCTGAGATGACGAAACGGTACGTTTTGGTCAAAGTAATCTCCAAACGAACACTCTCAGGCGAGCAATTCGGGTCTGCTTTGATGGATTCGGTGCGAAGGTATTTTGGTGAGTTTGGTTTGGCGCGGGTTGCCCCGAAAATGATACGCTTTGACGCGACCAAATCGGAGGCGATCGTCGCCTGCAACAGAGAGGGAACTGAGGACTTGCAGGCAGCCATTGGATTGATATCAGACACTCCTGAAGCAGCGATAACTGCAATTACCATGCGGGTTTCTGGCACGATTAAGAGCCTGAGACGAAGGCAACGTTTTTGATTCTGACAGCGCACTAGCAGATGGGGATGACGAAGCCAGTCCCAGTCAGATCTTTTTGCTGAAGAAATGAAGAGCTCTGCGACGGGCGGACCCACATTAACGCCACTGGTGTATGAGAGTCCAAGTCGAGCCATACGGTTGAAAGTGACTCGATATTTCCGAACTCAGTCACAAATCTGCGTGGGGACCGCGCGCAAGTAAAGGGTTTTATTGGAGAAATCTACTGAAAGGGACGAATTTCATTCGTGAGGTATCTGTATTGTCAATGTTTGCTGTCCCCGGCGCTTACGATCGCGCGATAACGGTATTTTCACCTGATGGGCGGTTGTTTCAGGTTGAGTATGCATCGGAAACGGTGAAGCGTGGAGCTACTGTCCTGGGTATCGCGTGCCCTGATGGTGTCGTGTTGGCCGCTGAAGAGAGGGCGACTTCCAAGCTTCAGGATCCAACCTTCATGTGGAAGATTTTCCAGATTGACGAACACGTTGGAGCAGCGGTTGCTGGACTGAGCTGCGACGCTCACATTCTTGTTGACCAAGCACGAGTGTATGCGCAGTCAAACAGGCTTCTATATGATGAGCCGATTGATGTTGAAATTCTGACGAGAAGGATTGGTGAAATCAAGCAGCTCTACACTCAGCATGCAGGCGTACGCCCCTTCGGAATCTCGATACTCTTCGCCGGTTTGGATCGGAAGGGTAGTAGGCTTTTCTGGACCGACCCAAGCGGAGCTTTTCTAGCGTACAAGGCTTGGGCGATAGGTGCCGGTGGGGAAGCGGCGAACGAGATTCTCGAAGCCGAATACAAGGACACGATGAACCTTGATGATGCTGTTCTATTAGCGCTCAAATGCCTGAGTAAGGTCTTGGAGGAGAAGATCGACGCTCAGAAAATCAGGATGGCAGTTGTTCCCAACAGCACTAGGAAATTTGCTAAACTCACTCAGGAAGATGTGGAGAAACATCTGAAACGGCTGGATTCCTCCAAAAAGGCCGTTAGCAAATGAGTGAGAAGTTCACTACAGCACGAATCACGAGAACAGGCGAAAAATTCGAGATTCTAGTTAAACCTGAACTGGCATTAGATTACAAGATGGGTAAGCCTCTCGGCATATCCCAAATCCTGGTTATTGAAGAGATTTACAGCGACGCGAGCAAAGGAACTCGCGCGTCAGAGGAAAAACTGGAGAAGGCTTTCGCCTCAACTGACGCCGTCAAGATCGCAGAGGAGATCATGAAGCATGGCGAACTGCAGCTCACCACAGATCAGCGCAGGCAGCTCGTTGAGGATAAGCGCAAGCAGATAGTTGCCTTCGTAAGCCGAAATTGCATCGACCCGCGCACAGGCACACCCCATCCTCCTATACGCATTGAGCAAGCAATGAACCAAATCAAGCTCCAAATCGACCCTTTCAAGAGCGCTGACGAGCAGGCCAAAGACGTCATCGAAGAACTACGTGTCTTACTCCCGATCAAGATGGAGCAGATGCGGGTCGCTGTGAAAGTCCTTGCAGAGTTCTCCGCGAAAGGCTATGGCGCAATCAAAGGATATGGGACAATTACCCGTGAGGAGTGGCAGGCAGACGGATCTCTCGTAGCAGTCGTGGAGATGCCCGCAGGACTCTATGGGCCCTTTGTAGAGAGACTGGGCAAGATCACGCAAGGAACGATTCAGACCAAAGTTCTGAAGTGAATCGCATATTACGAGGGAGTGAACCCGATTGAGATTCACTCGTAGTGTGATCCGGCATTCTTGCAAGATTAAGTCTGCGTGAATGCAAAGACTTAAAAAAGCGCCAAATTGCGCAATAGGTTCCGGGTCGATCTTATGATAAACTTTGGTCGGAAGTTGCAGTCTTCAGTTGTGGCAGTGGTTCTTGTTGCAATTATGGTTCTCACTGTCCCAAGCGGTGCGCACGCAGTCGGACAGCCGGCGGTGCGTTTTGTACCGATTCCTGTAAAGGTTGTCATAATTGGGTTTGACGAGAACCAGGTTGATGCTTCGTATCTTACATGGAGCGGCGACAGCAAGAACCTTCCAGACTTGATTCCTAATGGGGTTCTGGGCGGCAATACAACTGGGGTTACCTTTCGCCCTCAATACAGTGTGACGTTTGCTTCTAGCAGCTTTAGGCAGAGCTTCGTAAGCTACCTGCATTCAATTGAAAAGCAAACCCATGGTAAGAATCCCTGGTTCCTACAAAGTGCAGTGGACAAGAGTAACTCAGAGTACTACAATCGCAATCCTGTTGCGGTGGACTACGTGGTCTACGATGCAAATTCTGTGGAGGATTGGTTGTGGAATCACGCACAGGATCTCGGAGGGTACCCGGATAATGGCTGGACAGTAATCGTCGCGTATTTGCCTGAGCTTCCATCAGTGACTTGGAAAGATGTGAAGGCCTTCGAGGGGTCGAATGGTGCGGTACTCCCTAAGAGCAAACCGCATTACTACGGGATTTCCCACACTGACGCGGATCTCGGGTACGCATATCGCTACAGGGATTTCATGAACGCGTGGGGTGGCCACCATAGAATGTGGTATGTTGACTTCAGTGCGGGTCCAGTCTTTAATTCGCAATGGACGGACTTACCTTTGCAGGTCGTGATGGGCGACAACAACATAGACATCTCCAAAGGCTTTGGCAAAACTTGGCTGACAGAATACATGTCCGACTACGTCTGGGAGGCAACCTACAACTTCGTTACACCCTACTTTGTCTACTATCCCCAATACAAGCCCAAGTATCAAATTGACATCTTCATCCTAGACGACAGAGCTTCTGCTGAGAAGCAATCCGTGGCGATTCAAAGCACGGTGAACAAAGACATGGTAACGGCGGCCTTCCAAGAACTCGTCCCCTACTCCACAGTCACAGTCAACCTAAGTTTCCCAGATGTTTCGGATGACTTGCACAACCTGATCAAAGCGAGCTACAAATACACCGATTCTTGGCTTTTGGGGGCCGATTTCGGTCAACCTGAACGCTATGGCGTCGTGGACATAAGACCAGTTTACAAGTACATGCTTGACAATTTCGCGACATTCGAAAAGAATCCTCGACTGACGCAGGACACCATGACTGTGCCGGTCTTCGCTTTCGCTTTCAGCAACCAGACATACTTCACTTACGCATACAAATGGTTCATCGGAGATACGGATTGGGAAACCGGAGCGCTACTGGGAATTGCCCTCCCCGAAGCAGCGTTTGTCTCAGTCAACCAATGGGTATTCACACGGGGTGATCAAATTGATCCGCCGCAGCCTAAGAAGGGAGAAGGCTTCACTCAAACTATCATCCACGAAGTCGGTCATGAATTTAGTCTAATGCATCCACATCAGTTCGGAGACGAAGGCGACTTCGTTTATTCAGCAATGGGTTATTTCACGGACGACTACAAGTTCGGGCAGATTGACAAGGACGCACTGCAACGTGCTCACGTCGATCAACTCTACCTCGACACTCTGAACCTTCTCGCGAGCTCCAGCGCTACAGACCTCGTCAACCAAGCGCGAAACAAACTATCCGAAGTTGATTCAGCTTATGCAAAGATGAACTATGCGGACGCTGTTCAGCCAGTGCTTGCTGCTCACCAGCTCGCCGAGCAGGCGGCACCGCAGACTGGCCCCACGCAGACTCTGACTCAAGGACAGACGCAGACATCAGGTCCTCCAGTTCCAAGCTCCGAATCAACGATGATCTACCTCGTCGTGGGCATAATTGTTGGACTTGTAATCGGTCTAGCAATAGCGATGGTTGTGAAGCGGAGCAAAAAGCCATCATAGCCTGTTGTTACAGACTGTCCGGAGGTTCGTTTCACCGCCTCCTTCGGCAGTCCGTGGATTTCCCTGTTTCTGAGATGCGTACAGCACAATTTGCCGGATACAGTTCTTTGAAGAGCGGTTAGCCAAAGTATATGTAGCAGTTTCCTTGTTTTTCCACGCCTTCCGTTGAAAACCTGAGTTGGAATAGTTGACCTTACACGCCGAAAGAAAACAGTTGGTTGCTCCTGGCGAACTTCTTGCTGAAGGACCCTACTTCGCCGGTGAGAATACGTACCGTGAAGGCGGGAAGATCTTTGCCTCACGAATCGGTATGGCCGACGTGATTGGGAACAAGCTTATCGTCGTCCCGATCAAGGGAGCGTACATTCCGCGGATTGATGACCTCGTCCTTGGTCGCGTGACAGACATCGGCATGTCCGGTTGGCAGGTGGACATCTGTGCACCGTACCCTGCCATGCTGCCCATGTCCGAGACACCCATGCGTCGAGACCGAGAGGAAGGCCGACGCGATCTCAGCTCTATCCACGGAGTCGGAGATCTCGTGCTCGCCCAAGTCATAGCCTTCGATCGAACTCGCGATCCCCTGCTCACCACGAAAGAGCGGGGATTGGGTAAGATTACGTCGGGTCGAGTAGCCCGAATATCGCCTGCAAAGATCCCGCGAATCATCGGCAAGAATGGGTCGATGATAACAATGTTGAAGAAGGAGACTGGAACGGATATCATTGCAGGCCAAAACGGCGTTATCTTGGCGACTGGGACAAACCCAGACCAGGAAAAGATTGCTGTAGAAGCAATCTACATGATAGAACGTGAGGCTCATACCAGAGGTTTGACGGATCGCGTAAAAGCGATGATACAGGAAAGAATGAAGGGAAAAACAATTGCGTAATGACCCAGCTGTTAAATTAATTGATTCGAAAGGTCTTCGCGTCGACGGTCGACGCTTAGACGAACTTCGACCAATCAAACTGGAAGTCGGGATCCTAGACAAGGCCGATGGATCCGCCTACATTGAACAGGGCAAGAACAAAATTCTCGCCGCGGTTTATGGACCACGAGAGGCACATCCCAAGCACATCGCGCTCGCTGATCGAGCAGTTGTGAGATGCCGCTATCACATGGCGCCTTTCTCAGTTGACGAGAGGAAGTCACCTGCTCCGTCGAGGCGTGAATTGGAACTGTCAAAGGTAATTCGAGAGTCTCTAGAACCAGCGATCATGTCCGAATACTTCCCTAGAGCCACGATTGATATTTTCATAGAAGTCTTGCAGGCCGACGCGGGAACCAGATGCGCAGGCATAACCGCAGCATCCCTCGCCTTGGCGGATGCTGGGATTCCGATGCGCGAGCTTGTGGCAGCATGCGCAGCAGGGAAAATCGAAGGAAAGGTGATCCTCGATCTTTCTGATATCGAGGACAAGAAAGGCGAAGCTGATCTTCCGGTAGCCCTTATGCCAAAATCCAACGTAATCAGCCTCATCCAAATGGACGGATCACTCTCTGATGAGGAGTTCAAGCAGGCGCTCGACTTGAGCACTGACGCGTGCAGGAAGATCTACGAAATGCAACGCGAGGCTTTGAAGTTGAAGTATCATCTCGTAAGAGACGAAACCGAAGATAAGGAAGAAATGGCAGAGGTCAAAGCGTAGATGTCAGTAACTCATCAGTCCTCTCCGGTAGCC
>Ga0315296_10002297_pt1 | contig 16338 bp, 15 predicted proteins | sample YL17G14_18_MG_FD_203921 | JGI IMG/M metagenome (GOLD analysis project Ga0315296, IMG submission 203921) | Sediment microbial communities from Yellowstone Lake, YNP, Wyoming, USA - YL17G14_18 | ecosystem: Environmental > Aquatic > Freshwater > Lake > Sediment | place: USA: Wyoming | collected... | reverse complement strand
GGCCTCGTTTCCATAAGTCCACGGCAACGCTCTAGCAATTGCACGGCCACCAGAGGCCAATAGTTCGGGTGACTGGAAAATGCCTGTAAGTTGGAAGAGAGGAAAGGTCAAGGCGATTTCAAGAACAGTCAGAGTTGAAGACCCTCGAATTCTGGAGGACATGACCAAACCCAAAGACAATGTGAAGACGGCGATCAAGGAAGTTGTGAGATAGATCAGCAGGATATTGCCCCGTATCGCCAGGCCCATGAGGACGAAAATTATGAGCATTAGCGTTGTTCTTAGCGCGGTTAGGAGGACTGTGGCAGCCATCTTCCCTGAGTAAATGGAGATTATACTGACGGGGCTGAGGAGCAAGCGTGGAAACGTACCTCGCTCGCGCTCTCTTGTTATGGCGTTCACTATGTCATCGAAAGCTCCGAGAATCGCGATCATCCCCAAGAACCCTGGGAGAATCGGATCGCCCGTCGGCGGGCGTCCTGAGATGGGGCGCACGATCACCTCAACAGCAACCTGCTTGACTCCAAATTGGCCGCCCGCCGTTGAGGCCAAATCCGCCGCTTCTCGATTTACTGCAGCCTGGATCAAAGTCGGCGCTGTTATCTTTGAATTGTCGGTCTGTAGAACGATGAAAGCACGGCCGGTAGTAAGAAGAGATTCGCCGAACCCCTGCGGAATAATAACAGCTCCCATGGCATCACCCGTCTCCACACGATGCAGAGCTTGTTCTTCCGTCGGTAAGAGTTCAGTCACGCGAATGATTGAAGACGTACTCATTTTGTCCACGAGAACCTTGGACGCAGGTGAGGTGTCGAGGTCAGCTACCACTACGGGGATGTTGTAACTTGGCGCACTGAAAGCAGCCGTAATAATGATGAATATCCCGATCAGCAATATGGGAAACATGAAGGTAAGGATTAGCGATACAGGATCTCGACCGAGTTGACGTATTTCCTTGAATGCGATGGCGGCGGAATCCCGAACAGGACGCATCAAAATGCGAGCCTCTCCCGGGACAGAGCAAAGATTGCGTATGAAACCACGTAGAATATCACTGTGGCTGCAAGTATGATTTGCAAATCGCTTGCAAGAGTCAGCAATGGGCGACCAATCAGCACTGTGCGCCTAAGGATTTCGAAGCCATAAGCCCAGGGTAGTATGTTCGAAATTGCTTTGGAGAGACCCCTCAGTAGCTCCTTGTCAATTACCAGACCGCTGAAGGCAAAGAGGAAAAGAACTAGAAAGAACTCGACAATGACTACGGCTCTCGCTCCAACTCGTAGCGCGGAAACCACAAATCCAAATCCCATTGTTAAGAGAGCGACGATTAGCGAAACGATGACCAGGGTGGCCAGATCAGTGCTCGGTCGGGCTCCGAACATGTAGACAGACAAACCTAGCACAATGAACGTGCGGATGGTCGCAAGAACGGAATCGAACAGAGTTTTCCCTAGCATGATTGGTACAAGTCCTGTTGGACTGACCAGAAGTCGTGCAAGGGTCCCATCTTCGCGTTCGCGAGACATTCCTCCTGCAATTTCATAGAAGGTTGCGAAGATCTGCACGACACCCAGCACTACGACAAGGCCAATGTTGAAGCTTGAGAACAACGCGCCTTTCTGAACGATCTCGACCTGGCTTAGGCCTCTCCTCTCTGGTTGCACCTCAACTCTTGGATTGAAATCCTGAACCACCGTGCGAAGGGTTGCAGAAATTTGGTCCCCGACGCCTGGTTCTCCATCGTCCGCGTAGAGTATGATCTTGCTGGTCTGGTTATTCGCCAAGTGATTGTGAAACCCTTCGGGGACGACTATGGCTGCATAGATTTTCCCAGTCCCAAGAACGGCCAGAGCGCTGTCTTCTCTATAACCGAGTAGAAGATTATTGAAATCGCCTGAGCTTCTGAGAGTCTGCAGTAAGCGACTTGAATCGGTCGACAGATCGTTATCTATGAATGCTATAGGGATGTTAGCTGTAGGTGAGAAACGAGTAGTCGCGCCCCCGCCCGCTGCACCGAGACTCACCGTGAAGAAGAGAGGTAGAATCACGAGCGAAATGAGAATCGCTGTTCGATTCCGCCAGAATTGGCGAGACTCGTTGCCTGCAACCGCCAATAGATCTCGAAGGAGCTTAAGCGCCACATTTACATGCTCCTAAATGAACACCCCAGCGGTCGCTCCTATCGGATCACTTTCTTTGTGCAGATGATTCCAGAAAGCGATCTATTTCCTCTTCGCCGCCTGTCAGGGAAATGAATGCTTCCTCCAAGGTGGGTTCCTTGGTGTTCACCGCTCTGATCCGAGCACCTGCTCCCATGAGTGCCTTCGTGACTTCCTCAGCTAGGTCTTCATGATGCTCGCAAGTAACACGAAGCAGTGGATCGTTATAGGATATTTTGCAGACTTTCCCGAGTTTGCGAATTTTCTCCACTTGAGTCGCAGATAGACCCGGGGTCTCCACTTCTACCGTGCTCAGTTCGCTCACACTGTGCTTCAACTCATTCGGCGAACCAACTTTGACAAGCCTACCGGCAAAAACGACACCGACCCGATCACAGATCTTCTCTGGCTCTCCCATGTAATGAGTGGTCCAAATTACGGTCTCGCCCTCGTCGCAGAGTTTTCTGGTGAAGTCCTGTAGCGCGATCGCAGACTGAGGGTCGAGTCCTGAGGTTACCTCATCCAGGAAGAGCACTTTGGGTTCATGAAGTAGGGCAGCGCAGATCATTGCCTTCTTTTGCCATCCCGTTGATAGCGCACTCACAAGTCGCTTGGACTTCTCTCTGAAGCCAAACATTTCCATTAGTTCGCGGATCCTCGCTTCTGCCTTGGTGCGTGGGAGATCGTATAGCGTACTGAATAGTCTCAGGTTCTCCTCGATTGTCAGGTCCTTGTAGAGCGACACGCCTTCAGAAACAACTCCTATATTCCGTCTGACTTCCGCAGCTTGCTCACGTATATCGTAACCTGCTACATTTGCGGTTCCTCGAGTAGGGTCGATTAATGTGCAGAGCATGCGCACTGTCGTTGTCTTGCCTGCTCCGTTGGGGCCAAGAAGCCCGAAGAGTTCACCGCCTTTGACATCAAGATTTAGAGTGTCAACCGCTGTGAAATGTCCGAAAACTTTGGTTAGACCTTTTGTTGTGATCGTGTTTTCCGCCAAAGGTTTTCCCTAGATTCCTGAATTGGAATGGGGACTTTCTCCGTGCGCCTAAAGAGGTTTGTGCGCTTCACCAGGAATGTCAAGAGTCAAGCGCCTAAATTAGTCCAGGTGACCATGGAACTCTGTGCTTGGTGCGCCACCTGCTACTTACGCCCGAGGCCGTGAAACGTCTTCTGAACTATCTCATTCTGGGCACGAGAGGTGGCTACGCGCGAGCTCGGATCATTGAAACCATCAGGAGTCAGCAACTGAACGCACATCAACTTTCGGAAAGGCTCGGGTACGATTATAGCACAATTCGTCATCATCTTGAGGTACTGATTGAAAACAATCTGATAACCGCCAGTGGCAACCGATATGGCCAGATCTATTCTATAAGCCCAGAACTGGAAAGCAACTATGAAACCTTTGTTTTGATCTATGGGACATCCTTTGCTGCCGAGAAGAAGACATCTCATCCGTTCTAGTTACGCTGCAATTCTACGGGTCCAGTCAATTTCATTGTATGCGATTCTGGAAAGAAGTTAAATCGGCCGGTATCGAGCCTATCATCGTAGTTGGCCCTGAGTTGATCGGACCATTCTGGCTGGCAAACATTGGCCTAGTTCTATTGAGCGCAGTTCTAATGGCGATACTTCTGATCACGTACTTTCGAAACTTCAGCCGCCTGCGCTCCAAGTTCGTCATAGGACTGATGGTATTCGCATTCCTTCTCTTCGCCGATAATCTAGTTGCAGCCTACATGTACTTTGACCTCGCCAAAGCCTATGGCCCACCAGTGGCGGCACCATTGCTGGTTATCAACGTGATTGGGGTGCTTGGTTTCGCAACCCTTCTGTGGACGACCATGCGCTGAATCTCTACTTTGACGGATGCCACTCTGTTTCGCTTTGTCCCTCTCTGTGATTCATCACCCGTGCTATAACGAATAGAAGGTCTGACAGCCTGTTCATGTATGGGATGAGATTCTCGTTGATCTTATCGGTCCGAGCCAACGCCACGATGTTTCTTTCAGCCCGTCTTGCAACAGACCTCGCGAAGTGAAGCAGAGCTCCAGCTTGTCCGCCGCTTGGCAATATGAAAACTTTCAGCGGAGGGAGCTCTTCCTGGAACTTGTCTATCGTCTTTTCCATCGAGGCGACCATGTCTTTTGTGATTCTCGGCACGGTTCGGCTGCCTTCCGAAGGCGAAGCTAGATCTGCACCGACTGTGAACAGATCCCTCTGTAGTTCCTCTAATAGTGAGTTTATTTCCCGATTTTGCGACACTGCTCGCACTAGACCAAGGACGGAGTTCAATTCGTCAACGTTCCCATATGCTACGACGCGTGAGGAATCTTTTGAAATGCGGGCGCCATCGACAAGGCCTGTTTTGCCCTCGTCTCCTGTTCTCGTGTATATTCTCGCCAAGTCCTTTCACTCAGGGCTAAATGTGTGATAGGGAAATTTAGAGTCGTTGGTCTCCACTAGGCAAGGGATGAATCTTTGAAGATTGGAGTCTTATTGGACGAACCGAGGATCCCGTTGGGGTTCGATTATGTCTTCTACGAAGTGAAACCATCAAGTGGCCGAATTCTCCGACCGCTTCCTAAAGCATGGAATGTGGTTAACTGTTTTGCAGATAACACAATTTCACAAACCAAACCTGATCTCATTGCCACATGCAAAGGGGACAGAGCCGTTCGCGGGACCCCTCGCCGTTTTCTATGGGATTGGATATGTCCCAGCAGAGCGGAATACCGGGAATATTGCCTGAAGATAATCCAAGAAGTTGCTCAACATGATGTTGCAGGTATTCGCTTAGATAGTGTGTGTTTCCCCCGTGAGGGCTACTGCGATTGCAAAGTGTGCACTGAGGTCCAAAAGACATCTGGTAAGGATCTGATTGAGTGGCGCGCCGATCAGATTGGATCATTCATTCGAGAGGTGCGGGACTCAGTGTCCTGTGAGTTGGGCCTCACACTAGAACCCGATCCATGTTACGGGAAAGAACGGTTTGGACTTGACTTAGAGCAGATAGTCAATTATGTGGACTTTGTTTCGACCCCATTGTACATGGATTATTCGATCGTCTACTGGCTTGACATTCTTGCAAACTGCTTCAGACGTAAGTTCTCAAAACCCTACTTCATCGAGCTGTACGCTGGTTATCCAAGAGCGCCGACGAAACATTTGGTTTCAGCTCTTGCTGTGGCTTCCACTTACGCTGATTGCGTAGTGCTGTCAACCTATGAAGCGAGTCTAACCGAAACCCTGCAGCGTGAACTGGTTCGCGACGAGGAGGTTTGGAAATTCTTAGAAGAGCGCAATTGCTCGGAAGTGCTTAGGATCTTGCGAGACTGGAAGAAACAGACGTAATGTGCATTTCTGTACGCTGTAGCTTTAAATAGCGTAGTGAAATCAGAGAGCCGCCATCACCATCCGTCTGGAGAAGGCATCAATGGGGTATAGCCTTTGGGCCGAGCACCCAACAAATCACAACCTACAAAGATCATAGACTGAAGCTTCAACGGTTTCATTATTCCCCTGGCCCACTCCAAACCTTTCTCTCCATCAGTAAGAACACCGATTATTGCTACTTGCTCGAATCCGCAGAAGGACCACGCCGCCTCGCACAATACTCGTTCATCGGATTCTCACCCTCGAAAATCATCGAAGCGAAAAACGGAAACTATAGGGAAACGAATTCTGAAGGTGCTTCGGCAACAACTCACGCGGTGGCCCCGCTCTCATTACTGCGCAAGGTGTTGGTCGAGAACTACCCAACCTATCGAGGCTTCAGATTCGTCGGTGGAGTCGTTGGCTACCTCTCGTACGATTCGGTGCGATACCTGGAATCCATCCCAAACCACACAAGAGATGACCTGAAGTTTTTCGATTTTGAGTTCGGCATTTATGATGACGGCATCGTCTTTGACCATCTAGCCAGTTGAATCTAGTGACGAGGTACAAAGGTATTGTATCGGACACGGTTCCGCTTGCAGCTGGGTTTGGGATATCACGTCCCGAACACGTGAAGCAGATCATACGAGCTGGAGCCGACGGTGCAATTGTTGGCAGTGCCTTCGTCAAGGTCGTCGAAGAAAATTCTAGCAGCATAAAGCGCGCTGCTGTGAAGTTGACGAATCTGGCGAAAGCGATGAAGAAAGCCGCTCGATCCGTGAACGTTAAGTGACTCAGAGCGGGCGTCCGCAGGATCCGCAGAATTTCGCGTAGTGCGGATTGATCATACTACAGTACGAACATGTTGTCGTGAACAGAGACCCACCACAATCATAACAGAACTTGTTGGCCGCTGGGTTGGCGATTCCGCACTTGCTACAGAAAACAAGATTGGGTTGTCTTGAAGGTGTTTCCATCCCTCGACACTCCTCAGCAGCCATCAATCTCATTCAAGTGGGATTTGAAGCCTCCGAAACAAGAAACCCTCGTATTTCCCGGAACACTTTCGCGAACATCCTCATAGTCAGCTTACCCGTTTGGGTGTTCTGCCGGCTCGGATGGTAAGATGCGCAGAGAGCGGGGTGGGGTTTCGGCAATTTGTAGAAGGCGGCGTGACGGAATCTCAGATTCTTGGTTTCAATGCCTTGTTCCTTCAGGAACCTAACATACGCGTCGAAGGCGACTCTCCCAAGGGCTAGAACGATTCGAACGTTTCCTAAAAGCCTCAACTCCTGGGCCCAGTACCTTTTGCAGTTCGCGATCTCGTTCGGTTTGGGCTTGTTCTTTGGTGGAGCACACCTCGCTATGGCTGTCATGTAAGCATCCTCCAACTGAAGCCCATCATCTACGCTGTTTGAGGTGGGCTGATTAGCGAAGCCGAATTGATGCAATGCAGCCATCAGGAACTGGGCTGATCCATCGCCCGTGAACATTCGTCCAGTTCGATTCCCACCATGGGCCGCAGGAGCAAGTCCTAAGATCAGTAATCGCCCCTTGGGATCGCCGAACCCTAGAAGAGGCTTACCCCAGTAAGCCCAATTCATGAATTGTCTTCTCTTCCTCTTGGAAATCAAGAGACAATACTGTCTGAGTCTAGGACAAAGTTTGCACGAAATTGCTACAGAATTGAGCTCTGCCAATGAGCTGAAGTTTTGGGATGCGCGCAGCAAGTTCTATTGGCCGCGTTCAATGCTCGAGCTGAGTCCTCATGACTTCTTAGTTCTCTCCTGAAACGCTGAAGACGTGTGTGAATCCTTGGTGTTGATCGTCACCGAAGTAGGTCAGTGTTAGGGGCAGCCAGCCGGTCCAGTTCATTGGGAACTGCGCCTCGAAGTAGCCGTTCTGATCTGTCGTTGCGACTTGTGTCCGGTAGGCACCTTGGAGATAGTAGGTCATGTACACCTTGGCTCCAGCCACAGGCGCACCTGAGGCCGTCATCAGATATCCCTTAACGCCCACGGCTACACCTTTCTGGCCAACCGCTGAAACCGAGACGAACATCACTTTCTCTCCCTTCGTTGAGAGAGGCGTTGTGGGTAGAGTAACGAAGTCCGAAGGCGGGATCTGGCTGGTTGTGCTCACCGTAACCATAATCCAGCCGGCAGCCACAATCGACAAAGCAACAATCAGAAGTAGAGCAATGGTCTGAGTATTCGGCCTTCTGCCTCGTTCAGCTTCATGCTTGCTTTCCATTTTCCTACGCCTAGGCGGATTTCAGAATCGTCTTGCACACCCTTCGAAATCGCAATTAAAGTCTTTCCGAGCGACAGCTGAATCGTATATGTCAAGTCTTCACAGCGGCGATTACAACGCTCCGCCGTTTCAGCCAGAGCCTTTCACCCTTCAGACGAAGCCCTAGCCCAGTTCCATCATTGGGCAAGCTTCGAATGAGTCTGCTCTTGATTTGCTCCACGATCTCTGCGGGCGGGTTGATTACGGACATCCACCAATAAAAGTCGCGCTCGTCCTCGAAGACTTCGTAGCGTTCAACCTTGAACCCAGATAATGATACCGCTGCTTGCAACTCTGCTAGCGCGTACATCTTCACATGTGAAGGATCGCGGAGTTTCTCGATTTCATTGTGTAGGGCGTTCTTGGCTGGGTCCTCTGAGGAGAGGGAATCACCCAGCACTAGCTTACCGTGAGATGGAAGGATTCGACGGATCTCTTGCAGAACGTGGGTTGGTCGAGAAAAGTGATGGAAGGCCTTGTGACAAGCAACTACATTGAAAGAACCCTCAGTTAAGGGGAGACTGTTGACGTCTCCGTCGATTAGACTCAAGTTGTTTACGCCCCGTTCATTTCTCAGCTTCGCAGCCTTCTCAAGCTGAGCCAAGTCAATCCCGACAACACTTTGCGCTTTTTCTGCAAACAAGAGACCCACGAAGGCGGGACCACAGGCCAACTCTAGAACCCAGTCTGTGGGCTTGACACCGGAGAGTCGCACCATGGCTTCATGAGATAATCGATCGACCTTCGCCTTTCTAGAAACATAGCTCTCGGTTGAGCGCGTGAATACCTGTCGAACCACCTGCCTCTGATCCGTAACCGGATTCATCCTTAACCGTCCTATGACAATGCGTTTGGCTTCGCAGCGTTTTGCTCTTGCTTTGGTTCACGAAATACAAACTTATGTATGACCAGTTGCATGCTGTCGCTGGAGTTTACAACTGATGTCTGAAGCAAGTGTTCCCATTCTTATTCTGAGAGAAGGGGCTAGCAGGACACGCGGTCGGGACGCGCAGCGGAACAACATTTTGGCTGCGAAGGTAATCACGGAGACGATCCGTACCACCCTCGGACCACAAGGGATGGACAAGATGCTTGTGTCGGGAATGGGCGACGTGGTCATAACGAATGATGGCGCCACGATAATGAAAGAATTAGACGTTCAGCATCCCGCCGCCAAAATGCTTGTAGAAGTCGCAAAAAGCCAAGACAATGAGGTCGGCGATGGCACTACCACAGCCGTTGTACTCGCAGGCGAACTACTCACTAAAGCGGAAAAGCTTCTAGATCAGGAGGTCCATCCGACTGTCATAGTAGAGGGCTACAAGAAAGCCTCCGACAAGGCGCTGGAGATCCTTCGAAACCTCTCTATCGACATTCAACCCGATGACGAGAAGATGCTCCTTCTAGTTGCAAAGACATCAATGGCCACCAAAGCTGCAACTGAATCAAGAGATCACTTCGCCACCCTGGCCGTGAAGGCCATTACTCAGATTATGGAAGAGAGAGATGGGAAGACTGTTGCAGACATCGACAGGATCAAGGTTGTCAAGAAGAAAGGGGAAAGCATGGAGCAAAGCGAGCTTGTCAGGGGCATAGTGGTCGATAAGGAAGTCTCGCACCCTCAAATGCCGCGACAGGTCAAGAATGCGAAAATAGCTCTGCTCAACGCTAAACTCGAGATCGAGAAAACTGAATTCGATGCCAAGATCAACATATCCTCACCTGACCAGATGAAACGGTTCCTCGACGAGGAGGAAACCATGCTGCGGGACATGACTGATAGGGTCAGCAAGAGCGGGGCGAACGTGATCTTTTGCGAGAAGGGCATTGATGATCTCGCGTTGCACTTCTTGGCCAAGAAGAACATAATGGCAATCAAAAACATCAGCAGTGGAGATATGGAGAAGCTTGCGAAAGCCACCGGCGGAACAATCATTGCGAGCACCAAGGACCTAGCTGCCGATACACTGGGAGAAGCGAAGCTCGTCGACGAAGTGAAGATTGGAGATGACAAGCTCGTTTACGTTCGCGACTGCAAAGATCCACGAGCAGTTACAGTTGTGATCAGAGGAGGTTCCGAGCACGTTGTTGATGAAGCGGAGCGATCATTCCACGATGCACTGTGCGTTGTCAGGAACGCCGTTGAGGACCGAAAGGTCGTTGCAGGCGGCGGAGCGCCTGAGGCTGAAACCGCGAAGCAGTTACGCGAGTATGCTGTGAAAGTTGGAGGCCGCGAACAATTGGCCATTGAAGCTTACGCCGAAGCACTTGAAACTATTCCACTAACAATCGCCGAGAATGCTGGACTTGATCCTATCGACATAATGGTTGAACTAAGGTCCAAGCATGCAGAACCTGGCAACAAATGGTTCGGTGTTCAGGTGAAAACTGGAAAGATCGCTGACATGTACGCTGACAATGTGATAGAACCGCTCAGAGTAAAGGAGCAAGTCATCAAATCCGCAACGGAAGCAGCGAGCATGCTCTTGCGAATCGACGACGTCGTCTCATCGAAGGGCACGAGGGAAAGCGGTCCACCTGGCGGCGGAATGCCAGGAGGCATGGGCGGTATGCCTGGTGGAATGCCCCCAGGAATGATGTAGTACAACTGACGATGTCTAGGTCCAACTGGGTCCGCGAACCTCACAGGCAATACTTACATTCCGCTCAAATAGAGACGAGCAGATAGGGTGCTTTTGAGATTGGCCGCGAAGCTAAGTGCAAATGCAATCAGGATGATTGAGGGGAAGAATTTTGCTAGTCTCGCCACTCTACTGCCAGATGGTTCTCCCCACGTAACACCCATGTGGGTTGATCATGAGGGCGACATAATACTCATGAACACTGCTGAAGGACGCATTAAGCTGAGAAATATAGCTAGAGACCCGAGAGTGGCTGTTGCAATCACCGATCACAATAATCCCTACGATAGAGTCGTTATCAAAGGTCAAGTGATCGCACGGATGCATGAGGGCGCGGAAGCGCACATAGACAAGCTTGCCAAGAAGTATACCGGCGCGAATAAGTATCAAAGGTCAACGCCTGACGAAAAACGTGTCATAATCAAGATAGAGCCAATCAAGGTCCTCTGATCGAGAAGCTTAGAACAGGTTTCGTCAAGCCTATAAGAAAAGACCGTCACGTCCGTTCTTTTGAGATACTTGCCTAACGATTTTTCTTCGCTGATAGATCTCGCCAAGAAACTCACCGAGTTCCCTACCTTCAAAGATCATGGAATGCGTGACTGCGCCCAGTTCCTTCACGGGGAGCTCGCAAGACTAGGCTTCGAAGTAAGACTGGACGAGTTGAATAACGTATACGCCGAGAAAAACTTCAACGAAGGTAAAGGGACGTTTCTCATCAATACGCACTTCGACACTGTTCCATCTACACCGAAGTGGACTAGAGACCCACTACATGCTTCCTTAGAGGGGGACCGACTTTACGGGCTTGGAACATCAGATGCGAAAGGCGGAATCGCAGGAACTCTCTATGCCTTGGGTAGACTGAAGAATTGCCGGTTTAGACAGCTAGAGGTGCTGTTCTCAAACTATGAAGACAACAACACGACCTTGAACGGCGAAACTTGGCTGGGAACTCCTTACTTCCTGACACACAATCATCTGGAAGCTGAGAGCGGGATCAACGTAGAGGGAACTGTGAAAGATGGCAAGTTCATGATTTCTTTAGGATGCGGCGGTCGAGTCGGCTTTACAGTTACCACCATTGGTAAACAAGCACATTCCTCCGATCCCCGTCTTGGACGAAATGCCATCTACGATATGATCAAGGTCATCGAAGCACTTCGAACCCTTCCGCCCGCTCGTATGCTTCTAGATGAACACGAGGCGTATACGGAGCTCAACGTTAGCGTGATCGAAGGCGGAACGGCGATCAACATCGTCCCTGGGGAATGCAAGATAACATGCGAACGACGCGTTCTCCCCAACGAAAGCTGGGATGATGTAAAGAAGGAAGTTGACAAAGCACTTTCCGGATTGAGAGGGATCAATTTCAAAGTGGAGTTCTACAAACCTCAAAGATCCTACTTGATGCAAAGGGACCACCCTGTCATTTCTCTGACCAAGGACAGCGTTATTCGCACACTAGGATACGAACCAAAATTCAGGGTAGAGTCTGGTCGGACAGATTCAATCTATTTTGATCAAATGTTGGGGATCAAGACCGTAATTTTCGGCCCAGGTGAAGACGCCCACATACCAAACGAGTTTATCGATTTTCGGAGGCTTGAAGAGTTCAGTAGAGTTCTCTTGCACATGCTATCCACTCATGACTAAGCGATTGCCATACCGACTTGTCGAATGATTGCCTTTCGTGTGTGCGGGTATAATGGTGCGCACACACACTTTCTAACGACGAACGACGACGGTTCAATTTACGGCGCTCCCATATTCCGTTTCTTGTTGACGCGATTAGTTACGCGCTTTTTGTGATAGAATCCTGTCTGGCTCGTACATCTTCATCACGGAGCGCGCCACTCGCATTGCCGCAGCCCGCTCGCGAGTGAATCGTATCGACAAGAGCAGAGTCAACCCAGTCAGACATAGGAAGATCAAAGGTAAGAAAAGCGCTACTGTAGCGATAACACGCACTTCCAATGGAAGTATCCGCTCACCCAATCCGATAAAGGATCCTCTCGCAAAGAAATTAACGATGTAGTCTCCAAGTGCCTACAAAGATGCAAGAACCAACACGAGATCAAAAATCGCCATTATGCTTCGTCGTCTCAAAAGTAGAATCAGAGGTAGAACTAAGTAACCAGAAATGACAGCGGCCTTGACAGGTTCAAGCAGGTTGGCAAAGTTCCACCACAAAGCCTGCAATACCATGATCGTGAAAGATCCGTACACTGTGATTGCGCAGAAACCGGAAAGCTACACCAATAGGAGGAATTCATAGTTTTCAAGCATCAGAGAGAGTTTGTCCAAGACCAATGACATGAATCCGGAAACGCGGTCCAATTGGCGATTGCCCACGTCTTCATCAGATCAAGAATGAACGTGAAATGCTTTCCGCCTAATCACAAGTAAGGCAACTCCGATGACGAGCCCGAGCAGTATCGCCTCGGCAGAAACCCGGGATAGCTGACCCGTAGCGATTAGTGGTTAGGATGCTTGTGCTTCTCAGTACCACGGTGGTTGTCGCAACTCGATTCGCTACGAAATTTCTGATTACAGAGATCTTCACGACGAAGCCTTCGAGACCGTACCACAGTGGTAGGCCCGCAATGAAAGGCGCTAAGACCGCTGCCAAAATGGTAAGATCGACCAAGGCATGACATATCCGGTTTTTAGTGCTCCTGTAGGTTTAGATGGCGATAAACACTTACGCAGCTACGTTAGGCCGCCTATGGCGTTACGAGTTGTGTCTGCAAGTAGGCATTGAGTTTATCCGATACAATATCATATTGGATGAGAAACATATTCATCTATCCGATACAATTTTATATCGGATAAGTACACATATGCTCTATCCGATACGTGAGGAGAGGGTAGACACGACCACATATCTCAATCCGAAACTGCATAGGCGCATCACAGTCAAGAAGCAGAGGCTTGACAAGCTCCGTCCACTCTCCCCAGATACCGTCAAGAAACTTCAAGCCCAAATGCAGATCACGTACACTTACCACTCGAATGCCATCGAAGGAAACACACTCACACTACGCGAAACCCAACTCGTCATCGAGGAAGGCATGACAGTCCGCTCAAAACCGTTAAGCGAAGTACTCGAGGCAAAGAACCATCCAAACGCGATTCACGAAATCGAGAAACTTGCGGCCTCAAACTTGCCCCTAACAGAGGAACAGATTCTCATGTTGCATAGAATCGTCTTTCGTGATTCAATGAAAGAGGCGGGCCAATACCGAACAGGAGAAGCAACAATCTTAGGTTCAAAGTGGCGGCCGCCCCCAGCTTCTCATGTTCCCTTCGCAATAAGGGAAATGTTCAGCGAATACAACGCGAACACTGAGGAATTTGTACCAATTGAACTCTCAGCATGGCTGCTCCACCACTTCGTCCAAATCCACCCCTTCACAGATGGAAACGGAAGAATCGCCAGACTCCTCATGAACCTGACACTTCTCAAACACGGATATCCTATCACAGTTCTCACGAAAGCCGATCGCAAGAAATACGTGCGCAGCCTCGATAGAGCTGACGACGGAGATCTGAAACCTTTAGTCAGCTTTGTCGCTGCATCCGTTGAACAATCCTTAGACATGTACCTACGAGCAGTCGACCAGCAAACCGACGAGAGACTACAATCTCTCTCGGAAGCCAGCAAGGGCACAGACTTCAGCGCCGAATACCTCAGCCTCCTCGCCAGGACACGCAGGATCCCAGCAATCAAAATCGGCAGGACATGGATGGTCACGAATCGAATGATCTCAGAATACCAAAACCAACTAACAGAGCGTAAGCCGAAAATAGTAAATCAGTGAAACTTGAAAACTACAACTAGGCCGCCGTAGTGGGTCTAATGGTGCGGGCACCAAAATTTGAACCCGTCAAGAAAGGAATAGATCTTGGCGAGAGCATTTGAATGGTCAGCGATTCAGGCGAAGAACCTTACGATTTGCGCGTCTAGGCTGAGGAATGTTTTGTTAGGTCATTATCTGGTTACTAGCAGTAGTCACGAGAGGAGTCCTCAGAAGGAGTGCCTGAAGTATTGCTTGCTAACTCGGTGTGGTAGAGCTTGGGATTACCCTTCACACATACAAATAGGAAAGGCTCGTCATGTTCGTTCTTGAATTGATGAACCGAATTTGAAGGCACAAATATTGCATCCCCTTCACCAAGCTCCCTCGGGACAGACCGGTTTTGTTTCGTTTTTCTCAAGAACCCACGTCCACTCAACACGTACACTTGATGTTCATACTCATGCTGGTCCAGGGGCGTATGCCCTCCCTTTTCCACTTTGTACAGACGCAGAGCGAAATGATCAGAACCGTGCCTCTCGTCAATGAGATACTGAACCTTGACATTTTTCGCACCCTTCTTGGTTAGATCTTCAACTGGAACAGTATGGAGATTTACAGCGTAAACCCGATTTCCGATAACTCTCTGAACCATGAACTAACGCCTCCTCGATTCATTTTGACATGCCTTGCTTGTCAGATGGAATTCTCTGGTTGAGGGGTACTAAAATCTAGAGCTTTCTCTTGCGGTAAGTTCGCAACATGGCGAAAGTCAACACAAGGATAATCATTGCTGGCAAAGGTCCTGCAACAGGGAATTCGGGTACCGGAATTGTCAACTCAAGACTCCTCGCGTTTTCATCGACTACCGTAAACCAGTTGGATCCCAAGTCTGTCACGTAGAGCTTTGCCACGTTCGGGTCAACCGCAATCCCGAAAGGCGTGTAGCCTGTGCGAATTGCGGCAACTATTGTGTTGGTTGAACCGTCCAAGACGTAAATCGAATTCGAATCGCCGTTTGCAACATAGATGGTGTCTGTGTCTGGGTTCACAGCGATCCCGTAAAGTGTGTAGCCGATGGGGATTGTGCGTAGGATGCGATTCGAGGACCCATCGATGACCAGAATAGTGGGAGACCCAAGGCCCGTCACGTAGATCCGATTTGTTGCGGGGTTGACAGCAATCCCGACAGGCGTTCTGTCAATCGGGATTGTAGCAATGACTTCTTTGGACGAAGCGTCAATCACAGTGGTTGAATTCGTTCCAAGATTTGTGACATAGATTTTGTTGGTCAGGGGATTCACAGCGACACCAGAGGGAAAACTTACTGGGATATTGGCCACGGCAGTATAGGTTGAGCTATTCATAACGAAAAGTGAGTTGGACGCGAGGTCAGTTACATAGACTTCGTTCTTGCTCGGGTTGACCGCCACTGCGAATGACGTGTATCCTACGGGAATGGTTGCAAGAATGGTTTTGCTTAGGGCATCGATGACTAGAACTGAGTGAGTCTGAACGTTAGTGACATAGACTATGTGCTTGCTAACGTCGACGGCCACACCGGATGGTACCCCACTCACTGGGATAATGCGTTCAATGTTGTTTGACAGCGCATCTATCACGAGAATTGAGTAGGCCCCCGGGTCTGTCGCGTAGAGCTTGTTAGTGTTCGGGTTAACATCCATTCCAAAAGGAGATTGCCTAACTAGAATCGTCGAGACTAAGATGCTATTTGATCCATCGATAACCGAGATCGAATTTGACTCGAAATTTGCCACGTAGATCTTGTCAGTCTTCGGATTAACGGTCACACCGATTGGGTACTTCCCAACTGGGATAGTGTCCATTATCGCATTCGAGCTGCCGTCTACGACGTAAACGGAATCTGCGCCGACGCTCGCTACATAGATCCTGTTAGTTTCTGAGTTGACGGTGACACCCCAAGGAAACGGAACCGAGACCGTAGCTATCATTGTGTTCGTTGATCCATCTATGACGGATAGCAAATCCGACCCTAGGTTCGTCACGTAGACCCGATTCGTCACTGGATTGATCGCGACA
>Ga0315296_10002296_pt1 | contig 16342 bp, 14 predicted proteins | sample YL17G14_18_MG_FD_203921 | JGI IMG/M metagenome (GOLD analysis project Ga0315296, IMG submission 203921) | Sediment microbial communities from Yellowstone Lake, YNP, Wyoming, USA - YL17G14_18 | ecosystem: Environmental > Aquatic > Freshwater > Lake > Sediment | place: USA: Wyoming | collected... | reverse complement strand
GCGGAGTTCTCTCCCCAGGCGAATATAAGGGGAAAGCCACCATCAGCTATGGCGAACTTTACGGTCTAAAAGATAAAATTTCTTCGTATGAGACTCTATTTTCCGTAAATGAACAGGGGGAAATATCGGTGGAAGGGAAAGAGAATGATTAAGAGAGTTTTGAAGATAACCACTACTATGGCTTTAATTCTTCCGTTATGCGGAGTCGTCTTTGCCGGAGTTGACCGCACAGCTGGAGTAGCTGTGAATAGTGTTGTGCAGGAACCAATCACTCCTGGACCGGTTCTGGACGATTTCAATGATGGTGGAAAGCTCAACAACTGGGGGTATAATACTGGTTCGTTCGATTTCCAGGGAGGAAGTTGTATTGATTCTCGGGTTACGACTTCTCCCCAAGAAGGGCCGTACTGTTTAAAACTCGATTACGATGTTTCTAGTAAGGACAGTTATTCAGGTTACTGGACCTTGTTGGGAGGCGAAAACTTAAGTGCCTATACTTCCATCTCCTTCTGGGTCAAGGGAACAGTGAGAGGAGAACTCTTCAAAGTGGAACTTAAGAATAATAGCGCTGATAATAATCGTAACCATGCGGCAATCTATGTTACCGATTATTTAGATGGCGGAGTAACTACGAGCTGGCAGCAAGTCACCATTCCTTTCCATAACTTTGTTAATCTCGACAGCTGGAATAATATGATAGAACTGGTCTTTGTTTTTGAGAATTACCAGAGTGGAATTAATGGAAGTCCGCTTCAAGGGACTATCTATATAGACAGAATATCGTTCGGGAGTTCACCGGTAAATGAAGTTAGAATAGACTACTTCGGAGATAAGATAGGGACTTGTGCCCTTGGAGGCAATATAGGGGATATGCAGCCAAACAATCCACCTCCAACAGATTTTGGACATTCGTTTACTACTACATCAGGCAATTATATTTCGTCTCCCAGTGCTCTGGAGTCCACTTACAATGTAGCCGGATCCAATGATTGGGGAGGCCAGTTCATAATATTTGGCGGCGGAGCAGATGGCTGGACTGAAATTCCTCACAATTTAAGCGATTATAATTATCTTAGCCTCTACGTGAAAGCTAAGAGCGAAACTGAGAATCCAAAGAAGGTGAAGATAGAAATTATAGACAACTCAGGTACACGCTGGGTGAGACTGACTGATATAACTACCAGCTGGAAAGATTACACTATCCAATTGACTTCCTTCAGCGGACTGGATAAGACGACTATAAGGAAGATGACTATAGTCTATGAACAGGGAGTAATAGATACCGCAGGAGGGAGTAGGCAAGGGGTCCTTTACATAGACAATTTACAGTTTGAGAAATGAGAAAATCTATTTCAAGGCAGATGACCAGAATGTTTGAAGCAACTTCAAAGCACATGTTAGCTAAGAGATTAGTCTTGGGCTTTCTATTAATACCTGTTATTCTGATAATGGTAGGAAGCTCAACGGTATCCTATGGGCAAGCTACTCTGTCAGTGCAAGCAAAAAGGATAAGTGACAACGGAGATGTTTTCTCAATCGATTTTGGTTCTCTACCGGCAGATACAGCAAATAGGTTGGCTCCCCATTATGTAGAGATAGATGTGGGTAGTAATTACGGAGTGTGGGAGTTAGAGATTTATACCGATAACTTCACCACTCAGCCTGATACTTCCAAGTGGGGATACCAGTATGGGGGAATGATAGACATAGGCAAGGATGATGGCCATCGTGTATCTATGGTCTGGCAGGCTTATAGAACAACCACAGCTGTATCCGACCCCCCATCCGACCTCAGTGGTTGGACATACCTTAAGGATAAGAAGGACGTAGATATTCCAGGAACAGGGCCCGACGAGAGTTGGGCGAGTGCCCATGGTAGCTATACCAACATTGCCTATGGTGGACCAGACTATGTTATGGTGGTTGAGCCGGGGACTAACGGAGTTCCAGACACCGATAATAAATTGGTGGTTTATCTGGGTGGTCTGTTCGGCTCTGCAGCAGCAGACACTTATTCTACGGTAATCTGTTTTGACCTTTACCATCTTGCTCCTCAGGAAGTCCCGGTCATTTCTCATACGCCGATACAGAGAATCGGTATTATTGGCAATAAGATAGTATTTAACGCTAAGATTACGGATGATAAGTCAGTGAAAGATGCCACCATTCACTATAAAATAGGTAAAACTGGCAGCTGGCAGAGCGTGAGAATGGCTTTGAAGGGAAGCCCGACTGAGAAGATAGCGACTTATGTTCTGCCTCCTCAGGCAGTAACTGGACCCTGCGAGATATGCTATTGGATAGAGGCGCACGACGGAGAAGATAACATGGGTAACTGGAGAGACGAATCCTCTCCACAGAAAACTGAAGTCACTCAAAGTGTTACGGAGATGGTTTGGTTTAAAGGTGGAAGCGTAGTCGTTCCCGATGGGAATCCCGATGATGGAGAAGTTATGGTTGATATTCCAGAGGGGGCGCTGAGTAAAGATACGAAAATAACCATAGAACAGATTACGGATTCAAGCAGAATACCAGGCTATCGAGAAGCAGGGGATTGGGAACCTGTAGCAATCTATAACTTTACAGAGGAAGGGATAAGATTCAAAAAACCGGTAATGATGAACTTGCTCTATTTTGACCTCGACGGGGATGGTTATCCCGAAGATTGGAATGGGGAGAAGAGAGAGTTTAACGAGAGCCAACTGGCTTGCTACTGGTGGGATGGAATTACCTGGAGACCGGCGGGCGGGAAAGTTGATAGAGATAAAAACATTGCCACTGTGAAGGTAAGCCACTTCAGCTACTATGGTCTTTTCAGGGTTCGGCCAATGGGAACTTCTGAATATAGACCCAAGGAGAGAATTATTACTCCTGTCAGACAGGATGGTACAAATGATGTTGCTTATTTCAGCGGTCTGAGTGGACAGGATACTACTATCAGGATTTACGATATCACTGGTAGGAAGATAAGGACAATTGAGAGAGAGCCTTACGAATGGGATGGAACTGATGAGGATGGGAACATAGTGGAAAGCGGGGTATATATTTATCAGTTCAAGGCAGATATTAATGGAAGTAAAAGATTGGTTAGTGGCACTATAGCAGTAGCCAAATAGAATCGCGTGTAGCGGTAGAGTGAAGCTCTGCATTGTAAAGGAGTAGCGAAGCAAAGCTTCGCGTCAATAGAAGACGGCACCATAAATGGTGCCCGACGAGAAATTATGCTTGTAGGCACAAATTCAATTTGTGCATATCACGGTGTTGAAGGGGGAAAGTTTGATGGTGAAAGAGAAAACTTCAGGTGAAAGGAGGAAACTTACTCGCTTTGAAGTGGACATTCCAGTACAGGGTAAAGCAGTTGCTTTGGGAAGGAAGCGTGTTGGAAGAGGAGCGGTCAGTGCTATCATCAAAGATATCAGCGGCAACGGGATTATGCTGCGGTGGCCTGCAGAGTTTCAGCTGCCCCAATTTCTAAAATTAGAAATAAAGATACTGCCCACATCAGAACCGATAGAATGCATTGCCAGGACAGTCTGGACTAAAGAGAAGAGACTTAGAGGTAAGGGCAGAGAACAGGCGCCTGGGCTATATGATGTGGGATTATCTTTTGTCAAGGACGAATATGGCAAGGTTCCCAGGCTGGTCTCCTCAGGGACTAATTTCTACTGGGATATATTCGAGAGAACAGGCTATGTTGAGGCATACCTGTTGCATAAGGGAATTGACAAGGGATGTGAAGAGGTCCCCAAGGATGGATAAAGATGTTTAAGAAATTTCTGTTAATTATCCTAATCTTCGCAGGGTTAAATGGTGGCGCTATCACGCCGCACAAGGCCTATTCAGCCTTTAAGGATAATGGCTGGGGAACCAGACCGGCTGGAATGGGTGGGGCGTTCTGCGGATTAGCCGACGATGCGTCGAGTCCGCTCTGGAACCCTGCTGGACTTGCCCAGGTAGAGTATCCCGAAGCGAACTTTATGTACTCGAGACTATATACAGGTCTTGATGGAGTGGATTTAGGTCTGAACTACTTCTCTTATGTGCTTCCCATAAGTGGCGTTGGCTCATTTGGAATTAGCAGGGCAGGTCTCGTTTCTACAGATCTCTATAAAGAAGAAACCTATACTTTGACCTATGCAAGCAAGATTAACCAGTATGTTCCCAGATTAACCCTGGAAGTATTTTTGGGTGCAAACTTGAAGTGTTTGAGTCATGGCTATACAGTTGATGAATATTCGAGGGGAGACCCTGTATTTGCCGGCGGGCGTTCTAAAGCCAACTTTACATTCGATATTGGAGCTTTGGTCAAGCCAAACATTCCAAGGTTTTCTGGACTATCTATAGGTATGTGTGTTGAAAACGTCACCATGCCAGATGTCGGTTTGAAAAATAGAGATAAAGTTCCTCTGGAAGCAAGAATCGGATTTGCTTATAGGATGAATGGATTCAGGGTGCTTAAAAGAATCATAGTGCGGGATGTAACACCAGCGCTCGATTTTGCCTATCGCTTTCAGGATTGGGGGAGCTTGGGAAATAGGTTGAACATACATTTGGGGTTGGAGGGCTGGTTCCTCGATAAGATGTTAGGACTCAGGATGGGCGGAAATACCAGGGAAATTACATTTGGTGTCAGCTTCAATAAGGCAGTGGCAAAATATTTTGGTATCCAGCTCGATTATGCTTTTATCTTCCCTCTCCAGATAGCAGAGACCTATGGTTCTCACCGAATTTCACTTACTGTAAGATTTTGATAAGGAGTAGCGGAGCGATAGCTCCGCGCTATAATTGCGAAGCTTTGCTTCGCTATTCCAGTTGTAGGGAGTAGTGGAGCGATAGCTCCGCATAAATGTAGGGTGACACGCAGTCTATCCCGATGTATCGGGGTGGCCACCCAAAACAGGGACGGCAAAGAGTCCGTCCTCTACAAAAAATAGAAGAGAAAGGAGGAATTGTAAATGAAGAAGAATGTTATCTTCTCTTCTTTAGCAATCCTGGGAATCCTATTTCTGTTTAGCTGTGTTCCACTCGAAGAGTACAAAGTTAAAGAGGAGAAGGCAGTCAAAGAAGAGAAGGCAGTCAAAGAAGAGAAGGCGGTAGTGGAAAAACCTGGGGAGATTCTGATGGTAGACGACTTTGATGATGGAGCAAAGCCGAATAACCTGGGAGGCGATTTAGGGGCGTGGGACCGCGACCCCGCGGATGACACACAGACTTGCAGGGAATATTTCACTTCTGAGGTCAAGTGTGGAGAAAAAGGATATTCAATGAAAATAGACTATGATGTCGATTCTCCCAGCCCTGCCTTTAACGGTTATTGGACTAAACTGCAAGGCATTGATGTTACTCCTTACAAAAATTTTGTTTTCTATGTGAAAGGTGATGAAAAGGATGGTTTCACCACTCAGTTTAAGATTGAACTCAAAAACGAGAAAAAGGAAATAGGTAAGTATTATGTAAAGGGAGTTACTTCGGATTGGCAGAAAGTAGTGGTTCCCCTGAAGGACTTTGTAGGGATTACTGACTTCAGCAAAATGAGCGAATTCGTGGTAGTATTTGAAGACAGAATAGCCACAGATAGGGATGGAGCAATCTATATTGATAATCTCCATTTCTCGAAATAGCTTTGTGGCTACGGAAAAAGGGAGTAGCGAAGCAAAGCTTCGCAATTATGACGCAGAGCTTCGCTCTGCTACTCCTATTGCAGAAGGGAGTAGCGAAGCAAAGCTTCGCATCAATAAAAAGGCGGCACCATAAATGGTGCCCCACCAATGGGAGCTGTGACCGCTATTCTTAAGGAAGGAGGTTAAAAAATGTTTCGGAAAAGTTGCAGTAATCTGGTAGTAATTCTTGCAGTAGCAGTGACTTTCATGGTGGCAGGGAGGAGTAATGCGGGAATTCTCAAGGTGGGAGATTTTGACTCAGGAGAGAAGCCGAACAATTTAGGAGGAGACTTTGGTGCCTGGAATAAGGACCCCACTGACCTAACCCAGATGTGTACAGACTCATTTTCTTCTGAGGTGAAGTACGGAGATAAGGGTTATTCCTTGAAATTAGTCTATGATGTAGATTCTCCTAACCCCGCCTACAATGGCTTCTGGACAAAATTGCAGAACCAGGATGTGACAGGGTACAATGAACTTGTCTTTTATGTCAAGGGAGACGAAGAGAAGGGGTTTACCACAAGGTTTAAGGTAGAGTTGAAAAATCCTACCCAGGTGAGCAGTTTCCTCGTTACTGGAGTGACAAGCGAGTGGCAAAAGGTGGTAATTCCTTTGCAAAAGTTTAAGGGAATAACCGACTGGAGCCAGATGAGCGAATTCGTGGTGGTATTTGATGATTTGACAAGTAACCCCAAAGAAGGGGCTATTTACATTGATGATGTCTATTTCTCTGATGGCAAGGGCGTCGAAGAGGCCAAAGAAACCAAAGAGACCAAAGTAGCTGAAGGGGCAAAAGAGGCCAAAGAGACGCGCCTTCCCGGTACCGTGACTATCAATTTCGATTCCGGAGACCTCCACATTCCAACGAGGGAATTTCCCAAGCTAAACAGAGTGGTAGACATTTTGAAGTTAAATCCTGAATATAAACTACACATTGAGGGCTACTCGGACAGCGTAGGAAATGATGAGGTAAACCTTACCCTGTCTAGAAAAAGGGCCGCGGTCGTTCTGAACTACCTGGTGATAACAGGCGGGATTGATCCTGACCGCCTGCACGCCGTGGGCTATGGAGAGGCTAAACCCATTGCTGACAATGCTACCTGGAAAGGTAGAACACTCAATAGAAGGGTGGAGCTGGTAATCATTGAGAAATGATGAGGTTAGACTTACAAATGTTCAGGAAAATAGTTAAAAGTTGGTTTATGATTTTTCTTTTCCCGATTTTTCTTGCGGGGTCGGGTTTTGCTGAACTGCTGGACACCATGGAATCAACTACCAATTGGCTAGTTGAGGTGGATAGTGGGTCAAGCTTGTCCACTTCCGCAGTGGGTGGCTTAACAGGCAATGCCATTCAACTGGACTATGACATCGGTTCCGGAGAATGGGTCGCCATTAAGAGAGAAGACTTTGCCAATGTTGATATTTCTGCAGGAGATGCTATAAGGTTCTACTACAAGGGCACAGGAGATTCCAATCATATAAAGTTTCAGATAAGTGACGCTGATGGTGATGTATTTGAGAGGAAACTGGCTAACCTTTCAAATATTTCAACCTGGAATAAGGCAATCTTAACATTTGACAGCCTCACCCACTGGGAAGGAACTGGGGATGGCACGCTGGATAGAGGAAATATCTCCAAGATAGGGTTTGCTGTGAACGTCTCAGAAGGTGGAAGCGGGAAAGTTGCAATTGATGGTTTAGAATCTTATCAGTTAAATACCCCATTAGTCAGTCTTCTGTTCGATAACTTTAATTGCGGGACGACACCCAATGACCTCGGTGGTGATGCTGGACGCATGTCCGCTGGGGGAAATTATGACCCCTCCATAACTTATGATTCTGCTAATGCCCAAGAAGGAGTCTACGCCCTTTCAATTACTTACGATTTTCCGCCAGGGGAGTGGAGCGGTTACTGGAGCTTTATGAGAAGTGATGAGAGTGGCTATGACTTGCGTGGATACCAGTATCTAAGATTCTTGGTGAAGGGAGCAATGGGTGGCGAAAGATTCAAGGTTGCGATAGCAGACACGGCTGGAACTGAGCCCTGGGTTCAAGTTACCGACTACGTCGGAAGTGTGACAACAGCCTATCAAGAAGTGACGATTTCCCTTGCAGATTTTTCAAAGCTCGATACGAGTGCGGTAAGGCAGGTGAACATAGTCTTTGACGACAAGACTCAAACGGCAGGGCAAGTTTATATTGACAACATAAGATTTACTGGCCCAGGCAGTTCTTCTGAGCATCCAATTACTGTTCTTGACAAGATGGATGAGCCTGCTCCAATTTCCGGCTGGGAAAATTACGGATGCGATGAAGATAAAGGAGTTACCACTACATCTTTAGATAGCATATCAGGTCAGGATGGAAAAGCATTACAGTTAACCTATAGATTTAACCAGGGAGATATAGATGATTGGGTGGTGATGGAGAGGGATTGGGGAAGGAATATTGCTGGAAGTGACTCTTTCAGATTTAAGTATAAAGGAACAGGAGATGCTAACAATCTGGAATTAAGAGTAATGGATAAGAATGGCACAGTATTCTCTAAGAAAATTTATGATGTTACCAACACAGGGGGTGAGTGGAAGACTGCAGCTATCCCTTACGAGGAGCTTTCCCTTCTTACTGCCGGAACTTATAGCAACGGCGATACTGCGAGCGCGCTCGACTTGAGCAAAGTTGAGGCTATCTTTTTTGTGGTGAGCAAGGGAGACGGTGGGAGTGGTACTCTGGTAATTGACGAACTCGAAGTTCTGGAAGTGGAAGATTTCAGAAAGGGGAGAGGGGATTCGCTGATTCAAAGTATTATTGTTCCAGACAATCCCATCTCGCCCAATAATGATGGGATTAAGGATAGAGCCAGTTTTAAGTTCAAACTTGCCCGTTATGCGAATGTAACTTTGAAAATTTATGATTTGGCCGGAAATTTAGTGGCAAAGATAGATGGCGGCGAAATGGAACCAGATTTAGAGCATACAATTTACTGGTGTGCAAAGGACAATTCTGGAAAGTTGGTGAGAAATGGCCTATATATATATCTTCTGGAAGCAAAGGACCTGAATAAGAAGACAGACCAGGTCAAGCACATCATTGGAGTAATCCGGTGATAGTTATGTAGGGGTGGCACTCCGTGGCCACCGGATCCACGGGACGGCATGCCGAAAGATCGGCATAAACTGCGTCCGTCCCCTACAGCATGGTAGGCACAGATTCAATCTGTGCAAAGCTTACTGGAATCTGGAGTCCTCCCGAAAGGGATGGGAAGGAAAAAGTTGTAGCGGCAAAGCGATAGCTCTGCATTAAATTGCGAAGCTTTGCTTCGCTACTCCAGCTTCAACAGGGGATGTGGCATCATGCGTCGGACAGGCTGCAAACTTTTTTTGATTGTGCTAATCGCTATTGCGTTAAGCGTCGCCCATTACCCGTCAGAGAAAGCGGAGGCTGGAGCTTTTGACAGGATAGGTGTTGGAGCTCGTCCAAAAGGGATGGGAGATGCCTTTACAGCAATAAGTGATGATGGAAATAGCATCTACTGGAACCCTGCTGGTATAGCCCGGATAGAGAAGAGTCAGCTCAGTGTAATGCACAAAGACCTGTTCGGTCTTAGGCTAATAAATTACGAATTTCTGGGATATGTCCATCCCAATATTGGCAATGGTTCTCTGGGCTTTAGCTGGATAAGACTGGATACGACAAGAAATGTAGAATTCATGGATTATAGTGAGAATATTTACATTATTTCCTATGGGATGAGAATAGCAACGACCGTTAGTTTAGGAGGAAATATAAAATATTACTCTGCCGATTACAAAGAAAGTGGTAGCGGCATAGGAGCAGATATTGGTATTCTATATAAGACTTTCGCTGGACATTTGAACTTTGGGCTTCTATACCAGGACTTCAATCGGCCAAAAATAAGGTGGGAGACTCAGGCAGAAGACCGACTTCCCGCCAATTTGCGACTGGGAATAGGATTTAGACCCAATCCATTTATGAATTTTGCGCTCGATTTGGACAAACTATTGGAGAGTTATGTTGAGACCCATCTGGGAATTGAGTGGTGGTTAGCTAACCGCAGGATAGGATTAAGAACAGGGGTGATTAACCAGGATAAGGGTAAGTGGAACTTTGCCTTTGGCGGAAGTCTCGGCTATAAATTTTTCCGCTTCGACTATGCCTGGGAGAGGCACTATGACCTGGGAGGTACCCACCTATTTTCATTGGTAATAACTTTTTAGCTCTTTGGAAATGGAGTAGCGGAGCGATAGCTCTGCGTCATAATTGCGAAGCCTTGCTTCGCTACTCCAAATTCTGGAAAGGAGTAGCGGAGCGATAGCTCCGCGTCATAATTGCGAAGCCTTGCTTCGCTACTCCGTAGAAAATGGGCGCTGTCCCTATTTACTGTTTAAGAGGTATAAATTAATGAGGACAAATAACTTATCTATTATAGTGGCTGGATTGGTAGCCTCAGTGGTGACTTTCATGTGTTGCCCAGGCGCCGAAAGTAAAATTCTTTTAGTGGACGATTTTGATGAACAGAGTTTTCTCAATAAACTGGGAGGAGAAAGCTACACATGGAATGTCAATCCCTACGACAAGTCTCAGGGTTGTGCGGCTTCTTTTGATTCCAAGATTCGGGTGGGCGAGACTGGGAGCTCCTTGAGGCTAGACTACGATATCGAGTCCACTCTCACCTATTTGAGGGAATTCCCCGATACCTCGTATTTTATATATGATTACGATATGGATTCGATTATTGGCTTTGCCAAAGAGATCCCTTATACCGCGTATAATGGTTTCTATTTTCTGTTAAACAATGCTAACCTGAAAGATTATAGATATCTCGTCTTTTATGTTAAGGGGGATCCGCTACAGGGTTTCACGCGTAAGTTTATTGTTGAATTGAAGAACATTGACCAAACCGATAAGTTCTTGGTCGAAGGGGTGAGCTCTTCCTGGCAAAAGATAGTCATTCCTCTGGGGATGTTTAAAAGAATAGGCGATTGGAGAAAGATGACAGAGTTAACAATTGTCTTTAATGAAAATGTAACTAGAAAAACAGGAACTATCTATCTCGATAATATCTATTTTGCCCAGTCTCCTGAAGAAGAAGTGGCAGAGGAGGCTCTCGCGGGCAATAGTTCCCGACAGGGGAATCCAAAAGACTATTCTAAGGAGAAGAAGATAGACCTTGGTGCCACAATTTACACTGCATATTCTTATACTCCTGAAGAAAAGAACAGAATATTTGGCATGGGTAGTCTGTCTGTTGAGAGACGATTCTTGAGATATAGCGGGAAAATGGAAATCGCAGCTGAGGCGCAGAATTTTGGAGAGGCGGCATGCAAAGTTGAGCTGGAAAATTGGCCTTTTGAGGAGACCCAAAGAGAATTTGCTGCCATTGAATTCCCAACTCTGCAATTTACAGTGAACGATATCCTCCCTCAAGCTTCGAGGATAACGCTGGGACACCTCTGGCTCGATTCAAGCCGATATACTTTTAGTCCCTTCTATGGATGGAAAGGGCTCTCTATTGATGGGGACTATCATGGACTCAATTATAATTCTTTCTTTATTAAGCAACCTTACAATTCCTTCACTTTAGGAAGCCGCTTCCGACATTACTGGCAATATTTTCAGCTGGAGGGAATTGGAATTCAACATTCCGAGACAGCCCGGCTTCCAGGCTCTTCTGGAGGAGACGGAACGCTGGAAGAGACCAGCGAGATAGAGCCAGTGGCAAGAGATACGACCTTTTTGTTTCGGGTTTTGGAGCATTTGCTTAGCCATCGAGTCACGTTTGAAGGAATTTATGGCCAGGATACATACCATCAGTACGCTGAAGTTGACCGTACTGTCCCGACAGAACCGACCTATAGCCAGAAGCTGGATAGCCCAGTCTCCCTCTGTGGAAATATGTGGCGAGGAAGGTTAATTTTTGACAATCTTTTCTGGAATGGTTCAAAACTTAGTTACGGTTATCGTTGGGTGGGAGAAGATTTCAAGCCAGAGTACCGTCAAGAGCCCACAGTTTTCGATGATGTGGATGGCGACCAGAAGGGTTATAATGTTCAGTTTGACCAGTCCTACAGAGGATTTGTTGCCTCTTTTGCTTACGATGATATAACTCGCAATTCAAATAGAGATTATGGACGAAATCGCACTAACTTTAACCTCTACTATTATGGCTTTAGGGGAATGGAACTGGGGATATCCCGGGAGTATCGAAAAGAAGATTATAAATACACCAGCCTCCGTTCCAGCCTCGATGTGGAAAGGAATGAAAAAGTCACGGTGAGCGAGCTGTACTTACGTTTCCACCTCGTCCATCCGGTAACTCCCGGAATCAGACTTCCCCTGGTGTTGTGGTTTAAATTTCGAAGAGAGGATATAAAGCATCCTCTAACAGGGGCGAGTTATGTGACCGATTCTTTTCAGACCAAAATTGAATATTCTCCAACATCCTATCTAAAACTTCTGGCTATGTACAAGACAACCAGGTTCGGAGACCCAAGCTGGGAGCCAAAAGGTTATCCATTTGCTGACAATTTCGCCCGCCTCGCCCTCGAAGTAATGTTTTAAGTTCTGCATCTTGAGAGCTATTAGCCGAGGAAAAATATAGTAGTGTAGCCCTTTACCCCGTTAGAAATTCCCCCAAGAGAATTTCTAACATCCATTTCTAACGGGGTTTATGGGCGTAATTTTTACGGGGACAAGCCCCTACACTACAGGAAGGCGATGTAGCTGCAGAGCGACCGCGTAGGGGCGGCACTCCGTGGCCGCCCGGAAAACGGGAGGGCATAGAGTCCCTCCCCTACTACATTCTACTAAAATGAGAAAAGGTATGAATATTAGGAGAGTTTTTTTTGCTCTCCTATTTTTTATTGGTTTGAGTTTGTTGAATAGACTTCCTGTCCAGGGGTTGACCGACGAAGAATTCCTGGATATGGTGGAAGAGAAGGCATTCTGGTTCTTCTGGGATGAGGCGAATCCCTCCAATGGGCTGATTCAGGATAGAGCGACGAATTTCACTTCCCATACATACGACCGTGCAAGCATTGCTTCAGTGGGATTTGGTTTGACCGCAATATGCGTGGCTCACAGTCGAGAATGGATAAGTTATGATGACGCTTATAACCGTATTCTAACCACTCTCAAGACATTTAGAGATGGGCCTGTAGTAAATGAGCATGGGTTCTTTTACCATTATCTTGATATGGATACCGGAGCGCGGTACGACATCAATTCGGAAGTTTCTTCTATTGACACGACCCTTTTTCTTGCTGGTGCTCTCTTTGCCGGTCAATATTTTAAAGGTACGGAGATTGAAACAATAGCCGATGAACTATACCGGACGGCGGACTGGGAATGGATGAGCGATGGTGGGACTTATGAATTTGTGAATATGTCCTGGACACCCGAGAACCCCGCGCCGGGATTTGGCTCTTATTACTGGGACAGTTTTAACGAGGGAGTTCTCCTCGATGTCTTAGCAATAGGTTCACCCACCCATCCGAAGAATACAGATTGCTGGATACATATGCTGAGACCCGAGGGCATCTACAAAGGTTATACCTTAATCTACTGTTCACCCAATAATCCCCTATTTGTCCACCAGTATCCACACATCTGGGTTGATTTTAGGAGAAAGGAATATATAGGCACCAACTATTTTGAAAATTCAAGGAATGCCACTTTAGCAAATAGACAGTTCTGCATTAACCACCATGATGATACGCGAAACAACGGCGACGAGTATTACACTACTTATAATTCTAAATGCTGGGGTTTGACTTCAGGAGACGACCCTGACGGCGGATATACTGCCTATGGAGCACCGCCTGGGGGAGGTGGTAATTCCGATGGCACAGTTCAACCAGCTGCATCAGCAGGTTCCACAATGTTTACACCGGAAGAGTCGATAGAAACATTAAAGTATATGTATGATAATTATAAAAGCACCATCTGGGGTAAATACGGATTTTGTGACGGATTCAACCTCGACCGAGCTTCAGATTGGAGGGCAGAAGATGTAATTGGAATTAGTCAGGGCGCAATAGTGTTAGCCATTGAGAATTATAGAACTGGAATGGTGTGGGATATTTTTATGCAGATTCCTTATATTACTAATGCTCTAAATAAGATGGGATTTTCCGACACGGGGGATAATACTCGGCCAGGAAAGATAGAGCTTACAGCAAGAAAAGGCTCAGATACCGGTGAGGTGATATTGGGGTGGACTGCTCCCGGTGATGACCAAAACATAGGCAGGGCAAGTGAATATATGATCCATTATTCAGAAAGAGAAATAAATAACTATGCCAGGTGGCTTGAAGCTAACGATGTAACAGGTGAACCGATTCCAAAAAATGCAGGAAGTGAGGAGACTTTTACGGTAAGTAATCTAACTCCGGGAAAAAGATACTATTTTGCTATCAGGGCAGTTGATGACATGGGAAATAAATCGATTCTTTCCAATAGCGCGTCTGCGTGCCCCGAGAGGAAAAGGGGTAAGTTGAACCAGATTTATCCTAATCCCTTCAATCCAGCGAAAGACGGCACTGTCACTATTTCGTATAATTTGACCGCAGCGGCTAATGTGGTGATCGAGATCTACAATATTGCTGGCGAACGGGTAAAAGAATGGGATGAGGGCTACAAATCGGAGGGAGAGCATGCAGTCGCTTGGCAGGGAAAGAATAGAGCCGAGAGAGGAGTAAGTTCAGGAATATATATAATACTTCTGAGAGAGAACGGTGTGGCTGAGGACAGAAAGAAAATGGCTGTTATTAAATAGGTTTTTATTCTTGACATCAACCTATAAGGATAGTATATTATGTTTAGATTTGCAAACATATGTTTGCATTGTTAAACATAGAAAAGAGGTGATTTTATGAGAGTGCATGACCCATTAGATAAGATCTTAAACAATGAGGTAAAGGTTAAGATTTTACGTTTTCTCTGCAAGACGGAGGCAGAGTGGAGCGGACGTCAGATTGCTCAGGAGATAAAGGTTAGCCCTGCAGCCTGCCATAAGGCTCTTCGAGAACTCAATAACGAGAGAGCACTTTTATTTAGAAGCATAGGGAGGAGTTATCTATACCATCTAAATAAAGAAAACCTTATTATCTCAGAACTGCTTGAACCCCTGTATAAAAGGGAAAGCAAAATTCCTGATGATGTGTATAGGGCTATAATAGGAAATATCTCCTCTCTCGTGATAAACAATATAGTTTCTATAGCAGTGTTTGGAAGTATAAAGAAGCGAAAGGAACGACCTACCAGTGACATAGACCTCTTAGTGTTAGTAAGGAACTCAGAAGACAAAAGAAAGGTTGAAGAAAATTTTGGAACGGTAAATGAGAAGGTTATAGGCAAATTCGGTAATACAATCTCTACTTATATTCAGACTACTGAGGAATTCAAGACAAAATATAAAAAAGGCCTTGCTTTGGTAAAAAATATCTTTAAGTCTCATAAATTACTCTTTGGCAAACCCTTGGAGGAGTTATTGTAAATGGGAGCTGTGCAATTTCTTCCTCTGATGCAATGCTTGTGTTCTATGGAGGGATTCGTTCTGCCAGTGATGACCACTTAGCAGTAATTGATTTGCTATCGACTTCTATAGAATTACCCGATGTCAAATCCAAATGTGAAACGCTGAGAAAGATTTTAGTCAAAAAGAGCACAATTGAATATGAAGATAGAGATTTTACTCAGAAAGAGGCTCTGGAAATACTAAAGCTGACGGAACGATTCTATAGTTGGGTTGTTTCAAATATAGGATAAAACTTTAGGATCTTTGTCTCCAAAATATGATTTGTTTGTTGACAAGCTTAGATAGAAAAAATATAATATGACCAACAAAAGCAAAAATGTCAAGGAATAGCGAAGCAGAACTTCGCAATTATGACGCAGAGCTTCGCTCTGCTAGTCCTATTGCAGGAAAGGAGTAGCGAAGCAAAGCTTCGTAATTATGACGCGGAGCTATCGCTCCGCTACTCCTTCCCAGAATTTGGAGTAGCGAAGCAGAACTTCGCAATTATGACGCAGAGCTTCGCTCTGCTAGTCCTATTGCAGGAAAGGAGTAGCGAAGCAAAGCTTCGTAATTATGACGCGGAGCTATCGCTCCGCTACTCCTTCCCAGAATTTGGAGTAGCGAAGCAAAGCTTCGCATAAATAAAAAGGCGGCGCCGATAATGGTGGCCCAATAGATGAGAAAGGTTTAAATGGATAGAAGAGAAATCTCCTTCTCTTTCATTCCTCCATACAAGCTGGCACTCTATAGCCTTTCAAAGCTAATGCTCGCCGTATTCGCAACCTGCCTCTATTTTTTCTGCTTCGACTGGAATCCTTTCTTTGCCACTCTCATGGTCCCTCTCTTTGCCTACACTGTTTTCGGTGTGGCAAGTCTTATAGTCAACTTTTTTATATACCTTTCTACTAAACCCCTTCTGTTAAGAGAAAAGGCAGATGTGGTCAAAAATGGAATTCCCGATAATGTAAAGATACTCTTTTTCCGTCCTGTTTTTGCCAAGAGTGTACAGGAGATGGAGACTCTTATTGAAAGTATGAAGCAGGATATCCAAAACAATCAGGAGAAGAATCGGAACATAAAATTTATAGTCATAGATAATACAAGGGACGGGACAGTTAGAAAAAAAACAAGAGAGATGATTGGG
>Ga0315296_10002295_pt1 | contig 16345 bp, 15 predicted proteins | sample YL17G14_18_MG_FD_203921 | JGI IMG/M metagenome (GOLD analysis project Ga0315296, IMG submission 203921) | Sediment microbial communities from Yellowstone Lake, YNP, Wyoming, USA - YL17G14_18 | ecosystem: Environmental > Aquatic > Freshwater > Lake > Sediment | place: USA: Wyoming | collected... | reverse complement strand
ACGAACCCATTTTCGATTGATACCGACAAAGACGGGTTAAGTGACGGGGAAGAAGTTAGAAAATATTCCACCAATCCCCTTAAACAGGATAGTGATGGGGATGGGTGGGGGGATAAAATGGAAACTACTACTAATATAATTTTTAATCCGTTGGAGCCACTGCTACCAAATGCATTGTTTCTCATAGCAGCAGCCACACTAGAAGTAGAAACGATACTAGAAGTAGAAGCGATACTAGAAAAAAGAAGAAGAATTAAAATTCTTAATTAAAAATTTTGAGAGGCAATTTTTTTCACCTCTCTTTTTTTATACTATCTCGTTTGTTTTACTTCGACTTCGCTCAGTACCAGTCACTAAAACCGCCTTCTCGGCGATTTTTATTTGCTGCGGGACTTGAAAGATGTTAGAACCTACCTTATGAATATAAAAGAACCTCTTAAAATACCGATTTTAGCTACTCCAAAGACTGAATAATGTTTGGGGTTCTAAATTTAAAGAATATTCTTTATTTCTACTAATGAATCTACTACTCGCCAAGAAACTCTTTTTAATTTTTCACTAGAGCTATGAATAGCAATTCCGTGCTTGGTCACTTTAAAAACTTCTATATCATTCTCGCTATCTCCTACAAAAACAACTTGGTCTGTATTGGTACCGAGTTTTCTAACTAATACTTTAAGCTGTTCAACTTTTACCTCTCCCTGATTATCACGATAATTAATCTTCTGAAGAACTCCTTTGTTATCAAACTCTAGAGTTGAATTCGCATAAAAACCATCTACACCAAGTTTTTCGGCAACAGACTCAACGTAAATATCAATTGCTCCAGAAACGAGATAAATTCTGAATCCTTTTTCTTTAAGATAAGAAATTAAATCCTTTGCCCCTTCTTTAATTTCTACGTTATTAAATATTTCTTCGATAGATGGTTTGTTAGCCTTGCCGCTTTTTTGATACGTTGTAGTAAATATTCTCTCGGCGTCAATAAAAGAAATCTCTCCTTTTCTGGCTTGGTTAAAAATATCAAGAGCCTCTTTAGAAGACCAACCTAAACCTTCTGATAATATTAACCAAGAAGTGCCATCCACGAGAGTTCCATCAACATCAAAACAAATTAATTTAATATTTTTCATATCTTGATTTTACCAAAAAACCGCCCGAATGGCGATTTTTTATTATTTGGCAACCTCGGTCTGGAACCCAAATTTTAAGGGGAATTTTGCGGCTTTTGGCTATTCCCTAACGACGGCGTGGTGGAAACTACAAATTTATAATGCCGTTATCGGCCGCGTTTGGACGATATAAAATTTGTTCTTCTTCAAAGCCCACTCTATGTCCTGGGGTTTTTTATAGTGTTTTTCGATTTTTATGCAGAGTTTTGCCAATTCCTGAATCTCTTTTTTTGAAAGCTTCCGTTTTTCCCACGGAGAAATATTCATATCCAGAGCATTAAGATTAGTCTTATCTATCACATAGCTGTCCGGAATAATCTTGCCTTGCATAAGCTTTTCTCCCAGACCTTTTACCACTTCGATTACCATTTGATTTTTATTTTTGACAACCGGATGGACGGTAAAGCACGCGCCGGAAAATTCGGATTGGATCATCTTCTGGACTACCACCGCCACACTAACCTTCTTTCCTTTCAGATTCCTTTTTATCCGATAAAATAACGCTCTGGGAGTATAAAGCGAAGCCCAGCATTTTTTGACATTCCCGCTTAATTTTTCTTTTATCGTATTTAGATAAGTTTCCAATTCGCCGGCCCAGGAATCCATTTTTGAATCTTCGGCCGTAGCTGAACTTCTTACTGCTACGTATTTTGTTTTTAATTTGGCGAATCCTTCAAGAATTTCCTTTTCGATATCGTTTGGCATTCTTTCGTTTAAAATCAAATTCCGGATAATTTCCGAATTCTTTTTTACCGATTCAATATTCCTAATATTAATCCTATCCCATATTGCTTTAATTTCCGCATTTATGTCTGTTTTTTCCAAAAATCTTTCGAAAGCCGGCGCTAAAATGACAAATCCCGGAGGTACGGAAATCCCTATTTTTGTCAATTTTCCCAAATTCATTCCCTTACCTCCCGCAATAGTAATGTCTTTCTTTCCTATTTCCCCGAAATCCCTTACGAATTTCATAGAGTTTAAATTATATTATATATCCAATTCTTTGGCGGTTTTATCATCTCTCATCTGCCAGAAATAAAGTCCCTTCGATCTCAAAGTAAATTCCAAAAGTTTATAAGCCGGCACGCGTTTCACTAATTTCAGAATTTTAACAAGCTCTTTTTTGCTTATCAACCGTTTGCCGAAATGCTCCACCTCCTTTAAATTACCCCTTTTCAGTTTAACCTGCTCTTCAACCTTTCCCTCGCGATTCAATAAAGATAAAGGGCCGGTTCCCATCAATTCTACCAGTATGTAATTCTTTAGAATCAGGATGTTTCCCGAAACCCTGCTTCTTATGGGAATATATTCCTGAAGAATCGCTACGTAACCTTTCGGAATCAGCTTTTTAATCTGCTGTTTCGCTTTATTTTTAGGACAACCGACGCTCAGTGGGCAAAAATCCGTTTGACCTCTTTTGTCGGACCTTATTGTCACAATTCTCTTATTTTTTAAAAAATCATCGATTTCTTTTTCCTGTTTTTTGAAATCGAAGATAAAAATTGTCTTGGGTTGCGGCAAATTGTATTTTTGGAGAATCTTAATCCCTTTGATTTTTTTGAATTCTTCAGCATTCATAAACAATTCCTTTCTTACTATCCATTGCTATTTCCGCATTATTTTTTAATTTTTTCGTCGCGTAAAATGTTGCAGCAATATAAGGTATTTTTAATTCCCTCGTCACTATTGCGGCATGACAGGTAACTCCGCCCTTATCGGTAATAATGCCGGCTATGCGGGAATTATTTTTGATAAAAGAAATAAAATCAGGAGGCAAAAAGGAAGCAACCATGATGTCGCCTTTTCCCAATTTCCCGAGTTCTTTCAAAAAATTGACTATTTTTACTCTTCCTCGAGCTTGGCCGGAACTTGCCGGCAATCCTTTTAAGATTATTTTTTCTTTTTTCATTTTGATTTTGTGTACCCCGGTCCAGAACCAGGGTTTTAAGGGGAAAATTAAGCTTTTTTGCTGTGGTTCCCCCAAGCGACGCCTCTCGGTTAGGGCTCATATTGTGAGATTTTAGCACAAAATGAGACAAACGAGACAATGTGAGTACTCCAAGATTGATTATGGTTGTAAAATATCTTCAGTCCGGCCGTTGATTGAAATAATCACATTGTCAACTGTTGGAAATTGTTTAAGAGTTTCTGTAATTTGGGCCCTAATTGCCGCCACCCGGCAGGAGCCGCCAACCTGAAATTCCAATTGTTCGTCAAAATCAACTTTGGCTACTCTGTTTTCAATGGTTAAACTTTGAATTCTCACCCCTGAGTTTATATTTGAAACAAATCCTTGATTAATTTCTTCTTGTGTTGCTCCTCGTAAAAGAGCTTCAGTAGCTGTTTTGGCAACCGCTAAAGTTTTAAGAACCTGCCTTTCAACGGCTATAGTACGAGAACAATCAAAATATGGTTCCCCCACGAAACGGGAGTCGCTTAAAAATATTTTTATGGTCATAAACTCTTGTGAAATTTCTGGCGCTTCTTTGAAATAAACCGGGATCGTTAATCCGTCCGCATGTTCTGGCAATCCTGATGGATTATCTTTCTCTAAAATTAATCTACCCTTTGGAGCAGAAGGAACTGTAAAAGGAAGGGTGGCGTTAAATGGCACAAAATCTTCGGTCATCCAATTTCCTAAGGCTTGAGCTGTTGTTATACCTAAAAGAAAACCATTGTCATCAAAAAGTTTAACTGGAAAGCTGGCTTCGAAAAACCAGAACCCTCTTGCGTCTCCTTTAATAAAAAGCGGACTTTCAATAATTTGATTTGGACGTGGATTGCTTATTTTTATCAAATCGGCCTTTTCTAATTCATTGCCGATATCTTCACCTGGTTGAAACTTTGTAAAGTATACTGCAACTCCTCCAAGAATAATAATTATTAATAAGAAAATAAATATTTTTTTGCTCATATATATTATTCTACCAAAAAACCGCCTGATTGGCGATTTTTATTTGCTGCGGATCGTGGACGACGTTAGAACCTGTTTTATGACAACAAAAGAATATTTTGAGATACCGATTTTAGCTACTCCCTAATTTACCTTACCCTGCTATCACTATATCTTAATAAGATTTCGGGTCTAGAACCCGTGCAATGGAGGTTTAATCTCTGATTTTTCATTCTCAAAAATTAGAGTTGAGATTCATTTCACATATTTTTTATTTAATAAGACCAATTTCTTTTGCGGTTGTCTCGCAAAGTGTTACAAATGATAAATTCCCAGGAACTAATCCTTCTCCATCTTCTTTTAATTGAATCTGCCCACACATAAGACAGGCTTTTGTTTGGGGATAAAGAGGAACTTTATTGGGTTCAGGTATACCTTCGGGAATTTTACAGCAAGTCCAATAATTTCCTCTTGGACAAGGCTCTAAATAGGTATCCCCAGCCCCTAAAACATGGACTAGTTCATGAAGAATCAGGCTGAGATAGTGATCGCCCAGGATTGTCCAAGTTTCTACATTGTTGAAGGTAGTTTTAGTAGGGGGGAATGCACAACTTACAAAACCTTGATATTGTCGTTGAGAAAGTAGATGATCGTCAAAGTAAATATAAATGACTACATCGTAATTCTCTAAATTTATTCCATTTTCCTCTGCTTTTTTATTAAAAAATGAAGGTGTGCCGGGACAAAGGTTTTTCCTACTACTACTAGGGGGAGATTCTGTTAAAGTATAGGGTCCCTTTACTTCAAGATTGATTTTAATAGTTTTATTATATTTTAAAGCTTCATTATTCAACCACTCATCAATATAATATACAGAATGAGAAAGGTATTCTGCTCTTACATCTTCGAAATATAGAACACCTGCTGGATTATTAAAAATCTCAAGGAAATTATATTCTTCAATCCCTTCCGGGCAGTCTTGTTGTGTAAGCTGAAAAATAACAGGTATAGGTACAGGAGTTTGTTGAAGCGGAAAGATACTTCCGCCCTTACAATGGTATAATTTCCCATACTGTACATCTTTTGGGGCGAACTCAATTACCCCTATTTTTATAGGCCTAATCAAAGCACCTGCTTTCTTACATTCGAATGTTATATCGCAAAAATAGTCTGTGAAGCAGCCACAGAGGGAACATTTATCAATTAATTTTCCATTTTCACAATATTTTGATCTATCAGTTGAACATTGTCCATAAAGAGTCCTGTCTGAGCATTTTTGCTGAACACAGTTTCCATTTTGGCAAATATTATTTACAGGACAAATACTTGTCGAACCCCATTCTAAACATTTATCAGCATCATAATTCCCACAAACTTGATAACCATTATCATAACACCTTTTTAATCCACTCGAAGAACATTCATTTTGACAGGTAGCTTTGATGACTTCTTTTTCTGCTTCTGCAGTTGTTTCAGCAATTTGTTCTTTAGTTATTTTCTTTTGTGCCTCCTCTATTTTATTTTTAGTCTCTTGATAATGAGGAAAATCTTCAGAAACTTTTGATAATAATTTTCTAGCTTCTTCCCAATTTCCTTTATCAAATTCTTCTATTCCCTGAGTGTATTCTAATTTATCTTCAAGGAGGTTTTTATTTTTATTTATTTTTTCATTGATCTCTTGTTTTTTAACCCCTAAATTCTTAGTAAGCCAACTGTTTTGAGCGAGTTCTAATTTTCCAGTTGCTTCATTGTATTTTTCCTCTTTTGTTAATTGCTTAGCTTCTTTGACTAATTTGGAAGTTTTGTGATATTCAATTGCGCCATAAGTTCCGCTTATTCCTCCAATTCCTAAAACAATTATCAAAACTATAAAAATAGGAGCGAAGCCTTTTTGGAGTTTAGTATTTTTTTTCATAGATTTCTTTTATTTTACCATATTTATAAATAAAACCCCGAGAGAAAAACTCTCGGGTTAACCGTTGTCCAGGTGCTGCGGGGTTTGGATTCGAACCAAAATTTTCAGAGTCAAAGTCTGACGTGCTACCGTTACACTACCCCGCAAGATTCAATTATGGCTAATTCCAGAGGTAATTGAGGAATTGACGAATATTTAATTTTATTTTGGGCTTGCAAGAAAAGCTCCAAAATATTTCTTAACCCCTCTTCTTTAAAAGTTTCTGATTGTTGCTGAAGCTTTTGAATTTCCTCTTTGGTTAGACCGGAAATAATCGGATTTCCATTAATACCAATTATTTTTAAAATCAATGCCTTTCTCAAATAACTAATTAATGTCTTGCTAAATTCTTCCAAATCCGAGCCTTTTTCAGTGATGTCATTTAAAAACTGGATAGCTTCCGAGCTCTTTTTCTGGGAAAGAAAATCAGTGAATTGGCTGACTAATTCTGTCTCCACTAATCCCAATAAATCCTTAATATCTTCAGTTTTTATTTCTCTGTCAGAATTGCCATAAAGAGTGGAAATTTGGTCTAACAAACTTTCAGCATCTCTGAAAGAACCTCCAGCATTAATGGCAATTAGTTCTAAAGCTGGTTTTTCGATTTTAATTGTCTCTTTTTTGGAAATTATTTCTAATCTTTTTATAATTTGGGCCAGGGTTAATTTTCTGAAATCAAATCTCTGACATCTTGAAATAATAGTCGGAATCATTTTGTGAATTTCAGTGGTGGCTAAAATGAAAATGGCGTGGGAAGGCGGTTCTTCTAAAGTTTTCAAAAGAGCATTGGCTGCATCTTTGGAAAGCTGATGACATTCGTCAATAATAAATACTTTGTATTTTGATTTTGTCGGCGAAAATCTGATTCCATCTCTTAGCTCTCTAATATCATCAATTCCCCGGTGGGAAGCAGCATCAATCTCAAGTAAGTCAATTGACCTTCCTTGCATAACCTCTAAACAGGAAGAGCATTTATTACAGGGTTCAAATTCTTCTTTTTTCCGGTTCTGGCAGTTGACTGACTTGGCTAAAAGCCGAGCAATAGTCGTCTTTCCTGAACCGCGGGGACCGGAAAATAAATAGGCATGAGAAACCATTCCGCCGGAAATTGCATTAGTCAAGGTTTTAACAATGTGTTCCTGTCCGATGATTTCAGAAAAGGTTTGCGGTCTGTATTTTCGATATAAAACTAATGACATGATACAAATCTACGAATTTAATGCTAATCTACAAATTGCGAATATTCGCATGTGCGTGTTCGCATAGAGCGAGGCTTTAGCCGAGCTTACGCTTTTTGCATACTATTTCTTAAAGACTATGAATTTATAGCCGAGAAAATTCCAGACAGCGACAATAATAGCAGCCACAATTGCTCCGAAATTTAGCCAGATCGTAGTCGGCATCCCAAATTTGGGACCGATTGTATTAACCAAAAAAGAAGCAATGCCCACATTTATCACCAAGCCAACTAAGGTAACAAGATAGAATTGAGTGATTTCCTTTCCCATTCCTGTTTTTTCTGTCTTCTCAAAAGCCCAGAATTTATTCCCCCAGAATTTGGCGAAAGTAGCGACCAAAAATGAAATTCCTTTAAAAATATTGAAATACCAACCCAAATAAATTGGTGAAATCCAGATTAAAAAATTTAAAACTCCTAAATCCACCAGAGTAGCCAAAATTCCAATCAATAAAAATTTAGCTATCTGATAAATGAATAAAAACCTCTTCCCTATCAATTCAGCAATCCAAAGCCCGATTATAGCCAGAATTGGAAAGACAATCAGTAAAAACCAGTTCAAAAATGGTTTTAATTCAAGACCATAACTTCTCAAAAGCCCAGAAATAAGCAAAGATATTCCTCCTCCAGCTAAAACAGCAAAAATAACATCAATTTTTCTCATATCTTTAAATGATATCATAAATTTTCAAAAAATCAATGATGAATATATAATTCTTGACAATAAGTTTTGGTTTTGTTAATCTAAAATAAGATTTATGAAATGCGAAACTAACCAAATTTGCTGCTGCGCTTGTTGCACCCTCTTTGGAGAGGTTAGTTTTCTTAATTTCTAATAACTAATTTTTGATAACTGGCCTCTTCAAAAAAGAGGCCTTTTAATTTTATATGAATATTTTAGACAATATTGGTAATACACCTCTGGTAAAAATTGAAAAACTTAATCCTAATCCAAAGATTAATGTTTTTGCCAAACTCGAAGGGCAAAATCCAACAGGTTCAGTTAAAGACCGAATTGCTTTGGCAATGGTTGAAAAAGCAGAAAAAGAAGGAGTTTTAAAGAAAGGAAAAACGATTATTGAGCCAACCAGCGGCAATACCGGAATTTCTCTGGCAATGATTGGAGCAATTAAAGGATATAAAGTCAAAATTGTCATGCCAGAGTCAATGAGTATTGAAAGACGAAAGATTATTAAATTTTTTGGGGCGGAATTAATCTTGGTCAGAGATAAAGATTGGAGAAGCGCAGCAATTAAATTTACCAAAGATTTAGTCAAAAAGAATAAAAATTTAGTCATGCTCAATCAATTCGAAAACGGAGCCAATGTCAAAATCCATTATGAAACCACTGGTAAGGAAATTTTAAAGCAAATGAAAGGAAAAAGAATTGACATTTTTGTGGCTGGAATTGGGACTGGCGGAACGATAACGGGCGTGGTTAAAAGAATAAAAGAAAAGTTTCCCAAATTGAAAGTAATCGGGGTTCAACCAAAATTAGGTTCAAAAATTGAAGGATTAAGGTCTTTGAAAGAAGGTTATATTCCGCCGATTTTAGAACAGAATTTGATTGATGAAATTATAGAAGTAGATGAAAAAACCGCATATGAACTCAGCGGGAGATTGGCAAAAGAGGAAGGTATTTTAGCGGGACCCAGTTCGGGAGTCGCCCTTTCCATAGCTTTAAAGGAAGTAAAGGAAATAAAAAAAGGAAACATAGTCGTTATGTTTCCCGATAAGGCGGAAAAATACGTCAGTACCGCACTTTTCAATTAAAAAGCTTACGCCGCTGATTTTGCGAATAAGAAACTGCAATATTTTTCCAGTTCTTTCATACGGCTCCTGAGCGTCACTGCAGTAACGCCGCTGGCTATGGCGATTTCTTCTTGGGATTTTTTTTCGCCGGCAGATTTGCAGAGCATATAAAAGATAGCTCCCATCAGCGCCTTTACGCTTTTTCCAATAAGGGGAATTTTCTTCATTATCAGGGGGAAATTTTTTAAAGCTAAATTCTCAATTTCTGCCGGAAGGTTGAGCTGTGCCGAAATTTTTACCATTTCATTTTCATATTCCTTTCCCTTGCTTTCCGTCCCTTTCATTTTGAGAAATAATCGATTTAAGACTTGATAATAATGAAAAATTTCTCCGGTGGTTATCTCCGTGATTTCCGCCACTTTTTTGATAGGGTTCATATTGCCGTCTTCCCGGTATGCCCAGCAGAATGTTGCCGCAGTCAATATCTCAAAACTCCTTCCCCGAGTGCTAAATTTTTTCAAGAATTCCTTAAATCTTGCCATCCACTTGTCATTAAAGTTTTTTGTGAGGGTAAATTCCCGCGAAAGCCGACGCCGCATTTCTCCCAGGGCGCTCATGGCTCTTTGTATTCTCATTTCCTCCGAGCTCTTTAAGTTTTGCATTTTCTTTAACCTTACGAATGTGGGCAACATCTTTGGTGATATTTTTTCTCCATGGCAATCATAAGGCTTTCTGTCAATATAACTCCCCTTATTAGAATGATAGCTGGTATGCCCGACGTCGTAGTAAGGACCTTCTTTCTGCTTTATACCTTCTTCAATATCTATTCCTTTTTCAGAAATAACCAGGCCGCACTGCCTGCATGTGATATCCCCCAAGCAATTATTAAAATAGGTACTTTTACACTCAGGACATTGCCACCCTATAATTTCCATAATTTCATTCCTCCATTCTTCTCAACACCTATTGAATTTAAAGGTTCAATTATTGATTTAATAATTATATATTACAGAATAGAATTTTTTTGTCAAAATTGGTTATAAATGACTAAAGAATTAGCCCAAAAAGAAGGAATCTTTTCCGGTCCTAGTTCTGGAGCAGTAATTTATGTTGTTTTGAAAAAAGCTAAAAAATTAAAACAAGGCAATATAGTCGTGATATTACCTGACCGTGGAGAGAAATATTTAAGTCAAAAGTTCTTTTAATAAAAAAGAGCGAAATTATTCGCTCTTACGGAAGCATCAATTTTCTTAGATTCTTAGAGTGGGTTCTGATTGTCGCTTCACTTACTCCAGCAGCTTCGGCTATTTCTCGTTGAGTTCTCGAATCAAATGTACCAAGGCAGACAGTGTATAGGATGGCACCAGCCACCCCTTGGGGATTTTTCCCACAATTAAACCCCGTTTGTTTTAGTCTCTCAAGCAGTTTCGCAGCCAATATTTGACTTGGTTGATAGATATCGAGTTTAGCCGAGATAATGGGAATGTATTTAAAAGCATCATCGTCAGCGTCTGGCATTTTAAGATTCAATTTTCTTACTATCTGTTTAAAACAGTTACCAATCAACTTTATAGAAACATTATATTCTCTCGAGATTTCATGAAAAGAAACCGGATATCCTGTTTTTCGGCAAGCAGCAAAAATACAAGCAGCAACTAATGCCTTGATTGTTCTACCACGAGCAATTCTTTCCAAGACAACCTTTTGGTAATAAATCGCTGCTGTCTCCTTAACATATCTCGGTAATTCAAACTGGGACAAGATAGCCATTGCTTTAGAGATATTTCTTTCCAAGTTTCCATGGACATTCGACTGTTTTTGTAATTTACTCAAATGTCCCATTTTCCGACGAGTAGCAGGAGAAAGTTGTTTTCCCAGGGCATCTTTAGAAAAATAACTGATAATCGTGGACAATCCTTTATCAGGTAAAGTATGAGTAGGTGGGCTTCCAATTCGGGATCTACTTATGTTCTCTTCGGGAGTGAAAGCTTGCCATTCCGGTCTTAAATCTATATTTCTTTCGCTGATTACAAGACCGCAGGAGCGACAAATAGTCTCGCCATTTTCAGGGACAGTATTTGTACTTCCACAGTTAGGGCACCTGTCTTCTAGTTCAATTTTCTCAACTATCTCTTTTTTCATAATCACTTCTTTCATGCAGTCACCTTATTTGAAAATGAACTGTTGTTTTCAAGATAACAAAATCTTAAAATTTTGTCAAAAATCAAAAATTAGATATAATAAGAATATGCTAAAAATATATAACACCCTAACGAGAAAAAAAGAGGTTTTTCGACCAAGAAAAGGAAAGAAGGTTAATCTTTTTGTCTGCGGACCAACAGTTTATGATTTCCCTCATTTAGGTCATGCCAGAACCTATACTGTTTTTGATATGATTGCTAAATACTTGAGAGAAAATGGCTATAATCTTTTTTATCTCCAGAATATCACTGATATTGATGACAAAATAATAAAAAGAGCCAAAGAAAGGAAAATATCAGCGATGGATTTAGCCAGACAGTTTGAAAAAGAATATTTCAAAGATATGAAAAGTTTAAAAATAGACAGCGTAACGAAATATGCCAGGGCGACCGAACACATTAAAGAGATTATCAGTCAGACAAAACGGCTTTTGGAAAAGGGATATGCCTATAAAATAAAAGATGGAATTTATTATGATGTTTCAAAATTCAAAGATTACGGCAAATTAGCCAGAAGAACAATTGAACAGGCAGAAGACGGGGTATCCAGGATTGATGAAAGTTTAGAAAAAAGAAATAGAGCTGATTTTTGCTTATGGAAATTTTCAAAATCCGGTGAACCAAAATGGCAAAGTCCTTTTGGCTGGGGCAGACCGGGCTGGCATATTGAAGATACGGCTATTACTGAAAAATATTTCGGTTCCCAGTATGATATTCATGGCGGGGCCAGAGATTTGATTTTTCCTCATCACGAAGCCGAAATTAGCCAAATGGAAGCAATATCTGGAAAGAAGCCAATGGTTAAATATTGGTTTCATACCGGTTTTTTAACAATCAAGGGGCAGAAAATGTCAAAATCTCTTGGTAATTTTATTACTATCAGAGATTTTTTAAAAAAACATTCTCCGAGAATTCTTCGTCTTTTTGTAATTAAAACTCACTACCGCTCCCCTATTGATTACCAAGAAAAAGTAATTTTACAAATCAAAAGAGAATTAGAAAAAATAGATGAATTCATAGATAAAGTCAAAAGTCAAAAGTCAAAAGGTAAAATTACAATTAAAAATTCCCGCCATAGGCGAGGCTCGCCAGGGGCGGCAAAATTAACTAAAAATTTAATTGTGAGAATTAAAAGAGATTTTAAAGAAGCGATGGGAGACGATTTTAATACGCCAAAAGCCATTGCCTCGGTCTTTGATTTGATAAATAAAGGTAATACTTTAATTAGCCAGAATAAATTAGGAATTAAAGAAGCTAAAAATATCTTGGAATTTTTGAAAAAAATTGATAAATTCTTTGGATTTATCTTCTGGCCAAAAGAAAAAGAGAAAATTTCTGTTAATCTTTTAAAATTAGTTAAACTAAGAGAAAAATATCGCCAGCAAAAAAAGTGGAAATTAGCCGACCAAATCAGGCAAAAAATTAAAGATTTAGGTTACCAAATTGAAGATACAAGAGAGGGGTCAAAAATAAAGTATTTGCCGACAAAAACGAACCAAGAATAAATCTCAGTAATCCTAAATCTTTAACCCCGTACCAATTTTGTAGTAGAATTCTTCGCCAAACATTGTTTTAAATAAATGACTTTTAAAAAACCTTCGCGACGCTCGGCCCCGAATAGGGGTTTCGTGGGAGAGAGCGTCGCCAAAGACTTTTCTCGCAAAATTTGGTGCGGGGAAAAAAATTGGGCTTCTGGATAGAAGACACCAAAGAAGGCCCGAAAATAAAAAAGATTTAACACTTGTTGAAGATATAAATACAAAAAGCCGACTTTATTTAATAGTCGGCTTTTTGTTGTCTCAGTACAATTATTTAAGTTTCTTTCGGCGTAAGTAAACTGTATAACCAATGAGAATTACGATGACTGCCATAATACCGATAAGAATATTTCCTGTCCTGCTGGTAAAGAAATTACCAACCTGGGCAAGCAAAGATTGCGGTGGTGCTGCTGGGGAAGGAATAATTGGTTGTTCAACTACTGGCGCTTGTGGCGATACCGGTGTTTCTACTTGAGTTGTAGGAGGCGTAGGTGGTGTTGGTGTAGGAAGAGGTGCTGATATAGTCACCAATGTCTGGGAAGTGCCAGAAAGAACATTCTGACTCTGACCGTCAAGCGCTAAAGAGCTGGCGCCAGTCTGAATCTGACCGTTGCCCGCTTTTTTGGCGTAAAAAGAAACTGTGCCAAACTGGGTGGCCGAAGCCAAACCAATAGGATAGCCGCCTGTTTTTATCAAAGTGCCGCTACTATTATCAATCAAATCATAACCGGTCTGAGTCAGGACCATCCAACCGGAAGCAAAACTGAAAGATTTAACTTCCAGCAAATCAGCTGGATATTTCAACTCCAATTTAATCGTGTAGTTTTTAATTCCCTGGGGATTGACTGCCACGCTCAAATTAAAAGTTTGTCCGGCTGTTACATTCACTGCAGTCGGTGAAAACGAAACAGTCGTGGCAGCTGAAACAACGGAAGTTAAAGCGAAGACAGTTAGTAATCCCAGAAAAACGAATAGATATTTTTTCATAGATTTTTATAGTATTAACGATTAAGCAGTCCAATATATCATCATGTAGTTAAAATCAAATATATCAACCTTGCTATCCCCGTTAAAATCAGTAGGATTGCTTGCGCTGCTGCTTCCCCAATTAACCATCAAAGAGTTAAAATCCAGAATATCAATTTTATTATCATCGTTAATATCGGCTTTTTGCGCCTCGGGGCTTAACGGTGTGGGCGGACTGGGAGGCAATGCTGGTCCACCTCCGCCACCGCTTGGGGCTGGCGGGGGTGTTGGCGGCACAGGAGCAACAATTGTAATAGGGGTGGTTGGCGGGATATTTGTGATATCCGGACTTAAAGTGCCTTTGAATGACTGAATCTGGTAGGAATAGACGCCAACAACCAAACCAGAATCTTTATATAACAATGCCGTCACGTTATCAGCAATCAATTGAAAATCAGCGCTATCTTTTTTCCTATAAACTTTATACCCATCAACGCCAGTCACCGCATTCCAGATAATCGTAATTTCATAGTCGCCTGTTTTCCACGCTGTCACGCCCGAAGGCGGGACAGGAATAACTCCTTGGTTGCTTAATCCGCCGGTTACTTCCGAAGCAAAGGCAGAAGAATAAATAATTATGGTTAGTAAGACAATCGGGACTAATAAAATTGTTTTTTTGAATTTGTTCATAGGTTTTATTCTACTTTAATACCATAAGTTGTGGTGTAGAATCCCGGGGCGGTGGTGGTGGCTATCTTAGTAAATACGTCAAACTGAACTTGCCGACCGGCCGCCGTGCTGTTGTCCACTCCGCTGATGTTAACGGCTGAAGGCACGCCGCCCAGCGTCTGATCGTCATAATCATTTCCTAAAGCGTAGCTTTGAACTGTGCCATAGCCATCTTCAATATCGTCGTTAGTCAGTCCAACACCAGCTCCAATTCCGCCACCGGCGATATTAAACAGTAGTCTTGTGTTTCCGTTCACAAGAACTTTCTGGGAACTAGAGGCTGAATTCACCCAATCAGCAAACTTAACATACATACCTGTCTCGCTTGTATTTACAGTAATTCTGAAGATGTAATGCCAGCCATTTATGTAAGTGTTGTCGGCAACAACATAATTGTTCTGGGCTAACACTTCATCTACAACAATCGGCTGAATCGTTGCTGTCGTGAATTCGTGGCTATCCTTTGTACTTGCATCCAGCGCACTGGCCAAAGGATTACCTGTTTCGTCTTGCACGCCGGTGGAAACAGCAAAGTAATATTGAGTATTATAAGCCAGTTGGATATCTGATGTAATATTGACCCTCGTTCCACCTTCAACTAAAGAAACCATAGCGGCGACATTTGAGTTATCGCTATATTTCTTAAGCTGGATGTTGGCGGAATTTATAGTTGTTGATTTTAATGGTTCCGAAAAAACAATGTACGGAGTTATAAGAACGGAAACGCTGGTGGCGTTATCAGCCGGCGTATGACTGATGATAGTGGGAGAGGTAACATCGCTTTGGGTAAATGTGATTTGTTTTGTGGCAGTAATTGAACCACCAATTTGCGAAGCGAGGATATTTACCAAGCCAGTCACCGTATTGGTCACGCCGGTTGAGGTCACGCCATTAGCCATGGTTAAAAGATTTGAGCCAAAGGCCGCACCTCTGTCAGCTATTAACGAAACTTGCGTAGAATTATCATTAACCCTGGTAATGCCTGCGCTGTCTTGTGCTGTGATAGTTAAGATAATGGGGTTAGAAACAATCGTTGAAGAGGGAATGGCGTCAAGCAAGAATTGGGCTAACGGGTCATTAGAGCCAAATTCATTACAATCCTCGTCGGTACACCATGGACTGTAATCAACATTATTATTGACCGCATCGCCACTTCCGCCGGGGTTAGACGAATGAGTTGGACCGGTTAAATCACCCCACCAATCTTCTTCGGCATCCAAGGTGCCGGTTCCACCGTTATAGACGCCATAAGTTTCATTTCCGACGATTTTGTTTGAGTTGGCGTTGCTAATAGTAGCATTAACCAACGCTCCAGCTAGACGTATGCCATACTGCCAGTTGGAAATGGTGTTATTTGTGATAGTGGCAACTATACTGCCATGTGCACCTCCGACTCCGATGCTGATACCATCTGCTGTTGCTGATCCGCTGGTGAGTATATTATGATCAATGGTGACTATAAGGGTAGCGCCAGGACTAACACTTTCATAAGTGTTAGCGCCAATCGCCGCATTCTCCTCGTGATAGTAAGAGTCGTCCTTTGCACCACTTACAGTATTATTCACAAACGAAGCCGTCCATGCCCCCGATGCATTTGGCTCGGCATATATGCCAATTAGCCCCACTGTTCCTCCGTTCACAGTATTATTTTGCGCGGTGGCATTAGTATTTTTAAAGATAACCCCAATCTGGCAATCGGTTATGGTATTATTATTGGCGGTAGCGCTTTTGCCGGTCGGTGAAACGTAACTATAGAACATAATTCCAGCGGCCCACAATTGTTCAGACGTGTATATCAAATTACTAATCGTGTTGTAATTCACCATTCCTACAGCGTCCCTGCCGATATCAACACCGTTCTGGACCTCATCAGTAATAGACCCTCGTCCCGTAATCGTGTTGT
>Ga0315296_10002294_pt1 | contig 16345 bp, 17 predicted proteins | sample YL17G14_18_MG_FD_203921 | JGI IMG/M metagenome (GOLD analysis project Ga0315296, IMG submission 203921) | Sediment microbial communities from Yellowstone Lake, YNP, Wyoming, USA - YL17G14_18 | ecosystem: Environmental > Aquatic > Freshwater > Lake > Sediment | place: USA: Wyoming | collected... | reverse complement strand
AGGGCCGTGATGAAAAAGATCGAGTTCGTTAGAGGGGATATCTGCAACAGGAAACTCGTTGAAAAAGTAGCGAAGGGAATCGACGTGGTTGTAAATTTCGCGGCGGAGAGCCATGTCGATAGATCGATTGCGGAACCGGAGCCATTTTTGACGACGAATGTCATTGGCACCCAAGTGCTGCTGGAGGCAGCGAGGAGGTTCGATCACCAGAAGTTCGTTCAAATCTCGACCGATGAAGTCTATGGCAGCGTGGCTAGAGGCTCTTTTAAAGAAGGGGATCCGCTTGGGCCCTCCAGCACATATGCGGCGAGCAAGGCCGCCGCCGACATGCTGGTCCACTCCTATTTCGTCACGTACGGCCTGCCTGTGCTCATCACCCGAAGTACGAACAATTTTGGCCCTTACCAACATCCCGAAAAGTTAATACCAAAATTAATCGTCAATGCGATGTCCGATAAGCCCCTCCCGATTTATGGCGACGGAAAAAACGTGAGGGATTGGCTTTACGTGATCGACAACTGCGAAGCCATCGACCTCGTGCTGAGAAAGGGGAAAAGCGGGGAAATTTACAACGTCGGCGCGGGGAATGAGAAGATGAATCTGGAGCCCGCAAACCTCATCCTGAAGGAACTTGGCAAACCGAAGAGCTTGATAAAATTTGTGAAGGATAGGCCCGGGCATGACTTGAGGTATTCACTGAACTGTGACAAGATCAGAAAAATAGGATGGCGGGCAAAAACTAGTTTTGAAGAGGGAATACGAAGGACGATAAAATGGTATAAAGAAAATGAATGGTGGTGGGCCCATCTTGTCAAGTAAAATAATGATCCCAGTCCAAAGGCCGTCGATTGGTAAAGAAGAGTTGGCCGCGGTTGAAAAGGTATTCGAGTCGGGATGGCTTGGTATGGGCTCCGTGGTAAAGGAGTTCGAAGACGCCATCGCCAGTTTTCTTGGAGTTCGTCACGTGGTGGCGACGAATACCGGAACTACGGCTCTCCACCTTGCGTTGGAATCAATCGGCTTGAAGCCCGGCGACGAAGTAATCGTGCCATCGCTCACCTACGTGGCCACCGTCCAAGCCATTACCGCAACGGGTGCTACCCCCGTATTTTGTGATGTCGAAGAAGACACGCTGAATATGGATTTATCCGATGTCGAGTGTAAAATTACCGATAAAACCAAGGCGATTGTACCAGTTCATTATCGTGGTATGCCCTGTGACATGGACCGCTTGTTGAAGCTCGCCGATGAGTCTGATTTGCGGGTGGTTGAGGACGCCGCGCACGCGTTCGGGTCCCATTACAAAGGCAAAAAAATAGGGTCTTTCGGCGACCTCACCTGTTTTAGCTTCGACCCCGTTAAAAATGTCACTTGCGGAGAAGGGGGGGCGGTTACAACTCAAAAAACGGAATTTGTCGACCTTTTACAACGGAAACGAATTTTGGGGATTGACCGAGATACGTGGAGCCGCTATCACGATAAACGTAGCTGGTTCTACGATGTTACCGCCCGAGGCTACCGGTATCACATGAGCAACATCAACGCGGCGATCGGCCTCGTGCAACTGAAGAAATACGATAAAATGAATGCGAGGAAAATTGCCATCGCAAAAATTTATGACCGAGAATTTGCCAGTTTAGAAAAATTTGAATTATTACGGACAGATTACGACGGGCTGAGCCTTTTTATCTACATCATAAAGGTGCGGGAGAATCGTGAGAGGTTGATGAAATTTCTGGAGGAGCGTGGCATCGCTACTGGGATCCACTATATCCCCTGCCATCTCTTTAGCTTTTACAAGAGAAAAGGGGTGAAATTACCAGTGACTGAAAAAGTTTACAAACAAATCTTAACCATTCCGCTTTTCCCCGACATGACTGATGAACAGGTTAAGCGCGTAATTTCTGCTATCAAAGAGTGGCATGGTTAAGTAAATTTTAGGAATAGATTTGCGATGCCGATGCCTTATTATGAGCGAGCAAGAAAAAATGGTTGAGACTATGCCAAAGGTCAGCGTCATCATCCCGATCTACAACGCGGAGAAGTTTATTTCGGAAACGATCGAGTCCGTCGTTGCCCAAACATACCCTGACTGGGAAATAATTGCTGTAGATGACGGTTCAACGGACAAAACCCCGGAAATACTAAAAGAGTATGCAAAAAAATTGCCCAAAAAAGTGCGCGTCGTCACGCAAAAAAATTCTGGAGTTTCTATCGCGAGGAACAACGCGATTGCGGTGGCAAAAGGGGGGTACGTCGCGTTCCTTGATCACGATGACTTATGGATGCCGGAAAAGCTGGAGAAACAAGTTAAACTTTTGAATTCAGATGAAAAGCTAGGATTGGTCTATTCTGATTGTGACATGATTGATCACGAAGGTAGATTAAAAAAAGGGTCACTTTTTCGCGGTAAAATGTTCAGGGGGGATGTCTTTAACGAATTGCTATACGCCGATTTTATCCCCATTCTGACGGCGGTGGTTAAGAAGGGGGTACTCGACAAAGTTGGGGTGTTTGATCCCAAATACAAAATAGCGGAGGATTACGATCTTTTTTTAAGAATAGCTGAAAGGTATCCCATCGATTTCGTAGAACAGCCCTTGGCGAAGTACAGAGTTCACGGCGGGCACGCCAGCAGGGACGTTAAGACGGCGGTAGATGAAGATTTTCAAATAATGGAATATTGGTTGAAGAAAAAACCCCATCTGAAAAAGGAATTAAAATACAGAATCAAGCTGAAAAAGACGCGTTCATATCGGAGCTTGATATGGTACTATCTCGGTAAACACGAATTTAGAAAGGCCATCGGGGAAATCAAAAACTTCATGAAAGTCCTAATCTCCTGAAGTTTCCTCGTACTTGTGATAAACTACCGAAATATTTTCAAAATCCCAGAGGGGAGAGCGGCGCTTTTCCAGAGCATACTTTGGCAAGCCATCCAATAACCAACTTGGTGAACGACAACGGATCATTCAGGGCTTGGTGAAATTTTAGATAAATTAACCCTTTCCGCATTAGTGACTTAATCTGGTTCGGCGTCCAATCTTCAGTTTGGATGATGAAACTTCGTATGTACAAATCTTCCAATTTGAAATCTTCGGGTATGTATTTTTTCTCCTTGCATATCTGATATAACTCACTTCCAGGATACGGTGTAGCAACGGAGATAAATGGACTGTACATTTTCACTTTTTTTGCGAATTTGTAGCTATCCCACATGTTTTTTATGGTGTCACCGGGCATGCCCAAAATTAGGAAAATCCCACAATCCAAGCCTATTTCTCTACAATAATTGATGATCTCTTCGGCCTTTTCTAACTTCAATGGCTTTTTAATGATATTGTCCAGCGTCTGCTGATTGCCACTTTCCACGCCAATATTTATTTTATAGCAACCAGCCGCTTTCATTTTTCTTACCAAATTTTTGTTCAAAGCAAATGCGGCGACTCCATTTGGAGTATCCCATTTAAGATTAAGATTTTCTTTTATCATCAAATCGCATATTTTTTCAGCCCTCTGGGGGTTTGCTGTAAAACAATCATCTTCAATTAACAACTCTTCAATACCGTACTTGTATTTCAGTTCCTTCATTTCTTCTATCACATTTTCGGGCGACCTAAATCTATACTTTCTCCCCCAAACCTTGTATGCGGTACAGAAAGTGCATCTTGCAGGACATCCGCGAGACGTCATTATAGGGGAAAAGCGCGTGCACCTCCTTTTTCCGTGCGATTCCGCCAACCCGAAATATTTCTTTATATCCATCAGGTGCCTTGCTGGAAAAGGTATGCTGTCTAAACTCTCTATGTAGGTGGTCTTTGGATTTACAATAATTTTACCATCTCTATTTCTGTATCCTAAACCATCGATATTTTCTATTTCATTTACATTTTTCGATAAATTTTTTACCAATTTTTCGATGGTTAATTCACCTTCCCCAATCACCACAAAATCCAAATTTTCATCCTGTAATGCAAATTCTGGCATCACCGTGGGGTGGGCCCCCCCTGCTACTGTTACAATATTAGCGTCGACATTTTTTGCTATTTTGTATATCTCGTGGGCATATTTGTATTGTCTCGTAAAAATATTGTTAACCCCAACCATATCGGGAGAAAAATCTTCGATAGTTTTCTCTATATCCTCCTCAGATAACCCAATCCTCAATAGATTGCTTCCAATTTCTTTCCTATCCCACCAGCCATCCATTAAACAGTCCACTATCTTTACGGTCACGCCTAAATTTTCAAGTACCGCAGCAATGTAACCCAGACCTAAAGGTGGCGCGGGGTTAATGTCAATCAATTTCTTATTAGTGATGGCGGGTGGAAAAAACAACAGGCATTTTTCTATTTTTCGTTCTTTTTCCAAGTTCATGTGATCATCTTCTTTTAATGTATTTTCTGCTGCATTATATCTTTTTTCTGAACTTGGGCAAATTTAAGCTCTCAAAACGATAACAACGTCGCTGTGTCTCCATCATTTACCCAGGGTGCGCCCTCTAAGGTGAAAGCACTATTAGAATTTTTTTCGCGTATTTAACTTCCCCCAACGAGCTTTCCCGCAGCTTTGACCAGCCACCTAGGCATCGGCACTATCCGCGCTATGAGCCTCAGATCGTCTTTCGTTATCGCTTTCGTCGCCAAAACCCACACGCCATAAAAAATCAAACTTGGCATCATCACAACGAATGCCTTCGGCCAGGGCGGGAGCACCAAAATGGATTTGAGACCAAAGATGAGGAGCAGCGTGAGCACCCCCCCAACTATTGTTTTGAAAAGGGGCAAAGACGGCACGGTGAACTTGACGAACTTCCTCGTGTAGTAAAGCAGCAAGATGATGCCGAGTAGGTGAGCCGCAAAGGTTGCCACCGCTGCACCCTCAATGCCGTAGCGGGGGATTAGGGCGAGGTTCCCGACTACGTTGAGGCACGCCATGAGTGCAACAATTTTTGTGACGATGATCGGCTTGCCCATGCCTGACATCGTGTCCGCGAGAATCAAGTACGGCGTGTAGATGATCGCGGTCACTCCGAGGATCTGGAGCACCGTGGCCCCTGCGAGGTAGGCCGGGCCGAACAGGAGGTTGATCACTATCTCTGGGAAGGCTATGAAGACGAGGGCAGCGGGCATGACGAAGATGAATGAGAACTTGGTTAGAAAGTGGAGCGCCTGACCCAGCAACCCTTGTTCACCTCTCGCCCAGAGCTCGGAGATCATAGGGAAGAGGACTACCCCTACGGCCATCGGGAAGTACCAGAGGATGTGGGCTATGGGTTGCGCTGCCTGATAGAAGCCTACCTCAGGCAGGGTGCGAAACATTGCGATCATCAAGGTATCGGTGTAACTGATAATCATGCCCCCCAGCCCACCCACAAAAATCGGTAGCGCGAATGCAAACAGCTTTTTAAGGAGTGGCCTAGTGACAGAGGCCTTTTCTTTGAACACATGGGGGTATCCTCTAATGATAAAAATTAGGCCAAAAAGACTGATCAAGGTCACCGCTAGAAGATAGGCAAGCGCCACACCACCGACCCCCATGCCTAATACACCTATAAAAAGTACTGCCGAGAGCAAAACCAGCGGGATGTAGAAGAAGCTGAGAGATGTATACATGGGCATGTTTTGGAAACCCCGGGACACGGTTGATGCGAGGGAATAGAAGATCTCTACAAAAAACCACACGCTCAAAATCCTGAGGGGCAGTGATGCGCCCAAGGTCCCAAAGACCGCTAGAGCGATGTGATCCGAGAGAACAAACAGTGTGACCGAGACGGCGAGCCCGAATACAGCTTGGGCGAGCAACACAGAAGCTATGGACGATTTTATCTCGGCGAACCGCTTATGGGCGGCGAACTCTGGGATGTATTTCACCAACGCTGAGCCGAGGCCTAGGTCACGGAAGAGACCGAAGAACGAGATGAGTGCGAAGACGGCGTAGAAGAGGCCGTACTCCGCAACAGTTAAAGAACGCGCCAGAAACATCCTCAGAAAGAGGCCGATGACCTCGGAGGCGATGAACGCCGTGAAAACGATGGTGCTTCCCTTAACCAGCCGCCTAGCATAACTCCTAGGATCAGGGGTTTCCTCTGTCAATTTTTCACCTATGGCACAACATGATTACAAACGTGGTATCTACGCCATGTAATAAAATATAGCGGACTCGGTGAGATTCGAATCCCAGATCTGTAGTTTTCTTCGCCTGATAGAAGGCTTGCGGATGAGACTTGCCGCCTTATCCTGGCTAGGCCACGGGCCCAACGGTGCAGAATCCGCTGTAAATGAAGAAGATTAATAGCAAGCAGTTAACGTTTTGCATGGGTTACGATGGCGCTAGAGGAAAAAATAAAGGAGCTCCTCGGGCGGGAAAGGCAGGTTGAACTAGCGTACCTCTTCGGCTCGGCGGCGCGGGGAGAAACGGGAAAGCTGAGCGACATCGACGTGGCCGTTTACCTCGACGAATCCCTCTCGAGCGAGGAGAGATTCAGATTACAACTCAAACTGATGGGTGAGTTAGCTTCGGTACTTCAAACCAACAAAGTGGACCTAGTCGTGATGAATGATGCCCCCCTCCTTCTGAGCTATAACATAATCAAGTACGGAAAGCTGGTGAAATCCGACGGGCGAACGAAAGTGAGGGTAGAATCTAGCATCCTCTCCAGATATCTGGATATGAAGTATTTCATCGATAGGCACACAAGGCTCGGTATCGAGAGGATGGCGAAAAGGGGATTAACGTGAAAGACGAGATACTGGCCAAGCTTGAAATGCTCAAGGGCTACGCGGAGATTTTGAGAGGGTATCGGAGCCACACCCTGGAGGAGGTGAAGGCCAATTCTACCCTCCGCGGAGCTATCGAGCGCTATCTCCAAGTCGCATTGGAGTGCACCTTCGATGTGGGTGAGATGATAATCTCCCTTGAAGGTTTCAGGAAACCGGGGACCTACAAGGAGGTGATAGAGGTGCTCGGGGAGAAGGGCGTCTTGTCGAGGGAATTCGTCGAGAGATTTGCGCCCGCGGCTGGCTTCCGAAACATCCTCGTCCATATGTACGCCGAAATAAATGTTGAAAAAGTCCATAGATTCCTTCAAGAAAACTTGGAGGACTTCGATGATTTCGCCAAGCAAATTGCCAGATATTTGATGGAAAAGGAGTCTGCTTAAAGGCGGGCCCGGTGGGATTCGAACTGCTGGTACCCAAAACGTTCATGAAAGTCTTATCAACTCAGTCAATCTATAGTCAGTTGGTGGAAAGCATGGCCGTTGATATTGGTGATAAAATCGACGCGCTACACGAAGAGCTCATGTTGATTAGAGCCAGACTTGAAACTCTCGAGGAAATGCTGACTGACGAGGAAGCCAGCGAGGACGACAAAGCAGCTCTTGGAGAAGCCCTAGGGGAACATGAAAGGGGGGAAACCATCTCCCTTGATGAAGCTATAAAGAAGTTGAAATGATTTTTCGCGTCGAGCTTTCCCGCCGAGCTTTTGAATCTCTCGAAAAACTAGATTCCCGCAAACGACGCTTTTGAGCGCGCCCGTTACAACGCCAGCGTTTTGAATACGGTATATGCCATCATCTCGGCAGCAGATGCGCTCCTAGTGTCCGTGAAGGGGTTCAGGTATGCGGGCACGAAGCACGAGGAAGCTGTGGAACTTTTCAGCGGTATTTTCCCCGGCACCAAGTGAGCGTAGTATAGGAACCTAGCGTCGGTGCCGTTGTTACAGCAGTTCTGTAAACTCCTCTACGCTCAAACCGGCTTCTTTGAGTATCATGTGCAAGGTTCTTTTCTTGAGTGTTTCGTGAAGGGGCACGGTGAGCTTGATCATCCTTTCTGGGGTTTCTTTCTCAAGCCGAACATGGCTACCCTTTTGCCTCACGGCGAGAAAGCCGGCCTTGACGAGCGCTTTTACCGTCTGCTCTCCGGAAACGGCGGGGAGCTTCATCTCAATCCCGACAATTTTGGAACTAGACAGCGACCTCTGTTATCTCCATGCCTTTCTTCAAAGCGAGTTCTTCCGCGGGCTCCATGTAGAGTTCAATGGCTTCCTTTATGTTCCGCAACGCTTCCTCTTTAGTTTCGCCTTGTGAAACGCAGCCCGGAAGGCTTGGCACGCGTACCACGTAGCCGCCCTCCTCCGCCTTCTCCAGAACAACCTTAAGCTTCATTTTTACCACACGCGTGTTTTGCTTTACCCTTGTATAAAACTATCAGGTCTGTGCAGCTGGCGGGATTCGAACCCGCGATCTGCAGCTTAGAAGGCTTGCAGGGGCCCGAAAACGATTGGAATTACCGGAAATCATTTTTAGGTAAGAAGAACATATTTAAATTAGATAGAACAATTAAAAGCAAGGGAAACGATGATACCAGGATCCGCTCTGAGGGTAGTGAACGTCCTCCTTAATAGTGAAAAGCCGTTTTCCCTGCGCGAGCTCTCTAGGGAAGCACAGGTTCCCCTATCGAGGTGCTCCCGCTACATCAACGAATTGGAAAGGCTGGGCTACGTGCGGAAGAGGCCAAGGATAAAAGTGATAAACGAAGAACTGATCTACCTCATAGCATACGGTCGCCCGCTGAAATCGTTAGAGACGACGAACTTCGAGAGCCTCGAGAGACCCCAGTACCTGATCAAAAAAATAGCCGAACTGGCGGGAGGGGGACTCGCCTACGCCTACACACACCTCGCGGGGGCGGAACTCGTCGCTCCCTATGTCGTGCCGAACGAGGTCTATGCATACGTTGAGGAGGAGCAACGGGGGAGGTGGACCGAAATCTTCGAGAAGAACCAGATTTACCCAAGCGAGGGAGGTTCAATTCATCTGGCGGTATCAGACCTGAACCCGTTTTACGCCGCGCGGGAGGTGAGGGGGGCCAAGGTGGTTTCGAACTTCCTGCTCTTCGCGGATCTCTACAGCTGCGGTGGCAGGGGGCGCGAGGCGGCGAAATTTCTGGCTGAGAGGGTGGGGCTGAAAGTTTGATCTACGATCCTCTGGAAACAGAAGCTTCGAGAAAGATCCTGCTCGAACTTCTCGACGAGCTCAAACCCGGTGAGAACTTCGGCCTCGTCGGCGGATGGGCGGTGCACTCCCTGATACACGAAAATTTTCTCATGGCTACTGGACGAGAGTTTCTGAGATCCCGCGACATAGATGTCTTCATCGACTGCAGGGGCGATTTCCCCCGCCAGTTCGCGCGCGCAATAGAAAAAATTGGCTTCGCGCCTGGCGAGTACAGGTTCAGGTACACCCTGATCCTAGACCGGGACTCGATGGAAAAATTGAGCGAGGGCGAGGCGAGGAGAAAACAGGCATTTGAGCTGATTTACGTGTTCCTCGACGTGTTGGGCAACGGGGAGAGCGACGCGGTTGGGGTCTGGCTGAACGAGATCGTCGCCAGGATGATCGACAGAAAAGCGGTGAAAATCCTAGCGATAGACGGGCGGAAGGTGTTCGTGCCTAAAGAAGATTTTCTCTTTTTGCTGAAGATGGACTCTTTTTTGAAAAGGGAGACGAAGGAAAAGCGGATGAAGGATGCATGCGACATTTACGGTTTGCTCTTTTACTCACGCACAAAAATTTTGGAACTCGTAAAAGAGGACCTGTGGAAATCAGAAATTGCGAGTCGCGGACTTGGAGCGATGCTCGAGGATGAAACCATGGAGTTTATCGCGGATGTACTCTTCGGCGACAGGCTCAAATCTGGCTTGGTGAGGCGGAACCTGTCTCAGCTGTTGGAGGCGCTGAGCCCAAGAGGCTCGAGATGAGCACAGGTGATGAGCGTGCAGGATTATTACGAGATCGATGAGAGAATATTTACTCCTAGCCTATGAAATCGAATTTCCATCAAGCGCTAAGTTGCTTAATCTTGCCCCTGTGTTCAGCCACAAGCGACCAACTAGCGCCCTGCCAAAATACACCCACGACTTTGAACGACCCAAACTTCCTCTTGGCCGAGTTCAAGAGCTCAAGCATGCTAGGGGGCCTGTTCCCGAAGCAAAGTTCGGATGAGTCGACAGCTACCCGCTCTGCCTTCAACAGCAATTTCCCAATCTCATCTCGTAGGGCCCTCGTAGGGATACGGGTTCCAGCTTCGTGGCATCCTTTCACCAACTTTTTGAAGTCCCTCCTAGCATGGAGAATCTCGCGATAAAGCTTTTGTAGCTTAGGATACTTCGACGCGCCCCGAATGACTTCCCGGTCAGACACCGGCATCGCACCGGTCTCTTTGACTATGGGCGCCCTCAGGGCATGCCTTGCGCAATGGTATGCGCAGTTAATGGATTCACATAAATCTAGGCCGGAGAAATAATCGTTGATGGATATCGAAAGCGCGCGAAATGCGTGGTCGATCGATGTCTTAACCGTTTGCTCGGTGGGTCTGAACCCGGCCTCCCTCGCCCTTGAAAAGGCTCCCTTGTCGTGAAAGACGGTTCCTTCTAGCATCAGGAGGGCACCAGGGCTTCCTGCTTTGAGCATCGAAACGAACTCCCTGCGGGAGAGCAAGACAGGAGAGAGGGAATGGTCGGAGGAGGCCAAGCGCCTGATTCGACTTTCCAAGCTCCTTGACCGGCGATCCACTATCACAAGAACATCGATGTCGCTCAACCCTTCCAGAAAGTCAGACGGCCTGTTGACGGAGCCAAAAGCAACTATCGACATGATCCTACGTCGAACGCGCTCATCTTCCAATAAAACCTCGCTGAACTTCGATGCAGTTTCGAGCGGCCTTCGCTTGGGGTCTAACCCCGCCTTGAGCGTGAGCATAGATTTCCCACAAACTAGTATCCCTTGAACACCTTTAAGAGAAAACTCAAGCGATTACCACGGGGCGAAAATGACTGAATCTCTACACCCCCCACCCAAAAGTCGGTAGCGGGCCCGCGAGGATTCGAACCCCGGATTTGCAGCTTAGAAGTCTGCTGCCCTATTCTGGCTTGACCACAGAACGGCGCTCACCTCTCAATTTGACATGTTTTCTGTTTTCGCTCTCCTTAGGCAAATAGTTGATATCCAAAAAGTCCGATTAAATCGCTCACAATGGAAAAATGAGCAATTATAAGGCCGTTTGAAATATTTCATCAATAAACAACATTTAAGTAACAAATTCTGTTACCTTTTAAACACAAAGTATATAAATTATTACTCCCGCTAGCATTATTTGTGACTAAATGGCAATATATCCCCATGTTTCAAACAAAAATGACATGCGCGCTGGACTTTCGCGTCAGCAGGCCCAGATCCTCTCGAGTCTTTCTGGCGGGGGGCAAGAGATATTCACGCTTAATGATCTGAAACAGTTCAACCTAACCAAAGCGGCAGCCAAGATGTTTGTCAGCCGACTCGTGAAGAAGAAGTGGCTCATCCGGATAGCAAGGGGAAGATATCTTATAGCTCCTTTGAGCGCTGGGCGAAAAGGGGAATGGACCGTCCACGAGTTTGTGCTCGCCACCAGCGTGATTTCGCCTTCGTATGTCTCCTATTGGAACGCCCTCAATTATTACGGTTGGACCGAGCAGATCCCCCGAGTCATCACAGTAGTTTCTTTAAAAAGACACGAAACTACGGATGTCCAGATGGTATGCGCGCGTTTTGTGACTGTTTCAAAAAAGAAGTTTTTTGGTCAAGTTGAAGTAGATTTCGGAGGCGCTAAGGCGTTTGTGGCATCCAGGGAAAAAGCGATAGTGGACTGCTTGGATCGCCCAGACCTTTGCGGTGGCGTTACGGAGATCGCCAAGGCACTTGATGCCGCAAAAAATGAGCTGGACTTCGGGCGGATTGTGGAATACGCAGAGGGAGTCGGAAATTCGGCTGTATTGCGTCGTCTCGGATACCTTTGCGAGAAGCTGGGCATAGCTTTAGAGATAGAACCCAGCTTTAAGGGTTACGTCTGGCTCGACCCTTCAAGGAAAAAAACTGCCCTTGTCCACAACTCAAGATGGGGGTTAAAAATTAACGTGACGGAAAAGGCCTTGTTTGAGTGGAGAGGACCAGCTTGAATGACCGGGAAATCACCAGTATTGCGGCAAAGAGAGGCGTGCCGAAGGGGATCGTGGAGAAGGATGCTGCGCTCACGCTGATTCTTTATGCATTGTCGGGGACGCCGTTGCAAAAATCAGCGGTATTCAAGGGAGGCACAGCCATAAAGAAGGTGTACTCTTCCCAGGCCCGCTTTTCTGGGGATTTGGACTTCACGGTACCAAACGCTACAGAGGGGCAGGTTCTTCCAGCAGTGGCTTCCCTGCGCGCTTTCTCGTAGGAGGGGTTTTCATTTGGTGATGTCGAGAAGGAGATGACCAGTGCTGGGCTGAGACTTGTGCTCCGCTGTACCGGCCCATTGAACTATACGCAACGAGTACGCTTCGACTTCAGTTTCAGGGATGACTTAGTCATGCAGCCCAAAGCACTCAAAATAGCTGATGAATATTTCAGCTTGTCGTTCAAAGTTCAAACTATGCCTATCGAAGAAATCCTTGCAGAGAAAGTGCGAGCAGCGATGACAAGAAAGGCGCCACGTGATCTCTATGACCTGTGGTACTTGAGCACCAACGGAATCAAGCTAAATGCAAAGCTGGTCGCGTCGAAGTTTGCACTTTACAATGAAAAATTCAACTTCAAATTATTCTCTTCGGAAATGGGGTTGTTCGAAGAAGCGTGGAAAAACGATCTCCAATCATTCATGCCCGAAGTACCTCCATTCGAAAAAGTCAAGGAAGAAGTCCTTAACATGGCGAGGAAAATCGTTTAGGAGCGGGGAGAATCAGTAGGGGAATTTTTCTAATAGCATTCCAATATATTTTGTCATATTCCGAAATAAAACTGCTTACTAATGGCGGGCCCGGCCTGATTCGAACCCCGGATGTACAGGGTATACCAAGTTTTACGATTTTACCGGATCCTCAAACCTCACCGCTCTGCCCCTGAACTTCAGGGGGCCAAGCCTGAGAATTTCTTCATCGTGGGTCAGGATCTTTGTTATCCGGTTGTAAAGATAGCACCCGATGATGAGGGAATCCCGCCCGCCCAAGTCGTGTTCCGATGCGAGATTTAGCGCAAACGATGAAACCAACTTTGTCTGATTTAAAAATAGCGTTTTTTCGTCGTTCAAAAATTCTATGAGTTTTTGGGCCGCGTCCTTAGGTCTCATCTTCCTCTTGAAGACCAGAGTGTGGTAAACTTCGTGGAGTACAGTAGGATTCACGTACCAGCTACTGAGACCCAGGATGACCTCTTTGGCCCGCCTGTGCTCTGGAAAAGTAGGATCGAGGGCATATGCTAGGATATTTGAATCCAATCCCGTCAGGTTTTCCATATCCTTTTCATCTCTTGGGGCGAAATCCGCTCGGGCTTGGCGGTGCGTTCTGGGTCCCAGCTCATTACCCCCTCAAGCCTTTTCCCCGGCGCCTTCAATTTTTTCACCACGAAATGCTCTCCAACCTTCTCAAAAATCACGGCATCCCCCTTGCCCAATTCTAGCTCTTCCACCAAGCGCTTGGGTATCACGATTCTCCCCCTTTCATCGACGGTTGCCGCCATTTTATCCCACTATATTATGTGGGATTTTTCCCATATTAATTTATGGGTAAAAATGTGGCGGGCCCGCGGGGATTCGAACCCCGGATTTGCAGCTTAGAAGGCTTGCGGGTGTTGCCACTTGCCGCCTTATCCTGGCTAGGCCACGGGCCCATTTTAAAATCTAGCATTAGGTGATTTAATATGCGCGACGTAATAATCCACGGTGTCCATGCCAAAGCTATTCGGGACTTTCGGGGTTCGGGGGCTGGTGAACCGGGAGCTTACCCCAAACGCGGTCTTCGACCTCGGCTTGGCCCTCGCAACTCATCTGAAAAACAAGGGGAGAGTCGCGGTGGGGCACGACAACCGCACTTCCAGCGAGATGTTCGAGCACGCCATCATCGCGGGGCTCACAGCTGGAGGATGTGATGTGCTAAGACTAGGCCTGACACCCACTCCTGTGCTGAGCTTTGGGACTCGTTACTTTTCATGTGACGCAGGAGTCATGATCACAGCATCTCACAACCCCCCTGAGTACAACGGAGTTAAGTTCTGGGATCGGGAGGGCGCGGGATTCGAGCGGAAACGCGAACGGATGATCGAGAGCATCGTGATGCGGAAAGGCAAGTTGGTGGACTGGCAGCACATTGGACACGTGAGCGAGGCCGATGCGTTAAATCTTTATATCCAAGCCATCCTCGAACGCGTCCCTAAATTCAAGCGCAGGTGGAAAGTAGTTGTCGACTGCGCGAACGCAGCTGGTAGCGTGGTGACTCCCCGTCTGCTCCGGGAACTGGGATGCAAGGTGATATCGATGAACTGCCAGCTCGACGGAACCTTCCCTGGACGTAGGCTTGAACCTGTGGTCGAAAATCTGGGAGAACTCGCCAAAACTGTGATTGCGTGTAAAGCAGACTTGGGAATTGCCCACGATGGAGACGCTGACCGAACGATTGTCGTGGACGAGCGAGGGAAAATCCTCAGCGGCGACCGGGTGTTCGCGCTCGTTGCGTTACATCACTTGCGAGGGCGTAAACGGCCCCGCATCGTGACCACAGTAGCAACAAGCTCCGTGCTCGATGACGTCACGAAGAAACTCGGGGGCAAAATTGTCCGTACAAAGGTCGGGGAGCCGGAGATCATCGGCGAATACCGAAGACGGGGCGGAGACATAGGCGGAGAAGAAAACGGGGGGGTGTTTTTCTTCGACTGGCTGTTTTGTCGCGAGGGAATAATGACAACTGTGAAGTTCTTGGAGGCCCTAGACCGGAGTGGCGGTAGCGTTTCAGAACTGAACGCATCGCTGCCCCAATACTGCCAGATCAAGAAGCGGGTCGAGTGCCCAAATAAACTAAAAGCAAAAGTCCTCAGCACCATAGTGAAACGCTTCGCCAAGTACAAGCTGGATCGGACAGATGGGCTCCGTGTGATTTTCGACGACGGATGGCTCCTGATTCGCCCTTCTGGGACCGAGCCGATATTCAGGTGCTTCGCGGAGGCAAAGACCGAGGAGCGCGCAAAGAAACTCGTGGAGTTGGGAATGAAGGAGTTGAAATCGGCGCTCAAGTGATTCTGTTGTAACCGAAACCGACCCTGAAAATATGGGCCCTCAAAAAGCGTTTAACCGATTTTATGGATTAAAGCCACCCACGCTCACCCGACGTATACTCCCCAACGATGTTTATCTTTGTCCCACATTTGGGGCACCGCTTATCTTTGAGTAAATAACGTGCGATCTCAAATCCATAGCGCTCGATGAGGAGCTCTCCACACTTCGGGCAGTGGGTGTTGTCCCCAGCGTGTCCAGGGACATTTCCTATGTAAACGTAATGCAGCCCCTCCTCCTTCGCGATTCCCAATGCGCGTTCGAGCGTCTGGACGGAAGTAGGTTCCCGATCAGCCATCTTATGGTGCGGATAAAAACGGCTGAAGTGCGTTGGGACTTCTGGCCCGAGTTTTTCAGCGACCCATTTGCAGAACTTACGGATCTCCTCCGGGCTGTCGTTCTCGTGAGGAATCACTAGATAAGTCACCTCGAGATGAATGCCGTGCCCGACCATCCACTCACATGTCTCCAGAACTGGACGGATGCCAGCAACACCGCAGACCTTCCGATAAAAAGCATCAGTGAAAGCCTTGACATCAACATTGGCGGCATCCAAGTAGGGGCGGAGCTCCTGAAGGGCTTCCAAGGTGATATACCCGTTGCTCACGTAGACGTTGTACAGGCCCTCCCGGTGAGCGAGCTTCCCAACGTCGATTGCGTATTCCGTCCAGATCGTTGGCTCGGTATATGTGTGGGCTATGCCCTTGCAGTTGTAGCGCTTGGTCAATTCAATCGTTCGCTCCGGCGCAATATCCTCGTGACCTATCTCCTCAACGCTCGCCTGAGAGATGCTCCAATTCTGACAATGCAAACACTTGAAATTACAACCCGGAGCCGCGATGGAAAAAGCATCGCTCCCCGGCCAAAAATGGTAGAAGGGTTTCTTCTCTATGGGATCAACCGCCATCGAAACTATCGAACCATAAACCAAGCTGTAGAGTTCGCCGTCCTCGTTTTTTCGTGCATGACAAACGCCTACCTTGCCGGGAGTTATCACGCACCTCCACGGGCAAAGCTTGCAACGGACTTTCTTGTCCGGTAGCTTTTCCCAAAATTTAGCTGGCTTTTTCACGCCATCCCTATTAAAATTGGTCTGTTCAAGTTTAACCTTTGCGGCGGGAAGTCCCCTTCCTTCAGGGAGGGGATGAAAGCCGCCGAATACTTTCGGTGTTGCCCAATTACAACCGGGGATAAAACACGTTTCTGTGGCGATTTGAGCAATTTCTTGA
>Ga0315296_10002293_pt1 | contig 16352 bp, 10 predicted proteins | sample YL17G14_18_MG_FD_203921 | JGI IMG/M metagenome (GOLD analysis project Ga0315296, IMG submission 203921) | Sediment microbial communities from Yellowstone Lake, YNP, Wyoming, USA - YL17G14_18 | ecosystem: Environmental > Aquatic > Freshwater > Lake > Sediment | place: USA: Wyoming | collected... | reverse complement strand
ACGGATCGTGTCGAACTGGGCCCGCGCCCACGTCGTCCCTTGAAGATGACGTCGCCGCAAGGCGTGCAGCAGCACATAGGCCAGGGAATGAAGGAAGAGCCGGAACTGATTGGCCTCGAACCGATGACACGAGGTCCGGTCGGAGAGAAGATGGGTCTTATGGTCCTTGATCATCAGTTCCATCCGTCCTCGGTCGCTGTAGATCATTTCATAGACGACGCGGCGAGAACGGCACTCCAGGTTCGTCACCACGAACCGGAGGTTCGGACCCAGGGCGTTGTGTTCAGCCTTGACGACGACCCGGCTGTCTTCCTCCCAGCTTCCCGCCCCGTAGAGAAACTCGCCGAAGATGCGGACCGGTTGCCGTTCCCGCTGGTAACAGCACTCGGCTTCCTCCACCAGCGAAGCCGCCTCCCGGCGCAGCACGGCGTTCGACGTCAGTCCCAGGGCATACCGAAGGTTCTCCCTCTCGCAAAACTCGATGACCTCGGGCGCGGTGTAATGCGCATCGGCCCGCAGCAGGATCCCCACCTCGGGCCAGGCCCGCCGGATTTTCCGGACCACCCGCTTGAGGATGGCCACGATCTCCGCTCCCGAGGGCCGTTTCCCAGGCCGCAGCACCGTCGTCACCAACTTTCCGCTTTTTCCTTCATAGATATGAATCGGCAGATAACAATACTCGTCGTAGAAGGCGTTGAAGAGAGCGAGTTGCTGGTGCCCGTGGGTCGTATCTTCCGTGTCGTCGATATCCAGAAGGATCCCGACCGGCGGCGTTCGGTACGACTCGATAAACGCATCGGCCAGAACCTCCGCGATGCGATAAAGATCCGTCCGCGAGACGGCGTTCTCCAGCCGAGAGAGCGTCGGCTGGCTGGCCAACGGCTCGTCGTCGGGAAGTCTCTCGCAGGCCATCTTCAGGGCCGGATCCCGGCGCAGCGTATCCGCGTCATTCGCGTCCTCGTAGCCGCAAGCGATCTGGAAGACCCGTTGTTTGAGCATGTCCAAGAGCGAATGCCGGGTGTAGCCGGGATGACGGCGATCGTGAAGAATCTTGGCCACGCGGTCAAGAAGCCTCATCCGGCGTTCCACCTCCCGGAGGAAAAGCACGCCGGCGTCGGAGGAGACTTCGCCGCCGTCAAAGTCGACTTCGAGCTTTTTTCCCTGGAGGTCTTCAAAAAGAAACCGTTCGGTGGTATGATGAACTTCGTTCAAAGCTGTTTCCTCCTTCATTGTGTCAAAACGTATTATAAATCAATACGTTACGGGGGGAAACAGCTTTTTTTATGAATAAATCAGGCTAAGAAGCTGATGAGGGTCAGCGGGCCATGAAATGTCCGAAGTGCCATGCCGAGAATAGGGACGATTCCCATTTCTGCAACAACTGCGCCGCTCCGTTGAGGCCGGTGGGCATCAATGGGGCCTCCCCGACGAAGACCTTGGTGATCCCTCCTCCCACAATCTCCAAGGACGCCCTCATCGCGGGGAAGTTCCGGATCGTCGGGGAGCTCGGCCGGGGCGGGATGGGCGTCGTCTACAAAGCCGAGGATATCCGGCTCAAGAGGACTGTGGCCCTCAAGTTCCTGCCGCCGGAGTTGACCCACATTCCCGAGGTCAAGGACAGGTTCATGCGGGAGGCCCAGGCCGCCGCGGCCCTAGATCATCCCAACATCTGCACCGTCTACGAATTCGACCAGGCCGGGGAGAACGCCTTCATTTCCATGGCCTATATAGAAGGCCAAAGCTTGAGGAAGAGAGTCGATTCGGGCCCAGTCGAGTTCGAGGAGGCCCTGAAAATCGCGATGCAAATCGCCGAAGGACTTCAGGAAGCCCACAAGAAAGGGATCGTCCACCGCGACATAAAGAGCGCCAATGTTATGGTCACGGCCAGAGGACAAGCCAAGGTCATGGATTTTGGCCTGGCCAGGACCACGGGAGCCACTCTGGTCACCCAGGAAGGGACGACCATGGGGACGGTGACTTACATGTCGCCCGAGCAAGCCAGAGGGGAAAAGGTCGATCACAGAACGGATATCTGGTCATTCGGGGTTGTCCTCTACGAGATGCTCAGCGGCGAGCTGCCCTTCAAGGGGGAGCATGAGCAGGCCATCGTTTATTCGATCCTGAAAGAAAACCCCAAGCCGATCACGGGTCTGAAGGCCGACGTTCCCCCGTCGATCGAGCAAGTCGTGCTCCGGGCTCTCGAGAAGGATCCGGACAAGCGTTATCAGCGGATCGAGGACTTGCTAGATGATCTGAAATCCATCGCCGCGGGAATCGTGCCGGACGAGATCCACGTGCGGCTGAGGAAGGCGAAGCTTCGGAAGAGAAAGAAGGTCATTCTCTATGCCGGCGCGGCGGGTTTGGCCGTCATCATGGCTGTTCTCGCCCTGAGCCTCTTCACCGGCCGGGCCGAGGCCATCGACTCCATCGCGGTGTTGCCGATTCAGAACCTCACGGGGGATGCAGAGCAGGATTATTTTGTCGATGGGGTGACCGATGAGTTGATCGGGCAGTTGGGGCAGATCAGTGGCTTGCGGCGGGTCATTTCCCGCACGACGGTGATGGAATATAAGGGCACAGAGAAGCCCTTGCCGGAGATCGCCCGGGAATTGAACGTGGACGCCGTCGTGGAAGGGACGTTGTATCAGATCGGAGAAAACGTGCGCATCGGGATCCGGTTGATCGACGCGCTCCCCGAGGAACGGACCTTTTGGTCCAGGACATACGAGCGGGCGGTGACCGACGTGTTGATGATGTATGGCGAGATTGCCCGGGCCATCGCCGCCGAGATTCAGGTCAAGTTGACTCCGGAGGAGGAGGCACGCTTCGCCAAGGCGCGCCAGGTCGTTCCCGAAGCCTACGAGGCCTGTCTCAAGGGAATGTCTCACTGGTACAAACTCACTCCTCCGGATTTGGAAGCGGCCCAGCAGTACTTCGAATCGGCCCTGAAGAAAGATCCGAACTACGCGCTGGCCTATACGGGGATCGCGCTCGTCTGGGTCGGACTCCAGCAAATGGGTATGATTCCCCCCAGCGAAGCCTTGCCAAAAGCGAAGGAGGCCGCTCAAAAAGCCCTCGAGTTGGATGACACGCTGGCTGAGATCCACTATGCCTGGGCCCTGATTAAAACCTGGGGAGACTGGGACTGGGAGGGTGGAGAAAAAGCCTTTCAACGGGCCATTGAACTCAATCCCAATTCTCCGGACGCCCGGGTGTATTACTCGAATCTGTTGTGTATTCTGAAGCGTGATGATGAAGCCGCAGCGCAGGGAGAGCGAGCCTTGGAATTGGACCCCCTCAATTCGCTGTTCATGGGAATCTATGCAAATACTCTGTTATTCCTAGGAAGATATGACGAGGCCATCGTTCAGTGCCGCAACGCGCTCAGGACATCGCCCAATGATCCCGTGGCGCATAATATTCTCTGGGAAGCGCTTCACTTGAAGAGGCAGTATGATGAGGCGCTGAAAGAAGTGAAAGCGTTTTATGCGGCATTCGACCTGACTCCGGTCGTTGAGGCCATGTCGAGCGGATACGAGACGGGCGGCTACTCGAGGGCGATGCTCGCCGCAGCGGATACCCTGGCCGCAATCTCCCAACAGGTCTATGTTGGGCCCTTCTTCGTTGCCTATTTGTATGCCGCCGCCGGGGAAACAGAGAAAGTGCTGGAATGGCTGGAGAAAGGGTATGAGATCGGGGATCCCAACATGCCTTATATAGTGCCAGATCATAATATTTTACAAGATCTCCTTAGTGAAAATCCGCGCTTCCAGGACCTCCTGCGGCGGATGAACCTCAAGCCGGCTAGGAAGGAATGAGAGGCAGGCGGGTCGTGGAATGCCCGAAATGCCACGCTGAGAACAGGGGTGATTCCCGCTTCTGCAGCCATTGCGGAATACCGCTGGGCGGGGGGGAGACTGTTCCGGCCTCTCCGACGCAGACCCTGACGACGCCGCTGCCGATCGTCCCGGCGGGCGCTCTCATCGCCGGGAGAGATCGGCCGGGGCGGCATGGGCGTCGTCTTTAAGGCCGAGGACATCCGGCTCAAACGGACCGTGGCCCTCAAGTTCCTGCCGCCGGAATGGACACAGGATAGCAAAGCCAGAGAGCGTTTCCTCCAGGAAGCTCGGGCTGCCGCCGCGTTATCCCACTCCAATATCTGCACGATCTACGAAGTTGATGAGAGCGGCGAGCAGCCGTTTATTGCTATGGAGTTTGTCGAGGGAGAGACGCTCCGTGAAAGGAGCCGGCGCGGTTTGCTCCCGCTTGAGGACGCGCTCAACGTGGCAATCCAGGTCGCCGAAGGTCTTGACGCCGCCCATCGGAAAGGAATCATCCATCGAGACATCAAGAGCGCCAACATCATGGTGACCGAAAAAGGGCAGGTTAAGTTCAGGGCTCCTGACATGGGCGCAAGAATCTATGCAACATGAGGCGCCTCATACACCAGGGTCAGGTCGGTTCCTGGATATTTCACTTCGAGGGCATTGAGGATCTCGCACAGCTTGGCGAGCGCCTCGTTGCTCCGCCGGTTGGCTAACGAATGGAGGCGCACACGCAGCCGATGAGCCTCGGGCAGGATGTCAGCGCTCGCCAGCAGCATCTCCCGGACGAGGGCGCGACCCTCGTCTTCGGTTCTCGCATAGCGCGGCGCCAACCACCGTACCAGGACGGTCTCGGCCCGATAGGCCACCATCTTAATGGTATCCGTCAAGTGTTTCGTCTCGGGCGCCAGCCGGACGATCTCATCTGCATCGAGCAGCGTGTGCAGCGGCACCCGTTCCGGCAACCTCGCCATCCGCGCCTTGAGCTCCTCACCGTGCGCCTGCTGGGTACGGACCTGCTGCCCCAGGTCCGCATGAGCGATCTTGAAGCCCCGCATCGTCCGCCGCGCCGCTTCGGGATTCCTCAGCGCCTGCTGGCCATAGGTCTGCTGCAACGCGCTAAGCGTTGCGCGGCTCTCGGTGATCTGGCGTCGCAGCGCTTTGCGCTCGGGATTCGGAACCGTACGGTCCGGGTCCGCCGGTTCCACCGCGTACGTCACCAAGTCGTCCAAGGCGAAGTGCTGCCGCATGTATCGGAAAAAGTTTTCCTGCGTCCACCGCTCGAACATGCGATAGGCAAGCACTTCGCACGCCAAGTCGTGCCGCGTGGTCAGGATCGCGGTCTGATGTCCGCTGTCGCACAAGCGCCGAATCTCGCGCATCGAGAAGCCGGGCACGATCTCCACCGTCCGCTCCGCCAGAACATAGCGCACCGAGCGTCCGTCCACCTCGCCGGCGACCGGCTCAAACTCCGCCTGGGACCAGTCCGCATACGACCCGCGGCGGTAGGTGAGGACGTCGAATTGCTGCATGAACACCTCCCGGAAAAACGCCGGGCTGTAGCCCTCCCGGTCGAAAACGACCGTCACGCGGCGGTCCCCCACGAGCCGGCGGATCTCAGGCAGGACGGCCGTGCGCAGCATCGCCAGCAGATCGTCATTGGCGGGGGCCGTGACGACGAACAGCGGCTGGGCGTCGCGCTGATGCACCCAGATATCGGTGGTCGCGGGCATACACAACCGCCGCCGCGTCACGAACGCTTTCGGCAGCGTGACCGCCGTACCGTGGTAGGGCCGGACGTGGCCGTCGACATACAGCAGGCCCACCGCGTCCGCCTCCGCGCGAACCCACTGCTCGGCCAGATGGCGACTGAAGGCGGTGGCCTGCCGGCGGGCGGCCACTTCCCAGAGTTTGCGCCGCAGCGTTTTCACTTCCGGCGCCCGATCGAGGCCGAGCAGCACGCCCAGCTCGCCCGGCGGATGGCCCTGCAGCTGCTCGGGCGTGCGGATGCGCAGCAACGCCATGAAGACCAGGATCAATAGTGTGGCCCGCAGACCATAGAACCCCTTCTTCAGGCTGCCGTAGGTCTGGTCGCCGGCCTGTAACAACCCCAGCATCAACACCGCCGGCAGCGCCAACAAGGCGCCGCCGAAGCGCACGGCCTCGGCCGCGACAAAGCGTGGGGCCGCTTCCGTCAACTGGCCCATCCGCGCCAAGGCGCGCTCGGCATGTCGGGCGACGGCAATCCCGCCGGGGGCCTGCGTGGCCTCGACACTCCGGACCGCGGGCCCCACCGGCGCGGCGGTGAGGCCGTGCGCGCCGCGGCGGAGTTCGCCGCGCCGCAGCGCATGACGAATGGTGCCTTCCGTCACGCCCACTTGCTCGGCCGCCCGGCGGATCGAGCGGCCCTCAGTCAGGAGCGCTTCCACATCCCGCTGCTTCTCCGCGGTGAAGCGATGAGGGCCGTGCGGCCCGCGGGCGCCGTCGACCATGCCCAGCACGCCGTTCGCCATCAGCTTGCGCTGCTGCCGATAGAGCGTTGTCCGGTTGACCTCCAGCGCCTGACTCAATTCGTCTTGGCGCGCCAAGCCCAGGGTGAGGATCTGGGCTGCCGCAACCCGTTGGCCCACCCGATCGGCCTCGTCGTGCAGGAAGATGGGCACGCCCGACGCAAAATAGGCGACCTTCCCCTGAACGCGCACCATCGCGACCACCGAGTTGATCTCCTGGGCCCCGCCAGGTTGCGTCGGCAGATGAAACTGCGTTGACATGTACGTGACCTCCCGTAATGATGCACTATTTATTACGCATTCTCACGAGAAAGTCAAGCGATTTTCAGCTAATCCGCAGCCCATGTCAGGAGCCCTGAAGTTATCCTCCTGAGCGACGTCTTCAGGGTCTCGCAGATTCCGACCTAATGGCCATTCTCTGACTCTTCTTTCTAATAGTGGTCGATCCCACAGGCTCCGGTCCCAAAGCACAAAACTATTGACGTTCCAGGTGAAGAAGAAGCGGATGCCCGCATTTCCAGCTTTCTTTTCAGCATCTTCGCAGAACTTGGCATCATAAGGAGAACGGCCTTCCGGTGTGCCCGGCAGCTTGACTTCGCCGCAAAGAATGAGCTTGCCATGATTATCGTAAAAGCGAAGGTCCTTGCGCTTGCGGCGGCCCGCGCCAGTGCCAAAACCTTCGACTCTCGCCTCGTGAATCGGGATAAACTCGGAATCCTGTTGGATAAGGATACTGACCGCCGAAGCGATTTGACTACAGAAATCTACTTCGTGGATTGGAAGATCTCGTTGAGTCACTCCCATGCCTTCTTATTCCAGCGTTCGTAAATTCTATTATATAAGATTCACTGAGCCAATGATATTGACCTTGAAGCTAATTGTTGCGTTTTCTGCAATTGCCTCCAGTTGTCATCAAAAAAATCTATATATTACGTGTACCTTTGCAGCTGGGAAATTTCGCGCAAGACCAAAATTCGCCGTATTTTCCGGATCTAAACCGCATTTCCCCATTACAGAGAGGACATGATGGAACGGGAACTGCGGTTGGAGATTCAGGCTTTTCATCCTGTTTTAAAAAAGACACTTCCCCTATTCTTGTCCGATATTTACACCAGTTACAATTATCCGGGTCCATTTGGGGTATTGGTCCATCGAGCAGGTTAACAACCTCTCCAAGGAATGATATGAATTGATCGTCATTTCGCTCAATTGGAATCCATGTCATTGGACCGAACAAAGTCTGAGTCATACCCTGAGCTTGCTCGCAATTCTCAGGAGTAAAATAAAGAAGCCCCAGGTGCGTAATCGGCTTGAGCTCAAGAGATCCTCGCTCAGGATTTTCTAAAGAGTATGCGTACGCCTGCAATTGCCGAGCATACATCCCCGACTTCTCATCGCTAGGATTGCCTGTTTTGAAATCAAGAATGGCAAACGCCCTATTATCAAGCGCAGCAACTATATCAAAACGTCCACTAATAAAACATGTGCTACTGCAGCCGGGAGGCTGTAATGCCTTTGAACAAACCCATTTCTCTCCATATTTCACTTCGCCCGGCGGCAGAGAGGGGCAAAATTCCTCGGTCCTCTTTCCTGAATAATAGTTCTTTTGGATAGATGCGATTAGGCTAAATATCGACGGTATTGGAATTGAAGGTCGCTGAATTCCATGTTTTACTTTTAGGACAAAACAATGTTTGCACCCATCGTACAAAAAGGTTAGATCAGATGGACCCAACTTATAGTTCATTCAAGACACCCCCTTTTTGGGACTCATGAAGCATCCTCAACCTAGGAAAAATCATATCCCTGACAAACGCCTAAGTCAATTGACTGAAGAGAGTCGGTTATCGTCGTCCTATACAGCGACTCCGTGTCAATCCAATAGAAAGTAGGGCTATTGAGGGGTCTACAACGTTAGAAACTTCTGGATAATCTTTTGTTTATATCTTCAACATTGTGAAAGCTTTCTTTTTCTTGAAGCTTGCATCCGGCTTCTGAGAAACAAATATAGGTCGGCATTTGGTCTATTTTAATTCCAGCAGCCAGCCTTGGCCGGGTTCGACCGGGATCGGGTCCTCGGGCCGGAATGTCGCCTCCCGCTGGAAATCGGCGATCTCCTGAGCATGGAGACGAGCGTCTTGCCCGTTCATACCCAGCGCTTTCCAGTCGATCCTGAGCCGGCACTGGACAGGCTCGTTGGCCCAACTCGCCAAAGAAACCAGAACCCTTCCTTTCTTGACATAGACCGTAGCCAGCACATTCGGGTTGTCGGTCCTAACGGGACAGTCGTCCGACCAATAGCCGATCATCCGCGCCTCTTCGATCCCGAATTCATCCCAAACCTTCCAGATCCGGGCCGGGTTCTGGCCCGACCACGGGAGACGGTTGGTCATCCCGTATATCATTCCCCGCCAAGGGTTTCCACCGGCCTGGAGCATCTCTCCCAGGAGGCCAAAAGGGATCCCCGAGATCTCGACGAGCCAATAGTCCGGGGCCGAGTTGTAATCGAAGTACTCGCCGAACCAGAGCCGGTTAAGGAAGGGGAAGTGCTCGAGGTAGAGGTTGGCGCTCGAGGCGAATCCATCCCGCGGGTTGTACTGGTTGGCCGAGTGGAGGTCGACGAGCGCCCCCGGACGGCCGCGGTCCAAGATCTTCCGGACCCGCTTCATTGTCGTCCGGTCGAAGGCGACATCGTCGAGATAGAGCCCGTCGATCCCGACATTTTTAACGAGCCAGTTCAAGCCCTCGAGATAATAATTGTGCCAGCGGGATAGGCCGCTGTTGATGATGGCCGCGTCCTTGAGCTCGGGGACGAACCAGGCCGCGATGTAATCGGAGACGAGGTGCTCTTGGAGCCAGGAGAAGCCGCCGCCGGGCCCGCGCGAGAAGATCTCGTCTCCCAGGCTGCGCAGCGCGAAGAGCTCGACACAGTGGTTCGATAGCTCCCGGATGGTGTTGTAGATCTTGACTTTCATCCCGCAAGCATGTGCCTCGTCGACGTATTTTTTCATCTCGGCCGGCCGCAGGAACGGATAGTTGATAAAAGGATTGATTGCGTTGGCGTGGTGGACGTTGATCGTGTTGGCGCCTGCCTTGGCCACTTCTTCAACCGGCCTAAAAGCATGGAAGAAGCGCGTCGCGAACTGGGACCTCGGATCGATCGGCTTGAAGGGTGTCAGCAACAGGTTGAAATGGAAGTGAAGCACTTCACCCGCCTTTATCCGGCGGGGGCCGCAGTAGGCCGTTACGAGCACGGTGCCGTCGGCCTTCTCCTTAACCGTGCACCCCCCCTTGCCCTCGTTCCACCAGGACGGCGGCAGGTTGAGCGGCTTGGAGAGATAGAAGTTGGTATTGAGAGGCCGCGAATAGTTCTCGTCACGCCAGTTAACCTGGAGGCCGGCGTTGACATCCCCGACCCAGAGAGCGTCCTGGTTTTTCTTCTGGTCCCAGGTCCATTCGAACGTCGGTGGACGCAGGCCTCCCTTGAAACCCAAGCCCATCATGTATTGTGCCGCATCTCTAGAAAGAGGGACCTCGAGACGGATATCGTCGACCTCTACAGCAGAACTTGCCGCCAGCCCCAGCTTGAACTCGACAAACCCGTCAAATTCCATCTGGGCGCGGCAGGTCAGAGCGAACAGCCCCGCCTGGCTCTGGGCCTCCCAGACGACTGCGCCAGGAGTCTGCTTGACGAATCGAGGCCCGGCCCCATCCCATTTTAGGGCCTGGCCGCCATTCTCGATGACGACGAGCGCGATAGGGGATGCCAGGAGCCCCCGTCCCTCCTTCCGGAATCCGGTCACGTCGGGCGAGAAAAAGCTGGTCATGCCCGCGATAAGGCCGTCCTTACCGATGTCGACAGATCTTCCGAGGCAGGATACGGTCTTGCCTGTGATGGTGAGTGGGGTATAGGGCGCGACGACCTCATCATCGAAGGCAATCTTCGAGTCGAGCCAGCGGAGGCGGGACATCCGCCAGAGCTCGGAATCACCGGCGTCATCGAGGACTCCTCTTTGAACATCGAGGAGGAGCGCCGTCCGGTTCGGCGGTAAGCCTTTGGGCCTGACAGTGACCTCGCCCTGGTACTTGCCGGGCGGGATATCCTTGGGGACCTGGACGCCGCACCAGAGAGGCTGTATTTTGCCCTTGGGTATGGCATAAACCTTCTGGAATTCCTTCCCGTCCCAGTTGACGCCGCGGGTGTTGAAGGAGTGAGCGCCGGAAGCGGAAATGAGGGGCCTCGGGCCCGGGGAAGGGGAGGTCGGGGCCAATTTCAAGTCGCTGAATGTGACATCCAGATCCTCGATCGAGGCGCGGCCGGCGAAAACCCCGATCTGGAAGGCATAAAATTCCCCGCGCATCGCCTGTCCCTCGAATTCGCTCCTCGGTCCGCTTTGGATCCAGCGCAGAGGCAGGTCGTCCGCCATCCGGACGGAAAAGCGCCGGTCTTCGGGAAAGAGGAGGTAAGAATTGTCCGGATATCTCGCTAGGAGGGCGGCTGTTTCCTCCGCCGTGGCTATGACCTCCATGGGGTAGAAGCTGTTCAGTTCGTCGATCGACTGAATCTCTACGACTTGAGCTTGGGCAAAGGCCCCCTTCTCCTTGGTCGGCGGCTGGAAAGGGGCGAGGCCGAAGTTCAGAAGCCACCTGGAGTCGGCGGAGAAAACCGGCTCCGGATAGACAACGGTCGGGTAGTTCGACCGTCCCTTCGTGACGTTGGCTAGATAATAAACATAATAATCGCCCGGCGCAGTCGCCGGCTCGAAGACAAAATCGCCGCCTTCGCGGCTGACGGCCACCGGGCAGACATCCTGGATCTGTTTCCCCGTTGTGGCATCGACGAAAATGACCTTCTTCTTCTCCGGGTTGAGGTCTCGCCGCCGCCAGGGAATGTGTGCCCAAACCGCAGCGGCGCGGCCCAGGACTCTGATGACGACCCTATGGTTCCCGTAGAGGTCGGCGTCCCAAGTTCCCGTGCTGTACCGGACCTGGGCATAAGATAACAAGTTGGCCGATAAACATAAGCCCAAAAACAGCGATAGAAAAGCCGCTCTCAAGGAAAACCCAGGAAACCGCATATTTGCCTCCGGGCTTCTATTTTATCCACAAAACGGGACCGAATTCGACAAAATAATTGGGAGAAAGACGATGCTTAAAGGGCGAAAGTGGAAAATGTTCGGCCTGGCCGGGATCTTGCTGGGGGGAATGGCTGTATTGACATCCCTTTTTATCAGGCAGCGCAGACTCCGCCAGCGGATATTCTAGGCGCCAGCTCCTTTTCCTGATCTCATTTTTCTAATCGGTTTTTTTATTGAACCCAAGAATCCTGACCTCTGTCGCGAAGAACACCTGAAAAGGCTGGCTGAAAGAGCGAAAAGACTCAGAGAAAAAACGGGACCGGACATCCAGGGCGTTCGGTCCGATGGGCCAGCCCGCCGTCGCGAGGGAGCCGCTCCGCGGCCACTCCGCGGGACTCCAAATACCCAATTTTCAGTGAATTTGCGGACTTTTGACAAAATCTTGACGGTTTCTTGACAACTCTTCTCCCCCCAAACCGATATTCAGGTCGGAGATCGAAAAATCGGAAAGCCAAGAGGAGGTTCATCATGAAACCGATCAATAAAACCCTCTCCCTCAGCTCCCTGGTAATCCTGTTGTTATTGATCTGCATCTTCGCTTCGTTCTCATGCTTCGCGCCGGCCTTTTCTGAGCTCCAGAGCGCCAGGCTCGTGGGTCCGGGCAATGCCGAAATCATTCCGAGCTATTCAAGGATCCATGGAGAATCCGAGCATGTCCAGGACCACTATGGAATTCAGGCTGGCGTCGGAATCCTCAAGCGGCTGGACCTTCGGATCCGGTATGAGCACGCCAGCGTCAACCCAGGAGAAGATGAAAATTTCGGCGTGAACATGCTGGGATTCGGGCCAAAGCTTGGCCTCGTCCCGAACTGGCTGGCCATCTATGTGCCGGTCGGGTTCGCCTATGGAAAGGACATCGAAGCTTCCGAAACCTGGCAGGTCCATCCTACTCTGCTGGCCACCTTGCCGCTCAGCAAGCATTTTGAGATCAACACATCGGCCAAAGCCCTGATTCCTTTGCAAAAAGGGAATGACCCTATGTATGCCGTCAACTTCGGTGTCGCCATAAGCTCTGATGTCCGCCGATGGGCGGTCCGCCCTGAGATTGGCTACCTGTTCAATTCCCCGGTGGGAAGTTGTGTCCAGATGAGCATTGGCCTCAGTTTTTCCACGGATTCCCTGAAGCGGTAATCCTCCGGGATCAGCCTTTCACCGCCCCTTCGTTCACCTTATCGGCACTTGATCGTCCGGCTTTGCATTCCAGTAGGTGTCTCAGCGGTGTAAAAGAGGTATAATGCGCAGGAACACAAATCGATGAGTGCGCCGCATGGCCTGCGATGTTTTTTAAGCTCGTGAATGGACATCCCCCGAAGTGTCTAAGACCGTTAACGGCCGCTATCCTCTTGGCCGCCCTAAATCTATTCTTTTCAGGACAGGGCCGCCCGCAGGATCCATCGCCCCAAACAACCGTCGGCGCGGCCGACCTCTGGTATGTCATCAAGATCGCCGGCCAGCCGGTGGGCTATATTCACGAGGAAACAAAAGTCCAAGAACAAGGTCTGAGCACTGATTCAGATATGCGCATAGTCCTGAACCGCCTGGGCAGCCGGGTCGAGATCGGCTTCCTCTCTGCCACGGAGGAGACTCCGGAAGGGCTCCTGCGCCGCGTCCGCTACGAGATGATGTTCTCCAACCAGGCGACTGAGTCGGAAGCGGTTATCAGCGAGGGTAAGATCGAAATCCGGAACGAATCCGGCGGGAAAACCTACACCAGCACACTAAACTATACCGGAGAGCTGTATGGCCCCGAGGGGATCCGCCGCCTCACTGCCGCCGGGCTCAGAAAAGCCGGGGACAAGGTTACGGTTCAAACCTATGTGGCCGAAGCCTCCCTCATTGGAAAGATGATCCGTACCGTTCTTTCCCGGGAGGCCGTCAAGATCGGGACCCGGGAGGTCGCCGCCATTAAAGTCGAAGAAGTCCTCGAGGGCATGCCGATCAAGCGAACGGGTTGGCTGGACGAGCAGGGAAACCTCCTCAGGCAGGAGGAACCAGGGCCGTTCGGAGTGGTCGAAGTCTGGCGGTCCGAGAAATCCGTAGCGCTCGCCGCCGCATCGGGGGGAGAGCTCCCCCAAGAGGTCTACCAGAGCTCGATCGTCCGGACCAACATTCGTCTGCCGCGGGCGCTGCCCATCGACTATCTGAAGCTCAAGCTGATCCACCGCAGCCCGGAGCTGGGTTGGCCGGACCTGGAAATCGCAGGCCAGAAAGTCCTCTCCAAGACGGAAAAAGAGGTCATCATCGAGATCCGCCGCCGCGAAGCGTTGCCGGAGGCGGGCTTCCCAGTCGCTAAGACGGAGATCAACCGCCAATACCTTGAGCCCAACGCCTACATCCAGTCGGACGACGCCGAAATCCTCCAGCTGGCACGAGAGCTTGTTGGTACCGAAAGGGACGCCTTTCGGGCCGCGCTGTCCCTCGAACGTTGGGTCGCCGGGAACATGAGCTTCGACCTGGGCATTGTCTTCGCTCCCGCCACCGAGATCATCCGCGACCGCCGCGGAACCTGCGTCGGCTATGCCACCCTGCTCGCCACCCTGGCCCGGGCCGCGGACATCCCGTCCCGCATCGTCATGGGCTATGTCTATGCCCTCGGCATGTTCGGAGGGCATGCCTGGGCTGAAGTTATGATTGGAGAGAGGTGGGTGCCTCTGGACGCGGCCATTGTCAACGCGGGTGCCGCGGACGCGACGCGGATCTCCCTCGTTGCCTCCTCCCTGGCCGAGGGCTTGGGAGAAATCAGTCTCGGCGCGGCCCAACAGGTCTTCGGCCATGTAGGGATCGAGATCCTGGGGTATGAAACCGGCGGAAAGTCCTATTCTGTGTCCGCGGGAGCCGGACCGTTTTCGATTACAGGGGACCGCTATGACAATCCCTGGCTGGGCATCCATTTGGAGAAGCCGGCCGGTTTCCGGTTTGGCAAACTCGATTCCGTTTGGCCGGACCGGACGGTCATCGGACTCGATGGGCCAGCGGGCGAAATAGCTGTCCTCGAACAGCACGAGATTTATCCCTGGGAAGATCCGGAGACGGCCGTGTGGGAAAAACTAGAGAGACTTGTGCCGGAAGGAAAGAAGGGGCGGTTGAAAATCAGAGAGGAGGACGCACTTTCCCTGGATTCCGCGGACGGTCAAAGATCGGCTGCGGCCGTCATCCGGGGCCTCGAGGTCTGGATCCTTAGGGCCGAAGGAAAGGACGCTCCGCTGGTCCTCCGCCAGATAGCGGGGTCCATCCAGATATCCGGCCGATCCCATTAGTACGTATCTTCACGGAGGCTCTGGGGACATTCACTATAATTCGGGGGAATCGGTTTTGTATGGACAGATGACCTTTTTTAGCGACATCCCAGCAGATCGCCAATCTTTGGCCTTGGGGAGTGGAATGGCACAGAAATTGCTCTGAGATAGGTCGATTTAATAAACCTTACTGAATCTGACGGAGGAGTAATGCAGATGAAAAAAAACAGGTGGGCCCTGGCATTATCCCTTATGATTCTGGCTCTTGGCCAGTCAACGCTGGCTAACGACCGCTTTCAGACCTCGCTGAATTTCCTGATGGGCTACCCCCAGAGCGATTTTAGAAAAAATGTCGACCAAACGTTCTCCGGATTATCGGGGGAATTCTTTTACCATTTCCCGAGTTCCCTCTTCTCGGTCGGAATCAGCCTGGAATACATGAACTACGGGAGCGAGACACGGATAGAGCCTTTCAGCCATGACATCCCGGATGTTCTTGTCGATGTCACGACCAGGAACAGCGTCTTTTCGTCGGCGGCTGTGCTGCGCCTTTCTCCTGTTGAGGGGCCTTTCCGCCCCTATGTGGAAGCTTTGGTCGGGTTCAATTACCTGTTCACGTACACTTCTGTCAACGATGACAGCGATTGGTCAGAAGATATCGCGACCACTACCAATTTCGATGATTGGGCCCTCACTTACGGGGCCGGGACAGGGGCCATCATCCGGGCCCTGGAGATCCGCAGCCAACAGGGACGATCCCTGTTCTCCCTGTACATGGAGATCGGCGTTCGCTATTTCAAGGGCAGGAATGCGGAATACCTCAAGAAAGGTTCGATGCGCCGAGAACACGGTTCTCTTATGTATGAGCCCCTGATGTCCACTACAGACCTGGTGAAGGCCCATTTCGGAATCGTGTTCCGCTTCTAGAAAAAACGCCCAATCCTCGGGGTAACTCCCCTGATCAGTCTTTTCGGGTTTTACTTACCTTGTCTTTCGGCCGGAAGCGCATGGCCGACCACGTCTCATCGATCGAGACCATGGCCACTCCATCGAAACCGTGATTCTCCATGAGCTTCCAGAGGATGTCCCGGTTGAGGTCGGTCTTGATTTTGGCGCTCCCCTTGGGATAGGAAATCCAGAAGATCCCGTCGTCTTTGAGAGAACGCATGGCTCCGGGAGCGAGTTTCTCGAGCCCGGCTATGTCCCTAACAAATAAATGGACGAAGTCCAGGGGAGCGCCCAGTCGGACCACAAGCTCTGCGCCTTCGGGCAGCGGGCCCAGCCCGTCCAAGTACCCGGCCGGAGGGTTGAAGATCGCCACCTTCTGGTCCGGCTTCAGGAGCAGCTTCTTAATCAGCCCACTCTGCGCCATATGTCTCTCCTTATCGCAAGAATCTTTTCGCTTCCGATTATAGGGTAAGTTGGCCAAGGAGAGAACAGCCTGTATTGCTTCAGGAGGTAGTCGCAGTTTTAAGACTGTACAATAAAGATCGCCCTTAAAAATCATCGCCTTCAAGCCCAGGAGGTAGTTTACCTGCCCCTCGCGTTTTGGTAAGGTGTTGGAAAGGAGAGATGCCCATGGTCAAAAACGAAGGAGACCGGCTGCGCCGGGTGGTCGTCTGTGCGCCCCGGCGCGAATATTTT
>Ga0315296_10002292_pt1 | contig 16355 bp, 17 predicted proteins | sample YL17G14_18_MG_FD_203921 | JGI IMG/M metagenome (GOLD analysis project Ga0315296, IMG submission 203921) | Sediment microbial communities from Yellowstone Lake, YNP, Wyoming, USA - YL17G14_18 | ecosystem: Environmental > Aquatic > Freshwater > Lake > Sediment | place: USA: Wyoming | collected... | reverse complement strand
TCCGCGACGAGGAGACGGCGCAGATCGCAGTGCAGTCGGCGCTGACCGGACACCTCGTGTTCACCACCGTGCACGCCAACAACGTCGTGGACGTTCTGGGCCGCTTCCTCAACATGAACGTGGACCTGTACAACTTCGTCTCGGCGCTGAACTGCGTGCTGGCACAACGCCTGGTGCGCCGAATCTGCCCGCACTGCAGGCGGGCCGCGAGCACCTCGGCACAGCTTCTCGAGGAGTCGGGCCTCATAGCGGACGCGGTGCGCGGCACGACGTTCTACGAGGGCGCGGGCTGCATCGAGTGCAACGGCACCGGCTTCCTGGGCCGGAGCGCGATCTCCGAGCTGCTGGACCTGTCCGACAACATCCGTGCGCTGATCCTCGAGAAGCGGCCAGCCGCGGAGATCAAGCGGGCGGCCAAGGCCGAGGGCATGATCTTCCTGCGAGAGTCGGCCTTGGAGCGGGTGTTTGCGGGGGTTACAACCCTGAAGGAGATCAACAAGGTGACGTTCGTAGAATGAACATCCAGGCGCTGCTCCGCACGCCCGCTCCCGTGCACGCGTTCGCGGCCGGTGGGGATCAGCTCGTCTACGGCCGGCTGAGCCGGCGCCGCGACGCCCTCATACGCGTGGAGCACACGGCGCTCCCCCCCGAGTGGTTCCACCTCGGGCCGGTCGGTCTGCTGCAGGTTGACCGTCAGGCGCTCGCTGGCGGTCTGGCGACGGTGGCCCGGCGGCTCGAGAAGGCGCCGAAGCAGGCCAGCCTTGTCGCCCCCAACTCCTGGGTGCGCAGCGTGGTAATCGACGCGGGCGTGCTGCCGCGCCATCGCCAGGAGGCTGAGGACGTGGTGCGCTGGCGGCTCAAGAAGCTCCTCCCGTGCCGCCCCGAGGAGGTACGCCTCGACTTCATCCCCGGCGGGGAGAGCGGGCGCGTCCTGGTGATCTTGGCGCTGGACCGCCCGCTGGCGGTCGTCGAAGAGATATTCAACGCGGCCGGTGTGGAGCTGGGCCGCATCGAGCCCGCGGTGCTGGCCCTCACGGCTCTGCTTCCAGCCGTCCCCACGCCGGTACTGCTTGCGGCCGTCGAGGAGCGGGCCCTGGCGCTCGTCGTCCTGGCCGGAGGCAAGCCGGTTCTCGTGCGCCACAAGCCGCTCCCGGGCGATGCGGCGCGCGCCGAGGCCTTCATCGGCAGGGAACTCTCGCGCACGCTCGCTCACGCCCGCGAGCAGGACAAGCTCAGTGGGCCGGTGACCGTCTGGCTGGCTTCCGCGGGCGCCGGCGAGGGGAGCGAACGAGTGGAGCGTTGGGCGGCCGCCGAGAGCGGCGTGCTGGTGAGACGGCTCGGGGTCGGGGCGGGACGGGTTCCAGAGTTCACAGGCGTGCCGGACGTGCGGCTCTGGTCGCTGCTGGGGACCGCGTGGGGAGGTCAGGCGTGAAACGGCGGCCAAACCTCGCGTCGAGCCCATTGCTCGACATCCGTCCGGTCCTCGTGGTGGGTGGGGGGCTGGCGCTCGTGGCGCTCGTGCTCACGGGGATCACCCTGGCCGAGTTCATACGGGCCCGTGGCAAGGAGAAGGCCGCGGCCAGCGCGCTGGTAGCTCTCCAGACGAGGCGCGCCGAGCTTGCCACCAAGGTCGAGGCCACCAACCGAAAGCTCGTGGGGGTGAACTGGAAGACGCTCCAGGTCGAGACGACCGCCATGCAGGACGTGGTGGCACGGCGAAAGCTCGTCTGGAGCCAACTTCTCGCCGAGCTCGAACGGGTGGTCCCCTGGGACATCCGGCTGGTGAGCATCGCTCCCACGATCGAAAAATACGGCAGCGTCGAGATCAACCTCCTGGGCGTGTCCACCAGTCGGGAGGCCTGGCTCAAGCTGGTGGCGTTGCTCTTCGTCGACTCCAGGTTCTCGAACCCGCTTCCGAAGGCCGAGGAGTCCCCCTCTGCAACCAACGGCCAGGGGCACAGGTTCTCGCTCGCCGTGCGCTACTGGCCGGAGGGGCGACCGTGAACGGGCGCGGGGCTTGGCTGAAGCTCTGGTACATGTGGCTCCCGGCCGGCGTTCTGGTGCTGGTCAACGTCATCTGGCTGACCGGTCTTCGCGGGGCGCTTGTCGGGCGCGGCTCGCTGCTCGCCAAACAGGTGACCGAGTCGGAGGCAGAGGTGAAGAAGCTGGAGGCCCAGCTGCGCCAGCTCGAGCGCACGGCCCAGGCGCTCGATGAGCTCCAGGCGAACCTCGGGGAGCTCCGCGAGCGGCGGCTCGGGCCCATGCGCGAGCGGCTGGTGCCGTTTCTCCAGGATGTGGTGAAGCGCACGCAGGAGGCAGGGCTCCAGCCCGACCGCGTGTCATATGCGGCGCACCGCGAGGCGAAGACGGGCCTGGTGTACTTCACCGCCACCTACAGCGTGAGGGGAAGCTACGATCAGATCCGGCGCGGTGTGTTCCTGCTCGAGAGCTCGCCGGAGTTCGTGTTGCTGGACGGGCTCGGGATCCGCGGTGACGAGAGCGCATCCTCCCTGGATGTCGAGGTCCAGCTGACAGTGGGGACGTATTTCTCCGATATCGACGAGCGCCTGCTCAAGCAGCTCGGTGTCAGCGAGGTGGCAAGTGGCGAGTAGCGCCGATCCCAAGAAATTCGCGACCTTGGCGCTGCTGCTGGTGGTGCTCGCCGCGGTGGTGGTCTACCGGCTGCGGCCAGCCCTCGTGCAAGCGGTGGCCGCGGGCGGTGGCAAGGTGGCCCAGGTGGGAAGCTACCTGGTGCCGGTGCTGGGCTGGGACCGCGGGAAACCGCGGGAGGTGCCCACGCCGCACGCGGGGCGAAACCTCTTCACGTTCAGCGCACCCCCGACACCGACCCCGGATCGACGCCCGACGGTCCCACCGCCTACACCGCCACCTCCGCCGCCGACTCCGACGCCGGAGGGAATCTACGTGGACGGGAAGTGGGTGCTCCCCCCGCCCCCGGCGTTCACCATGAGGTACCTGGGCTGGCTGGGCCCGGACCGCTACCCGGTCGCCGTCTTCCGCGATGGCGACGATGTGCTGGCCGTGCCCGTAGGAGAGACGGTCAAGCAGAGGTTCATCGTGCGCGAGATCGGCCCGACCGCGGTCACGGTCGGGTTCGTCGGGTACCCGAATGACGTGACCAGCAAGGTTCCGCTTGCGAGGTGAGTGTGACTAAGAAGCTACTGCGAGTCGCGGGTTTGCTCCTTGCCGTCGTGGGCCTGCTGTCGTCCTGCTCCACGTACAAGTACAGCCGGCGTGCGAGCGAGGCGATACGCACCGAGAACTGGGACGCGGCGGTCTACTACTACCTGGAGGCGCTCGCGCAGGACCCCGGGAACCTGAAGTTCAAGATGGAACTCCAGCGCGCCCGCGTGAAGGCCTCGGGACAGCACTTCGAGCGCGGGATGGGCTTCAAGCAAGCCGGGGGGCTGCTGCGAGCGGAGAGCGAACTCCAGCTGGCGGTGCAACTCGACCCAGGCAACCAGTACGCCGAGGTGGAGCTGGGGAAGGTCCGCAAGGACCTCGCCGTGCTGATGCAGGAAGGGGGCTCCGCGAAACTGGCAAAGATGAAGAAGGCTGCCGCCGAGATGAAGGTGAAGCCCCCGGCGCTCAACCCGGCCTCCAACGAGCCGATGAGCCTCTCCTTCCCCAATCAGACAAACACCCGCGACATCTACAGGGCCATCGGGCAGGCTTTCGGCATCAACATCCTGTTCGACCCCAAGCTGCGCGACGCCAAGATGAGCATCGAGCTCAAGAACGTGACCGCCCGGCAGGCGCTCGAGTCCGTGATGCAGGCCTCGGGGCACTTCTACAAGGTGCTCGACGAGAAGACCGTGATCGTGGTCGAGGACACACCGCAGAACCGCCGTGACTACGAGGATCTGGTGGTGAAGACCTTCTTCCTCTCCAACGCCGACGTCAAGGACATCAACAACATGCTGCGCGCCCTGATCGACGCCCGGCGCATCGCGACCAACGAGCAGCTCAACTCGGTGGTCATTCGAGACACCGCCGACAAGGTGGCGATCGCGGAGCGCCTGATCAACGCCAACGACAAGGCAAAGGCCGAGGTGCTGGTGGACGTCGAGTTGATCCAGGTCGACTCCACCAAGCTGCGCGACATCGGGATGTCGCTCTCCACGTACAGCTATAGCCTGGGGGTGGATGCGAAACAGCTTGGTGCTTCCACGTCGACAGGTGCAGTCCCGATCACCAGCATTCCGGACATCACGCGCTCGATGTGGAACATGGTGCTGCCGACGGTCACCGTGAACCTGATCAAGTCCGCGGGTGAGGCGCAGGCGCTTGCCCAGCCCCAGCTGCGCATCACCGAGGGACAAAAGGGGAGTCTGGTGATCGGCAACCAGGAGCCGATCCCGACCACAACCTTCAACACCTCGCAGACGATCGGCGGCAACGTGGTGCCGATCACGGCGTTCCAGTACAAGGACGTTGGGATCAAGATCGAGCTCGAGCCGCGGGTCCACCACAACAACGAGGTGACGCTGAAGCTCAAGGTGGAGGCCTCGGACAAGACAGGTGAGGTCACGTACAGTGGCCAGACGATGCCCACCTTCGGGACGCGCATCATCGACACGGTGATCCGGCTCAAGGACGGGGAGACATCGATGCTGGCCGGTCTGATCCGCTACCGAAAGACGGAATCCGAGTCCGGGCTTCCGTTCCTCTCCGATCTGCCCGTCGTGGGCGGCCTCTTCCGGAACTCCCGGCGTGACATCAGCAAGAGCGACCTCGTGCTCACCCTCACACCCCACATCATCCGAAACCCCGACATCACCGAGGAGGATCTCGCGCCGCTCTGGGTGGGGACCGAGAACCGCGTCACGATCTTCGGCAACTCACCGCAGGTGCGCTCGGCAGTCACCGTCAACCCCCTCGGTGATGGGCCTGGGCTAGCCATGCCTGGCGGGTGGAGCCCTCCTCCGACCCCCCCCGAGCCGGATGCCGAGGAGCAGGAAGTCAAGAACCCACCGGCGGTGGTGCCACCCAGGCAGCCGACCCCGCCACAGACTCCGCCGGGTCAGTCTCGCACCGGCGAGCCGCAGGGCTCGGCGTCGGTCCAGAACGCGACCGCGGTGCAGGTGGAGGAGACCAACGGTCTCCCGCTTCTGACCTTCTCTCCGCCCAGACTGCCGGTCGTGGTGGGCAAGGAGGCTGAGCTCGACGTGATCCTCGACCCGGGCGCATACGGGGTGAGCCCTCCCCTGAACCTCGCGTACGACCCGACCAGGCTCCAGGTGACTCGGGTCGAGGGAGGAGAGCTGCCGGGTGCGGGTAGGAAGGTGGGGGTCGAGGTCTCGCACGCCCCTGCGCTTGGCTGGATCACCGTGGGCTGGAAGGAAAAAGCGGTCGGGAGCGGCACGCTGGTTCGCATGACCGTCAGCCCCCGGTCCCAGGGCGAGGTGCAGGTGATCTTCGCCGGCCCAATCGGTGCGGTGATCTCGAAGAGTGCGACCGTTGTGGGTCTGCCAGGCACTGCCGCGGAGGTCCCCCAGTGACGAGGGCGTGCCGGGGCTTTACCGTCGCGGAGCTGGTCATGGTGACGGCCCTCGTGGCGGTGCTGGCCGCGGTCGCTCTTCCCACGGGCCGGTTCATGCTTCAGCGCGAGCGCGAGACGGAGCTGCGGCTCTACCTGCGACAGATGCGCAGCGCGATCGACGATCACAAGCGGCTCGCCGACCAGGGGATGATCCAGATAGGCTTGGGCACGGAGGGGTATCCGAAAGCGCTCGAGGAGCTCGTGGAGGGCATCAACATGGTCGGGCAGCAGACCAAGCGCAAGTTCTTGCGCAGGATCCCGGTCGACCCGATGACGGGCAAGGCCGAGTGGGGCCTGCGGTCCTACCAGGACTCGCCCGACTCGAGCTCCTGGGGCGGGCAGAACGTCTACGACGTCTACTCGCTCTCCGAGGGGACCGGGCTCGACGGCACCAAGTACAAGGACTGGTGAGGGTCATGAGACGCACCGCCGGCTTCACCCTGATCGAGCTGATCGTCGTCGTGGCCATCATCGGGATCCTCGCGACGATCGCGGTGCCGGCCATGAGGACCGCGCCCCAACGGGCGCGCGAGGCCGCTCTCAAGGAGGATCTGTTCACCCTCCGCTCCTGCCTAGACCAGTTTCACGCCGACCGCGGGCGCTACCCGACCTCGCTCGACGAGGTGGTGAGCATGGGGTACCTGCGGGGCGTGCCGGTGGACCCGGTGACCAACTCCAGGGACACGTGGGTGGTGGTCTTCGAACAGGCCACTGGCGAAGAGAGCGAGCGCCAGCAGGAGGCCGGCCAGGGGATCATCGACATCCACTCAGGGTCGGAAGAGACAGCGCTCGATGGCACGAAGTACTCGGACTGGTAAGACCAGGGGCCAGGGGCCAGGGGTCACGGTGCCGAGAGCAGCGGGCGCGGCGCCGGATGTGAATGATCTCTCTGCTCCGCGCGCCCGGTATCTTGTCCCCCGCCGCCGTGCCGGGGAGGATGGGTTCACCCTCGCGGCCGTGATCGTGATCATGGCGGTGATGGCGATCTTCCTCACCGTTGCGGTCGAGTCGGTGACCTTCCAGCAGCGGCGGGAGAAGGAGGAGGAGCTGATCTTCCGCGGCAACCAGGTCGTGGAGGCGATCCGCCTGTTCCGGGCGCGCAACGGCCGATTTCCCGTCACCCTCGGCGAGCTGGTCACAGCCAAACCGCGAGTGCTGCGAAAGACGTGGGCCGACCCGATGACCGGCGTACCCGACTGGGAGCCGGTGTTTCTCGGCGAGGAGGGCGCGACGCTGGCGGGCGGCTCGATCGGGCCCCCGGCGACACCCGCGCCCGAGGAGACACCCGGGGCCAAGACGAGACCCGGGCGGGTCAAGGTTCCGAAAGCGCCAGGCGGCCAAAAGACCGGGGCGATCATCGGCGTGCACTCGAGCCGCTGCGATGAGGCGATCAAGCTGCTCGACGGCAGGTCCCGCTACTGCGAGTGGAAGTTCTACTTCGACCCCAACAAGCAAGGCGGTGCGCGCCCACCTGGACCGGCGCCGACTCCGTCGCCCTGAATGCGCCCCAGGACTGGTACACTTGCACGTCCATGGAGGGCGGCCCGACCCTGCTCGTTGAAGCCATTCCCCACGCCGAAACCGTGGCCGTGGGGGCGTGGGTGCGCAGCGGGTCGGCGCACGAGGCGGGCGAGGTTGCCGGCATCACCCACCTGCTGGAGCACCTTTTGCTGCGCCGGTGCGGCGACTGGACCCCTCAGGAGATCGCGGAGCTGATTGATTCGCTGGGCGGGGCGGTCGACGCCTTTACGACGCGCGAGGCGTGCGCGGTGACCGCCCACGTCCCCGCGGACCGTTTCGACGAGGCGCTCGAGCTCGTGTTGGACGCGGTGTTCCGCCCCGGCCTGAAGCCCGACGAGGTCGAGTTGGAGCGGCGAGTGGTCGCCGCCGAGTTCGACCTGATCCAGGACTCCCCGGTCGAAGTGGCGGCCGAGCAGGCCCTCGCGGCCTGCTGGGGCGACCACCCCCTTGCCCGCCCGGTCCTCGGCAGGCGCGACGTGATCGAGCGGTTGGGGGCGACCGACCTGGCCCGCTTCCACCGGGAGCGCTTCACCGCCGACAACCTGCTGCTGGTCGCGGTGGGCCCCGTCGATGAGGGGCGAATCCGAGAGCGGCTTGCCCGCCTGCCGGGCCAGGCGGCGCGACCCGTCGGTCTGACATCCCCGACGTGGAGAAGCGGAGTGCTGGTGGCGGAGCGCGACGGGCTCGAGCAGCTCTACGCCAGCCTGGTGCTCCCCGCGCTACCCTCCGGCCACCCGGAGATCCTCACCCTGGGGGTGCTCCACCAGTTGCTGGGCGGGGGCGCCGCGAGCCGGCTCTTCCGCGAGCTGCGCGACCGCCTCGGCCTCGTCTACGACGTCGGCACCTCCGTGTATACGACCGTGGTGACCGGCGTGCTGGAGGTGACCTTCTCCGCCCCCGCCCGCCAGGCCGAGGCCTGCTGGGAGGCCGTCCTCCGTGTGCTGGAGCAGGTTGGGGCGGGTGAGATCGGCGACGACGAGGTGATGCTCGCGCGGCGTGCGCTTTCGGCCGGCATCGTGCTGGGCTCCGAGGGCACCGACGCGCTGATGGAGGCGCATGCCGGCGAGTTCCTCGCGCGCGGGCGCCGGTTCGACGCCGCCTCGGTGAGGCGCGAGCTGGACCTCGTGAGCCCGGAGCGCGTGCGGACGCTGGCCGCGCAGGTCGTGCGTCTCGACGCGATCGCGGGGGCCGTGTGCGGTCCGAGGGCTGGCCTGCGCCTGCCGGGGGCGCTGGCACGGAGGGTGGCATGACACGTCCGGTCGAGGTGCTCGTGCGGCGGCTCCCCCACTCGGAGGAGCTGCCCCTACCGACCTACGCGACTCCGAGCGCCTCCGGGGCCGACGTGGCGGCGGCGGTGACGGAGGACGTCGCGCTAAAGCCGATGGAAAGACGCGCCATCCCCACGGGTCTGGTGGTGGCTGTGCCTCCCGGGTACGAAGTGCAGGTTCGGCCGCGCTCGGGGCTGGCGCTGCGCCACGGGGTGACGGTGGCGAACGCGCCCGGCACCGTGGACAGCGACTACCGGGGCGAGCTGATGGTGATACTGATCAACCTGGGCAACGAGACATACACCGTCAAGAGGGGAGAGCGCATCGCACAGTTGGTGCTTGCCCCGGTCGTGCAGGGAACATTCACCGAGAGTGAGAAGCTGCCGCCCTCGGAGCGCGGGTCGGGCGGGTTCGGCTCGACGGGGGCCTAGGGGTGCGACTGGCTGTGCTGGCCTCCGGCTCTGGCGGGAACGCCGCCGTCCTGGAGGCTGGTGACGCCTGCGTGCTGATCGACTGCGGCATCTCCTACCGGCAGCTCGGGTCGCGCATGAAGGCGCTCGGGATGGCGCCGGGGCAGATCCAGGCGGTGCTGCTCACCCACGAGCACGACGACCACGTCAGGGGGCTCGAGGTGTTTCTCCGGCACCACCGTGTCCCGGTGCTGGCCACGGCGGGCACCGTCGAGGCGATGCCGTGCCCTCCGGGGGATGCGCAACCGCTCACCTCCGGGCGCGAGGTGCGCCTGGGGAGCCTCAAGGTGCTCCCCGTCGAGACGAGCCACGATGCCCGCGAGCCGGTGGGGTTCGTGGTGGAGGACCGCGGCCAGCGGGTCGGGATGGTCACCGACACCGGGGTGCTCACCGAGCTCCTGGTCGAGCGCCTCTCCGGGTGCCACGCGCTGCTTCTGGAGTGCAACCACGACCGCGACCTGCTCCGCTACGGGCCATACCCCTGGCCGCTCAAGCAACGCATCGCGTCCCACACCGGCCACCTCTCCAACGAGCAGACGTCCGCAGCGCTCGAGCGGCTCGCCCACTCCGGGCTGGAGCTCGTCGTCGGCATGCACCTCTCGCAGACCAACAACCGCCCGGAGCTCGTCGAGCGCGAGCTGAGCGCCGTCCTGGCGGGGTCGGGCGTTCGTCTTGAGATATCGTCTCAACATTGGCCCCTGGCCGTCGACGCAGGACCCGAGCAGCTCTCGCTCTTCCCGGAGCAGCCTGAACACCGCTCCCGGGATGCGCGGGGGCGTTAGCGGCTGGTTCGTTTCCGCCCCGCGCCGTCCTTGATACCCTGGGATGCCCGCGGGTCAGGAGGTGGCGGATGCAGGTGGAGGTTCGGGTGAAGCTGAAGCAGCAGGTCCTGGACCCGCAGGGCGAGGCGATCCGCAGGGTCCTCGCGGGTTTGGGCTACGCCGAGGTCGAGCAGGTCCGGGTCGGCAAGCTAATGCTGCTCGAGGTCGCGGGCGGCGATCGCGAGGCGGTCCGCGCCCGCGTCGAGGAGGCCTGCCGCGAGGTGCTCGCCAACACGGTGATCGAGGAGTTCGAGGTACGGCTGCAATGAAGGCGGGGCGGCGGCGTCCCCGCGTCGCGGTGGTGATCTTCCCCGGCTCCAACTGCGATCGCGACACCCTGGCCGCGGTCGAGGCGACCGGCGGCGAGGCGGTGCCCGTCTGGCACCGGAGCCGTGATCTCGCTGGCTGTGGGTCGGTGATCCTTCCCGGCGGCTTCTCCTACGGCGACTACCTCCGGGCGGGCGCGATGGCCGCCCACTCGCCGGTGATGGCGGCGGTTCGCCGGCACGCCGAGGCAGGCAGGCCGGTGCTCGGCATCTGCAACGGTTTCCAGATGCTGCTCGAGATCGGCCTGCTTCCCGGGGCGATGCTGATGAACCGCACCCTGCGTTTCATCTGCCGCGACGTTCATCTTCGGGTGGAGCGCGACGACGTCCCGCTCCTCACGCACCTGCAACGCGGTCAGGTGCTGCGCCTGCCGATCGCCCACAAGGAGGGGAACTGGTTCGCCCCGCCCGAGGTGGTGAGAGAGGTCGAGTCGGAGGGGGCGGTGGTGCTGCGCTACTGCACGCCCGGCGGCGGGCTCGACGACGGTGCCAACCCCAACGGCGCGCTCAACGCGATCGCCGGACTCGTGAACTCGGCAGGCAACGTGCTCGGCCTGATGCCTCACCCCGAGCGGCGCGTGCGCGGCATCGTGGGGGGTGAGGACGGCACGCCGCTCATCCGGGGGCTGGTGGAGGCGGCATGAGGTGGGACGCCCCGGGGACCGTCGAGCTGGCGCGGGAGCACGGGCTCTCCGAGGAGGAGTACCGGCGCATCCTGGACTCCCTCGGCCGCACCCCCAACCTCACCGAGCTCGGGATCTTCGCCGCGCTGTGGTCCGAGCACTGCTCCTACAAGTCCTCGCGCGTCCACCTGCGCAAGCTGCCCACGAGCGGCCGGCGCGTGGTGCAGGGGCCCGGCGAGAACGCAGGCGTGGTCGATCTCGGCGGGGGCTGGGTCACGGTGTTCAAGATGGAGTCCCACAACCACCCCTCGTTCATCGAGCCGTACCAGGGGGCGGCCACGGGAGTCGGCGGCATCCTGCGGGACATCTTCACGATGGGGGCGAGGCCGATCATGCTGCTCGATTCTCTGCGCTTCGGCTCCCTCGACGCGCCGCGCATGCCGCACCTCGTGGACGGGGTGGTGCGGGGAATCGGCGACTACGGCAACTGCGTCGGCGTCCCGACCGTGGGTGGCGAGGTCGACTTCCACCCCAGCTATAACGGCAACGTTCTGGTGAACGCCATGTGCGTGGGGGTCGCGCGTGCGGACGGCCTGTTTTTCGGGCGCGCCTCGGGGCCGGGCAACAGCGTGGTGTACCTCGGGTCGAAGACCGGCCGCGACGGCATCCACGGGGCCACCATGGCCTCCGACGTCTTCGACGAGAGTGCGAGCGAGAAGCGCCCCACGGTGCAGGTGGGCGACCCTTTCACGGAAAAGCTGCTGATCGAGTGCTGCCTCGAGCTGATGGGCAAGGGCCTGGTGGTGGGGATCCAGGACATGGGTGCCGCGGGACTCACCTCCTCGGCGTTCGAGATGGCGGCCCGGGCGGGGTGCGGGCTCACCCTGGACCTCTCCCTGGTGCCGGCGCGCGAGAGGGGCATGACGCCCTACGAGCTGATGCTCTCGGAGTCCCAGGAGCGGATGCTGCTGGTGGCGGCGCCGTCCAACGTGCCGGGCGTGCTCGAGGTCTGCCACCGCTGGGGGCTGGACGCGGTGGAGGTCGGGAGCGTCACCGCCGAGCCCGAGGTGGTCGCGACGTTCGAGGGCCGCGAGGCGTTCCGCCTGCCCGTCGGCCCGCTGGTGGACGACGCTCCCCGCTACGAGCGTCCCTGGGTGCGCCCGGCGCCGGCGGCCGCGGTCACGCTGCCGCCGCTGCATGACCGGGACTGGGGGGCGGATCTGCGCGCCCTGCTCGCGAGCCCGGCGTTCGCCGACACGCGGCCGGTGTGGCAGCAGTACGACCAGTCCGTGGGCGCGAGCACGGTCGTCGGCCCGGGGGCGGATGCGGCGCTGCTGCTCCTCCCCGGCACGAGCATCGGCGTTGCCGGCACGACCGACTGCAACGCCCTCGCCTGCGGGCTCGATCCGTTCAACGGAGCGGCCCAGGCGGTGGCAGAGGCGGTCCGCAACCTGGCGTGCGTGGGCGCCGAGCCGGTGGGGGTCACCGACTGCCTCAACTTCGGCTCGCCCGAGAACCCGAAGGTGATGGGCCAGTTCGTCGCTGCGCTCGAGGGGATGGCGGAGGCGTGCCGGGCCTTCGAGGTCCCCGTGGTCTCGGGGAACGTGTCGTTCTACAACGAGACCTCCGGGAGTGCGATCCTGCCCACGCCCACCGTCGGGATGGTGGGGGTGGTCCCCGAGGTGCGCCACCGCCCGCGCGGCACCTGGCGGGAGGGCGAAGTGCTCTACCTGCTCGGCGGGGTCGAGGGCGAGCTGGGGGGAAGTCGTTTCCTGCAGCTTGTGCTGGGCCTGGAGGCGGGGCCCGTGCCGGCGGTTGACTACGCGGCCGAGAGTCGCGCCGCCGCGGTGGTGCGGGGGCTGGTGCGGCAGGGTCTCGCCGCCGCCAAGGACCTCTCGGACGGCGGCCTCGCGGTTGCTGCCGCGGAGATGAGCGGAGGTACCGTCGGCGCCGAGCTCGCGCTGCCGGAAGGCGTCGCCCCGGCGCGGGCACTGTTCGGTGAGTGGCGGGGCGGATTCCTGGTCGCGGTCGAACCCGAGAACGAACAGGCGTTGGTGCGAGCCTGCGAGGGGTCGCCCGTCAACAGGCTCGGGGCTGTGGGCGGCTCGAAGCTGAAGATCGCGCTGGGCGGAAACGTTCTGCTGGACGAGCCGGTTGAAGAGCTCGAGGGGCTGCGGGAGAACGGTCTGAAATGGCTTTCCGAGTCGTGAGCGAGGCGGCCGACAGGTTCCACGACGAGTGCGGCGTGTGCGCCGTGCTCGGCCGACAGGACGCCGCGAACCTCGTCTATCTCGGGCTCTATGCCCTCCAGCACCGCGGCCAGGAGTCGGCCGGGATCGCCGCCTTCGACGGGAAGGAGCTGCACCACCGCAAGGAAATGGGTTACGTGGCCGATATCTTCGACCGCTCGCTGCTGGACGAGCTCCCGGGCTTCGCCGCGGTCGGCCACGTTCGCTACGCCACGGCGGGACACTCCTCCCTGATCAACGCCCAGCCGGTGGTGGCGAAGACCCACCGCGGGCAGGTGGCGCTCGCCCACAACGGGAACCTGGTCAACGCGCTGCGGCTTCGCCGGGAGCTGGAGAGGGCGGGGGCGATCTTCCAGTCCACCTCCGACAGCGAGGTTTTCCTGCACCTGCTGGCACGCTCCCGAGCCGAGACGCTCGAGGCGGCGCTGCTGGAGACGCTCGACGAGGCCGTGGGTGCGTACTCCCTCGTCGTGCTGTGCGACGGGCGTCTGTTTGCGGCGCGCGACCCCCACGGCTTCCGCCCGCTCGCCCTCGCGCGGCTCGACGGGACTTGGGTGGTGGCCTCGGAAACCTGCGCGTTCGACCTCATCGAGGCGCGGCTTGTCCGCGAGGTTGGCCCCGGCGAGGTGGTGGAGCTCTCCGGCGAGGAGCCGATCGTGCTGCGGCGGCCCAGCCCCGGGCCTCACGCGCACTGCGTCTTCGAGCACGTCTACTTCGCTCGCCCTGACTCGCGGGTGTTCGGCGAGGACGTCGGCGCGGTACGGGAACAGCTGGGGGAGCGCCTGGCGCGGGAGCACCCGGCGGTGGCGGACATCGTGGTCGCGGTCCCCGACTCCGGTGTGCCCGCGGCCCTCGGCTTCGCGCGCGCGTCGGGGCTTCCCTTCACCCTTGGGCTGGTGCGCAACCACTACGTCGGGCGCACGTTCATCGAGCCGCGCCAGGCGATCCGACACTTTGGGGTCAAGGTCAAGCTGAACCCGGTGCGCTCGGCGGTGGCGGGCAAGCGTGTCGTGCTGGTGGACGACTCCATCGTGCGCGGCACCACCTCGCGCAAGATCGTGATGATGCTCAAGGGCGCGGGGGCCAAGGAGGTGCACCTGCGGATTTCCTCGCCCCCGACGATCGGTCCCTGCTTCTACGGCATCGACACTCCGGAGCGCCGCGAGCTGATCGCATCGAGCAAGAGCGTCGAGGAGATTCGTGCGTTCGTCGGCGCCGATTCCCTGGGCTACCTCTCCGAAGGAGGCATGCTCTCGTGCCTGACAACCCCGCCCGAGAACTTCTGCACCGCCTGCTTCTCCGGCAACTACCGGGTGCTGGACGAGGAGGATCGCGCCGATATCGTGGCCAAGGAGGACCGCTGACAGCTCAGAGCTCACAGCTCACAGCACCCTCTCGCGCGTACTCTCGGCCGGGAGGGCAGGACTTTCGCCTGTGAGCTGCGTGGGTGGGTGGTGGAGAGCTGTCAGCTGTAGGCTGGCCTCTGCTACCCTTCCCCCATGTCGGAACCTAGCGACGGCAGACCGCTGACGTATGCGGGGGCCGGCGTCTCCATCGACGCCCAGGACCGCGCCCTGGCAGAGATCAAGCGTCTTGCCAGGGCCACCTTCACCCCGGGCGTGCTCTCGGAAATCGGCAGCTTCGGCGGCCTCTTCGCCCTCGAGCCCGACAACCCCTCGGGCACCGTGCTGGTGGCCTCGGCGGACGGCGTGGGCACGAAGCTCAGGGTCGCCCAGATGGCCGGTGTCCACGACACGGTCGGGGAGGATCTGGTCAACCACTGCGTCAACGACATCCTGGTGCAGGGGGCGCGGCCGCTGTTCTTCCTCGACTACCTGGCCACCGGCCGCCTGGAGCCGGGGGTGGCCGCCAGGGTCGTCGAGGGAATCGCGCGTGCCTGCCGGGGAAACGGCTGCGCGCTGCTCGGCGGCGAAACGGCGGAGATGCCTGGCTTCTATCGGCCGGGGGAGTACGACCTGGCCGGCTTCGTCGTCGGCGCCTGTCGGCGCGACCGGCTGCTGCGCCGGGAGGAGGTGCGTCCCGGCGATGCGCTCGTGGCGCTGCCCTCCACCGGCCTGCACACCAACGGCTACTCGCTTGCCCGGAAGATCTTCTTCGAGGTCCTCGGCCTTCGGCCGGACAGCGAGTTGCCCGGGCTCGGACGAACGGTGGCGGAGGTTCTGCTGGCGGTGCACCGCTCGTACCTGGCCGCGGTTTCCCCCCTCCTCGACGGGGGGCTCGTGAGGAGCGCCGCACACATCACCGGCGGCGGCATCCCCGACAACCTCCCGCGGGCCCTCTCCGCGGGGGTGGCCGCCGAGATCTTCCTGGATTCGTGGGACGAGCCGCCGCTCTTCCGGATCATCCGGGAGAAGGGGCGAGTGCCGGAGGACGACATGCGCCGCACCTTCAACCTCGGGGTGGGGATCGTCCTGGTGGTGGCGGAGGAGCACACGGGCGAGGTGCTCGAGAGGCTCGTCCCTCACGGCCCCGGGTGGGTGATCGGGCGCGCCGTCCAGGGTTCCGGTGTGCACTTCCTGGAGCACAGGGGATGACCAGGAAGACGAAGGTCGCGGTGCTGCTCTCGGGGCGCGGTTCCAACTTCGTCGCGCTGGCGGAGGCCTGCGCCCGCGGCGAGGTGCCTGCCGAGATCGTCGTGGTGGTTTCCAACAGGACCGACGCGCCGGGGCTGGAGCGGGCCCGCGAGCGCGGCATCCCCATGACGCCGATCCCGGGGAAGGGCGTGTCGCGCGAGGTGCACGAGGCCAGGGTCCTCGCCGCCCTCCAGGGGGCGGGGGCGGAGTGGGTCTGCCTGGCGGGCTACATGCGCCTGCTGTCGGAGGGGTTTATCGCCAGTTTCCCGCACCGCATCCTGAACATCCACCCGGCGCTGCTGCCGTCGTTCCCCGGCCTGGAGGCCCAGCACCAGGCATGGGCGTACGGGGTCAAGGTGTCGGGGTGCACGGTGCACCTGGTGGATGCCGGCTGCGATACCGGGCCCATCGTGCTGCAGCGCGCCGTGCCGGTGCTGGACGACGACACGGCCGAATCGCTGGCCCACCGCATCCTGGAGCAGGAGCACATCGCCTATCCCGCGGCGCTCCGGCTGTTGCTCACCCGCCCGTGGCACGTGGACGGCCGCAGGGTCCTGTTCACCTAGCCGTTTGTACCCACGCGGCCCTGGCGGCCATGCGATCTATGGGCAATGAGTTGCATTTCTGACTGTCAACTGTGAACTGGCGGGGTGGGCGGGGGAGAGCTGCAGTTGAAGGGGTTGACAGGTCCCGGCCGGTCGTCTATAAAGCCTGTCCCCGCGCCAGGCGCGGGGGCGCTGTTTGAAGGACGGACCCAGCAGGATGAAGGTGCGGGCGGGGGTTGACAGACGCCCCTTCCTGGACTATCTTACTAGTCCGCCTTCCGAGGCGACTCAGGGTTCCTTGAAAACTAAATCGAGCGTGCGGTGCAAACGTAGTTCCTTTGCATCAAAGAATAACGTAGCTGCCAGTCACGCCTT
>Ga0315296_10002291_pt1 | contig 16361 bp, 10 predicted proteins | sample YL17G14_18_MG_FD_203921 | JGI IMG/M metagenome (GOLD analysis project Ga0315296, IMG submission 203921) | Sediment microbial communities from Yellowstone Lake, YNP, Wyoming, USA - YL17G14_18 | ecosystem: Environmental > Aquatic > Freshwater > Lake > Sediment | place: USA: Wyoming | collected... | reverse complement strand
ACGAAAAGAAAGGATGCATTTACGGAAAAGGCTTTAAACATAAAGGAGAGTCCAACTGCGTCCAAGATCAAGGCGAGAAAAGAGAGAAAAAAGATCAAAAGAAGCGTTCCCGGACTTCTTCTGGCAACACCAAAACCTTTGATTAGATTATCAAAGATATTGAGGATCTGTTCGCGCCGAGGAAGATTTACCCGCAACATCAAGCTTTCACAAAAAGAAAGGATTCTTGTCCCTTCCCAAGCAAGAAGGTAAAGAACCACCAAAGGAAGGATAAAAATAATTTCCAACACCGCGGGGGAAAAAAGGTCACTCCTTCCAAGAAGGCCAATTACCAGCACGGTAAAAACGATAATGAGAAAGTCGGCGGCTCGATCGACTACCACCGCCGAAGTTACCCTAACAAAAGAACTACCGTAGAGCTTTTTAAGATAGTAGCCCTTGGTCAATTCCCCCGCCCTCATTGCCAGTAGGAAATTAAAAAGACTGGCTGCCCAACCAATCATTAATAAAGGTATAATCGGAACTCTTACAAGAGGAGAAAGAACAACTCTCAAACGGGTAAACCTTAAAAGGGTTGCTGTAAGTCCAAACAGATATGCAAAACCCACATACCTGAGATCTATCCGGGAAAGGTAAGAAAATAGAAGTTTTAAATCAACGAATTTTAGCCAAATAAAAAGAAGGATAAGACCAAACAACAGCTGGATTAAAAATCTAATTTCTTTGCGCATTCAAACCGATGGTATCAAAGACCATAGTAAAATCGCCATCAACGCAGTTCGCGAGGAAAAACTATACCGAAATCTTGTTCCTATCGCCTCCCTTTGATATACAATAAACTACTGAGATGCCAGACTACTTTAGAGAGTACTTAAAGATTGCCCCTCTTTCCCACGCGCTCTGGCGGGCTAACGAGGCCTATGAGGTAGAAAAGATCCGCTTTCATCCCCCAATTCTCGATCTCGGTTGCGGGTTTGGCGAGTTTGCCGGAGTATTCTTTGATTCGCGAATAGAGATGGGGGCAGATATCTCCAGAGAGGAAATCTTCCAAGCAATAAAATCGGGAAAATATAAAGAAGTGCTTGAAGCGGATGCGCGCAACCTACCTTTTTCCGAAGGCTCTTTTAGCACTGTTATCTCCATCAGTACTCTCGAACACATCGAAGACGTGGAAAAAGTTTTCCCGGAGGTCTACCGAGTCCTAAGAAAGGGAGGCCTCTTCATCTTCACAGTTCCCACAATCGAGGTCTATAACCAGATGCTCTTCCCGACTCTCTTTAAAAAGCTTAGTTTAAATCCGTTAGCCGACCTTTACTGTCGGCTTTACGATCGGAGTTTCAAGCACAAATCGATGTACCCTGCGGAGACGTGGAAGAAGATGGCAAAAGATGTAGGTTTTGAGATTACACATCTTCAAGGAACGCTCTCCCCAAAAGCCATTGTAGTCTTTGAACTCTTCCTGCCCCTGGCTTTGCCAACCCAATTCTTCAAAGCTTTTTTGGGAAAGCGGCTGCCCCTCTCCCCCAAATGGAGGGTCGCTCTGCTCCATAAGTGGTTCAAATCGTTAACCACGCAAAGGGATAAATCGGAATCTAATACTTTGATTGTTGCGCGCAAAACGAGATGAAGGTTAAATTTAGTGTTTTGGTACCCGTTTACAACGAGGAAGCAAATATTGGCAACCTGTTGCAATCATTGGTTAAACAAAGGTTGTCAGTGGGGACGCTGCAGCGAATAGTGGTAGTTGCTTCGGGGTGTACTGATAGGACAGAAGAAATAGTAAAACGGTGGATGAAACAGGATAGGAGAGTAAAACTTTTAACACAGAGGGAGAGACAAGGTAAGACGGCGGCAATCAACTACTTTTTAAAAAAAGATAAGAGCAAGGTGGTGGTTATGGTGGGCGGCGACGTAGTGTTAAAAGACAGGGCTTTGGAGAATCTTGTTCGTCACTTTGTTGATGATAAAGTAGGGATGGTGGGGGCAAGGATCATGTCGGTAAATAAGCCCGATACCTTTTTAGGGTTTGCTAACAGGACAATTTGGAAATTGCATGATCAGATGGCGCGGGATCACCCGAGGTTGGGAGAGGTAACCGCTTGGCGGCGAATATTTGAAAGACTACCCAGAGAAACCATCTGTGATGAGGCAGCAATTGAGATGTTAGTAAAAAGGGCTGACCTAAAGCTTGTCTATGAACCCCAAGCAGTGGCATACAACCGGGGGCCGACCAGCTGGGGAGAGTATTTATCCAGGCGGCGAGGTAATCATGTGGGCCATATGATGATTCAAAGACAATGGGGTGAGAAAGTAGCATCAGAAAAAGGATGGCTACTAGTAAAGTATTGGTGGAGGCAATTATTAAATGATAAAAAACACTGGTGGTGGTATATAGAATTGGTGTTGGTAGAGTTATGGAGCAAAATACTAGCGACAGTTGACTATTACTGCGGTAGAAAGGGGTTAGTTTGGCCAATGGCAAAGTCAGCCAAAAAGCCGATCGAGGTTTAAGGATGAGGAAATATTTAGAATTCCTGCCAAGAATTGTGAACCGGGGCGGAATGCCGCTGCATTTGATTTTTTTTGTCACCTCCAGATGCAACCTTAGATGTGAGCACTGTTTTTATTGGCGAGAGCTAAATAAAAAGAAGAGAGAGTTGAGTCTGGCAGAAATTGAGAAGGTGGCACGCTCTATGGGACCGCTCCTGTGGCTAGCTTTAACCGGCGGAGAGCCGTTTTTGCGCCGTGATTTAGAAGAGATTGCTAAGACTTTCGTAAGGTATAATCGGGTCCGCCATATCTCAATTCCGACTAATGGATTTTTGCCTGAGAGGATAGTGTCGGGAGTAGAGAGGATGGTAAAAGAGAATCCGGAAACCACCTTCTCGGTAACCGTTTCCTTTGATGGTTTGGAGGAGATGCATGACAAGATCAGAGGAATGAGGGGCTCGTTTAAGGCGGCGCTCAAAACCCTAAAAGGGTTAAAGAAGATAAAGGCAAAGAACAAGGGGGTAGGCGTAGTGATGACGTTTACCAAGACTAACCAACATAATTTTAAAGAAGCTTATGAATACTTACGGGATGTAGTCGCCCCCGATGAGATTGCGATCGATCTAATCCGCGGAGAGCCAAGGAATCCGGAAACTGCCGAGGTGGATATAAAGTTGTACGAAAAGATAGTTGAGCAGAAGATGGAGGATATTAGAGATGGAAAGTTACCATATTATAGCTTTGGTTTGATGGGCCGCCTAGCGGCGGCAAGAGACGGAGTGATGCACAAAAAGATAGTAAGGTACAAAGAGGGGCGGGATGATTACCTGCCTTGCCTGGCGGGGAAGCTATCAGCGGTATTATACGAAACCGGCGAGGTGCATCCTTGTGAGCTGTTATCCGAAAGTTTTGGGAATATCCGCGATTATGATTACGATTTTAAAAATTTATGGAACAGTGAAAAGGCCCACAAGATTAGAGATTGGATCTCAAAAACCAAATGCGCTTGTACTCACGAGTGTTTTTTGACTACCAACATCTTGTTTTCGCCTCAAAGCTACCCCCAGATTCTTGCCCAGTTTATAGCGCTTTACGGTACCTAGAGGAAGGTCAATCAAATTACTTCTCGCGCGGTTAACTCTTTCCTTATATCCTGATAACCTTTAAATTGAATCGCTTTCATCCCTATTTTTTTCGCTGCCTGAACATCCATCTGGCTATCATCAATGAACAAACATTCTTCTTTTTTCACCTCAAGTTTTTTGGCCATCAGCTCGAAGATTCTTTGATCTGGCTTCATCATTCCTTCTTCGCAAGAAACCAAAACAACATCAAAAAAATTTAAAGGGATTTCTTTCTTTAGAGGAACAACTAGCTTTGATGGTGCATTAGCTAACATTCCCAGTTTTAAATCTTTCTTTTTTCTTAATTCTCCTAATAAATCCACCATCTTCTTATCAGCTTTAGTAAATCTCTCCCAGTTGTTAAAAAAGCGCTTGATTGTTCCCCTGTTTAGATCCAAAGTAATCCTTCTTGTCATTCCTTCTTCGTCTATTTCTCCAAGCCAAAACTTCTCCCAATGTTCCATCCAAGAAGGAAGCTGAAGACGAAGCTCATTCCAGTTAGATAATCCTTTTTCTTTGGCTAAACGATCACCGCTTTCTCGGCAACCATCAGTTAATAAGGTGTCAAAAGCATCAAAAATAAGGGCTTTTAATTTACTCACATCTCACTCCTCCTCCTTCTCCCACCAGCTTGAAATTGTCTTTTCAATCCCTCCGATTTTAATCTCCCCAAGATGCGCAGTTATCTTTGATAATGCAAAGCGACCCAAGATGCGATCACCGAAGATCAAGTATAGAACAACTACCAGAAGAGAGGCGGCAGAAACCAAGAAGCACAGCCAGTAGAAGGGATCACCGTAATAATCTATCGAAACCTTAATCTCTCCCGTTCGCATATCTTTGGGAATGGGGACGTACATTAGCACTGGGCCTGCGGTAAATACAGGGATTTTTCTCTTTTCGCCACCTGCCTCAACTGTTGCTCCCCACCCCGGCCAATGATTGTCTTTGAATACCACCCCCGAAAATCCTTCCCCAGCGACCCTGACATGCTCGGGAGTTTCCCGCGCGACGGAGGGCTGTTCGATCCTCACTTTTTCAAACCCACCAAACAATTCCTCCAAAAACAACTCGATAAACCGAACCTCCTTCATTCCGTTTTTACGAAACTCTTGCGGTCGGTACCAGAAGTTAGCTCCCGTCCAGAGAACCTTCCCTTCCCCAATCTCCTGTGCAACTGCAATCGGATGGTCCTTCTGTGTCAGTAAAACCTCCGCTCCTTCCTTAACCGCCTCCAAGGAGGCGTAGGAAAGTTTCCAGGGAGTATCCCGCCAAACAAGCTTTTCAAGCGAGGCAAAATCGATCTCCTTCGCTAACTTTCCTCCTGGCTGCCAATCCTCATCTAGAGGACCGTATTGGCTGGCGGCGATGGGAAAAACGGCCGGAAGACGAGGATTCTCCTTTTCTCCCGAGTCGCCCCCTCCTTCAATCCAAACCTTACCGCCATTTTTAACGAAATCCAAAACCTGATTCCATCCGCGACCGTAGAAAAGGCCGCTTTTCTTAAAATCATAGATCACCAAGGCATCAACCAAAGCCAGCTTCTTCGAAGAGATGCCGCTGACTGATTCCGAAAGCTTCACCGGAATCATGTAGGAAGTATTGAGATTGAGCATGGCGATATCTTGGACAAAGGACATATAACCATCCCCGCTGCCAACAAATCCGATTACCGGAACATCAACTCCGGCAATCAACGGAGAGGTGTAATCGGGCGAGATCACAGAAACACTCTGAACACCCTCATATGTTTTGCGATCTTCAAGATAGTTAGGGAGGGGGTCCTCGTAAAAGCGGTGAGCTATATCGAATTCCCCCCAACCCTTCCATGCCACCATGTACTTCACCCCGTACCAGTCAATGAAAAAGAGGGATTGCTGCTCGGCCATATCCCGGGGAATAATCTGATCCTCCCAGTGAGGGTAGGAGACTACCCCGTAAAACCAACCCTCGAAAAGGCGAGACCAGTAGTTACAGGGATGACCGTAGCCTTCAGACAGAGGCATATCAGAGATAGGAGCCCAGTAGAGATCTATCTCGTGGCCATGAGCCCACAAACGAACATTAGTTTCGTCAAGATCTATTAATTCCAACGTATCCCCGTGGAACTCTCGATAGTATTCGGCGATATCAAGGGTCTCCCACTCCTTGGGGACTTCGACCATAGCCATTAAGTTGGGTACAAGATTATCAATATTGCCAGAAGAGATAGAGATAACAGGCGCAATGAGAATTACTCCCAAAATGGCAACCTTTACCAGACCAAAACCTAAGAACTTTAATGTACTTAAGATTAGATTTCGCGCCTTGTAAATCGATAAGGGAGCCAGGAGAGCGCCAGCCAGACCTCCTAAGAGGATAGGGAAGAGCCAAAAGATCCGCCAAGGAAACATGAACTCATACATAGGATTGCCTCCAACGGTATAGGAAACCATCCAGAGGAGATAAAGCACCAGCAGAGCTAAAAACGGACGGACGGTTCTCTCGAACCTCTTCCTAACCAGCCAAAGGATCAAGCCAATCGGAATAGCAGCGATAAGGCCGTAGAGGACTCCCTGGTCAGTATGATTAATCATCATTTTGAAAGTTCCAGGGTCGAAAACAGCCTCTTTCCCAATCCAAGTTGTCGTCCAGCCACCTTGGAATGACAAAAGAAGAAATGGCCAAACAACCAGCGCACCCACGGTTAAAGTCGCTACCGCAAACACAAGGGCATTAAAGATTGTCTTTTTGCTGATCAGAGAATCTGTCTCTCGGTTGCTAAAGAGAACAAAGATAAAAGCGGGGATGAAGCCAAAGAACATCCCCAGCGCACCGTGGGATGCAAGACCCAAAGCGCTCATCACCGAACCAATCAGAAGATTGCGATACCCTCCCCTCTTGGCAAAGCGGACCAAAAAATATAGTTGGGCCGGCAGAAACATCTGGGCGATGGCCGAAAGGACAACTCCGCTGCTATAGAGAGCCTCGTAATAACCTTGACTCAAGACGAGAGAGACTGCCGTCCCCAAAGATAAAAGAATACTCCCCGAAAGTTCATAAAAGAGAAGATAAGAGAATAAAGCCCCCAATCCGAAAGAGATCATTGGGTAGATCTTAATAGCCTTATAGAGGCCAATTGCTTTGGCCAATAAAGCCGTCAAAGTATTATGAAGCCAAGCCAAATCTATTATCCTTGGAACACCGTTAAACCATTGATGATCCCAGGCATTAACGGGGAAGTGGAAGTGTTTGAAGTGATAGACGACATGGTGAATATAGTGAGGAGTGTCAACACCGATAAACCCTTTCACATAAAGCCACTCCTTGGTTTGAGTCCAAAAAACAAGCGCCACTACCGCCAAGGCTGCCAGGGTCAGTGCTAAAGTCACTAACAACTTGAAGGTTTTCCAAATTAGTTTGCCAATCTTCACCTGTGGTGAGTTTGTCGGATCCATCACTCTACAACCAATACTACCAAAGCCGAAGAACCTCTCCATCCACATCCTTCGGAATATGTACATTCAAAAATTGAAGGAATGTGAGAGCTGTCCCATCCTCGAAAACCATTTTTTCGACCTAGATAAATCTCCCCAAATGTTCCTGGAAGACTGTAGGCCACGGTCCAAGATGGATCCATTTCTAAACCAAACCCTCCCAACCGCCCTAAGAAGCGATGGGGCAGGAAACGGCAAGATTGGGCATTAGTCCCCTTTTAACTAAAAGGTCTAAAACCCCAAAGCTCGCCCCATCCCAACCGATTACAATTACTTTCTTATTCATAAGATTAAGGAGACGGTTTCTTCTGTCTCCCTTTCTGCCCGATAAAGTAAAAGGAGCTAGCCAAAAGATAGGCGTGTTTCCTTCCCACCAGCAAAAGATCCAAGTATTTAAGAGGAAAAACCAACCATCCAAAGATAAACTTTGAAAGACGGAAAAGAAGTTTATTTTCAAAGAATAAGCCGGGAAATCCCCTTAATACGCAAGCCAAAGCAGAGGCTGGACCAGCCGACATCCCACTTTCAACCTCAGAAAAATCGGACATAAGCTCTTTAAGTCCGGGAAGGGTAAAACGATGGAAGTCAGCGGGACTATCATGGTGAGGATACAAAAGAGGAACGTCTACATAGACGGTTCCCCCCTGCTTCAGCACCCGGTGAATCTCGGAGACTACCTTCTGGGGATTGCAGACATGCTCGAGGACAAATCGGCAGATCACCAGCTCAAAACTCTCGTTGACAAAGGGAAGGCGGTGGGCATCGGCGATTATATCCGTCTTCACCAACGGATTGGCATCTAGATAGATCACCATTTCTCTCTTTTTTTCCTTAGGAGAACCAATGTTGAGGATCAACGCCTCGGGTCCCAACTTCGCCGCCAGCTCCTCCTCTTTGTTCACAAGTCTTAAGGTTTCAGAAGGAGGAAAAAGACGGCGAATCATTGGCCGTTTTTCAAAGGAAAAGATCTGTTTCTCGCTTTTGGCAAGGAAGCTTTCGAATCGCTTCTTTGCCTGGGGAAGAATAAGAATTGGCCTCCCCTGTTCTACCTTATATTCCGCCTTGCATTTCCTGCAGGCAAGATGTTCTTCCGAGGAGCTCAAGGCCGCAAGACAGCAGGGGGAAGCGAGAACTTTCGCTATTCGTCTTTCTTTGGTGGTCTCACTTTCCATAATTTAGAGAATTTCAAGTATTGCCCCCTCCGTCTTTTTGGCTTGTTTCTCCAGATCAAAGAGCTTTTCTGCCCGCTTTCGATTTGCGCGTCCCAACCTCTCCCGCAAAGCTTCGTCTTGAATTAGCTTCTTTAAAGCTCGGCAAAGACCATCAATGTCCCCTTGCTTTACCAGAAGGTTATCTTCGCCCACTTCCTCCGGTATTCCCCCACATCTCGTTGCCACAATGGGCAACCCCGAGGCCTGGGCCTCCATCAGGGTATAGCTGAAAAGCTCCTCCCAAACTTTGAGACCAAAATACTTTCTATCTTTACTGGGCGAACAGAAGATGTCTGCATCCCGATAGACACCGGGCAGATCAGCATAGTTCACAAACCCTAAATACTTAATGGGGTGCTTTTCGGCCGCAGCCCTAATGACCCTTTCTAGAGGCCCTCTCCCCGCCAAAATTAGTTTGACAGCAGGAAACTCTTTAGAGAGGCGGCCAAAGGCTTCGATCAGATCGACCACTCCCTTGGACTCGTGCAACACTCCGACGTAAAGAATCCGAATAGAGGGCTTAGGGTTTAGGGTATAGCGTCTAGGGGGACGGAACATGGAAAGATCAACACCTTTATAAATAACTTCTATCTTCTCGCGAGGAATTTTCAGTGAATCGGTAAACCTTAAAGCTCGGTTGCTTCGAAGAATAAAAAGATCGGCGGTTTTAACCACCTCCCTAACACTAAAAGAATAGGGAGGAATATAAGCACCCTGATGGTGGGGGACGCTCTCCCATACGATACTGACCAGTTTCTTACCAAGCTTCTTTGCCAACCGCGCTATCTGGTAGTCCCAAACGTAGAAAGTGTCGGATATGTTGATCACGTCCACATCTTCAAGATGCTTCTCTAATCCCTCAATCTCAACCCACGAACGATGAGTAAACGCACCTTTGTTAAACAGGGAGACTGGATCAAAGAAGTACTTGGGGCGAAACGACAAGTTGACGAGCTCCAAGTTATCCGTTTTGATCGGGTAAGAGGTGGGGTTTTGAGTCGCGTAGATGAACCTCACGTCCATCCACTGGAAAGCGTCGTAGAACAGCGCTTCCGGAGGCCTCACCTGTCTGATAACGGCCATTCGCGGTTTGGAAGATCGTTTCCTTTTCAGCATTAGCCTGTGCCTGCCACCTTAAAAAATCCTCGAAAAAGGCAGCTTTTTAGAGCTACTTTTTATACCTTTCTATCGCCTCAATCACCGCCTCGGCCATCACGGTGTGCCCCGCGATGGTAGGATGCTGGTGCTCTAGAGGATCACCGGGCTTAGCTCCCAAAAGCGCGATACCACCATTCTCCAAAGGCGTTTCTACATCCACGAGGATAAGGCCGTGCTCGTTAGCGATATCTCTGATCATCTTATTCCATGCAACCCTCTTCTCATGATTTCTGGCATTGCTATTTTCGCGCCAGCAACAATCAAAATAGTTAATGTTCATGAGGATTAACGTGCGCTCATCCGAGGGATGTACCAGCTCGATGATCTTTTCGACGTTCGTGCGGAAGTCAGCCAGGCTTAGGTTACCTCTAACGGTTGCGAGAAGGCCTAAGGCAGGTGTCAGATCATTAATACCCGCCGTGTCCACTATTACTAAATCAGGGTTTAACTCCTCGACCTCTCCACCTATCCGACCAGCAACCTCGGCAGACAAGGACCCGGGGATGGCTTTATTAAAGGCCCTAAGACCCTTGCTTCCATGTTCGGTGAGATATTGGGCAACATGATCAGCCCAACCGGCCTTGCTCGATCCCTGCCCAAAAGCAACACTGGCGCCCTCCGTAAGAAACACCTTATGGCTCTTTTTTGGACAATTAACAATTGGATTGGGATCCCCAGCCAAAGTTTTAACTTCAATCTCCTCGCTTGGCTTTCCCTCTATCTTATTATCAAAGGTAAGAGCCACAACCTTATATTTATAAGACTCTCCGGGAAAGAGGCCCGTATCCGTTATCGAATTCTGCTCGGCAGATACGTCGGTAAACCAGAAACCATCTCGATAGATACGAAATCCGGAAAGCTCGGCACACCGATAATCAAGACCGCGTTTGGAAACGAGTTTCTTGCGCTCAAAGTCCCAAGCGATCGTTATCTCGGAACTGGTAATGTTCCCGGTTCTAATCCGGGGAGGATAAAGGTTAGAATATGCGAAACCCTCATCCACCAAACCTTCGGTGAGCTCAACAGTAAACGCAGACGACAGTACCCCACTTCGACCGATAAAGATCGCTATTAAAAGAATTGCACAAAAGATTAAAATTATCTTACGCATCTTTGTCCCCCTTCCCCCACCACTCAGGGGATTTTCTCCAGAGCCCAAAAAATAGATAATGAATTTTTCTCTCCATGGCTAGAACAAATCGCAGAAAAAGGCTCCTCTCCCTCGAGACGATTCCCTCCACGACAATCACCGGCAGAAGAAGGAGGGCCAGAACTGATATCCATAACGAGGCTTTTTCAATAAACGGCTTACGGTACTCGTAGACAATCTTGTCCCCTGCTTTGAGCTCCGGAACTCTGATTGAAGTTAGACTTGGACCGGCACGATAGATTGGTAGGCTGGTTGTTTGATTATCTGGTTGTTCGGTTACTAGTTGAGCACGGAAGTCGGGGTGGTAGGCTTCCTTCCAGAGAAGAAAGCTGCCGTCCGGCACATCCTCTCCCACGGTAAACTCTACCTTGTCCGGATGGTCGCGGACGTAGCTAACGGCAAAGTTGGTAGTGGATGCTTCCTCACTAAGCCAGGAGAAGAGGTTCGTTAGAAGCTTAATCTCATCATGGTGGATGGTGTTACCTTGACTGACGTGATTGAAAACGTTCATCCCCGACCAAACCACCCGCCCCTCACCAAACCCACCGGCAACAATCAAGGGATGGTCCTTAACGCTCAGAACAACCCTTGCCCAATCGCGAAGATCGGATCTTTCAGATGTAGAAACACCCCAAGGTTGATCTTCATAGATTAAGGGGCCAAACTTCGAAACATCCACCCCGCTGCCAAACTCACTGTCCTCCAAAACGAAATCACCGGTTTTCCCCAGGTCCAGCCACGATAGCCTGTTGAACGGAATAACATCTAATGCCTGTGACTTATCACCGGTTTCCCAATCGGCGGCACCATATTGCCAACCGGTATCGATGAAGAGCTTTCCCCCACCTCGCACATAATCTGCCAGCAAACTATTCGCTTTCTTCCAACTCTTATAGGTGTAGCCATGGAGCACGAGGACATCAAAGTCCCGGAGCTCCTCCAAAGAATAGCCGTCAACTGTCCCCTTGCCCCAAATGACAAAGGTATCCTCATAAGGAAGGGTACCGCGGGAAGCAAGGTGAAAGACTTGATCGTAAGCTTGCTTCTTACTTTGGCCGATTACCAAGACAGTCGCTTTTTGCGAAAGATCAACCAAGGAATTTTCTTCCGAAAATTTCAGCACCCTTGCCGTCACTTCACCTTCCTCCGACCGATTAACAGCCCAAGCCTCCCAACCAGCTTTCTGAAGCAACTCTACATTTGCTCGAGGCTCAACAAAGATATAGTCTATCCCGAACCAACGGGTCAGGTTGTCTACGAGGTCAGGATCGTTGGCGTAAAGAGAATCGTCAATATAGAAAGCACTTACTTGCGGTCCCCAAAACCGACGGTTAAGTGAGGAGCTTGCAACCGTATAGATAAAGATTTGAGAGAGATCACTATCAAGATTGATGTAGGGAGTAATCATCCCAAGACCGGACACATAGGGAGAGAGGTCTATGCGCGCTTGTGGATTTTCCTTGGAAATCTTATCCAGAATCCCCCTAAGCCACGCGGACACATGAAATTCGTCATTGATCTTAAACTCCGGCCACCCTGATGGCAAAAGCTGCTCAGCCAAAGACTTAAACCGCACCTTGCATAGCTCGCTAACGCTTTCGTCTTCCTTACATTTATACCAGAGAGACCTCACCTTTTCTTCGTCTATCAGATCGGTATCGCATAACTCGGGCGGACGTGTGCCCGTCTCTTCCTCTATGAACATACACCAAGCAAGAACACCGTAAGGGAGGAAATAAGAGCGGAGAGGCGAGTGACACCATGCCCCGTATCCGGCATCCACAAATGCTTCCAGCCTCTCTTCATCTCCCAAACTCGAATAAACATCCTCCCAACGACACATATCACCGGCCACACCAACGCACCATTCCGGCTCAAAGGGGGAACAAAACTCCCTAGTCCATATAATGCGGGGATCAACACCACGACCCTGATCGCCACCCTGGGCACCATAATTGAAGGGATATATCCCCAGTTTTGGCAGATGACCGAAGTGGTATAAGGCAAGGGCAACAAGAACTAACCCGACTAAAGAGGCAACCGCCCCCTTGATAAATCCGGTAATCCTACCCCTCACCCAAAAGAACGGGACCTTAAAGATCCAAACCGCTCCCAAAGCCGCCAATATTGGCCAAGCCAATCTTAGAGGAGCAAAGGCAGAGCGCCACTGGGAAAGGAGTTCGAACGGCCATGGAATATGATGATCAATCCAAAAGACAGATTCGGCGCTTGTGGTTAAAAGTAGAGTGAAGGCTGCAAATAAACCGAGGGCAAGAGATCCGGAGCTTTGCAAAGAAAGAATTACCCCTAAGATGGCAAAGACGGAGACAACAGCGTGGAAAGAGATGTGACGACCGGCATAGTACCAGTCCCCCTCCTCAGCCTGGTAGAAACCGAGAACGCTTTTGAGCAGGGGAGTCCCCTGCTTAATCTGCTCGTAAGCTTGCCCCCCCTGTCCCAAACCGGCTTCGGCCGCAATCTTTGTATAACGATAGAAGGGAAGGGTGGTAAAGGCAGAAACTGCCAAAGCCAAAATTCCCACCAACAAAAGAGCGACAATCCCGCGTACAAACACCTTCCCTCGTTCCTCTTCCTTTATGGTATATCCAAGTATATAGAAGCCGAAGAGTGTCAACACCCCAAGACCTGCTGAAAAGTGGGTTACGATCGTCAGAGCTAGGAAGATAGCCGCAAACATCAGGTACAGCCGGTTTCTCACTCTTCTTGGTTCCTTAAGAAAAGAGGTAAAGAAGAGGTCCCAGAAGATGATCGCCGGCATAATAAAGATGTAGGAAACGCATTCAGCGTAGAACCCCCAATCGAAAAGCCAGGTCCAAGCGATCGGGGAGATAAGATAGAGGATCGGAGCGATAAGGGCGGCGGTTTGGTTCTTAAATCGAAGAGCAACAAAGGCATAGATACCCAAGGCCATTGAGATAACGCCACAGAATCCTAAAACCCTGAAAGCTTGCATAAGATTGAGGTCAACTATCCGCTTCAAAATAGATACCAAGTAGAACGAAAAGACGGGATAGGAATGGGTAATTGAAGCTCCCCCACCGGCCAAGGGATACCAAAAGGGAACGTGAGGGAAATACTTGTCCACCCAAGCGGCCATAGCGAAAGCGTTCGTCATATCGGTACCCCACGCTCCTCTCGCTAAAAAGTCATATCCCCCCAAAACATAAGCGGCGACCAAAATGACCACAACCGCCAAAAGGAGGTAAAGAACCCTAAATGTACCGATTGATCCCTTTATGATCCAGTTAAGAAGTTTCATTACTACAACCAATCCTATACTTTACGAGCAACAATATGCATAAAATATCCGGGAAATCTATCGGGAACAAGTAACGACTCGATGTTGAGCAAAAATGAAACAAATTTCCTCAGGAAAGAAAGCAGCGACCTTCCGGGTGCGCGGCTATCACGGGTAACGTAAGATTTCACCGAAAAATGAGGCGGTAATTTAAAGAGATCTAAGAGAAAGAGATACACAACTCCAATTACCTGACAAAGTAAAAATCCCCAAAAATAGTATCTCTCGACCCTAAAGTTATTTCTTTCCAATAAAGAGAGGAGCGAGGCACGAGAAAATCTCTGAAGATGGCCGTGGTACTTCTCGGCAAGTCGCCGGGGAGGGCTCAGAACAAGCCAATCTCCCTCCAAGGGTGTTGTGGACCAGAATAAACCCCCGGGTTTAAGCACCCTCCCTAACTCAGCCAACGCTTTATCCGGATCATCCAAGTGCTCAAGGACGTGGTTCATCACGGTGGCATCAAAAAAGTCATCTGGGAAGGGAAGCCGGTAAGCACTGGCAACCGAAAACTTAATGTCGGGGAAATCTTTTCTGGCAATCTTGATAGCTTTCTTGGAGATATCCACTCCATAAATCTCTAGATCCAGTCTCTTGCGCTTGATAGTCCCTGTGAAAGCCCCCGCTCCACAGCCAACCTCCAAGATCTTTCCTGAAACACTCCTAAATTCAACGGGGAGGCGGCGTGCAATCTCCGGCTCGGACAGCTTAAACCTCGGGCTCTCCTCTACCCCGTAAATTTTTTTTTCGTAATCAAAGTTTTCCACGCTTTTTAGAATTAAAACTTAATTTTTCCTACCGCGCTCCCCAAATGAAGTAGCCGTTTGAACATCCTCTCATCAAAAAGAGGCGATCAATAAAGTTATTTAAAGGGAAGCAAGTTCTCACCAAGAAATCGTTTAGGTTGAGGATAGGTTTCGTCAGCTTTTTGAGATGAAGCCAGGAGAAGAACTTCTCCAGAACGAAGAGATAAAGATAACAAAATGTATCCCAAGTGAGATTTGCCGGACCATCATAAAGCACATAGCTAACATCCTTAAATCCTTGATTTTTTAGAAGAGCGCTAAACTCCTTAGGATCGGGGAAGAGCTTCTTCTTATGATTGGCCCGCCTGTAAAGATAATTGCTGCCAAGCTTCTCCAAAAGCCAACTATGAGTATATTTATTGTTCGGATTTAAAGTAAAGAAGAGAAACCTCCCCCCCGGCTTGAGCGCCCAAAAGATCCCGGAAACCGCCGATCCCTTGTCCTCGATGTGCTCAAAGACATCAAAGGAAACACAAAAGTCAAAGCTGTTATCCACCAGCGGCCAACTATCTGCGGTGCAGATATATCTCCCCCGCTTCCCTGACCTTGTTTGGGCCTCCTCGATTAATCCCTCTGAAATATCAACTCCCACACCCTCGGCATTACCGTCGGCCAGCAACCGCTCCAGCCAGATACCATTCCCACAGCCGAAGTCCAGAATTTTTCTGGCCTTGCCAAAGTCAAGTTTTGCTAAATGCCTTTTTATCGCCAGATCCTTCGGCCGGATAAGTTTTCCAAGGCCAAACTCCCTCTGATAATCTTCAAGAACCGTAAGCGGAGGGTGGCTGGAGAAGAAATCCTTCTGCCCCCTTTTGACAAAGACAAAATGTCCCCGGCCCCCGGGGAACCACGATAGTAAAGATGATTCGAAGAAGGAAGCGGCCGAAACTACCTTTCTAAAAGAAGAAAGCAGACTCTTCTTAAAGCCTTGCTCAAGCTCAGCCACCGAAGATTCAAACGAGGTGGCCTGCCTGCCTAGCAAGGATTGGGACAAATAGTAAGGAATATCAAAGCAGGAAAACAGCAGATGACCGGAGAATCTTTTCCGCACTAGAGTGAAGCCGTACCCCTCCAACAGCTTTCGCAATTCCGAGTCGTTAAAGAAATTAACATGTCCGGCAAACTGCGCTTTCCCCCTCCAACCAAATTTATAAAGAATCCAGTAGAGGGTCGGGAACTGTTTTTCCAGAGGCACCGAGATATAAAAAATACCATTTCTCTTCAACACCCTTTTGACTTCCGACAAAACTTTATCCAACTCCTCAAAATGCTCTAAAGAATCAAAACTAGTAACAAGGTCGAAGCTTTCGTTTGGTTTGGGAATCTTGTGCGCCGGTGCTTTAATAAACTCGATCTTGGGAAACATTTTCTTCCCAATCGCCAAGACCTCAGAGCTTATATCAAGACCAGTGACTTTCCACTTGGGAAATTTATCCTTAAGAAATCCAGGAATATTTCCACCCCCACAACCTAAATCCAAAACGGTTATCTCATCCCCGGGCAAAAAAGAGGGAACATCAGCGAGAAAAAATTTTAAGGTCAATCCATGAAAGTCCGTAATCAGATTTTCTATCCGTGCAATTCCCCAACGCTTCGTCTTATAATCAAATTTCCGTTTGGTAGAGCTCAT
>Ga0315296_10002289_pt1 | contig 16374 bp, 18 predicted proteins | sample YL17G14_18_MG_FD_203921 | JGI IMG/M metagenome (GOLD analysis project Ga0315296, IMG submission 203921) | Sediment microbial communities from Yellowstone Lake, YNP, Wyoming, USA - YL17G14_18 | ecosystem: Environmental > Aquatic > Freshwater > Lake > Sediment | place: USA: Wyoming | collected... | reverse complement strand
TTAGATGATTGGAGACGGAAGCTCGAGAGGACTGGGATCGGGGTTAATCATATCCCGCTAGTAGGCCACAAGAGCACCAGATCCCTCGTCATGAAACCCGATAGGACGAGAACTCTTACCTTGGCTAACGCTGAGGAGATGAAGGAAATGAAGAGGCTCCTACGAGAGACCATGGAAGACGGGGCCTTTGGAGTCAGCTTCGGGCTCAGCGCAAACGACATATATCCAGAGGAGTGCATCGAGCTTCTCAAGGTAGTGAAGGAATATGGCGGAGTCTTCCATAACCACACACGGTGTCTTCTCTACAACCTGAGAGACGCAGTAAGAGAGACAGTGATGATCTCTGAGAAGTCTGGTGTTCCGGGAATCGTGTCTCACCTCTATGGCCGGAAGTATGAAGGGTGGGGGAAACCCTTCGAAGCTGTCAGGCTGATCCAGGAAAGCCGTGACAAAGGCGTGGAAGTAGTATGTGATGTGTACGCCTGGCCTTTTGCGGCCATAGCCAATGCATTGAACCTGTTTATTCCCGGCGGAGCTTATGACGAGAGAGTTCACGGACGCGTTACAAAGGGCTTGACCTTAGAGAGCATGGTCAAAGACCTGGAAGAGTCTACTTCTTGGCAGGAGATGAAGAAGGAACTCATTGATTCTTGGGAAGCGGAGAACGCGGAAAATGAGAGAAGACGTAGACTGCTCTGGGAGAAAAGCGGAATCGAAGCACCTCCAACCAGGCCCCTGGAGATGACCCCTGTAATAGCGTACTCAAAGACCCATCTAGAGCTTATTGGAATGAGTTTCAAAGAAGCTGCTGAAGCCTTAGGCATGAATGACTGGCTTGCAGCATTGAGGAAAGTCATCATAGATGACCGAGGATTCACGTATACTGGCACGACCATGACCAACGAAGAGGACAGGAAACATGTCATCTCACAGCCTTGGACCATGTATGAAAGTGACAGCAGCATGATCGACAACTGCCCTCCTCAACCCATGCTTAAACCAGCACACCCTAGAGGTTCAGCATGCACAGCAATGATACTGAGCAAGTACGTCCGAGAAAACCGACTGATGACCCTTGAAGAAGCCATAAGGAAGATGACCTCACTTCCGGCCCAGTTCCACAATGTAAGAGACCGAGGCTTGATCAAGGAAGGCATGAAAGCAGATATCACGATATTTGATCCAAGCACCATCCAACCAGAGTCGACATACGAGGAGCCCTGCAAATATGCCGCCGGAGTATCACATGTCATGGTGAACGGCCAAATGGAAGTCGAAAACGGCCTATATACTGGAAACAAGGCTGGAAAAGTGTTGAGACTGAACTGACGAGCACTAGCTGTTGTTCTCTCGGTTTATACATCGTCACCCCTTCTTTCCTTTCATGTTGAGCCGCGTCAAGATCTTCCTAGTCTCTGCCTACCAACGGTGGAACTGTTATGTCTATTTGAGAGGGAAGGGGCCTAATGTCTTGCTGGACTTTGAGAAGAACTGGAATGAAACGATTGGAACTAAGGTCCCAACCAAGTTCTGTATAAAGGACCTCGGCAAATGCATTAAGTGGTGAGTGTAGATGATGACCAAGAGGCTAAGTGCCCTCCTTGTCTTAATGCTCATCAGTCTGTCGATTATTGCGAGTGTCCAGACTATGAGTGTCAACGCTGTCAATTCAAGTGTTACAACTGCTGGTGTGAACGCTGTCAGCGCAAACGCTACGGGAGATGATCTTCAAAAAGATAGGGCTGAGAAACTGATACTTATGGCTTGCGAATCGATGGACAAGGCCAATGACACAATACAGATGGCGACCGCCGCGAACATGAGTCAGACAGAGGTATTATCTCCAGCAAGAAATAACTATACGCTTGGATCCAACCTTCTTAATAATGAGGCCAGAACATCGCTCGAAAGCGGCAATTATACGAAAGCCGCGGAGTTGGCTCAATCCTCCATGCACTACTTTAAAGATGCGATTTCATTGATAATGCGCAACTGGAACGAGACAGGAGTTCCTGCTGGGTGGCGTGGCCTTTCCGGAGTAATCGACAAGCTTGAGGACTACCTGAAAGTCGTTAACAGCTCTATTCAAAGAGTGAAGTCCTACTGCAACTGCACGACATTCAGCTACACGAATATGGACAGCATGATCAACGACACCGGGTTGCACTTGAACTACGCTAAGGGCAACCTGACAGCCTTCAACATCAGTGCAGCTGCTCATGAGATCAATCGAGCTAGAGGGATCATTGATGACCTAGCGAAAGACTTGCAGGTGATCGGTCACTCCTTAGAAGTCAAAGGAAAAAGGATCGCCGACTTCATAGAACATTCTTTCAAGGGTTCGATGAACAAACTAAGTGACGAAGCCAAGAAAGCCGGCAAGAACATATCCAAGGAACTGAACGAGCTTGACTCTAGCATAAAAGAAGCGAGGAGACTCGCTGAAGAGGGAGACCTAAAGCACTCCATGGAGAGGTTGAGAGATGCGGAGCGCGACCTTGGGGACCTGATGAGAAACATGCACAAGGGGCCAAAAGGAAGTCCTTAGAATCCTGTTTTTGTGATTCCTAATTCTTATTTACTTCGTTCTTTATAGTCTGAGATACAAATGACCCTAGGTGCTCGCAGTGCCATAGTCTTATTTTTCATCATACTTTTCATCTCGTCCACGTCCTACCAGCACAGCTACGCACAGGACTCGGTCCGGCCCTACAAACTAGCTTTGGACATCTTCGGCGATGGAGTGGTTCAAGTGTACTATGTTTTGAAGACCAATTCAGAGGTATCTAACGTCATTTTCTCTATCTTTGGTCTGACATCTGAGGGTCTCCTCATCTTAGATGAGAATGGCACGGTTCTCGATTACACATTGAACGGTTCTATGCTTGATGTTGACAGTCTGGGAGCCTCAGAACTCACTGTCGAATACTACACCCAAGACCTAACCACGAAGAACGGAAACCTGTGGACTCTCTTCATCATAACACAAGTGGACTTCAACATCACGTTCCCTGTAGATGCAACCATAATAGACATCTCTCAAATCCCCCTCAAAATAGGAACAGACAATCAGCACCCAGTTCTAACAATGCCTAAGGGACCCGTGAACATCAGCTACATCATTGGTGCCATCGGACCCAAGAGTCTAGCTAGCGAAGCAATAGCACTCGCCGAGCAGACAATCTCCGGTGCAAGAGCAAAAGGAATCATAGTGACTCAAGCTGAAGCTAAACTTGCAGAGGCGAACAATCTCTTTAAAGCAGGTAACTATACCGGAGCGAAAACAAACGCTGAAGCTGCTGTAACCCTCGCTTTGTCCATCCAACAGAAAGCCGAAACAGCTACCTCAGCCATTAAAGATGCTGAGACCGCAATATCTTATGCCAAAACCCAAGGAAGGACACAAGGGATAACAGAAGCAGAGGAGCTGTTACAGCGGGCGACGGAAGCCTACAGTAAGGGACTCTACTCTAACGCCGAAGACTCGGCAAAACAGTCTAGGACCAAAGCTGAAACAGCTAGCACTGGGTTCCAGATTCCAGTAGTTGCACTCGTTGTCAGCTTCACGATGGTTGCAGTCATCGGGATCTTCCTCTTCATAAAAAAGAGGAGAGGCCAGAAAGTCAATACGGAGAAGATCTTCCGAATGTATCCTTGGCTGAAACAAGAGCATAGGACCATCATACTACTATTAGCTGAGAAAGGCGGAGCCTTCGAAGCCGAAATCAGAGAGAAGCTAGAACTGCCAAAGTCCACGGCTTGGAGAATCATGAAGAAGCTTGAGGAAGAAGACATTCTGGAGATTCAACAGGTCAGAGGACAGAACTACGTCAAATTGAGAAAAAAATAGGAGAAAGCATACAGGTGTCAGCGGGATGCGACACTTTGTGCATCACATCCTTCCACCTTCCAAAGTGTGGGATTGAAAAGGATCTTTCAGCCGGTTGGTCTCTGCACTCGACTCTGAGGGCTGAAAGATTTTAAAGAAAAGAAGTACATCTTAGAACCGAGATCACATATGTCCGAGGGCAAAACAGAGTCATATCCTCTTCAACTACTGGAACGTGCAGAAGGCTGGTTCAAGGTCAAACATGCCGAGACAGGCAACACATGCACCATTATTGATACTTTCGGCGAAATGTTCCCTATGTGGGCTGGGAGAGCACTCATAACTGCTGAAAACGAGAAATGGGCCTTGATCGCCGCGAGGACCGCGACAGGGTTTGCTTCTTCAATTATCATGTCTCCTGCGGAAGCAGGAATTGAGGGATCTGTTCCGAGCAGTGAAACCCCTGATGGTAGACCGGGCATTCTCATTCAGATGTATCAAAGAGACCGTGGAAGCCTCAGGATGCAGATGATCTACAGAATCGGTCAGTGCGTTATGACCTGTCCAACAGCCTACGCTTTCGATGGTCTGCCAAAGGCGAAGAGGCGAATGAAGATTGGTACATCCCTGAGTCTTTTCGGTGATGGATTCCAAGAGAAAGGCGTGCTGGCTGACCGTAAGGTCTGGAGAATACCTGTGATGGAAGGAGAATTCATCATTGAGGACAAGTTTGGAGCCATGCGTGCCATAGCCGGCGGGATATTCCTGATCCTTGCAAAAGATATGAAGACAGGCCTTCACGCGGCGGAGCTGGCAACTGAAGCGATCTCAAGGGTGAAGTATGTTATCCTTCCTTTCCCAGGGGGCATATGTCGCTCAGGCTCGAAAACCGGTTCTATGAAATACAAGTTGGGGGCTTCGACGAATCAGCTGTTCTGTCCAGGACTGAAGGGTCTGGTGACGGGTTCGCAGGTTTCGGAAGGTGTAAACTCAGTGTATGAGATAGTGATAAATGGTCTTGACACAGAAGCAGTGACTCGTGCGATATCTGAAGGCGTCAAAAGTGCGGCCGGTGTGCCCGGGGTGCTCAGCATATCGGCTGTAAACTTCGGAGGTAAGCTGGGCCCGTACAAGGCCTATCTAAGAGAAGTGCTACATCTCTAGGATAAGCCTCTCTCTTCGTTGAGAGGAACTCTGAATTCGTCGGCAAGTGGAGGTTCAGGCAAGAAGAGATTTCTTTAGAACATCGGCGTTCACCCTGCCTGCCGTGAAGAACGAGCCTGTTCTCCTATTGTTTATCGTCATGACGGCAGGAGCGAACATAGCTGGGTCAACTTTAGTGAAGTCGAAGTTGACTGTCTTGTAGATGTCATAGGATGGTTTGCCATAGTCCTTTGAGTTAGAGCTAGGCGCTTTTTCTGCATATTCCTTCAGAGTCTGGTCATCCGCGAGATCCACTACGAAGTTTGTGATGCCGCCATAGGAAAGTGCATCTTCGCTTCTTCCCATTGATCTGCCTAAATCAGGATGAACGGGCATTATTGGGGCACAGCCCGAACCATAGACAATGAGGTCAGGATCAAGCCCAAGGAAGTCCAAGCGGAATAACCCAATCTCTACAATCCTGCCGGATATCTGAATCGAGCCGGCCAATGAGGTTGTTGATGTCAAGACAAGGTATAGGTTCTTAGGATCCACATTGCAGGCCTTAGCAACTTCTAACGCCACAGCATCACTGGGCTTGCTTTCCGTCTCTAGAAGCAGCACCGCTATATCTGACACATCCCGATAGCCTATCTTCCTGAAGACACTGCCTGGCTTACCTGAAAGGGCCCTTGCAGGTCCAGAAGCATCTGCAGTGTAGCCTTCAGATTTGATCTTCCAACCTGCCAGCTGAGATGCAAAGAGAGCTATCTTCGGATATGATGTCTCGACAAAGATGGATGGAAGCTTCAGTCCTTCATAGTCCATCATGGTGATTGTGGCGGACCCAAGGCCTCCCATCGCGATTTCAGTTACTCTGAGGCCTGTGGCATAGCCTCCTCTTGCATTGAGACCTGTATCTATCACAGTTGGCCCAGATGGTAGATGTTCAATATTGATCCCATAAGCATCCGGATCTGCTAGAAGACTCTGAACAATCTCAAAAGCCCTCTTGTTAATGCTTAACAAAGTGGCCTCCCAGAACCAGATAGCCTTCTCAGCTTAAAGCGGTTATCCTCAAGAAAAGAGACGCTGACTTTGAAAAGAAGTTGGGATTTATCTTAGGCCTTTGGCTCTTCGAGGATTATCCTAGCATCTACGACCTTAGCTCCTTTCTCGTAGATCAGAACTGGGTTCATGTCAAGTTCTTTGATTTCAGGACATTCGACTAGCATGTTTGATGTGCTAAGCAGCGTGTCAACCAGTGCAGACTCATCTGCCTTCGGCATTCCTCTAGCACCTTCTAGGATCTTGTAGGACTTGATCTCATGAATCATATCTATAGCATCAGGCCTCGTTATCGGTACCAGTCGGAAGGATACGTCCTTCAGGATTTCTACGAATATTCCGCCTATTCCAAACATGACTGTAAATCCGAAGGTTGGGTCCTTCGTTGCACCCACTATGACCTCAGTGGAGCTTGGTGCCATCTCCTGCACGAATATCCCCTCAACCTTGGCGTCTGGCCTCTTCTCCTTCACATTGCTCAAGATTTTGTTGTAGCCAGTTCTAACTTCCTGTTCAGTTGTCAGGTTGATTATCACTCCGCCGACATCGGATTTGTGCAGAATCTGAGGTGAGACGATTTTCAATACTACGGGAAATCCTATCTTCCTAGCAGCCTCAATGGCCTTGTCCTCACTGTTAACCACAGAACCCTTCGTCACTGGAAGACCGAAAAGACCGCACAGTTCCTTCGCTTCATGTTCGTACAGGGAGTTCCTTTTGTCCGCATAGGCTGCTCGAATGATCTCAGAAACACGTTCAGGCCTCAATACAACACACCTCAAGATAGTTGCTTATTCCACCTATCTCTCGTCTAAGCTGATTTATACTTTATGGTATCGCTCCGAAAGCAAAGACAGGGATTGGTGCAAGGGGGCGTAGACACTCTCACTACCTTGGCATACGGTCGACGGGTCTAGTATTGGAAAAAGAGGGAGATGGAGGGATCAGATTTCTTTGCCAATGCCTCTCTGTTTCGCCAGATTGTAGACCTTAGAAGCAGTTATGACATCTTGTATGGCTAACCCTGTGGCTTTGAAGAGCGTTATTTCATTATCTCCTTCTCTTCCTTTCTTCTTGCCCGCAACGATCTCTCCGAGTTCTGCGTAGATGTTGTCCTTTTTGATAACGCCTTCTGATATTGGTCCTGCAAACTCGCCTACAACTAGTGCTTGAGGCATGAAGTCGACCACGAGTTTGTCAACTTTCTTAATGAGGCTTGATTCCAACTCTCTTTTTGCCGCAGTGTCTGCTCCTACAGCAGATATGTGGGTGCCTCTGTCTATCCATTCTCCCTTTAGATAGGGCTTCGGGGATGGTGTGCAAGTCACGACGATATCTGCGCCTTTTGCTGCTGACTCTAGGGAATCCGCTGGTTGAACATCTATGCCGAGCTTGTGGCTCATCTCCTCAGCATACTTCTTCCTTGCTTCCGGCACGATATCGTAGGCCTTGGCTTTTTCTATGTCACGGACCTCACACAGCCCCATTAGCTGAGAACGTCCCTGAACCCCCAAGCCTATTATGGCCACAGATCTGGAATCCTTTCTTGAGAGATATTTCGCGCCACAGGCGCCTGCTCCACCGGTCCTCAGAGCTGTGACGTAGGTTCCATCCATGATAGCTAGGGGCTTGCCGTTCTTAGTGTCGTTCAGGATGATGGTTGCAATCACTGATGGTATTCCGTATTTCGCTGGGTTGTCAGGATGGACTGTTACAACCTTGACTCCCGCAGTGTCAGGACCTATTATGTACGCTGGCATGGCGATGAGAACACCGTTGTGCTTCTCGAAGTGTAGGTAGACCCTCGCGGGCATCTCTATCTGTCCGAGGCCCATTTCCTTGAAGCCACTTTCCACAGCGTCAACCGCGTCTTTAATGCTTAGAATGGACTCTACATCCTTCTGAGTCAGATAAAGAGTCAAATCGTTTTCCCCTTGAGAGTGTCTAAGGGGTATCTGGTTAAAGATTCTTTCTATACAGTGAATTTCTCTCCGTAGTTCAGAATACGTGTCAGCTCTCCGTGCACATCTAGAAAGCCCTGCGTCGTCTTCGATGAGACAGGTATCAACGAGAACTCAGCACCTATGTCGCTGATTGCCTGCATCATGTTCTGACTCATGATTCGGTTCATTTCGACAAGCTCATCCTCGATAGCATCCCCAAGAGTTGTTTCATCTGAAGCCCACTCCAGAGTTCTGTCAATCTCTCTTTCTTTGAGCAGATCAACCTTGGTCAATAGGTATGCTTGAGGAAGAAGGAACTTGTTATAAAGTGCAGCTGAGAGAAACATGTTTACAACAAAGTTCAGCGGTTGCCTAGAGAACACAGCGTCAAACAAGTAGAGAACGGCCTTGCCTTCTCCGGCGAGGCTTTCGGCGATCTGCCTGCCAGTATTCCGAAAGGCAAATAGCTCCAGCTGACCAGGAGTGTCAACCAGAACAATGTCCGCGTCGATGGTTGTCAACTCTTCGTTAAGGTCATCAATTTTCTCAGCAATCATATCACTTGCCAGGACCAAAGCCCCGTTAGGCCCCAACGTATATTCTTCCATGAGATCCTCTGCCCGAACATAACTCCGGACATCAACGTCAGGCGTGTAGGGAAGAGATATGGCCCCGGGATCAAGGTTCATGATGGCCACGTTTTCCCTCTGAGATATCAGCCATTTGGAGAAGGATGATGTTAGCTGGGTCTTTCCTGAACCAGCTGTACCTAGGATGAATGCAAGATTCATTTCTTCAACCTCATATCACAAATGCTGAAGGAGCCTACTTTACAGCTATGAACTCCTCGAAGAGTCTGACAGCTTCTCTGAACTCTATCCTCTTAGGCGGCATCTTGAAGGCATATGCTGAAACCGGAACTAGAGGACCTGACATCTTTCTGTCCATAGCCAGCTTGACTGCTCTTATGACATCGAAAAGGACAGCCCCCGCATTTGGACCGTCCATTGTCTCCAGCTTGATGTCCAGTGTGACCGGGACACCCAAAAAGCATCTGCCCTTTATCCAGAACAGACTGTCTCTGTGATTACCAAGAAAGTCAACATAATCGGTTGACCCAGCAACCAGCGGAAAGGCGTACGGGACACTGGTTCCCACCATCTCCGTCTTGATCCTTCTCTTGGCCTCTTTACCCCTCTCCAAGGTGCTCAGCGACTCGGCTCCTCCACCTACATCGAGCTGGTAGCTTTCATCAATATGCACGCCGCGCTCGTTCAGAAGCTTCAATAGAGCCATATGCACGACCGTAGCGCCGATCTGATCCATCAAATCATCACCCGCAGCTGGCACAGAGAACGTCCTGAAGCGCTTGCCAAAGTCGCTGTCGCTGACGATCGGAGTGGGTGTGGCATTCACGAAAGCACATCCAGCCTCGATAGCCTGCTCTGCGTAGAACCTTGAGGCCTCAGGTGCCCCACTGGGGAGAAGATTAATGACAATCTCTGCTCCCTCCTTTCGAAGCGATTCTCTGATGTCCACAGGAATATCGGTACTTGCCTTTATCAAGTCCTTGGTGTATTGCCCGAGTCCGTCAAGGGTTGGGCCTCTTAGTACCGGCACACCAAGCTTGGGAACATCAACAATGTGGGACAACATGTTGGGTTCGGAGAAGATGGCTTCGGACAGATCCTTGCCCACTTTTCTACTGTCTATGTCGAAGGCAGCTACGAACTTGATGTCTGAAGGAACATATTCCCCGACCTCCAGGTGGAGAATCCCTAGTGATTCAGTCTGATCTTTCGCGTAGAACTCGACGCCTTGAAGAAGCGCTGAGCAGCAGTTCCCAACGCCTATGATAGCTACTCTGATTTCGCGCATCTTGTACGTCCCTTTGAGGTTGCACGTCTTAGCCTTAAGTACCTATCCTTTGATTGAGAAGAGAAGATAGAACCAGTTGATGCACTGAGCCGAAGACGAAAGACAGTCCGCGCAGTATGTCAATGAGCGGGTAGAGAACTAGCTTCTTCACATTCAGCGTGTGCTTGAAACGTTTTCTGTACAAGTTCATCAGAACCATCCAAGGCAGACACAAGAGACCTAAGGCAATATAAACAAAGATCGGTAGACCTGTGATGAAGGCCGCAATCATGGGAAGAGATAGAATAAGGAAGCCGAGGCCAACACTGATGAGGAAATTGAAGATCCATCGATATAACCGGCTTTCTTTCCTCTTCGTCAACAAGAATAGCGCCCCTCCACGGCCGTATCGGAAGTTCTGTTTGAGAAACTCTTTGAGAGTTGTTCTATGCTTGTGGAGAATGAGAACCTCAGGGTTCAGAACGAGCTTGTAGCCCGCGTTGACGATGCGCTCCAAGGACTCCAAGTCATCGAAACCATAGGTTATCCTTTCATCAAGGAGGTTTATGTTTCTCAGCGCTTCTCTTCTGAAGGACATGTTACATCCAGCAGGGAACTTGAAGAGCTCAATTTGCCGTGTCACGATCTTCTCGCCGAAACGCGCTGTCATCGGAACCAGAGTCTCTTCCACGTACTCCGAGAGAATCTCCTCAGAACCATAGCCGGCCACTCTTCCCCCAACGAAGCCGACTGATGGATCAGAGAAACTTTCAGCGATCTTCGAAACCCAATCCTTCGGAGCTACACAGTCGTCGTCGGTGAAAGCGATTATGTCGTTGGTTGCATTCCTGAACCCTATGTTTCGTGCTGTGTTAAGGCTGGTTGCATTGTCTCTGACCATATTGAACCTGTACTCAGAGGCGATTCTCTCAACTCTTCCACTTCTGTCTCCGTTGACGATTATAACCTCCACCTTTTTCTTGTCGTAGTTCAGCTTGGTGAGAGAGTCGAGAACATTCCTTAGAGTTCCTCTTTTGTCCTTCGTCGGAACAATGATCGAAATACTAGGAAGATTGGAGCTGTACAAGACCATAGTTCTCCTGAAGGGGTACTACTATCCCGTTACACCGTTAATCCTTAAAAGACTTGGCGTGATTCTCTCGCCCTATTCCTCTTTTACCTTAGGTTCCCTGACCAGGAGGCCAAAGAGCGCCGTGGCTGAAAGACCTAGAATAGCACTAGTGATAAAAGCGGCCCCCGGCGAGTATGCGCTGTAAATGAAGCCCCCGATCATGGGAGAAGGCAAGCTCAGAACGCGCGTGAATGTCCCCATTATACCCATAATACGCGCTAGGGCGTTGCTAAAATGGTTAAAAATGGTTTTAAATACTCTTTTAGGATTTAGGGTAGTTCTTGGTCTTCTTTGAAGGGCTTTGCAGTGCGAAATTGATGTTGAATGATCGATGTTCACGGCGTGCCTAAGGACCTAGTTCTGAGAGGGCTCCCAAGAAAGTCTCTAGCGCGGAGAAAGAGGCGGGAAAACGGGAGGAATAGGAAGAAGGCGAAAAACGCCTCCAAATCCAAGGATGGGAATAAAAACCATTTAAAACCAATTTAGCAACATCCTAGCGCGGGGCACGCTGAAGAACAGCCACTCTACGATTGTCAAACCTTTCGAATAGGCTTCACAATGTAGCATTCCGCGTCATCGAGTTTAGCTCCCTGCGTCCTGTGTCTGTGGGTCATGGGGATCGGGATCTTCATTAACTCGACTCGTCGAGCATAGGCAATAATCCTTTCGCCGATTATCCCGTCTCCTTGACCTTGGAGAACCGTCATACTCGGATCACCTCCGCCTCTGCCTCTTCTACCTTTCCCTCCTTCAACAAGTCTCGGACCACCTTGAGAACAACTCTATAGTCCAATCCAAGCTCCTCAGCCATCTCATCAGGCCAAACGACCCCCGCGTGATTCTCAAGGTATTTTTCCACCTCCATCCGCGCCTGCTCCAAGGGAACAGTCCGCAGGTTAACCAGCTTACCTGCGTCGAGTCTATCAACATATTCGGCCACGGCTTCCCGGACCAGTTGGGCTACGCTGCTGGCGACACCAGCCTTCACCAATCTTTCAACCCGCCCATACTCCTTAAGCGAAACAACAGCTGAAAGCCTCTTCACACCAAGCACCTTTGATACACTGTATCAATGTATCATATAAGCCTTCTTTGAAGAGAGACTCGAATAGATGAGGATGTTGGACTTCACCTTCCGAGACTTCAACTACTTGATGGCGCACGTAGCCCGCAACGCAAAGCTGAGCCGTAAGACCTTAGAGCGGGAGCTACTGAGGCTTCTGGGCTACGGCGTGGTCGAGGCCGACCCTCCCAATAAACCTCAAGAGTTGTTTAACTCGCCTGCGCGGCTAGTGCACTATAGCTTATTACGCGAAATCTGGGAGTTAAGGTAGGTGGTAAGATGTTCAGGAGACGTGGAGAGGTGAGGGAACAGCTTTTGCGTGTTGTCGAGAGGTTTCGTGAGAAGGGGGCGATAGGTCCTGAAAGAGCTGTGACTCTTGAGGAGCTTGGTCTTCCAGCGGAGTTCGGGGAAAGAATGAAGAGACGTTTGGGACAGTTAGGGCTATTCGTCGAGGTCGATGGGAAGTACTATCTCTCTGAGGAAAGGCTAAAAGAACTGAGAGAGCAGATGGCTGAGAGGCGAAGACCTGGAGCTTGGTGACAGGGATTCAGGTGTGGTTTGGTTTGAGTGTTGATCGGCAGTTCTTCTTGATCTAGCGCGATCATGTGGATCCTGTTGCTTCGTTTTTGCTTTGGTGCTTTAGACGGAACTGCTCTTGAGTCTATTCACGAAAGAATCGATGATCTTGTCAGGCAGTCTTTCGATGCTGTCTCCTATCGACTTGACACCTTCAGTGAGGGCTGCTAGTCCTTCTCGACCTCTGATTAGTTGGTCGAGGCTCAATAGGTTAATGTAGGTTGTGATCGACGGTATGGAGACATCCTCGTTGTATGGCTCTTTTTCGACTGTGCTGGGCGATGCTCCTTCAGGCCTCGCTTTCTGAACGGTCTCATAGAATCTGACTATTTTGCTCTCATCTCCGTTGACAAGTACAAGAACTTTGCTAGTATTAACGTTCACGGCGTAGAAGTGCTCTATACCATGTAGCAAGGCTTGATTCGCCAAGAATAGCCTATAATCTACGTTCTGCACTGCTTCTCCTTCTATCAGGATCTTAAAAGAACCCATTCCCAGAAAACCCTCAAGCAACAGCTCTTTTGAAGCCTATTTACACATCCCATCTTTCACTATAAATGCTTTTCCACTTCTTCTTGCAGATCCCTGTTTAGAAAATGGTTAGAAATGGTTTTTAATCCTGCTTTTGGCGTTTGGAGCCAGTTTTTGGCGTTTAGGCTTGTGTTGTCTCCCTTCCGTGTGTGCATACATTTTAGGACTTGGTGAAGGATGGAGTCAAGGAGCTGCTTCAGAGCTCTGAGAGACGCTGAAACGGCCAAAATAGGTCTTCGAAGACCTAAGCTACAGGTCTATAGGTCTTGCTGACCGAAGAACCGTTGGCACGCAGTCAGATATCGTCTTTTCCGATGGCTTGGTGTGGTTACCTTGAAAGCTTTTCCACTGCGGTTCGGAGCGCTTTCATCGTCTCGTTCAGCATCTCTCTGGTCTCTTTTGACTCCTTGATCAACGTGTCAAGGATAACTGTGAGTTTTTCCGATATCTCTCCATACCTGTCTGACATGAGTCTGAAGTTCTCATCGGTTCTTTTCGCGAATGATCCAAACTCCTCACGGTAATCTGTGAACTCTTCGCGGTAGTCTGTGAACTCTTCTCTATAGTCTTTGAACTCCTGTCTATGGTCTCCAAACTCTTTTCGGTAATCTCTGAACTCCTCGCGATAACCTCCGAATTCACTCTCCATAGCTCCAAATCCTTCTTGGAGTTCCTCTTGGACGGAGCCGAACTTGATCTCGAAGTAGGTCAAGGCAGGGTCTGGAACAGCAGTCGCACGTTCAACCTCTTTGATGATACCTCGAGGAGGTTTCTTGATGGCGGCTAAGAAGCGGTTCATAGCCTCTTCTTGGCCCTGCGCGAATATGGTGACAGAGCCATCTCTCTCATTCTGAACGTAGCCCATGATACCTGTTTCTTGTGCTGATTCAAGTGCGAAACGCCTGTAGCCAACCCTCTGAACCATTCCATGTAAGCCAATCTTAAAGGCAGTCAGGGAGAGAGGATCTATGCCCATATCAGTGCTACCTAGAAACATTGATGTGAATAGGAGTTAAATGTCTTGCGAAGAGGGAGTCACGTTTCTATACAACTCCTGAAGTCTACTAGCTTCTCAAGACTTTCAGCTCGATCGACAGGAGCAGGCCCTGGCTGAGTGAAACACTGCCTAGAGTTGAACATACACTAGACGATCGAGATATTCGATCTAGATCGCAGGAAGAGACCAGAAAAAGGAAGGAAAAGAACGCGAAAACACATCTGAATCCAAAGATGATCGATCGAGGACGCTTCGATTGACTCTTCCTTTCACAGTTGTTCTGGTCTCTCGTCGATCAAGCTGTTACTTATCTGTCTTACTGAACATTGATTCGTGGGAGTTTATATCTTTCTGGTTGCTTTTAATTATTTGTGGCAATAACAGTGTTAGGTCGCCTTCATTGTTAGGAGGGGGTGTTGTTGGAGGGGAAGGTGAAGATAGATATACCCGTTGAACTTGTTGGGAAGGTTGATGGTATCATGGATCTCTTGGGCTTTAGGAGTAGGGAGGAGTTTGTTGAGGCTGCGGTGCGAAGGCTCTTAGATAGGTATACTGTCTTGGTTGCAGGCTCTCGTTAGAGGAAGGCCTTGGGGGGCGGAACCTCTGAGAATTGGGTGATTGGAGTCGCCCCAGTCTCAGTCTTTTGTTCCGCAGCGAGAAATGCTTTTCCGTTCGATCGATCGATTTGCAGTAGGGTTCTTTTCTGAGTCTTCAATTTGGACTTCTCTTGGTTTCGCCTTTGGGGTAAGGTTTCACTTACGGGCGATTGACTCCTTGTTTCAGTATTGATTCTGGGCTATATAATGCTGCAAGTAACATTCTTCCGTAACCGAGTTCCGAGAATGAGGTCTGAACAGATCTGAAAGCCAGAATGCCCGTGGATTTGTGCTATGGCGCAATAGTTTTTGGATATTCCGTGTTATTCGAAGGTGTCAAAACCGATTTTTCTGGGGAAAGGTAAGACTTGTCTATTTCGCGGGGGCTATGGAAGATGGCTCTTTCTTTTTGAGGTGAATGTGACTGCTGCGAGGCCAAGGGTCATGGCGATTATTGTGCCTAGTGTTCCGAGAGGTATCTCTGGAATTACGAGTATGCTGGGAACCACATTGACAGTTGGTCCGCCAAGTCCTCTGTTTCTGTTGGCTGTTATCGTCCATCGGTAGGATCCGGTAGCCAAAGGAGCTGTAACAGTGAAAGCTATCTCCATCACTTGGTTGACCTGCAGGTTGTTGCTTGGGTTGCCTGTGGACGAGACTGTAAGCAAGCCGGGACCTGAGCCTCCCCCATGGACGTGCCAAGCGGGGACAAGCGTTCCATCGATCTTTATCCATGTAAGAAGGGGTGTTCCCCAGGCACCGTCCATTGAGATTGAGACCATACCTATTGCGTCTGGTCCAGTGTTAGTTATGGTGATGATGAATGCGCTTGGGATTGCCGCGGGGACAGTGGTTGGAACGACAGTCGGAAATATGCTGACACCGGGTTCTGCGTAGGTTGGCATGATAGTGAATATCATCCCTAGCATGCTTGCTATGGATACTGCAAATAACAGGCGTGTAACCGATTTCATCATAACTTCACATCCTTTTCATGAGGTCGACTGACATCACTGAAACTTGCGTCTGGATTATTCTTGGTTCTTGAGTTCATAAATAGGTATGTAAGATCAACCGGAGTATTCCCTATCTGAAACGCTTGATGATGCTTGTTTTGATGATATCTTGTTTCTCTCTACACGAACATCGCTTAGGAAGGGACTGGTCTAAGTAGTTGTCTGTTAGGCGCTGAACAAGGGGCGTTCATTCGCGCGGGAGAGATGCTAGTTGGGAATTGTGGAGTCGCGCGCTCGGCTCACGCTGATGTCCGGATCGATTGCTCGTTGAATGTGGTCGGTTCTTGGTTGGGAGTTGTCCATTGCTGTTGTTGATCTGTATCTTTGTTTCTGAATTTTGTTTCGTGGCGTTTTATATGTCTGTTTTGTTTTGTTAATTGCTGGTGGCTGTAACAGAGCTTAGTATTAGCGCGAGAGGTGTTTTGAGGTTGGGGGATAAGGTGAAGGTGGATTTGTCTGTTGAGCTTGTTGAGAGGGTTGATGAGGTTCTGGGTCTCTTTGAGTTCGGGAGCAGGGAGGAGTTTGTTGAGGCTGCTGTTCGGAGGCTTTTGGACCGGTGTAAAGTCTTGGCTGGAAGGTCTCGTTAGAAGAAGGTGATGGGAGGCGGAACCTCTGAGAATTGG
>Ga0315296_10002288_pt1 | contig 16375 bp, 12 predicted proteins | sample YL17G14_18_MG_FD_203921 | JGI IMG/M metagenome (GOLD analysis project Ga0315296, IMG submission 203921) | Sediment microbial communities from Yellowstone Lake, YNP, Wyoming, USA - YL17G14_18 | ecosystem: Environmental > Aquatic > Freshwater > Lake > Sediment | place: USA: Wyoming | collected... | reverse complement strand
CCGGTCCGGGCCCGGTGCGCGCCCGGTCCGCGCCCGGTCCGGGCGCGCGGTCGCCCTTCGGCTACGCTCAGGGCAGGCTCTGACCGCGCGAACAGCCTGCGCCAGTGATAGCAGGGCTAACCTCCGATGCGGGTTGGCAAGAGGCTGGAGGCCGCCTGGCATATATCTTCCAGCGCAGCCCGTTCCATCGTCTCGCGGACGGCCCAGCCGCGACTGCGTCCCAGGCGGCGGCGCTTGGGCTCGCCCAGCGGATGATAGGGAAGCAGATGCAGTTCCGCGGCATTGCTGTCGGCGGCGAGTCTGGCGAGCGCAAGCAGGATTTCGGGGGAGTTGTTGAACCCGGGTATGACGGGCACCCGGGCCACGAACGACCGGCCGCACCGCGCCAGCCACGCCAGGTTGCGCATCACCCGCTCATTAGAGGCGCCGGTGAAACGGCGATGAACTTCAGGATCGGGGTGCTTGAGGTCAAGCAGCACCAAATCGGCCGCTTCCGCCCCCGCTGAAAAAACGCTTTCCGGCACATTGCCCGCGGTGTCGAGGGCGACATGCAGCCCGCCAGAGCGACAAGCCCCCATGGCCTCGAGCGCGAATTCGGGCTGTGCCAGCGGCTCCCCGCCGGAGAGGGTGACACCCCCGCCGGAGGTGCGATAGAAAGGCTCATCGCGCAGCAGCGCGGCGAGGACTTGGTCCACGGTCATGACGCGGCCAATCATCTCCAGCGCGGTGGCGGGGCACGCGCGGGCGCACTCGCCGCAGGCATCACAGCGGCGGCGCAGGATGCGGCGCGGGCGGTCGCGGGCGATGGCGCCGCGCGCACAGGCTCGCGCGCAGGCGCCGCATCTAATGCAGCGCTGGGGCCAGAAGTAGAGCTCTGGCCGCGGGAAGATGGATTCAGGGTTGTGGCACCAGCGGCAGCGCAAAGTGCAGCCCTTGAGGAAAACCGTGGTGCGGATGCCGGGGCCGTCATGGAGGCAGAAACGCTGGATGTCGAAGACGAGTCCGGTGACCATCACTACATTAACACTACCCATCAGGCGCGGGGCGATAGCCATCTCGCCTCCATGGGCTGGTTCGATTCTCTATTTGATCAGTCTGAAAGTCCGCACGATGTTATCGTAGTCTTCCTGATGCGCGTGAATCTCGGCACCGGCTGCGCTGAGTTCCGCAAATCCTGCGGCAAGGTGCTCAAGTTGCTCTTTGGTCTTGCCCCCGATCATTTTCGCAACCGTATCGAACTTCTCCTGCGAGGCGATCTCAGTGAATGGGAAGCCAAACGTGGGACCCTTTCCTATGTTGGCGGTGATGACTGCGATAGGTTTTCACGATCTGGCCTTTCCTCTCCGGGGCATCGAACAGACTACACCACGCGCAGCCGCCGCAGCCGCTCGGCGAGATGGCTGCGCCGCTCCACCCAGCGGCGCGCGTTCTCGACCTCCGGCCACGGCACCTGCAGCGTGTAGCCCCGGCCCCAGGCCATCTCGAACTTGTGGTGGAAAGGAGCGATGCGCGGGGGGAAGCGCATGACGCGGGCGCTCTTATCGAGCGGGCGCAGCACCATCTGCGACTCGTCGTATGCGGAGAAGCGCGTCGCCTCGCGCGCACGGGCGTAGGCCGGGGCCAGGCGGGTGACCTCCATCCACTCAAATACCGCCTTCTCGGTCTCGCCCTTAAAGTAGAGCGCGAGCCCGTAGTTGCTGTGGGCGATCGGGTTATTGGGCTGCATATCAAGCACCCGGCCGAGATGGTAGATGGCCTCGTCGAGCTGCTTGTTGCGGGCGTAGGCGAGGCCCAGGTTATTGTGCGCCTCGGGGGAATGAGGGGTGAAGGCGAGCACCTTGCGGAAGCAAGCGATGGCCTCGAGCAAGCGCTCCTTCTTGAAATAGGCGAGGCCAAGGTTGGTGAAGGCGTCGGGATTGAGAGGCTCCAGTTGCACCAGCTTCTCCCACTGCTCGATGGCGCCGGCGAGATTTCCCTTGTCGCGGTAGGTGCGCCCGAGCAGGTCACAGGCGGTGGGCAGATCGGGATCGGCCTCCAGCGCCCGCTTGAGGACGCGCTCAGCGGCATCGGCGTCACCCTCCAGGTAGTAGGCGAGGCCGAGGTTGGAAAGCGGCAGCGGGCTGGTGGGCAGCAAATCTACGGCGCGCGCGAATCGCTCCACCGATTCCAGCGTCAGCCCTTGCACGAGCTCGACCACGCCCAGGTTGCTATGGGCTTCGGCGAGCGCGTCATTGAGCTCGATGGTGCGCTTGAGTTGCTCCTGCGCCTCCGCCAGCATCTGGAGCGAATCATAGGCCATGCCGCAGTTGTAGCGGGCGATGGGGTGTTCGGGATCGGCCTCGACCGCGCCGCGGAAATGCGACAGGGCGCTGGGCAATCGCCCCTTGAGGTAGGCGGCAAGCCCGAGGTTGATGAGCACATCGGGGTGGCGCGGGCGCAGTTCGTCGGCGCGCTCCAGGTCATGTAGCGCCAGGTCCAGGCGGCCTTCGTTGAGCTGTATGGTGCCGTGGTTGTAGCGAATCTCGAAATCGGCGCCGGAGAGCTCAACCGCGCGGCGAAACTCGGCCGCCGCTTGCTCCGTCTGGCCCATGCCATAGTAGGCGAGGCCCAGCTCGGCGTGGGCGCGCGCAAAGTCGGGGGCACTGCGCAGCGCGCGCAACTGGCGCTCGGCGCCCTCCGCGAACTCGTTGCGCACGATGTAGCAAATGCCCAGATTGTAATGCGCCAGAGCGTAGTAAGGGTCGTAGCGTAGCGCGAGCCGGTACTGTGCCACCGCCGCCGCCTCATCGCGCTGGGCATGGTAGATGACGCCAAGGTTGTTGTGGGCCTCGGGCAGCCGCGGGGCGCTGGTGAGCGCGTATTCGAGGTCGCGGATGGCGGCCTCGTGCTGTCCCGTGCGCGCCAGCAGCGACGCGCGATTCTGGCGCAGACTAACATCGCGGTCGTCCAGCCGCACGCCCGCCTCCACCGCCGACAGGGCCTCATCGGAGCGCCCCGAGTGAATCAGGGCGTAGGCCAGGTTGGCCTGAAGCGCGGCCGATGGCGGCAGCTCGTGGGCCGCTCGCTGCAACAGTTCCAGGGCGCGCGCGATTTCTCCCCGCACCGCGGCCATGATCCCCATGTTGTGGCCGGCCACGGGGTCGGCTGGGTTGAGCTCGACCGCGGTCTCCATGTGTCCCGCGGCGAGCAGGGGCTGCTGGGTCACCCATTCGAGTACGGCGAGACGGTGGTAAGTCTCGTCAGTGCCCTGATCGGCCTCGATCGCTTTGTGCTCCCTGGCGATGAGACGGCGGGCCTTGCGCCCGGCGATGCGAGCAACCACCCCCAGGCGGATGACGAGCGCAGCGCGCAGGAACATGCGCAGGACGATTGCGGGCACATAGCCGACGAGGAGCCCGGCCGCCGCGCCGACGAAGGCGATGGTGAGGACCCAGGCGAAAGCCCCGGACCCAAGCATCAGGAAGCCATACCCGTAACCGGCGGCGGCGCCGCACAGCGCCAGGAGGAGCATGCGCCAGATGCGTCGGCGCTGAGAGGCGGTCATGCGCCGTCGGCGGCGCCGTTGGGTCAGCTCAAAAGCCAGCCCGCAGCGCCCGCACGTGCGCCGATCCGAGGGGTTAATCGCGCCGCATCGTTGACAGATCACTGACGCCGTCCTCGCGTCGCACCAACCAGGGCCGCCCCCCGGCGCCGTGGTCTACCCCGGCTGCGGCTCCGGCTCCCTCACTTCCTGCGGCGACAACTGGTGGGTATTGCGGCATCTGGGATATGCCGAACAGCTCGCGAAGAATCCGCTTCTGCCTCGGCGTATCACCATCGGCTCGCCGCACAACTCGCAATCCCTAAGCCCCGACGATGTCGGGGCCGGGATGGCGGCCTCGGAGAGGCCTAGCCATTGTCACCGGTGAGACGCGCCTCCTCGCGCGGCTGAGCCAGGCGCTCCGTGTAGGTGCATTTAGGATACCCGGTGCAGCCCAGGAAGGGCCCCCGCCGGCTGTGCCGCACAGTCAAGGGCTTGCCGCATTGGGGGCAAGGTTTCTGCGGCTGCGGATTCTCGTCCTGTCCCGCAAGCGCCCGCGTGTGCCTGCACTTGGGATAACCGGAACAGCCCAGGAACGGCCCCCGGCGGCCGGTGCGAAGCAGCATGGGTTTGCCGCACTCCTGGCACACTTCGTCGGTGGGCTGAGCGGGAGAGCGAGCGCTGGCCTCGCCCTCCAGCGGAGCCGCATAGCGGCACTCCGGATACCCGCTGCAAGCGCGGAAGGGGCCGCGCCGCCCGGTGCGAATGACCACGGGCTTGCCGCACTCGGGACATTTCTCATCCGTCTCGCGCGCCGGCATGCGCACCGGGCGCATGGTCTCCTCCGCCCGCACCAGCGATTCCTCGAAAGGGCCATAGAAGGCGCGCAGCAGCTCCACCCAGTTCTCCTCACCCTGCTCGACGCGGTCAAGCTGCTCCTCGACCTGGGCGGTGAACCCGATGTCCATGATGCGCGGGAAATGCGCCGACAGCTGGTCGGTGATGACGAACCCAAGATCGGTGGGACGCAGGTGCTTGCCGTCACGATACACGTAGCCGCGCTGGCGGATGGTTCCCAGGATCGGGGCGTAGGTCGAGGGCCGGCCGATGCCCTTCGCCTCCAGCGCGCGCACCAGGCTCGCCTCGGTGTAGCGCGGGGGCGGCTCGGTGAACTTCTGCTCGGTCTTGAGGTCGAGCAGGCGCAGCGCCTGCCCCTCTTCCAGGGGCGGCAGTTTGATCTGTTCCTCTTCCCCCGGTTTCGTCTTTGCGGGCGAGTGAACCCGCATGAAGCCGGGGAAGATTACCCCCTGGCCGGTGGCGCGGAAAAGATAGGGGCCGCCGGCCGCATCCACCAGCATGACATCGAGAATCGCGTCCGCCATCTGGCTCGCCACGAAGCGCGACCAGATGAGGCGGTAAAGGCGCAGTTGATCGCGGTCGAGGTGTTTCGCGACGGCATCGGGATGGCGCATGACGGAGGTCGGGCGAATAGCCTCGTGGGCCTCCTGGGCGCCTTTGCGCGCGGCGAAGTGACGCGTCCGCTCGGGCAGGTAATCGGCGCCGAACTCCGCGGCGATATAGTCGCGCGCCTCCGCCTGGGCCTCGGCGGCGACGCGGGTGGAATCGGTGCGCATGTAGGTGATGAGGCCCACCGAGCCCTCCGGCCCCAGTTGCAGCCCCTCGTAGAGTTGCTGCGCCAGCGCCATCGTCCTGCGCGGCGACATGCCGAGGCGGTTGGAGGCCTCCTGTTGCAGCGTCGAGGTGATGAACGGCGCCGAGGGCTGACGCTTCTGCAACGAGCGCTTGACGCGGGCAACGCTGTAAACCTGCTTGCGCGCGTCGTCGGCGATGCGCGCCGCCTGCTCGCCGTTGGCGACCTCGGCCTTGTCCTTGCCGATCCGCACCAGTTTAGCCCGGAAGGCCTGGCCCTCATCGGTCGGGGTGAGAAAGGCGAAGATGTCCCAGTACTCCTGGGAGACGAACGCCTCGATCTCGCGCTCGCGGTCACAGACCAGCTTGACCGCGACGGATTGCACGCGGCCGGCGCTGGTATTGCGGCGGCGCAGCTTGCGCCAGAGCAGCGGGCTGAGCTTGTAGCCCACCAGGCGGTCGAGGATGCGCCGGGCTTGCTGCGCGTCAACTCGCCGCGGGTCTATGGCACGGGGATGCTCCAGGGCGTGCTGCACCGCGCGCTTGGTGATCTCGTTGAACTCGATGCGGCGGGGGTCCTTGAGCTTCAGCGCCTGCGCCAGGTGCCAGGCGATGGCCTCGCCCTCGCGGTCGGGGTCTGAAGCCAGATAGACGGCATCGGCGGCTTTGACCTTGCGGCGCAGGGTTGCCAGAGTCTTCTTGCGCTCCGCAATGGGCTCATACTCAGGCGTGAAGTCGTGCTCGATGTCCACCCCCAGCTTTTTCGGGGGCAGGTCGCGGACATGGCCCATGGAGGCGGCGATCTCGTAGCCGGCACCGACGAAGCTTCCGAGGGTTCGGGTCTTGGCTGGGGACTCGACGATTATGAGTGATTTGCCCATGATTTCGGACGGTGGCTAGGCCCTGGGGCCGCCATGGCGGTCCGCCTTTGGCGGACCTAGCCATTCGGGAGCCGGTGACGCCTTCTATCGCGGACCATTCATGACCCGTTGCGCTGTTGGCGGCAGGCGCGAGGTCTTCCGGCGTCAGGGATATTCCGCATTTATCGGCCTAGCGGACTAGATCACGCCATAGGATACAGGTTTTGCGCACCTAGCGCAAGGTTGAGCCAGGTAAAATCAAACGAACGTTTACGTATGTTGGCCTTTTTTGCGTTCTTCCCACCTGCGACCATGGACAAACACAAGGCGAACGCCGCGCTCGCCGAGGCAACCGGGCTAGGCGCGGATCAGGCGAGAATCGCGCCAGTTGCCTCAATGGAATTCGTTGGGCTAGCCGAGGGGGCGCGCCTGCCGACCTTGCACAGCCGTCGGCCGCCTAGGCCGGAGGCTCGATGGCCTGCTGGCGCACGCTGCGCGTGACCCTGAAATGCACCTTGGCGACCTGCGCCAGGAGGTCTTCACCGCCGCGGCGGTACAACTCCTTTGCCGCCTCCATAACGTGCGTCGAGCCCTTGGGCAGAGTGAGGCCGATGCGGGCAGAGAGCCCATCGAGCGTCTCCAGGAAAACCGCGCGCGCCATCACCGAGGCCGCCGCCACCGCCAGATGTTGCTCGGCGCGCGGGGTTTGGACGAGCCTCACCTGGCGTCCTTTGCCCATCAGGGCCTGGCGCAGCCATTGTTCGTCACCGAACTGGTCGGAGATGACAAGGCCGGCGGGTGCGCGTTCGAGCAGGTTTTCGATGGCGCGGGCGTGGCCCCAGGCCAGCAAATGATTAAGGTTGCGCAGTTTGGCGTAGAGGTCATTGTAGCGACGGGGAGAGATGCGCACGATGTCATGCGGGAGCTGGGCTCTGATCGCCTCCGCGAGCCGGCGAACAGCGCCGTCGGCCATGCGCTTGGAATCGCGGACCCCGACGCGCCGCAGGGCCTCCTCATGCTCGGGGTCCAGGAACACGGCGGCGACGACCAGGTAGCCGAAATAGTCGCCTTTGCCGGCCTCGTCGGTTCCAATATGCGGGCCTTCAATCTCGGGCGAGGACGAGGAGACAGGGTGATTCGCCTGATTCTCGCTCATGATCCTCCGCTAGCGCGCCCTGGCGGCGCGAGCACTCTGAGGGCGCCGGGCACGATTTCCATCTCCGCCGGCACGACGCCGGCCAGATCGCCATCTATCTGAAGCGGAAGCGGCCGCTCGCAGTGGACGCGCAGCGCACGGGTGCGCAGGGTGATAACGCCGGGGTGGCGCGGATGCCTGCCGGTCAGCACGCCCAGGACATGCGCGGGAGCATCGAGGGGGCTGCGGCAGTCGAATATGACGACATCAAGCAGGCCGTCATCCGGGCGCGCCTGGGGGGCGATGCGCCAGCGGTAGGTGTAGAGAGCGGTGTTGGCCGCGACGAGCAGCAAAGCGGCGGCAGTCAGGTGGCCGTGATCGAACGAGATCTCCAGCGGCGTCGGTCTGAAACGCAGCGCCCGCGCCAACCCGGCGGCAACATAGGCCCCGGGGCCGGTCAAGCGCTTGAGGCGCGGGTTGACGTGGGCCACGACATCGGCGTCGAACCCGATGCCCGCCATCAGCGCGAAATGGCGCGATCCGGTGCGCCCCAGGTCAATGATTCGCTGGCAGCAGCCAGCAGCGACATCGCACGCGGAATCGAAAGCCAAAGGGATGCCCATCTCGCGGGCGAACGCGTTGGCCATGCCGGTGGGGATGACGCCGAGGGCGGCGGGGGCATGCGCGAGCGCGCCGAGCACCGAATTGATGGTGCCATCGCCGCCAGCGACGATGACCCGGTCGCAGCCACTGGCGATGGCGTTGGCCGCGGCCCGCGCGGCGTCGTCGCCGGTGGGCGTCAGCGCGAGCTCGACGTCGAGTCCGCGCGCGGAAAGGCGGCGAGCGATGGCGGCGGCAAGGCGGGCGGTGCGGCCCCGGCCGGAGGCAGGGTTGGCCACGAGCACGGCGCGACCGGGCACGGCTCCCTCCTGATGCCATGAGGCCGCACCCAGAGGGATGCGGCGCTCGGGAATCGCAGGCGTCGCCATCCACCTACTTGATGGCGAACGGCTGCTCTGCAAGCGGCAGGCGGCGGCTCTTGCGGATCTGGTTTTCGCGCACCAGGATGCGCAGCAGCTCCGCGTTGAGCTGGCCCTTGGTCTTGGTTTGCTCCGCCCACCAGTCTACGGCGGACCTGGCGACGTAGTCCCGGGGGTCGCGGCGCAGGCATTCCTTCCAGGTGGCGACGGCCTTGTCCACCTGCCAGGTGCACTCATAGGCGTGGGCCAGCATGTGACGGAGGTACATGGGGGCGCCGGGTTTCTTGAGCGCCTCCTGCCAGATCGGGATCGCGCTCTGGAAATCCTTGAGCTTGTCCTGGTAGAGCCAGGCGAGGTCCTTGTAGAGCTCGTAGCGGTCGGGGTTGAAGTAGATGCCGCGCTTGTAGACGTTGATGCCGGTCTGCACCCACTTGGGCTTATCGCGGTCCGCGGCGTCGGCGTAAATGTTCCAGGCGCAGTGCCAGGCGAAGGTGGACCAGGCGTCAATGAAATGGGGGTCCATCTCGCAGATGCTCTGGAGCACGGGAACGATGCGCCACCAGCCGGAGGCGCCGACATGCCAGTACTCGTCCACCTTGAGCCACAGCAGGTTGACCACCAGCGGTCGGAAGCCGCCGATCATGGCCATGATGGCAACGGTGCCGCCATCGCGGATATTGAAGATCGGCTGGTTATACTCCTTGGGGTAATGCGGATCCCTCTCGATGCTGCGCTGCACCGGGTAGAGCACTATCAGCACGGCCACGGCGGGCACGATGAACCACCGGGCGCGCTTATGCGAGGCTAGTTTCATCTGGCATTACATCTCCCTTTGCGATCGCGACTGCCACCCGGGCGACGGGGTAGTCGGCAGCTCACATTTCCCGCTCGTTGAACAGTATCGCCGCGATGGCGATCACCACGATGGTATAGCCGATTCCGTAAATGGCCATCTTGCCCAACAGCACGACGGGAATAGCCAGGCCGTCCACCACCGCCGGGCGGATGTCGAGGTTGGTGAAGTTGGGCAAGATCGCGTGCAGCGCCTCCAGCACCCCGCGCGATGCTACGTTATCGGCGTGCTCGGCAAGCTGCTTGACGTAGATCTGACTGTAGCCCATGGACCAGAACAGGAACCCGGCGACGATGGACATCAGCGAGGAGGCGAAGGTGCTGATCATCATGACCAGCGCGGTCATGATCATGAGCGCGAAGAAGGTGCCGAGCAACGCCGTGAACAGGGTGGGGCTCCACACCTGCTGCTTCAGGTAGAGGGCTCCCAACAGCACCACGCCCATAATCGCCAGCGAGAGCGCCAGCACCACCACCGCCCCGCAGTACTTGCCCAGCAGGAACTCCAGGCGGCGCACCGGCTTGGCGAGTATGGCGTAGACGGTGCGGCGCTCGACCTCGGGCTGGATAAGGCTCACGCCCATGTAGATCGCAAGCAAAAGGCCGAACACGGTGATCGCGGTCAGGCCCAGGTCCTTGAGCATCTTGTCCTCTTCGCCCGGAGTCATGAAGGTGAAGAAGAAGCCGATGATAAGGAACAGCAGCGCGAAGACCAAGATGATCTGCAAAACGATCCGGCTCAGGGCCTCGGAGACCGTGTTGCGGGCGATAATGAAGATGCTGCGCATTTATTCCGCTCCCTCGCGTAGGATATCGGAGATTATGAAGATGCGGCGCACTTACTCTGCTTCCTCTCGCACCATGTCCATGAATACTTGCTCCAGGGTGGGGCGGGGGCGGCGCATCTCGTGCAGGGTGCAGCCGTCGCGCTGCAACAGCGCCAGCACCTGCTGGCACTGATCCACCGGCGCGCAGATCCTCACCATGCCGCTCGCGCTTCGTAGAGTAGCATCGGCGGGGGTGCAAGCTGCGCCCAGGCCCTCAATCCTGGCCACCGCCGGGCCGTCGAGGCCCCCCGCGAGAATGACCACCTCGGAGGGGGCGGGCAGGAGCTCGTCGAGGGTGCCGCAGGCCTTGAGGTTGCCGCGGTAGAGCACGCCGACGCGATCGCATAGAACCTCGACCTCATTGAGCAGATGGCTGCACAGCAGGATGGTGGCCCCGCGCTGCTTGAGATCGGTGATGAGGCTGCGAATCTGGTAGGCGCCGACCGGGTCGAGGCCGGAGGTCGGCTCGTCAAGGATGAGCAACTGCGGCTCGTTAAGCAGCGCCTGAGCGAGGCCGATGCGCTGGAGCATGCCCCGGGAATAGTGACGCAGGAGCATGTGGCGGCGCTCAGTCATGCCCACCATCTCGAGCAGGTCATTGATGCGGGTTTTCTGCTGGGCCTTGCTCATGCTGAAGAACTGGGCGAAGTAGCGCAGAAGCTGCTCACCGGTTAGATGCTCATAAAAATAGGGGGCCTCGGGCATGTAGCCGATGAGGCGCTTGGCGCGCCGGTCGCCGACCTTGCGGCCGAAGAGCTTGGCGCCGCCCTTCGTCGGGTAGATAAGGCCCAGCAGGAGCTTGAGGCACGTCGTCTTGCCCGACCCATTGGGGCCCACCAGGCCGAAGGTCTCGCCCTCCTGCACCTCCAGGTCGAGATCATTGAGGGCGAGCACGCCGGTGCCGCCGAAGAAGGACCGGTAGATCTTGGTGAGGCCGCGCATTTCGACTACAGATGGCACAGAAGCCCTCCCACGCAAGCTCGGGTCAACAGGGAACGAAACGGGGCGTCGTCCCGACGCCCGTCTCAGCCCGCCGATACATGCATGATACCCATTCCCGTCGGCGGCTGTCAAGGAATTTGGGGGCGGGTGAGGCCTGTCCGCCGTAGGCGGGGTGCGCCTGGTAGAGGCGGTTCCTTCGACTCGGCTCAGGACAGGTCGCGAACCGCCCCTACTCCCCGATCACCTGCACCCGGATCAAGTTGGTGCGGCCGGGAACACCGACCGGCACCCCGCCGCTGATCACCACCAGGTCTCCGTCGCGCACGTACCCATGACCCCTTGCTGCTGCCTGCGCCCGCGCCAGCATCTCGTCGGTGTTGCCGCATCCTTCGATGAGCAGCGGCTGCACCCCCCAGATCAGCCCCACCCGGCGATAAGTCTCCAGGTTCGGCGTCACCGCGATGATCGGGGTGCGCGGCCGGTTCTTCGAGATCATGCGCGCCGTGTAGCCGGAGCTGGTGGAGCAGATGATCGCCTTCGCCCGCAGATCGTGGGCGATGGCGACGCACGACTCGCTGATGGCATCGGTCGGGTTATCGGAGACGATGAGCGCCTTCTCGCGTCGGATGGCATCGAAATCGAGCAGGTTTTCGGCCTGCCGCGCCACGCGGGCCATCATCCTGGTGGCGCGCACCGGGTACTTGCCCACCGCCGTCTCGCCCGAGAGCATGACCGCGTCGCTGCCGTCGAGGATGGCATTGGCGATGTCGGTGACTTCGGCGCGAGTGGGACGCGGGCTCTCGATCATGGATTGCAGCATCTGCGTCGCCGTGATCACCGGCTTGCCCGCCAGGTTGCAGCCGCGAATGATGCGTTTCTGAATCCCGGGCACCTGGTCCAGCGGCAGCTCGACCCCCAGGTCCCCCCGCGCCACCATCAATCCATCGGCCGCCGCCAGTATCGGCGGCAGCGCGCGCACCGCCTCGTGCTTCTCGATCTTGGCAATGATGGGAATGGCGCACTTGCGCTTCTTCATTCGCTGGCGCAGGGGCGCCAGGTCCTCCGCCCGGCGCACGAATGACATCGCTACCCAATCCACGCCGTGGGCAATGCCGAAATCAAGATCCTCAAGGTCCTTGTCGGTGACGGCGGGGATGGGCAGCTCACTGTCGGGCACATTGACGCCCTGGTGCGAGGCGAGGGTCCCGCCGTTGACCACGCGGCACACGATGTCTCCGCGCCTCACCGCCCGCACCCGCAGCTCGATGGCGCCGTCGGCGAGCATTATGCGCTCACCGCGGCGCACGTGCCGCGCCAAATCGGGGAAGGTGAGCTGGACGCGCTCCTCGCTGCCGCGCACCGGGCGGGGAGTCAGAACGAAAGTTTGTCCGCGGCGCAGGTGAGCGCAGCCGTCGGCGAACTCACCAATGCGCAGCTTGGGCCCGCAAAGATCCTGGAGGATACCGATGGGGCGCCCGAGCTCCTGCGCCAGGTCGCGAACGGCGGCGATGCGCCGCGCGTGCTGCTGGTGCGCGCCGTGGGAGAAATTGAGGCGCGCGACATCCATGCCCGCCTTGGCCAGGGCCCGCAGAACGCGGGGGGAGTCGCTGGCGGGACCGAGGGTGCAGACGATGCGTGTTTTTCTCATGGTGGCGTCTCGCGCCGGGCGCGCAACTCGCGATGCACGGCGCTGAAGGTGGTGATGGGCATCCCGAGGCTCTCCACTTCCTCCAGGATCAACTCGACGGTGCGCGCCTGGGGGTTAAACCGATAGATGGACCACGGATGCATGGGCGGCGAATAGTAAGGCAGATTCAACCCCCGGACGCCGTGCAGCGACTTGCGGTAAACCTCGAATTCCTCTTGCGGGGTCTGCGGCGGCCGGTTTGGGTATCCCCAGGGCAGCACCGGTGGCCACATGCAGGGCACCGGGTTGTGCCCCTTGAGCACATTCTCATGCCAATCCTGGGCGGGCAGCTCCAACAGCCCCGGGAACCCATCCTCGTCGTACCAGTAGGGCTCGGTGAGAGGCGAGGGCACGGTCTCCTGCGGGCCGCGGGCATCGGAGCTGACGAAGGGCACGCCCAGCTCGACCAGCAGGCTCAGAAGCTCCTTCGCGCCGCGCAAGCCGCGATAGAATCCACCGGGAGTGCGCAAGCCGGGATTGGTCACCGCGAGATGCTGCTTTAGCAGCGCGGCGGTGCGCTCGATCTCATCGCGCGCCTGGCGCAAGTCCACGCGTTCCGCACAATCATCAGTGGGCTTGAGCCGCATATGCGAGTAAGTGTGCGAATGAACGTCGAACATCTCGTCGCGCAAGAGCTCAGCGTATCGCGGCCCCGCCTGATCCAAGAGCCCGCCGCAGATGCAGAAGGTCGCCGGCGCCCGCAGGCGCCGGTGCACCTTGACCACGCTCTCCAACGCGCGCAGCGAATACTCGACATCGCCAAGGTACTCAACATCATAAACAGGCAGGTAAGGCGTCACGCTTTCGCTCCCTAGGCCGCAGGCCGGGATGGCGGCTTTACGCCTAGCCATTTCGCCTCCGCCTCTCGCACCTGGTCGAGATTCTCGGTAACCTTGCGAAACGCATCGAGGTACTGATTCAGGAGCGCGGTCTCGTCGCCGAGCCAGGCGACGCTGCCGCCGATGGTCAGCTCCTGCTCCTCGCAGCGCCGCTCGGTGACCGGGCAATCGCCGCGGTGATACTGGACCACGCGGCGCGCGAAATGGCACTTCCACGGGCAGCCCTTGCCATAGAAGTAGGCGTGCTCCTGGTGGCGGGGGCGCAGGTAAATGGGCACCCTGACATAGCCCATGCCGATGGGCACGCCCTCGGCGGCAACCGCTTCCACCCACCGCTCGCGGCTCACCCCTTCGACCTCGCTGGCGACAAACGTCGGTGAATAGATGTGGTACACGTGGTCGCAGCCGGGCGCGACATCGGGCGGCTCGATGCCCGGAATCTCCGCCAGGCCGCGGGAGAGATAATCGGCATGGCGCCGCCGCTGCGCATTCCACTGATCGAGGTAACGCAGTTGCACGTTGGCGATGACCGCGGCCAGGGGATGGATGCGGTAGGTGTAGATCAGGCTGTCAATATACTTCTTCAGGCTCTCATCCTTGATGACCTCGGCGTGGCGCGCCGGGTGCTGGCCCATGAGGTTAGCAAGCTCGAAGAGGCGCTCGTCATTGGTGACCAGCAGGCCGCCCTCACCGCCGACCATGTTTTTGCCGTCCCCGATGCTGTAGCAGCCGAGGTGGCCGATGGTGCCCACGCGGCGGCGGTGGTAGATGGCGCCAATGGCCTGGGCGCAGTCTTCAATCACCGGCAGGCCGTGCTTGGCCGCCACCGCCATGATGGAATCCATATCCGCAGGATGACCATAGATGTGCACCACGACGATGGCGCGCGTGGCATCGGTGATGCGCGATTCGATGGTGGCGGCGTCGAGGTTGTAGGTGCGCTCATCAATGTCGGCGAAGACGGGGATGGCGTTTTGCTGCAAGATGCACGAGACGGTCTGTCCCCAGGTGTAGCCGGAGACGATGACCTCATCGCCGGCTTCGACGCCGGCGGCCATGACCGCGATGTGCAGGGCGGGGCCGCCGCCGCTGGTGGTCATGGCCATGCCTGCGCCCATGAACTCGGCGAAGCTGCGCTCGAAGACCTCCATCGGCCCGCCGCCGCCGGCGGCCGTCAGGCAGCGGCTGTCCTCGCTGGATTTGCGCAGCGCATCAACCACCGCGGCGATCTCTTCCTCGCCCACGCGCGGCCACGATCCGGGGCTGCGCGTGACGGTCTTCTCGCCGCCAAACAGCGCCAACTCAGCCATCAGCATGCCTCCGTATGATTGCCACGCGAGCCTGCTTCGCTGAAGCTTCGTCGGCCGCGCGACACCTGGGCCACCAACTATGTGGTGGCCCAGCCGTCCACGGCCGCGGACACCTGGGCTGCCATCATCTCCGCAGGTTGTAGAACAACCCTGCGCCGCCGTACTCGGCGACCGTTCCCAGCTCCTCCTCGATGCGCAGCAGTTGGTTATACTTGGCCACCCGGTCGGTGCGGCAGGGCGCGCCGGTCTTGATCTGCCCCGCATTGGTGGCGACCGCGATGTCGGCGATGGTCGCGTCCTCGGTCTCGCCCGAGCGGTGTGAAACCACCGCGGTGTACGATGCCCGCTTCGCGGTCTCGATTGCGGCCAGGGTCTCGCTCAGCGTCCCAATCTGGTTGACCTTAATGAGGATGCTGTTGGTGACTCCCATCTCGATGCCCTTGCGCAGGCGCTCGACGTTGGTCACGAACAGATCATCCCCCACCAGTTGCACCCGGCGACCGATGCGCTCGGTGAGCAGCTTCCACGTGTCCCAGTCATCCTCGGCCAGGCCGTCCTCGATGGAAACGATGGGATGGCGGTTGCACAGATCCTCGTAGAAGTCCACCATCTGGGCGCCGGAGCGCTCCTTGCCCTCGCCCTTGAAGATATACTTGCCGCCGGAGTAGAATTCGGTCGCCGCCGGATCGAGGGCGATGGCGATGTCGGAGCCCGCATCATATCCCGCCTTGGCGATAGCCTCCTCGATGACCTGGATGGCCTCCTCGTTGGACTTCAGGTTGGGGGCGAACCCGCCCTCATCGCCAACGGCGGCGCTGAGTCCCCTTGCGCCCAGCACTTGCTTGAGCGCGTGGTAAACCTCGGCCCCCATGCGCAGCGCCTCGGCGAAACTCTTGGCGCCGATGGGCATGACCATGAACTCCTGTAGATCCAGGTTGTTGTCGGCGTGCTTGCCGCCGTTGAGGATGTTCATCATGGGCACCGGCAGGCGATGCGCGCCCACCCCGCCGATGTACTGATACAGCGAGAGCCCGAAATGCTCCCCCGCCGCTTTCGCCACCGCCAGGGAGACGCCGAGGATGGCGTTGGCGCCGAGCTTGCCCTTGTTGGCGGTGCCGTCGAGCTCGATCATCGCGCGGTCAATCGCCGCCTGCTCGGAGGCGAGCATGCCCTCGATCTCCGGGGCGATGATATCGTTGACGTTCTCAACCGCCTTGAGCACGCCCTTGCCGCCGTAGCGGCGCTTGTCGCCATCGCGCAGCTCGACCGCCTCGTGCGTCCCCGTCGAGGCCCCCGAAGGGACCGCCGCGCGGCCCATGGAGCCGTCATCGAGGTACACGTCAACCTCGATCGTCGGGTTGCCCCGCGAGTCGAGGATCTCCCGCGCCAGGATGCTCTCGATCTCCAAGTGAACGCTCCTTCCGCGGCTAGGTCGCTTGCGACCGCCGTGGCGGCCTGCGGCCTAGCCACAGTGGTGGATAGATAGGCTCGTGCTTCCGCCTTCGCGGGCGACGTAGGGGCAAGGCATGCCTTGCCCCTACTCTGCGAAGCGGCGAACCGCTTCGCTGCGAAGCACGAGTCGCAGGGCGAAGTAGGGTTCGCAGAGTAGCATCGGTGCGGTATTATAGCAAAGCGTCCCGATCTTGTCATTCTACGCTGCGCGCGGGGTGTGTTCGCGGAGAGTGGGTATCGCAGTTCAACTCCGTGCTCAACGCCGACGGAGGAGTGCACTGGGCGCGGGGTCGCCCCGCCGTCGCCGCGACGGCTATGGCG
>Ga0315296_10002286_pt1 | contig 16386 bp, 30 predicted proteins | sample YL17G14_18_MG_FD_203921 | JGI IMG/M metagenome (GOLD analysis project Ga0315296, IMG submission 203921) | Sediment microbial communities from Yellowstone Lake, YNP, Wyoming, USA - YL17G14_18 | ecosystem: Environmental > Aquatic > Freshwater > Lake > Sediment | place: USA: Wyoming | collected... | reverse complement strand
GGAGTGTATTCTCTTCCGACAAACATGATTCCATATTTTTCTTCTTTTATCAGCCAAGGATTACACAATGGACAATGATAACCTTTTTTCTCACATTCACATTCTCTAAGATGTTTTTCTATTCTATTAGGATTTCTCTCTTCATGATGTTTATTTGCTAAGTTTTCGATGTATTTTTTGCTTATCCACATGAATCCACGCATGAATGGAATTTCAAATCCACAGCAAGTACATTCTTTAAGCTCTAGTGGTAACATATCACATGGAACTGACATTCCTGTTCCACATAAATAGAGAGCATGTACTTTCCTAAGTCCACATTTTCTTTCTTTTTCAATCATTGTTTCATCTACCTCAATAACTTTTCTGATGTCTTATACTCTGAATTACTGTAAGGTGTTCTATGTTCTGTTTCTATCATCATACTTGTTGCTGTTAGCCATTTACTAACATTTATTGAGTCTTCTTGTGTTAATACAACAACTTTAGGTTCTGGTTCTTTTTTATCTTTGCTAAATGTTTTTCTTCCTATGACTTTGATAGGGTCGTAAGTTTCGTCTACAATGTCATGGTCTTTTCTTTCTATACATTCTGAACATGTACCATATACTACTTCATCAACAAAGCACATGTCATTGACTGAGCGAACAAACTTAGAATCACAAACAATGCATATGTGTAATGGATATCCACTTATTCCCATTTCTTATTTCTCCTTTTCAATTATTATCATTCCACAACTACATGAACATAATTTTATGTTGCCTTTATCTGTAACTATTTCCATACTATATGTAGCAATATCATCTTTAAAATCTAGATGATGTTGTTGTTTAAACGAAATATCTTTTAATTTACACGGAAATTCAATTCCTAAAAGGTTTGGCTTAGGTTTTTCTTTCATATATAATCACCTAATCTTGTTCCTCTTTTCGGATTAACTGTTTTTCCACATCGTGGACATTTATATGATGATTTTGTTCCAGATTCTTTTTCCATTCGTTCACCACATGAAGGACAGTAATGTGATTTGATTACCATTTTGGTCACCATAATCTATTTATTGTTTCTTATATATAAAGCTTTAGTTTGCCTTATTATTAGATTGTTTCCTCCACAACTATTTATCTATCTTTTTGATATACTTTGTCTTCAATATTACTCATTTTTTACTAACCCTTCTTTCAATTCCTAATTATTTACCTCTAATTCTAAATATGATTTGTATTATATATTTTGTTTTTGTCTTGTTTTTTCATTTCCGATTAACTTTTTACTGGATTTCATACCTCAGCAGTTACTATAAAACATTCTTTCTCAAAAAGTTCTCCTAGTAAACGAAGAATAGTCTTATTGTAGTCTCTTTCTATTATACTAATATAGATAGTCTTATACTCAACAAAAGCTCTTATTTCGAACTCTCTGCACCAAGTCCATAAAAGATGTTTCTTCTGAATTTCTGCTGAACGCATACTCCAAAGACAACGGTAATTCGGAAAATCTATTAATAATTCATCTACCTTTTCCCAAAGTACATCATACTCCTCGAAACTACCTACAATTTTCATTTCTGGTCAACTCTATTTCATTTCTTAGTTAATTCTCTTATAGTATTTGTTATATTTAAGGTTTTTGTTATTATATACCTCTTTTTGATATTTTCAATATCATTTCTTGAATTTTCTTATCTTTTTCAATACGTTGTAACACTGCTATTGTTTGCAATATGTCATTAACATCAATGTTTGCTGAAATTCCACTTTCACCACACCAATGAGTTACTTTAACAGCTTTTAGTTGTGGAGTCCTTTCTTCAGTCCAGATTTCAGTTAAAGTCAACGAAGGTGAAATCTTTACCTATTGTTCAATCATTAAATCACACCAATATATAATGAACAATAACTTATATTTAAGACTTTTGCTATATGACTATTTCTTCCCATTTTGTTATATCGTTTATTATGTGATATGTCCTTGGTGCTCCAAAGTCACAATATGTACCAGTTAATATTTGAAGTTCTGAAACTCTATAATTGTATGTTGGCACAAATAACAGATAACGCATTGCAACTATTTTTTCGAATTGAGCTATGTAACGTTTTGCTGTAAGTTTTACGTAGTCTCCAGACATGTAGGTTATGTTTGTAAACATTGGCGTTTTGTTATAAGCGTTTACGCTTATGTATTCAACATAGTCAAAATCTAATTTGGTTATGTTCCACTTCCATACTAAGATGTCTGTTGAATCATATAGCCATAATTCAGTTATGTCAAGAGGTAATGCATATTTAAAGGATACTTGAACTGGAATTGAAATGAGAGTTACTAATGTTATTGAAATAATTAGAAGTGATATTGCAAATATTGTACCATATTTTCCGAGACGTGGTTTCTTCTTGTACTTTTTACGTATTGGTTGTGGTTTTAATGTTGGTTTTAAGGTCATTTAGTTTTCTTCTCATCTTTTGGTTTAGTTCCTATTTCTACACATATTATGTTACACTGGTATCTTTTTCCGTCTGTACATACAAGTTTTCCCTGTCCAAAGAAACCATTGCTTCCTGTTTTGAAGTCTTTTAGGTTTAGGATTATTGTTGTTTCACCATTCTCTAACTTTATTATTGCTATATTCATATGTTATCACCTCTATTAGCTTGCTCCAACAATTTCAAAAAGGTGAAAAACAAGTTTATCGTCAGAAACAAGAAATGTTCCTAGATATTTAAGGTCAAGGTTTTTAAGAACTCTATCCATATCATAACCTGTTCTAAACATTGCGAAACTTCTTGTTTCTTTTTCGTTTTTTGTATCAACTTGAACCCACATCTTAGGTTCTTTATGTTGTACTCCTATTGAAAGTATTTTTGCATCTTTTGGCATTTCTATATCGAATAGACCTTCTTCTGGTATATCATACTTCCAGATTGTATTCATTTTTATCACCTAAACTGTATTATTGTGTTTAAGTATTTAAATTTTTCTATTTCTGGTATATCTTATGCAACCACAAGAACAGTTCTAATCCTCTTTTTTCACCTATTGTTTCTGAAAGTTCTTTTGATGTTGCATTGAATATGTTGTTTAATGTAGTAAATTTTTCAAGTAATTGTTTACTTTTAACTTCACCAACATTTGGAAATGCTGAAAGTACGAAAACCATTCTATCTTTATCACTTACTACATCTTTTGGTATTGTTGGTAGTCTTGGTTTTTGTTCTATATATTTTTGGTGTAGATATTTCAATGCAAGTGCAAAATCAAAGTCTGTTTCTAATGGTGCTAGAATGCATATTCTTCCTTGTTTGCCTTCAATTGCAGTTTTGTATGTGCTTCCAACGATTGATGAGATGAACATTGGTCTTCCCATGCTTCGTTGTTGCAGTTCTATTGTTGGAAAGCCAATTATGGCAAGAAACGATAAGTTGTATGTGTAACTCATTTTGTAGAGTTCATTGTGGAGTCTTCCAGATATTAGGCTTGATATATAGTCAGATATTGTCTTGCGTTCTACGCAAATTTCTTCACCTATAATATAGTCACCAACATCAAGTGTTGCAATTGAATATTGTACTTCTAATTCAGATAAAAGCTTTGGAATATTACTTTGTTTTTCACGACTATCAACTATTATCATATAAATCACTCATAACTTGCCAGAAGTGGTTTATCACCAATACACTCATTCCACGTAATTCCAAGTAATTTTATAACTTTCTCAAGTGGACTTTTGAGAGTACGTTCAATCATTCTGTCTTTATCTAAGACAAATTTTGGCAACATTGTTTTATCAATGTAACATATTACGTTTGTATGAGGATAACCCATAACTTGTTTTACGAATATTTGTTTTACCATTGCTCCAGCAACAATGTTTGCATTGAGATATTTGTTTGACCATTTGACACCTTTAAGAGTACTTGTATTTACTTTGTAGTCTTCAAATCGTTTTCCAATTGTTTGGTTTATAGCTATTTCATCTATATCGAATTTGTCATTTTTGAAGTCTTTAATTGTTTGTGATATTAGTTTCTTTGTTGCTTCTACATCGACTTTGTTGACTAATTCTAAGGCTTTACCTTGAGTTTTTTTGGTTAATATTGACTGGTCTCGACGTACAAATTCAAAACCACGAGTGTAATTGTATGGTTTATCTAGGTAATGTCCTTTCCAGACTATTGTACCAGAATAACGTTTTTTAGCTGTTTTCTTTTTTCCTTTTACTTCTGTTTCAACAAAGATTATTGAGCTAAAGATTTTGTCTACACCAAGAGCTAGTTTGTGTTCTGGTATGTTATAGCCTAATTCTTGTTTAACAAAAACTGTTAATGTTTTGCTTACTTCTTCTGCAAGTTGAAGTGCTTCTTGTTCTAAGTTTTCTGTTCTAAGCTGTATGAATATGGAATCTGTATCACCATAAATTTTTTCATATCCACGTTTTTGAAATTCTTTGTCAGACCAAATTATGCCTCCTCTACCGTCTGCTGTTATCTTTTCTGCAAGTGGATAGTCTCTTATTCTGGATTTTTTATATCCAGCAAAACCATAGATTGCATTTGTAAGGTCTTTAACTCTTTGTCTTTGATGTTCAAGTCTAGAATATTCTGTTATTCCAGCTTCATACTTCTTCATTTCTTTTTCGATTAATGCTCTAAACTGTGCAAGAAAGTCATACATTTTAACAATGTATTGTAGTATTTTTTTGGTTCTTTGTTCTTGAGGAGTTAAATCTTTTTTATTGCATAGTTCGGTATAAAGTGTTTTGTATATTGATGGATAAAATTTTTCCATGTCAAAAACTGCAACATTTCTGTGAATTCCTGCTTTTGGTTCAAAGACAACTGCTCCAGCATATGATTTGTATCCTTCTTTTGGTTTTGATAGTAAAACATCATTTCCATAGGCAAGTCTAAGCAAGACTGTGTCTAATATTTGAGAGAATTCATAGATGTTTTCGTCATAACCTGATTTTTCTATGTTGTTGAATCCAGCAATGTCCTGTTTTACCATTATTAGAAGGTCTGTAAGATTTAACTTTTCGTCTAACAGAACTAATCCTTCAACGTCTTCATCTCTGTTATGTTTTATTAGCATTGGTATGTTATCTTTATAGTATTCTGGAAGTTTTTTGACATCTGTTTGTTTGCCACCGAAGCCTTCCATTTTTAGGATGTTGTCTAAATCATAGGATGTTTGTGTATAGAATTCTTCGTAGGCTCGTTTGAAGTCCAAAACAAGTGCTCCATAGATGTGGTCATTGGTTTTTGCAATGAATGTTGGAATTTTTAGTTTGTTGCTACGGTTAATTAGATAGTCAAGGTCATACCAGACGTTGTGACCAATGTAGATGTCTGGAAAAAGTTTTGCGATTAGCTTCCATAGAAGCTTGAACATTGATTCTTCAGAGTCTGTGTAGAGAACGGTTTTGTTAAAGTTTTCCTTTTCGATATGTTGAACAAAGTCTTGACGCTGGACTATGGTAAAGTATTTTTGAGAATAGGAATCATACAAGGTAACACAAATGACAGGGCGATTCACAATTTCTGGTAATGGTAAAACATTAGGTTCTTGAAGCACCTCAATATCTAGAAAACACTTACGCAATTGCATTGATTAAAACAACTCTATTGATGTTATATCATTAATTATCAACTATTCCCATGGAAGTTTCTCAATTTTAACATCTACTATTTTAATTTTTCCATCTTTATATATACACAATTCTATTCCTGCATTTATTGCAAGTTGTATAGCTATATCATCAACTGGTGCTTCTCGAAAAACTATTTTTGATATTCCTGCATTGATTAATGACGCTGTACATGAAAAACAAGGTATGTATTCTACATAAATTGTTGAATCTTTTGGTGATACACCAAACATTGCACATTGTATTAAACAATTTATCTCAGCATGAACCGATGGACATTCAGAGTATGATTTTGTTTCTTTTTCTTTTCTTATACATTTTTTGCAATGTGGAATCCCTTTAGGTGGTCCAGCATATCCTGCACTTAATATTCTTCTTCCTTTAACTAATACTGCACCAACGTGTTTTAACAAACAAGTGGACTGAGCAGAGCAATCATCAACTATTTTCATGAAGAAAGTATCCCATGAAACTCTTTCTGATTTTATATATTCTCTTTCATTCATTGGTTTTGATTCTACTACTATTTCATTTTTTTCTTGCATTTAAACACCACTCTATATCTTTACATTCGTAGTTATATGATTTACCATTAACTTCTTCATCTATAAAGTATAACCATTCTTTCCAATATGAATCAAGTTGATTATAAAACATATTTAAAGAATTGGCATATGGAACTGTTGGTTTTTTGAAAATCCAACATAATATGTGATATACTGCTCTTTTTCTTTTTTCATTAAGATAACCAGATTGTGAAGGCACAATTTCTGGGTAACAATCTCTTGGTTTTGCCCATTCTGTATCAATTTTGTTTAAGTCTTTTTCGTAAATATGTAAGTTTAATTCATAATGTGTGTATTGTCCTAATTGTATTGTTTCGTCTTTTGCAACAGAACCCATCCACATCTGTTCAAGATAGTTGGAATATGCAAATAAATCTAAAAATAATCCACGTAACGCATCTTGACTTCTCATAATGCTTGTCATGCTTAGTTTGTTGTTTTCTGTTAATTGAAAGAAATGGTCAAGTGTACATGGAATGTATTCTCTTGTTCTATCGATAGGTCTATGAATTGTTAAACATGCATGTCTTGTTGTTGCATCTTTTTGTAACATTTCTTCGACAAGTTTCCATTGATTTATTTCATTTTGGTCTCCAAAAATACGTTCACCATAACTATATGGATATTTTTCACCGTTTACTGTTCTCCATTGGTCATAGAAATACCAAAAACTATGTTGAACAAATCCAGCATTGAGACCTAATAGATAGTCTAGAACTTCTGTCAAAATTCCTGAATTGACTCTTGTGTTCCATCTCATTCTAGGATTCTTTAATGTTAAAACTACATTGTGAACTTCGTGCATTGTTTGTATAGCTGGTTTCTGCATTGCCCATTCTCCTAACCATCGTTTGACTGGTACTCCTTCCTCTGAAACTAATTCTATAGCTTTTCTTGCAAGATTTGCTATTGAATCTGCCTCTAGATAGTGTGTTTCCATATCAATCACCATAATTAGACAATAATGATTTGGATTTTATGTCTTTTTTAATCCTCTTGGTTTTCTGATAGGTTTATTGTTAAACAAATCTAGATAATGTTGTTCGCAATAATATACATCCCATTGTTGTATGTAAAATGCTTCAGATTTAGGTATAAGTTTTTTACAATTATAACATACTACATTTACTTCTTGTTTTTGCATTTTCTCACTTAATCATATATTGACAATAATGTTCTTGTATTTATCTTTTTTCCTTCTATCTTTCCTTCTATATAATCCATTATGTTTTTTGCTACGATTTTTCTATCATAATGTTGCCTTAGTATTTGTTGATTTACTTTGATAAGAGTTTCGTATTTTGAATAATCAAATGTATTTAAGACTTTTGCTAAGTCTTGTGGTATATTTCCTTCTGGAATTACAACAAAATTGTCTTTTGTAAATGGTTCTTGAATAGATGTATTACAGACTATTGGAACACATGCATATTTCATTCCTTCTAATACGCTGTAGTTTATAGAAGTTAGTGAAGGCAATTTTTTTCCATATCCTTCGTATGTGCTTAAATCGATTATTCCAAGACTGTTCTTAAAAAAGTTAATTAAATCTGAACGTGGAACGTAGTCATGTATTAACAAATTTTTCGAATCGATAGCTTTCTTTAAAATATCCTTATATTTGAGATAAGATTCCACTATTCCATGAATTTTTTCCATCATTTTTTTATCTTTTTCGTTTTTACAGTTAATATATTCTAACAATATTTTTTGACTATGTGTCATTTTTCCATTGTTGTAAATATCTGTATCATAATAACTTGCCATTCTCATTCTATAGAATTCTCCACCTCTATTGTTATAGAAACTATTGACTTTTACATTGTTAAGCAAAGGTATAGACTTAATTAACAAATGCATTCTCTTCCAAATCTTCCATTGGTGTGGTGCAATGAATTGTAGATTTTTAACATCTTTTTTCCATAAATCAATATCTATCAAATCTAATGGATGATTACTTATTAAATAATCCTTTGCATTTGTATATTTTATGCTTATTACAGCTTTTGATTGAACTGCTATATACTTATCTATTTTTACGTTTTTTATCCATGGATAATACCTTTGTGCAAGAGTTTCGTGAAATATAGCTACTTTTGTTTGTTTGAGTTCATTATAACATCTATACCAAGAAGTATCAGAAAATGAAGTATTTAAATGTGGACAAGGATGAGTAAATATAACTACGTCACTTTCTTTCATTAAATCTAGATATTTTTTAAACTGTTCTTCAGTTCTGAAACTTAATTTTTTCGGGTCTTTTGGATTTTTTGAAAGACTTATATCAAACATTGTAACTTTATGACCTAATTCTGATAAGCCTAGAGCTAACTCATTCTTGTATGTCTCTATTCCACCAATTCTTTCTATGAAAAATGTATTAAACACAATATTCAAGAAAAGACCTCCAGAAGTGTTTTTATTTTATCAATTCCCATATAATTCTCAAATATATAATTGTCTTAGAATTTTTTGCATAGATTTAAAAATTATAGAATTATTCGCATATTTACCTCTATATTGTTGCATTTTCTGCTGATACTTGTTTAACTTTTCTATACATAATTCCTCTAACAAAAAAATGTATTTTTCTGAAGGTCTTTTTAATAATCCTTGACGAAAACCTCCATAATAATCACACCTTGCACAAGGATAAAATTCTCTGCACTTTCTATATAACAAAGACCTAACTAACTGAAATACTTCTCCATTCCATATAGATTCTAATGATTCTTCTGGAAACTTACCTACTATTAGTTCTCTATTCCAATCTACACAACATGCAGTTATTGTTCCATCATAATGAATTACTAACTCTCTGAAAACATTTGTACATGTCTTATGCATTGGTTGCAATATTTTTTTAACTCCATATTTTGAAGCTAAATCAAAATTTACGTTTCCTGCATGATTGAATATCGTTCTGCTCTTTTTTTGTCTGTTTAATTTTCCTATGTCATCCATAAAAACAATTTTTTTAAAGTTACATCCTTTATAAGCATAAACATTTTCTCCATCATAATAGTTAGTAATTTCTATATTTAAGTCTTTGAATAGTCTATTGTATTCTTCTTTTCTATTATCTTCATATGTTTCCAACAAAAGATAGTTCAAACCACTTGAAAATAAGTTCTCAACATATTCTTTTGCATTCTTATTTTTTACTATTGCGTCTCCATTTGAACTTATCAATAATTGGCTTTTTGGATAATTCTGCCTAAACAAGGCAATTGCATCAAAAATTTGTTTGTGTAATAGAGGTTCTCCATGCATAGCAAATTCAATACGTTTTCCTTTTCCTTTAAACCAATAGTCTAATTCAATAGCTATTTTTTCACATAAATCTAAAGTCATGAACTCAAAGTGTTTATCTTCTGGTTGTCTCCATATTCCATATATGCCACAAAAGTCACACATTCTTGTGCAACCTCGAACTAATTCAATTTGAACGCTAAAAGGTAAGTTTATTTCACTCATTGTTTATTCTCTTCCTCATCAATAAGTAGTAGTCCTAACAATGTGTATCCCCATATGTCTTTAAACTCTTCTTTTACTATGTTTATGTCATCAATGTTTTGTCTTACTCTGTTCCATTTCTCGTTTATGCGTAATTCACAGAATTTTAGTGGTGTTATGTTAAAAGTTTTTGCATTGTCTTTGATGTTGCCTATTGGAGTGTCTCCAGCATATTTTGTGTCTTTTTCGATTAGGAATTTGACAAGTTCTAAAGCTTTTTTGGTAAATAGTTCTTCTCTATTGTTCATGGTTTTGCACGTTCCAATAGGTTTATTCGTTTTTCTTTGATACTTCTTCGCATCTTTAATGGATAAACTAGGATTGGTTTATTACTACATTCTTGGCAATAGATGTTTCTACCATGATATGTTGATTCATATGTTTCGTTTTCTTGGATTATGTGACCACATGCTATACAGATTAGTGGCAAAACTGATTGTCCTTTTTTGTTAAGATAATTGTTTATGTGAAATGTTCTTATTTTCATTTTTGAGTACACATCTCCAAAAGTTTCTTTTCTATATCCTCAAGTATATTGAAATCACCAGTCTTTTCAAACTTTTTACACATTTCATAAAGTTCTTTAGACTTTGCTTTTTCGGTATTAATTCTATTATTTCTCCATTTATTGAATTTCTTCTCTGCATAATCAGAACATAATAATACAATTCTTTTTGCAACACCTACATCAAAACCTGAATTAACTAACACTTCTTCTAGTGTTGATAATTGCTCTTCAGGTTCTTCAATGTTTCCACTCATAGTTTAACCTTCTTTATGTTTAATTGATTGTTAGTATTATTTTAGTTCTACACCTAATATTTCTTTTAATGAACAGGTTAAGCATCTATGTTTTCCAGTGAGGATTTCTGTTTCCCATCCTTCTTTTTCTATGTTTTCTGCTCCACAATAATCGCATTTCATTATTTATTTTTCTCCATGTGTTACTATTTTACATAATCCATTATAGAATAGGTCAATTATAGGATTGTCATACTTAGTTTTGGGTTTGAGATTGATGCCTAGACAGATGTTATAGTGAAATACGATTATGTGTGTATGAATTTTCTCACATTTTATTCTTTTTTCAGTTCCGAATAAGCGTTTGTCATCTCTAAATAGTATGTTCATTGTTTGTTTTCACCTTATGCTATTTGGATTTGCTTTTCTATATTTATATTTTGTAGGTAACAACTTTGGTCTGTTTGTAATCAAGTTTTGTATTGCATGTTCATCACATAAACTTGAAGTTTTGCTGAAAACAGTAGCTTTATTTTTACAGCTTTTTGTTTGACAATATCGAATTTTTCCTCTGCTAGAAGGAGGTGGAGTTTTATCAAAACAATCTGCACAGTATCCTAGTTCTTTAAAAATTGCTTTATCTCTTTCAGAGACTATCTCTTTACCACACTCACACTTATCAATTTTTACCATAGATATCACCTAGTATTCATCAATTGTATCTGGTGTATAATAACCATATTTGTTTTTGTCTGCTTCAGTAATTTCCATAGTCTCTATAAAGTTTTCTGCACACTGTTTACATAGACGAATTTCTATAGTTACATCAAATTTACTATCATTTCCAAAAATTATACGTTTACCAGTTCTTACTGAAAAGTTTGTAGAATCCTTCACTCTTTTTCTTGGTAGATGTTCACAATTGAAATCTAATTTTGGACCACACATATTTATTCATCTCATCATTTGTTTAGTTAATATATATTATTGTTTTATCTAGTATATAAATTTTTTCTATAACTACCATTCTCCATCAAAATCATTATCTACACCAAGTATCTTTCTTACAACATCTGATTGTTCTGAAAGTAATGTATTAAAGAGTTTGAAATACCCAATATGTCCATTCTTGAAAGTTTTTTCTGCATTATTTTCTACGTATAGAGAATCTTTATTTCTCTCATCAGAATTGCCAACAAAAATTCCAAACTCTTCTTCATTTGAAAATGTAGTAATCTTTGTTAAGTCAATTACCTTATTTTTATATGATACCTCTTTTGGTTCTATTACTTCGAGTTTTGCATATAATCTTCTATTTTTGTTTACTATTCTAAAGAATTTTGCCTTTATATTATTACCACAAAAACTTGTGTCAATAAAAACTTGTTTGTCTTTAGATAATTTCTCAATAGCTTTTACCATTTCTTCTTCACTGTCTACAACTATAACTTTATTACCACTTGCTTTTTCTAATAACATTATGTTCTTACAGTCGAAACAAATATTTCCCTCTTCTTTTTCATCATCTTGCAATTCACATCCACAAGATATACATTTTTTAGACATTTTAATCAACTCTTTTATATTAAAACGTAAGCTATATTTAAGCTTTTTGCTTTTGGATGTAGATTGAAATATTTTATGCATCTTATTATGCGTCTGTTTTGTACTAATTTGAAGCCTTCTTCAAAATGATGTTTCATATTACATGATTCGCATGCGTTGCATCTGCTGTTTGCAAACGTAAATATCCACCAATATCCTTTACGCAAGAGTGGAAGTGTATATTTTTGGTATAGTTCATTGATTCCTTTGATGGTTGATATTGGATTGTCTAAAATAACTGTATACAGTCTTCTGTTTGCTAACCATAGATGTAGGTGTTCTTCAAGAAATAGTGATTTGTCACATAGGAAGTCACTGGTTTTTGTGCAGGATTTGCATTCGTCATGTAATGCGTAGATGTCTTGACAGTTTTCGTATGGTGTGTCTTTGAAGAGTGTTTTTAGATAGGTTTCATCTGGAATGTTTTGAATGACTGCTCTTGTTGTTATTGAGTTTTGTTCTGTATAGTTTGGTATTTGAGAACAGATTATGCCTATGCTGGAGACGTTTTGAGTTGGTGGAACTTCAAGATGTATTCCTAAGCTTCGTACTGTTGTGTAAAGGTCAATACCACATGATTCTGGACTGCACATAGCATCATTAGGATGACGACATGGTTCTTTGGTGAGAATTGCACATGGTTTCGGTCCACAATTTTTACATCCTCCACCGTTATCAAATCCATGTGTTTTTATAGTATAACCAAATAGAAAGTTTCGGTAATTTTTTATGGATTGTCTAAGTTTTCCAATTGCTATTGCATTTGCAGTATTGCATGCTCGATATTTTGTCATGTATTCGCTTGCACCAAACTTTTTGTTTCTATCATACCATGGTTGTGATGATTCTTTTGATATTATTAACCTGAAGAAGTTGAATTTACGTAGAAATTGTTGTATTTGATAATATTTGGGATTGTGAGGTGGACAATGCATAAATCGCATGTAACTACCACATTGTATACACTTCAATTGTGGTATTAGACTGAAGACTATTTGTTCATATTTTAGAGGATATATTTCAACGTTTGTTTTTGATTTTAATGTTGATTCGAACTGTTGAATGTCTTGAAGTGTTATTTGTTGAGGTTCTGAATAAAGGTTAAGAAGGCTCTTTGGCAATTATTTGTCTCCATGAAATGTTTTCTGATGTTGGTGCAAGAAAGTATTTTTTTATTCCAGTGTCTATGAGAAAACGTTTTAGGAATTCAATGTCTGCTTCATAGTGTGTAGTGAATTTTTCTCTGAAGCCTTGTTTGAAGACGATGTTGCCTTTGTCAAAGACTTTGCCTCCACCAATATTTTGTGGATATTTCATTATGATTTTTTTGAGTTTGTCTTCGAATAGACTTTTGAATCCATGTTGGACTTGCAGGACGTTTGGGTCTTCTGGAATTGTTTCTTCTTCTTTTACATAGAAGTAGGGAAGGAAGTCAACAATCTTTTTTATTGTTTTTTGATATTTGCTGTCTCTACAGAATATTGTTATTTGACCTTTACTGTATTCTGCTGTTATGAAGAGATATTGCTCAAAATCTGGTGTCTGTGACAAATTGGTTATTCTTCCATTTCTTTCTTGTAGAAACTACCAAGTTTCTTGTAGCCATCTGGTTTTGCGATTTTCATTAGTTTTATTGCTAGTTTTCGTGCTTCCTTTCTTGTTTCTATATTGTCTTCTCCATCAATGTATGGTGTTGAATGATGTGTTTTATTATTAATGAAATATATCCCACAACTCCACCATTTTCTGGTTGTATGATACAACATTCTGACTATTGCTTTTATATTCTCATTTATTATGCATTCATATTGTTCTGTTTTGTAGTCTTTACTTACTAATGTAAACTTCATTTGAATCACTCTTTTATGTTCATTATACCATGTGGTGGATATAGCCTTTTTCTTTCTTCAAAATAACTTATCATTCTTTTCCATTCTTTAGAGTCTTTCTTGATGTTTAGTGATTCACATGTTTTGAATTGTACGCATTCGGTGTGTAGTTTTGTGTTGCATATGTCGTTTATATATTCTTTGTTGTCTTCAAGCCAATAGTTTGTTGTTGGGCAGATTTGTTTATATTGACATTCAGACATTATTTCACCGTATGTGATTTATAATGTATTGGACATTGATGTTCTCCTTTATGATTTTCAAATCCACCACATTGTTTATCACACATAGGACATTTCCAAGAGCATTGTTTCTTCTTTATTTTTGGACAGTTTTCATATGTGCAAGCATCATTAGTAAGTGTACATTTAGGTATAAAGGTTGGAATGCTGATAAATTCAGGTTCTTTTATGTGTTCACAGTTGTTAGCTATGTTTTTGAGCCAATTATTATGGTTCTCAAATTCTTTGATATCAAAACTTGTCATTCCTAAACCTTTTTTACCAATATAAAGTTTAGGTTTCATCTATTTCCATCCTCTTTTTGAATATTTCTCTTCCATTAATGTTCCTATATCTGCAAAACATCGTATGCAACCATCAAATGATGTTCTAGCTTCTCTAAAAAATTTGAAGATACCAAGTTGCATAACCTCTGACTTATAATAATCTTTATCTGTTAGCAAATTGTTCAGTACTCTTAATATCTCTTTTTTCCATTCTTCTTCAGTATTTGCTTTAAAGTCTATACCTAAAAACTTGTTTACTTCAACCATACGTTTCGCTAGGTCTTCAAGAGTAAGATAGCGTTTTGATTGATAATATTTTGTAATGTCACCAGTATAGATTACACCACATGACGGATGTTTATTTAGAAGGTCTCTTACTTCATCATAACTTTCAGGCATATAATAAACTTCCAAAAAGAAAAGAAAAGTTGGATTGTTATTTAGACAAATCTGTCTATTGCTTTAGAGAACAATAACTTTACACTAAACGGTGCATCATCTACTGCTTGTGGTACGTGTTTGTCACACCAGAATCTAGTATTACAAACCTTTGACACGTCTTTCTCTGTAGAGAATTCTTTTATGAAATTCTCATAAAGACCAAATGAACTTTTACCATGCTTTGCATTGAACATTTCTTGAATACTCAATCTAGCTTGAACTTCACCATCTGAAAATGCTAGTTTCTCAACATTTTTTGACCCAAATGGATGCCATATAAGAGTTGGTGCATGTAAACTTTCATTTACAACTTTTGAGTCTACTAATTGTATACCATTACAATAAAAGCCATACTTTTCGTCATTTTCAAACCACAGTAAACCATTGGGCTGAACTTTCAACAAACCTAGTTTTAAATGTAGCTTCATTTGTTCTCCAGTAACAGAAAAGTCACAATATCCTGTACTAAGTGCTATTGATAACATTTCTCTAAGGACTACAAACTCTCTATAATTCAAAAACTCTGAAAAGACTGTCTTTGATAAGACAGATTCACCTTTAGTCTTCACAAGATTCATTCTTTCTTTGACATAATAATTAACTTCTTGGAGTTCATGCAAATCCCAAGAGTCAATTAATTCCTTTATTCTATCAACAGCAACTCTTTGAATATTACCTTCCATATTTTGTCACCTTTAGCAATTATTATAAGTGTTTATGTATTTAAGGTTTTTGTTTGTTAGTATTCACAACAGACAATAGGTATTTTCTTTTCTCTAAGTTTTTTGCATCCATATGGCTTGTAGTGACTACATTTTTCGATTTGATAGAGTGTTTCGTGCTCGTTGAAGTCTAACCATTTGAGCCTAGAGTAGATTTCCATTATTTGTTTTGGCTGTAGAAACTGTAACAGGTCTATTGTTGCTACTACTCTAAATTTATGTTTTGGGTTTGTTGTTATTAGGTTGTAATATAAACATGGTCTTAGAAGTTTTTCTAGATATGTATGAATATTTTTGATATTTGCTATGTTTGTTGAGAGTTTAGATAAGTTTCCGTTTCCATTGTTGTTTTGATGATTGTATTCGTCTATTTTTATGTTGTATTTTTTGGCTAAGTCTTCTAGTGTTGGACAGTTTTGAATGTTGATGTGATAATCGTAGAAGTGAGGTTGTTTAATGTGATGTGAGATGTCTTGTTCTGTCATAAATAAAAAGTTGTTAGGAAGATATGTGCAATAGGTTAGGTTTAATGGTGACCTCAACGTGTTAGGAATTCTACACATTCCACGAATGTTTCCTATTAGATGTGAGTCTATTATGTCATTTTGTATTAGGTTTGTTAATTCTTGTTTGCCAAATGTTTGTTCTAGAATGTACATTGTTACGGAGTAGAGTAGTTCTTTTGGGTTTTGATATTGTTTTGGTTTTAGGATTATGTAGGTATGAAAGCCTTTTTTGCCACTTGCTATTG
>Ga0315296_10002285_pt1 | contig 16386 bp, 14 predicted proteins | sample YL17G14_18_MG_FD_203921 | JGI IMG/M metagenome (GOLD analysis project Ga0315296, IMG submission 203921) | Sediment microbial communities from Yellowstone Lake, YNP, Wyoming, USA - YL17G14_18 | ecosystem: Environmental > Aquatic > Freshwater > Lake > Sediment | place: USA: Wyoming | collected... | reverse complement strand
TAGTCTCCATGGCTCTTATTTCATAAATTTCTGCGGTGAAAAAGACGTAATCGAAGCAAGCAAACAACGCCTAATCGCGTGCATAACCGCAGCGGAATGGATGAAAGCATACGTCGTGGTTTTTCATTCGGGATTCTACGGTAAAAGACCACAAAAAGAAGCCTTCACTAACTGTTTAGAAGCCTTGAAAGAAGTTGTTCAGGTTATGAGGGCATTAGGAATCAAAAATGTTAAAATTGGTCCAGAAACAATGGGTAAGCCTTCCCAGCTTGGAAGCCTAGATGAAGTTTTAAGTTTATGTGAAGAAGTTGAACAGACGCAACTAGTAGTTGATTGGGCACATTTACACGCAAGGGATAGAGGGCGTTTCAAAACAGTTGATGATTTCCGCAAAGTTATTGTGGAAATTGAAAATAGACTTGGAACAGAAGCCGTTAAAGACATGCATTGCCACTTTACAAAGATTGAATTCACGGATAAGGGTGAAAAGCGTCATCATACAATGGACGAAGCGGATTATGGACCAGATTTCATAATGCTTGCAAAAGTTATAGCCGAGTTTAAACTGAAGCCCGTTATTATCAGTGAAAGCCCAATCCTAGATGCGGATGCCATTAAAATGCGAGACATTGTGCAAAAGAAACTTAAAAGCTAAAGTGTCGCTTTAATTCGATACGTTTTTTATGAAGTCTGCGGTGCTGTTTATGGGTGCGCGCTTTGGTGCGACTAAAGGGATTTCAAAAACTAACATCAGTTGACGAAGCATTACAAATGTTTTTTAACACACTGCGAATTAAGAAGTTGAAGGCAGTTGTTGTTCCTTTACATTCAGCTTTGAATCGTGTTCTGGCAGAGGACATCATTGCGAGAGAGAATTTGCCAAGATTTGACAGGTCAGCCGTTGACGGATATGCCGTTAGAGCCGAAGATACTTTTGAGGCATCACAGTTTAAGCCAAAAACCCTCCGAATTACAGAGGAAGATGGAGTAGGCAGCAAGCAGGCAAAACAAGTGTGGACTGGAAATCCCATTCCAAAAGGTGCAAACGCCGTTGTAATGCTTGAAAACACCAAACCAATAAATGGCGAAGTTGAAGTTTGGGTTTCAGTAACGCCGGGTGAGAACATTTCGAAAAAAAGTGAGGATGTTCGAAAAGGAGAGGTTGCTGCAAAAGCTGGAACTCGTTTAAAACCTCAACATTTAGGATTAATAGCCGCCTTGGGAATCGCAGAGGTTAAGGTTGTCGAAAGGCCTAAAATCGCCATTTTAGCCACGGGAAACGAACTCGTAGAAATAGGCGGCAAACCAGGAGAAGACCAAATTTTCGAGGTTAATAGGCTTATTCTTTCAGCTTTATGCCGTGAATTAGACGCTGAACCTGTAGATTTGGGCATTGTAAAGGATGACGAGGATGAGATTCTTGGAAAATTGAAAATAGGCTTTGAAATGGCTGATGTGGTAATGACCAGTGGTGGGACAAGTGTTGGAGTTTCAGACATTGTTCCAGAAGTTGTTAACACAATTGGAAAACCAGGCGTTATTGTTCATGGCGTGGCTATGCGTCCAGCTATGCCCTCAGCTCTTGCCATTGTGGATGGAAAGCCGATGATTATTCTTTCGGGTAATCCTGTGGCGGCAATGATTGGGTTTGAGGTTTTCGCCAGACCATTAATATGCAGGATGCTTGGATTGGAAAAAGAAGAGCGTAGACTCACAGTTAAAGCAAAAATAACGAGAAGAGTTAGCACTGTTCTTGGAAGAAAAACTTTTGTTCGCGTCCGTGTTTTACAACGTAATGGAGAATTTTTCGCAGAACCAATAAGCGCTCGGGGTTCGGGCATAATTTCGACAATGACAAAGGCTAATGGTTATGTTGTCGTCCCAGAAAATAGGGAAGGCCTAGAAGAAGGAGAAGCCGTTTCGGTTTACTTGTTTGATAATGTTGAAGTGGTTGATGGAGATGTTTAGAAAACTTCTCACATTTGACGAAGCACTGCAGGTTATTCACCAACATTTTAAACTCAAAGCTTCGGGTGTTGAGGAAATTATGCTTTTAGAAGCTTGCAACCGTGTTCTCGCAGAAGACATAACAGCGACATTAGATATTCCACCTTTTAACCGCTCAACTGTCGATGGATACGCAATAAAAGCCGTAGACACCTTCGGTGCTGACGAAAACAAGCCCGCAAGACTGAAACTTTGCGGAACAGTGAACGTTGGAGAACCGACAAAAACAGCAGTTACACGTGGCACGACGGTTGAAATTGTTACTGGAGCACCAATACCAGAAGGAGCAGATGCCGTTGTCATGGTTGAACACACAGAACGAAAGGACAATGACCTTTACGTTTATGGTGCTGTAGCGAAAGATGAAAATATTATGAAAGCTGGAGCAGACATCAAGAAAGGCGAAAAAGTTCTAAAAGCGGGGCAGTTATTGGGTTCACGCGAAATCGGCGTTCTAGCTGCGTTGGGCATGGCAAAAGCCAAATTTTATAGAATTCCACATGTAGCGGTTCTTTCAACAGGCGCAGAAATAACCGAACCCGGCAGAAGACTTCCACCCGGAAAAATCTATGACATAAACGCTTACAGTCTGAGTGCAGCGGTTCTTGAAAGCGGTGGAAAACCAGTTTATTTAGGTGTTTTCTCTGATGATATGGCTGAACTGCAGAAAACGTTAAAACAGGCATTAGTGTCTGCGGACATGGTTGTAACTTCTGGCGGAGTTTCAGTAGGTCCGAAAGATGTTATGCCACAAGCTTTGGATTCGCTTGGAAAACCCGGCGTTATTGTGTGTGGAATCGCTATTAAACCTGGAAAGCCAACAACAGTTGCGTTAATAGATGAGAAACTAATTTTTTCGCTTCCTGGTCATCCAACTTCAGCGTTGCTAATTTTCAATCTGCTTGCACGTCCGATAATTGAGCGTATGGCTGGGATGAAAGCAGAGAAAAATTTGAGAGTGAAGGCTTTTATGGCTATGAGGATTTTTTCGGCGAAGGGTAGACGGACATTTATTATGGTTAGGCTAAAGCGTGACAAGTCAAATCGGCTGGTCGCTGAACCAGTTCCGACTGGGCTTTCAGGGGCTATAACAACTCTTGCAAAGGCTGACGGATTTGTTGAAATAGCTGAAAACCAGCAATACATTGATGTAAACGAGGAAGTTGAAGTGCATCTTTTTAAGAGCCTTGAAGAAGGCGAGGCTTAGCTTTCAAAGATTTTCCTTTTCGCTTCCGTATAGGCTGTGAAGACCCATGTTAAAATGAGATATGCAATCATGGTTACATCGAGAATTAGGTCTTTTCCTAAAAAGTAGTAAAGGTTGTATGCTGAAAATGTTGTAACAATAAAGAATAACATGGCAACTAACCAAATTGTCCAAACTCGTTTCCTTAGCAAGCCGTAGGCGGTTATTAAGCTGAAAATTCCAATTATACCGATGTGGACCATGCGAAAATCCATAGCCAAAACAATAAAGCATATTATTCCGACAACAGCGTAGAAAACAAAAGCTGTGAACATTCCTTTGCTTTCGATTTTCAGTTTAGATCCAAGTGACATCTTTAGTCGCCTTCTTAATGGATTTAACAGCAACGTTAATAAATTTAATGTTTCAAACACCCATACTTAGATATAAAAGTAAAATCCATTTTGATAAGCATGAGGCATTAGAGGTGAATTATTGTGCCTTTCACTCCCTTCCATTTGGGTCCAGCTTTGTTTTTTGGTTTACTTTTGTCTGTAGCCTTTGATTTGCCGACATTGTTAGTGGCAAGTGTTATACCAGATTTGGAGCCATTTTATGTTATGTATTTCCACGTTTCTGGATATCCGCTTCACGGTTTTTTCCACTCTTATTTAGGTTCGTCTATCCTGGCTCTTTTAGTAGTCTTCATTGTTTATCCGCTTAGAGGTTTGTTAAGCAGAATTATGGTGGCTTTTCGAATTTCGCAGAAAACTTCCTTTAAAAAGATTCTGTTTACATCTTTTGTGGGCGTTTATTTTCATGTGTTTTTGGACTCTTTTCTTTATGAGGAGATGATGCCCTTCTATCCGTTGCAGGGCAATCCTTTCTTCGATTTATTATCCGCTTATGGCAGTTACAGTGTTGTCTATGGATTTTGCAGCTTAACCGCTCTATTAGGCATAGTCTTATACTTCTATAAAATCAGGAAAGGCATTACTGCTCTAGATTAACCCATTCTGTTGACGACAAAAGTAACGAAAAAGTTTAGAACACAGTAGCAAGAATAAGCACACTAAGAAGGGAAAAAGAGCAATGAGCCATCACAAACTTTTTGTATCCCAATCAAACGTTTTCAGCGGCTTCCAAAAACCCTTTGAAAAGGCAGACTACATAATTTTGGGAGTCCCCTTTGACGTTACAAGTACATACAGAACTGGGGCGAGATTCGGACCAAACGCAATTCGGCAAGCATCGCTTAACATAGAAACTTACAGTTTCCGCACAGGCATAGATGTTGAAGACCTAAAACTGCATGATCTGGGCGATTTACACATATCAACTGACACGGAAAAAACGCTGGAAAGAATTGAGATGGTAATCAAAGACCTTTTGGAAGCTGAAAAAATTCCAGTAACCATTGGCGGAGAACACACAATCACGTTGGGCGTCGTAAAAGGCTTAGGAGACAAAGCCTCAAAGACAGCGATAGTAAGTTTTGATGCACACCTTGACTTACGTAATGAGTTCATGGGCTTGAAACTTTCCCATACGACGTTCATGCGCAGAATAAACGAAAAAATAAAACCAGGCAAAATCATCGAAGTTGGCACGAGGGCCGTCTGCAAGGAAGAACTAGACTACGCAAAGAAGGCTGGAATAGAATTTTTCACTGCAAAGCAGATCAGAAAAGAGGGAAGCCAACGAACCGCAGAGCAGTTAAGGGAAAAATTGTCAAGATACAAAAACGTGTATCTATCTATTGACATGGACGTTCTAGATCCTGCTTACGCCCCGGCGGTGCAGAACCCAGAACCAGAAGGAATTGAAACGCATACCTTGTTTGACATTTTATATGGCATATGCGACAAACGTGTGACAGGTTTTGATGTTGTTGAAGTTGCACCAAACTATGACCAAGGAATATCAGCGATTCAAGCAGCAAAAGTGATTTTTGAGATTCTATGCTGTTTGGAAAAATCACGAAAAGGGTAATCAGAATGGAAGAAGTAAAATCTTACTACAATGAGAGATCGAAAAGCTACGATGAAATATTTGACACTTTATACTTTAAGGTCTATGACGCGATTACGTGGAAACATCTTGAACCATACGTCCCAACAGACCCTAACGCCCTAGTTCTTGATGCTGGAGGAGGAACCGGTCGCTGGGCAATTCGAATGGCAAGAAAAGGCTGCAAAGTGGTTTTGATAGATGCCTCGGAAGGAATGTTGAAAGCAGCCGAAAAGAAAGTGAAAGAGGAAGGCCTTCAGCATAAAATCACCATAAAAAAGGGCGACATCACAAAAACAGATTATGCGGATGAAACCTTTGACATGATTCTTTGTGAACACGCTCTCTTCCTTTTCAAAGAACCAGACATTGTAATAAAAGAGCTGAAACGAATTCTAAAAAAGAAATCTAGCTTAATAATTTCGGCGCAAAACCGCTACGTTCAATCCTTATCTTCGCTATCGAGCAAACCAAGCGTGGATAATGTGGACAGAGCATTCAAAGTTTTAGCCAGCGAAGAACATGAATGCATGACCGAAGACGGCAAAGTCAAAATTTATACTTGGACTCTAGAGGAGTTTAAGACTATGCTAGAGCGAAACGGATTTCATGTGGAAAAGATTATTGGTAAAGTCGTGACCATGCCTTTGCGAATAAAAAAGGAGATATATTTGAAAAAGGAGTATCCAGACGATTTGTTCAATAAAATACTTCAATTTGAGCTTAGTTTGTGTGAAAAGCCAGATGCATTAGCATTAGCAGGACATTTGCAGGCAATAGCCTACAAACCTTGATTTTGGGCTTTTACAAGGTAATCTCCAAGCGACAACCTTCTTTAACCTTTTCAATGCGGCTGTCTAATCCAAGTAACCTGTATCCTTCAGTGTAGATTATTGAACAGATGTAATCGCAGAAATAGTCAATGGGCAACTTCATGTGGTGTTTGTTGGTTACCAGTTTAAGGGGACAACTCTTCACGACTCCGACATAACCTTTGCTGTCCAGTCTTTCAACATCTCTCCCTATCCACACTTTTTCCATTTTCGCTTCCCAAGCAAGAAACTCTTCCTTAGACCTCTCCATAATGTTTCTTCGGCTCGCAGAGGCAGTTTCTGCCCAGAATTTCGCAAATCTTCGTAGTTCTTCCAAATCATAGGTTTTGGCGAGATATTGTGTAATCAAAATGTAGGCACCAAACTCGAAGCTTTTTCTTAGTTTGAGCTCTTCCTCAAACGAAACTGGTGTTTCCTCGCTTATCATTCTACGACCTCTACCTCTTGAATTCCTTCTTTGACCAGAGGAGAGTTTATTGTCTGATTCTTCTTATTTCGACCATTACTCTGTAGTTGTCTGGGCAACCAGCTAGAAACTTGTCCTTATCCTTTTCCCATGGAAAAACGCCTCCAAACTGCAAAGCAACCAAGTAGGGAAAGATGGCATTGTAAAGAAAACCACAAACATTAGGAGTTCTAGGAAACTTATCCGCCTTTTCCGAGTAGAGCGTTAAGTCGAATTCCTCTCCAATATGATGCCTTGCAACACATTCTCCTTCGACTTTCACAATCTTCCCAATTAATTTATAGCTTTTCAACCCCGAAACCTCCTTAGCTTCGTTTTAGATTTTGCTCTTTAACAGTTTTGCGATGAAAAATCCGTTACACTGGTGAATATGTGGATAAAGCCTTTGACATTTTTCCATTCCCCTTAAACCTGGCAAGCCTATTTTCGGCGTTATCTCAGTCAGTGAAAATTCTGGATGCCATTTCAGAAAACGCTCAATAAGCATTTCGTTTTCTTCAACTGTTGTGCTACATGTGGAGTAGATTAGAGTGCCTCCTGGCTTCACGTTTTCGGCGCAGCTGTTTATCATTAGCCACTGAATTTCAGCCATCTTATCAACGGAATGTCTCGTAAGCCTCCATTTGGCTGATGGTAGCTTTCCAAAAGCGCCTGTGCTTGTGCATGGCGGGTCTAAAACTACAATGTCTGCTTCTATCGTTAAAGGTGATGGATTGCATGCGTCGGCAATTATTGGAACAGCGATTTCCACGCCCATGCGTTCAACTTCACTTTTCCAGACACTCATTCTACGTTTTGAATAATCCATGGAATAGATGACGCCGCGGTTTTGCATCAGTTGCGCTAAATATGTGGTTTTTGCTCCGGGCGCAGCACACACATCTAAAACCGTCATTTCAAGCTTTGGATCTGTTACTTCCGCAGCGAAACAGCTTGCCTTGTCTTGAATGCAGAATAAACCTTCTCGGAAGCTTTCCGTTTTGGTTAAGGGTTGTTTTGTGCCTATAACCTTGTACGCATACATTAATTCTTCAACCTTCTCAACTTTGACTCCGTCTTCTGCAAGTCTCTCTAGAATTTCATTTTCATCCGCCTTAAGCGTGTTTAGCCTCATGTAGGTTGGCGGCGGCTTCGCATCCAGTTCTAACATCGCTACAGCCTCTTTTCTCCCAAAAAGCTTGAAGCAATATTTTACAAACCATGTCGGATGGAAAGTCAAAAGCCCAATTCTTTCTTCATCGCTTACGCCTTCAATGATCAATGTTGGCTTTTGCGTTAGTAATACGCCTAACATATGCTCAACTTTTCGAAGAGTTCCCCATCCAAGAATAGAGCGGGCAAGTTTAGCAATGCTTTCAGCTTCTTCAATGTCAATTTTGGACCAGTTTTTGGCTATTCGTGTTTGGTAAACGTAAAGCCGCAAAAATGCTTGAACCCCAAGATTAAATTCGCTGAGGGATTCGGGTTTAAGGGTGTTGTTTATGAAGTTGTCTATGAAGTTTCGCCGCCTGACAGTTTCGCACACAAGCATGTGAGCAAGCCGCACAGCATTAGCATCCCTTATGCCCAATTGTTTAACCGTTTTCGCCAATGCTAGGCGCTCGCTTAATTTTTGCATCTCCATCCAGCTTAGGGTTTCAATCGCAAGCGTCCAAGCTTCCTTAAGCAACTTTTTCTCACTCACTCGGAATCAAACAATTATTGGGACGGAAACAATGTTGTAGATAAGAATTAAAGGTATTTCCTCTTATTTTGCTTGTGTATATCTAAAACCTTTTCCAGAATAAGAAATAAATAGGATGATGCATTATTAGCAAGTTCGGTGCTTCAAATGGGGTATTTAGAAACACAACTCTAAACGATTTCTAAAAAGAAAAGAACACTCCATAAACCCCGTGAACATGAACCTTTTAAAAAACAAAAAACAGGAAAGAGAGCTTTCAAACGCTGACCATAGACTAATCGGTCAACAGCTGGATTTGTTCTCCATAAACGAGGAAGTGGGTATAGGCTTAGTGCTCTGGCATCCAAAAGGCGCAATGGTTCGCAAAATAATCAGAGACTTCTGGGAAGAAGAACACCTGAAAAATGGGTACCAACTGGTTTGTACACCGCACATAGCCCGCGGAGAACTCTGGAAGATTTCGGGACACTTAGACTATTACAAGGAAAACATGTATGTCTTCGAGAAAGATGGAGAACCTTACGTGGTAAAACCAATGAACTGTCCCTTCCATACCCAAATATACAAGTCTAAACCTAGGAGCTACAAAGACCTTCCAATAAGATATGCGGAATGGGGAACAGTCTACAGATACGAACGTTCAGGCACTTTACATGGATTACTTCGGGTTAGGGGATTTACCCAAGATGACGCCCACATCTTTTGCACAGCAGAACAAATCGATGAAGAGATACTGAAACTTCTAGACTTCGCTGAGCATATGTTGCAGAGATTTGGCTTTCACGAATTTAACGTGTACCTTTCAACCAGAGACCCGAAACAACCTGAAAAATATATGGGTTCAGAAAAAGATTGGAAGACGGCTCAAAGAGCCTTAGCTGAAGCCCTTAAAAACAAGGGAATCACATACCGCGAAATGCAAGGAGAAGCCGTATTCTACGGACCGAAAATTGACATTAACATAGTTGATGCTTCAGGCAGAGAATGGCAATGCTCCACAATCCAGTTCGACTTTAACCTGCCAAAACGTTTCAACATGACCTACACAGGCGCAGATGGGAGAGAACACGAAGTATTAATGATTCATAGAGCTTTGCTTGGAGCCATAGAACGTTTCTTCGCCATTTTAGTGGAGCATTACGAAGGAAATCTTCCAACATGGCTTGCTCCTATACAAGTGAGAATATTGCCCGTCAGTGATAATTACGTATCATATGCCCAAAAGATCCATGAAAAACTGCAGGCTTACGGGATAAGATCGGAGGTTGACAGCAACGCCTCTACCATCAGCTACAAAATTAGAGAAGCCGAAGTTCAGAAAATTCCTTACATGGTGATCTGCGGCAAACGCGAAGTAGAGTTAAAGAAAATATCAGTTAGAAAACATGGAACAGGAAACATTGGTCTATTAACTATCAGAGAACTAGCTAAGAATATTAAAAATGACCGTGACTAGCGAAATAACATTATAGAAAGAGCAAAATCCTACTGCTTAGTAAGAGATTTTAGTATATCTTACGCACATAGATAATTAGGCTAAGGGCTAAAATGGCGCAGAAACGTTTAGACGAATTCTCGCGTAGAGAAGCTAAACCTTCAGAAGAAATAGAAGCGAAGGCTCTACCTTTCACCGAAGCCATAACAAAAGAAAGAAAAACACGCCCTTTTCCGCCGTTGGCGCCTAAAAATCTGCCGCCTTCATATTTTGTTTCAGCCACATACGACGGAAAAACAGGAAAAGCCTTAATCAAACTTTATGAACCTGTTTCAGGGCAAATCTATTTCTGGCTTGACAACACTGGCCACAAACCATATTGCCTAACCAACCTTTCGCCAATAGAACTTGAAAAAATAACTAGGCTAATGCAACATCCTGGATTTGACCATTTTGAAATCGTGGACAAATTCGACCCGTTATTAAACAAAAATGTTAAGGTTACTAGTGTTATAGCGACAGACCCTTTGGCAATTGGTGGTCGCCCAACAGGATGCATAAGAGACATAATTATAGAAGACTACCCAAAAGTCGCCGAAACACCAATCGTTCAAGAACCAAAAGTATGGGAATCTAAAATAAAGTATTACCAATGCTACATCTACGACAGAGAACTTTTGCCAGGAATGATATACGAAGTTAAAGATAGTAAGTTAGTCCTAAAAAACATGGAAGAAACCGAAAAAAATGTTAAGCAAATACAGAAGACTTTTGAGGACGCAACAAATGAGGAGCAACAATTTATTGAACAATGGGCAAGACTACTGGAATACCCCGCGCCAAAATTTCTTTGCGTAGCTCTGGACATTGAAGTTTACACGCCTATCCCAACAAGAATGCCTGACCCTCGAGAAGCCGCCTACCAAGTTGTCTGCGCTTCACTGTATGGCTCAGACGGAAAAAAGAGAGTTCTGCTTTTAAAACGAGAAGGCCCCCGCGAAGGAAACGAACGTCTGCCAGCAGAAGTGACTTTAGAATATTTTGATTCTGAAGAAAAACTCGTTAGAGCCATTTTTGATGCCTTGTGGAGTTATCCCTTCGTCATAACCTTCAACGGCGACGACTTCGACCTACGTTACTTGACCCATAGGGCGATGAACCTTGGCATAGGAAGGGATGAAATTCCAATAGAAGTTGGAAAACGTGTCTGCTTACTAAAGTATGGAGTGCACATAGATCTTTACAAGTTCTTATTCAACCGCTCAATCCAAATCTACGCCTTCAACAACCGTTATCGAGATGTAACCCTTGATGATGTAGGCAAAGCCCTAGTTGGATTGGAAAAGATTAGGCTTGAAAAGAACCTAGGCGAATTATCTTACACAGAACTCGCCAAATACTGTTTTAGGGACGCTGAAATTACTTTCAAGCTCACAAGTTTTGAAGACGAGTTAGTTATGAAACTTATTCTGGTTTTGGCTAGGATTAGCAGCATGCCAATGGAAGATGTGAGCCGTCAAGGCGTTTCTCGCTGGATAAGAAATTTCATGCACCGCGAACACCGCAGAAGAAACATGCTTATCCCAAACGCGGAAGAAATTCTCGCCGTGAAAGGCAAAACCGTTACCAAAGCGATCATTAAAGGCAAGAAATACAAAGGCGCCATAGTTGTTGAACCCGTGCCCGGCGTTCACTTCAACGTTTCAATCATGGATTTTCCAAGTCTATACCCATCAATAATAAAGGTTTGGAACCTCGGCTACCAGTCCATATTGTGCCAGCATCCAGAATGCCGCAACAACCTCATTCCAGACACGCCCCACTGGGTCTGCACCAAAAAACGGGCATTAGAAAGCCTTTTAATCGGTTCACTTAGAGACTTGCGAGTGCAATGGTACAAACCGAAATCAAAGGACAAAACCTTAGGAGTGGAGTTAAGAAGTTGGTACAACATTATCCAAGGAGCCCTCAAGGTAATCTTGAACGCAAGCTACGGCGTCTTCGGAGCCGAAACCTTCGACCTATACTGTCCACTAGTAGCTGAGGCAACAGCAGCAATTGGAAGACATTCAATAACGCAAATACTCAGCGAAGCAAAACAGCTTAACATTCAAGTGCTTTACGGAGACACAGACAGCATATTCCTAAAAAATCCCTCAAGAGAGCAAATTGAAGAGTTAGCCCGTTGGACAGAGCACGAGTTAAAAATGAGTTTGGATGTGGACAAGGTTTACAGATATGCAGTGTTCAGTTCACGGAAGAAGAATTATCTTGGAGTTTTAGAGGATGGCAGCGTTGACGTTAAAGGATTAACGGGCAAGAAGAGGCATATCCCATTGTTCATTAAAAAAGCCTTTGACAGAATGAAAGAACGCCTAGCCTTGGTAAAAAATCCAGCGGACTTTGAAAACGCGAAAAAAGACATTATTGAAATCGTCCGCGACTGCTATATACGGTTGAAGAGAAGAGAATGGGAAAACTTGAACGAACTAGCATTCAACGTGGTTTTAGGCGAAGAACTAGAACACTACACAAAAACAACACCTCAACACGTCAAAGCCGCAAAAATCCTAAAAGAAGGAGGAATGGAGTTGGCAGCCGGCGACTTAATAAGCTTCGTCAAAGTCGTTAAAGAACCCCATGTTAAACCAGTAGAAATGGCCACAAAAAGCGAAGTTGACGTTGACAAATACATAGCCTATCTCCACTCAACCTTCGATCAAGTGTTAGATGCGTTGGGCTTGGACTTCGATGAAATAATAGGGCTAACAAAATTGGAACGCTTCATGTAGCCTTTTCTCTTTCTTCAACGACTTTTAATCCCTTTGATTTTAATGGCTCTATAATGCTTGGTTTGCTCAGAATTGTTAGTAAGATGTAGCCAATTATTGCTATTGCCACTAGACTACTTACAGTAATGCTTACTATACTTACTACCCAAACAGGCCAACTCGATGGAAGTTCAAGACCGAAAACATTTGACGGAGTCCCAAATATCGCCCAAATATAACTTCCAACAATTAAACCAATGATCGTTGACCCTGTTATGCATCCTATTAACCTTCTATTTCTAAGCAGATAAATCAGAGCAGCAGCGATCAAATTGGCTATAGGCCCCAAAGCAACATCATAAATACCATTCGACAGCGCCGCTGAGGTATAAGTGTTACCCACGAAACATCCTAATGTCACTCCGAAAATGACAGGCACTCCAAAGAGTGCGGACAACGGAATTAGACAATCAGCAAAACGCAGTTGAACAGTAGCCGCAGCACTTAACCCTTGAACAATCACCAGTACGGCATACAAAGCTGCAAAGACAGCTGTTAAAGCTATGTTTCTACTGTCAAATTTCAATTTTTCACCTCCTACACCGGGGTTTGTATGGCGGAACGGGTGGAGGCCCACTCACCCGCCAACACTTTCTATGCATATAATTCTAGGCTATTAATGTTACTGAAAGTCACTCATTAGAAACGCTAACTCACCCATTTCTTCTCCTGTTTCGGCTTGAACTGTCACAGCATATGTCGCTTCTGCTGCTACTTCTACAGCAACATCTCCTACTGGAAATCTTGTCAGAGAACAGCAATCATGAGAGAGCGGAGAAGCATTCAAAATTGCTGTAGCAACAACCATTGAACAAACAAGGCAGCGAAAGTTGAAGCCGCCACCAAAAGTGAGATTATTACAACTACTTGCCGCTCAGTCAAGTAACGCCGATGAGTAATAAGGGTGATCAGACTCCTTCTGTGATCCGAAAACAGTTTTTTACCATCAAAAGAGACAGAAGCCCTAGCTCTAAAAAAGAAATAATTCAGTAAAATCAAAGAAGAGTTAAATATGAACGGCAGAATCGAAATCAGCAGGACAGTTTTTAAATCTGAAATAATCGCAAAAGCAGCCAGAGTTATTCCAATGGCGAAAGATCCTGTATTACCAACGAAAATTTTGCCTCGAAAATTAAAAAAGGCGAGCAAAAGCCAAACAGCCAATGGAACGTATAAGAGAGTTGCATTCGATCCCGAGATAGCCATTAGTCCAATTAAAACTATGGCTGGACAAATTGTTTCTAAACCGTTCAATCCTCCAAGCTGATTCACAGTGTTAGTGGTTATGGTTACAATCAGCGGAATAATTGCAAAATAGTAGGCAGGGCCAAAATCAATTTTTCCAAGGAAGGGAATTGTCATATATGTGTGCACCCATGGAAGTCTTTTGGCTAGAGAAATAAGCGGTATAGCGGCTATTAGCGGAAAGAAAGCCTTATAACGCCACCGCAAATCCATCCAATCATCAAGCAAACCCATAAAACCCCCAAATAAGATGCAAACAGCCAAAGTTAAAGCTCGAGAAACATTATTTAAACCTTCAACTTCTGCTGGTTGAAAATAGTACAACAATAAGAGATAGGTTGCGCTAGCTAGAACGTATATTACACCTAAACCGTTTGGAACTAAAGGCCTGTTTGGCTTATGATTGTCAGGGACTTTGGGAAACAAAATTCAAACCTCTGCAATTCCTAGTGCTCTAGATTATATTTTGCATAGTCTACTTCATATAGGCATACCAACGCGTCCAGATATACAGTCTCTCCAGTTGATTGTATTGTTCCTAGCGTGGCTACCTGGCCTCCGAAGAAGTGTGGGTTCTTGAAATATGTAAGCTGAGGAGCAGGGTACCCTGAAATCTGAGAACTTTTTGCGTTCTCCATCAATTTGTAAATCGTCGTGTTTTGTCCTGCAGCGTTCCATTGGAACGTGCCTGTTGTAGAGTTAGAGTACCCAAATGTGTTGTATTCCTTGTTATTTCCCCATTCTTTATATTCCCATACGCCCCATTCTTGTGCGTATAATTCCCGAACTGTTCTGGACGAGTTGGCAATTCTAGCCATCCACATCCACTTTCCTTCATCTCCTCCAACTGGATAATCTTGACCTGTGCTAGCAAATGTTGTGAACACCAGAATGTAGGCGGGGGGTCCATGAGGACCGTTAAACTGTTCTTTAAGTATCCTTACTGCTTGTGTTTCATTCGACATGTATATTCTGCCCACTAGCCCTATTTGAGTACTGTTTATTGTGGCGTTGTCACAGAGAGATGTTACATTGCCGAGGATTGTTAGCCAATATCCATAATCCCACCAGCTGCATACAACGGTCGTAGATGGTGAAGGAAGATCGCTTAGCCATTTCAACGCGTCCATCCACGCTCTTATAGGCTCGTTAGGTACTAATGAGAGGCTTCCCGCTGTAATAGTGATTGGAATATATGCCTGCGTATACACTTTAGGCATACCACCAGATTGAGGTGAAAAAGCGAAGTTTGTCATTAGAATAAGGAACATTAAGAAGACGGCAGTCCCGCTGAACTCTTTTCCAACATGCTCCAAGCTATACTTCTTTTTCGTAAAGATTTTCGGCGGTTCTTTCAACAATGTGATAAATGGTTTTAATATTCCTATTATTCCAATAGCTGCTAGAAGACCAAAGGCCGGAGCTACAAGTACGAGCAATCGCACCATGGAGCCGGCAAAGTAAAGGGATGTTAGACCAAAAATTAAGAGAAATAGGTTTCTATTATTAAGATTTCTCAAAATGAAAAAAAAGCCTGCTACAAAGAATATTATTCCTATGCCAAACTCGTAATATATGGAACCCCAAGCTGTTATTCGATGTTCCGCGACAGATTCTGTAAGTGGAGAGGCTGCCCGCATAATTGGGTCAATAACCGAGATGAACTTTGACCCTATATTTCGCATGTAACCCAGTTGCCAAATCACAACAAAACCACTAATTAGCAAAACCAGAAAAACGATCATAAAAATGCTCTTCGACTTTGCAGATGTCAAAGCTCTAAAAACTTCACAGAAACAGAGCACTGCAAATACTCCTGCAACGGGCAAAATAGCAATTGTAGTAAGATAGGTAGGTGCAAGTCTGGGAACATTTATCGCAATAAACAAACCTAACCCGAACGTCAAACTATATGACAAAAGCAACCGTTGCGTGTATCTCTTAAGCAAAATCAACACAAAAACAAAGAGAACCGTAAGGCCGAGAGGGTAAAATGCGGCACCCCATCCAGCACAGAAATATCCTAAGGTCAATCCGGAGCCAATCGCATATTTCGCAGATGAGGACAGGGGCCTGTTTTCTTCAATTGCTCTTAAAAACATGATTATAAACACCACGAGAGCGAATATTCCTATTGTTTCGTCGTCGAAAAATCCGAGGGACGTTCGCTGAATGTAGGAAGGACTTAAAGCTAAGAAAAGGGCCGCCAATAGTCCAATGGGCTTTCCGCCAATGTCCTTGCCCAAAAAATAAATCACTAAGCAAGCCAGCATACCCATTATGGCTGGAAAAAGTGCGCAGAAATCCATCAGTTGAATGTTTACACCCAGCGCTGAAATTATTTCATAGAAAATCGCTGCCGTGAAAGGTAACCCTGGATACCCTGTTGTTGCGCGTATTCCACCTGGGTACCAGCGTTGTGTATCATTCCACCCGCCGGGGGGTGGCAAAGCCCATGAAATGAACCCGTTTTTTACTACATATTCTGTGAAACGATATTGAAAGTAAGGATCAAACTCTGAGAGGTGCATTGAGCCGGCTTGTATTTCCCATTTTATTGGGAATATGCGTATAATGAAAGCTACAAAAAGTATGAGTAACAATGCTGAAAAAGTCAATATTGACCCATGGCTTATTTTAATTCGCAGCTTTCCTAAGCTTTTCAGACCGTTAACAATGTGTTCTTTTG
>Ga0315296_10002284_pt1 | contig 16387 bp, 17 predicted proteins | sample YL17G14_18_MG_FD_203921 | JGI IMG/M metagenome (GOLD analysis project Ga0315296, IMG submission 203921) | Sediment microbial communities from Yellowstone Lake, YNP, Wyoming, USA - YL17G14_18 | ecosystem: Environmental > Aquatic > Freshwater > Lake > Sediment | place: USA: Wyoming | collected... | reverse complement strand
AAGATTGGCTGAAGCCAACAGAATGAAGTCAGAGTTTGTTAGTATTGTTTCTCATCAACTCCGTTCCCCTCTTTCTAATTTAAAATGGGTTATCGAACTTTTAATGTCGGGAAGAATTTCCTCAGTTTCTGAAAAACAAACAGAATATTTCAGAATCTTAAAAGAAAACAGCGAAAGAATGAAAGAGTTGGTTTCAGACTTGTTGACCGTTTCAAGAATTGAGCAAGGGAAACTTTCTTTAAAAAAAGAAAGAATTTCTTTACAGGGTTTAATTGAAAAAGTGCTCAAAGAAGTAGAGATTTTTGCTAGAGCCTCCAATGTTGAGATAAGTTTTGATTCAGAAGAAAATTTACCCCAAATTATTGTTGACCCCGATCAGATTAAATTAGTAATTGGAAATCTTCTGGATAATGCCATTCGCTATATTAAAGAAAGGGGAAAGGCAGAGATAGATTTAAAGAAAAAGAATGATAATCTTTATGTTGAGGTTAAGGACAACGGAGTCGGCATTCCAAAAGATGACCAAAAATATATTTTTCAGAAGTTTTTTCGCTCGGCTAACATAAAAAGACATCAAACCGAGGGGTCAGGCTTGGGTTTATATATTGCCAAATCAATTATTGAAAAATCAGGAGGAAAAATGGGCTTTAAAAGCCAGGAAGGCATTGGGTCGACCTTCTGGTTTATCCTTCCAATTAAATAAAAAAATAATCCTTGGTGGTCGATGAAATTAAAATTTCATCTCCACCTTCGCCCGTTGAAACGGGCTCGGTATATGAAGACAATTTTATTTATCGAAGACGAGTCAGTTCTTCAAAAGACTTTTGGGGAAATCATAGCCCAAGAGGGATATCAAATGATTTCTGCTTTAGACGGTGAGACAGGTTTGAGAGTGGCGAAAGAAAAAAAACCAGATTTAATTTTACTTGATTTAATTCTGCCAAAAATCCACGGCTTTGATGTTTTAAAAAAACTGAAAGAAGAAAATGAGACCAGAGATATTCCGGTAATTGTTTTAACTAACCTTGAAGGGTTGGAAGATGTGGAAAAAGCTTTGAAGCTGGGAGCCACCACTTATTTGGTGAAAGCAAATTATAGTTTGGAAGAAGTATTGGAAAAAATTAAAAAAGCTTTAGGCAAATAACCATAATATAAACCATAATTAGTGTTTCGCGGTGAGCGAAGTGAATATGAAAGTAGAACCACAACAATTAAAAGCTTTTCTTTTGGACGCTAAATTGGTCACCGAAGCACAGTTTAAGGAAGCTGAAAATATTGCCAATAAAACTAATCAAAAAATAGGAGATGTTTTTGTTTCCCGGGGCTTAATTTCTCAAGAGGAATTAATTAAAATGGAGGCTTATATTTTGGGCATTCCTTTTGTTAATTTGGAAAAAGAAAAAATTGAAGACGAAGTGTTAAAAATTATCCCCGAGCCCATTGCCAGATCTCATAATATCGTCGCTTTTAGAAAAAAAGGAAAGGACTTGGAAGTTGCCATGTTGGATCCGGAGGACCTAAGAACGATTGAGTTTATTAAAAAGACTTCTGATTTAAGAATTTTACCGAGATTGACCACGCCAGAAAGCATTAAAAATGTTCTTTTGCAATACCAAAAAACCTTAGAAGCTGAATTCGGAGAAATAATTAAAAAAGAAGCCAGGGGAATTAAAACGGTAAAAGAGACAGGAATAGAAATGGGAGATCAAGAAGAACTAAAGAAAATAGCGGAAGAATTGCCGTTGGTGAGGATTGTTGATACCCTTTTGAAGCACGCAATTTTGGGAAGGGCTTCTGACATTCATATTGAGCCGACAAAAAAAGAGGTGATCGTCAGATACAGAATTGATGGCGTTTTGCGAGACGCCATGATTCTTCCAAAAGCAGTTTCCTCTGGAGTTGTTGCCAGGATTAAAGTTTTATCAAATTTAAAATTAGATGAACATAGATTGCCTCAAGACGGCCGTTTTCGAGTTGAAGCCGAAGATTACAAATATTCGATTCGCGTTTCAATTTTACCGGTTTTTGACGGAGAAAAAATTGTTATGAGACTTTTGTCAGAAACCACCAAAGCCCTGACCTTAGAGCAGATAGGATTAAGAGGAGAAGCTCTAGAAACTGTTCAAAATAATTTAAGAAAACCGGTTGGAATGATTCTGGTAACCGGTCCAACAGGCTGCGGAAAAACCACTACTCTTTATTCAATGATGGAAATCTTAAATGTTCCCGGGGTAAATATTTGTACTATTGAAGATCCGATTGAATACAGAATGCCGAGAATTAATCAAACCCAAGTTAATCCTAAAATTGGCTTAACTTTTGCTTCAGGCCTTCGCTCTTTAGTCAGGCAGGACCCGGATATTATTATGGTTGGCGAGATTAGAGACAATGAAACCGCAGGATTAGCTATCAATGCCGCTCTAACCGGTCATTTGGTTTTATCAACTTTACATACCACTTCGGCTTCAGGTGCTCTCCCCCGTCTTATTGATATGAAGGTGGAGCCATTTTTAATTTCTTCAACCCTAGACGTTATTTTAGCTCAAAGATTGGTTAGAAGGTTGTGTTCGGAAAAAGAAAAATACACCTTTAAAGAATCTGAAATAAAAAATTTAAAAAAATATTGCGATTTAGACATGATTTTAAAAATTCTTAAAGAAGAAAAACTAATAAAGCCAGAGAGACAATTGAAAGATGTCGTCTTTTATCGACCAAAACCCTCTAAAGATTGCCCGGATGGTTATCAGGGTAGAATTGGAATTTACGAAGTATTATCTGTTACAGAGACCATAAAAGAACTGATAATAAAAGAAGCTGATGCTGACCAAGTTCAAAAGCAGGCTCAAAAAGAAGGAATGAGGACAATGATTGAAGACGGTTTTATTAAGGCCGCTCAAGGAATTACTTCAATTGAAGAAGTTTTGAGAGTTATTGTTGAATAGGTTGCTTAACTAAGTACTAAGTAGCTATGCCAAAATATTCTTATACTGCCAAATCTTTAAAAGGAGAGGAAAAATCTGGGATTGCTGAAGTTAAAGACGAAAGACAGTTGTCAAAAACCTTAAGAGAACAAGGTTTTATTTTAATTAAAGCAGAGCTTGAAACAGCTGAGAAAAAAAGAAAATTTAAAATCTCTTTGCCTTTTTTAGGGGGGGTTTCTTTAACCGAAAAATTGATGTTTACCAGAAACCTTCAAGTAATGGTATCAGCCGGTCTTCCTTTGCCGAGAGCCCTTGAAACTTTAGCTTCCCAGATCAAAAGCAAAAAATTTAAAAAAGCCCTTTTAAATATAAGCGAAGAAATTATCAAAGGAAAAAATTTTTCTGATTCTCTAAAGGCACATCCCGATATTTTTTCTGAACTTTTCCAAAGCATGATTAAAGTAGGAGAGGAAACCGGCAATCTTGAGGAAGTTTTAAAAATTTTATCTCAGCAGATAGAAAGAGAGAATGAATTAAAATCAAAAATTAAAGGAGCTCTAATGTATCCGGCAGTAATTGTTTCGGCCATGATTGGCATTGGGATTTTAATGTTGGTTATGGTTGTCCCAAAGTTAGCTGAAACCTTTGAAGAGTTAAACATTGAGCTTCCTTTTACTACCAAAATGGTAATTGGGCTGGGAACTTTTTTAGCCGAAAAATGGTTTTTAGCTCTTTTAATTATGGCGGTTTTTTTCTTTTTTTTCCGGTTGGCTTTAAAAACCAAACGAGGCAAGGAAATAATAGATGCCATAACTTTAAAAATTCCCATTATTTCTCCTTTGATAAAAAAAACAAACTCTGCCCATACCGTCAGAACTTTAAGCTCTTTAATTGCTGCCGGCGTTCCTATTGTCAGTTCTTTAAACATTGTGGCCGGCATCTTGGGAAATATTCATTATAAAACCGCACTTTTGCAAGTTGCTGAAAAAGTTAAAAAGGGAGAAAAATTATCCGATGCCATGGCGCCTTATAAAGAAATTTATCCTTTAATCGTTATGCAGATGATAAAAGTTGGGGAAGAAACCGGTGAAACATCGGATATTTTAGCTAAATTAGCCATTTTTTTTGAAGAAGAAATTGGCTATGCCACAAAGAATTTAACTTCTGTTATTGAGCCAATTTTAATGCTTATTGTTGGGGGGGCGATTGGTTTTTTTGCTATTTCAATGATCCAGCCAATGTATTCAATGCTGGAAGCAATAAAATGATAAAAACTACAGGGTTTACACTTATTGAATTGTTAGTAATCGTTGGAATTTCCCTTATCCTAATTTTATTAGCCTTTCCTAATTTTCGTTTTTTTGGAAAAGAATCGGATTTGGCAAATTCTGCCCAAGAGATTGTTAATACCTTAAGATTAGCCCAAAATAAAACTTTGGCTTCGGAAAAAGCTAGTCAGTGGGGAGTTTATTTCAAAACCTCAACCCAACCTCATCAATATACTTTATTCGAAGGAAGTAGTTTTGCCTCGAGAGTTACTTCTTCTGATGAAGTTCACCAATTACCAAAATCGATTGAAATTTATGAAATAGATTTATGGGGGGGGAGCGAAGTCGTTTTTGAAAGGGTAACGGGTTATGCCTCTAGCACTTCTCAAATTGGAAAAGTTTCTATAAGGTTAAAGGATGAACCATCAAAGGAAAAGACTATCTATGTTGAAAATTCTGGTTTAATAAGCTTAACCAACCCTTCTACTCCTTCCGACCAAGATAGATTGAAAGATTCCAGGCACGTCCATTTTGATTATAATAGGAAAATTTCCACTTCTACTGAAAAATTGATTCTAACCTTTACTTATGATACCTCTATTACTACTAAAGAAATTATTATTGCCGAGAAAATAAAAGATGATCAGATCTACTGGGAAGGAGAGGTTGATGTCGGTGGAGAAATTCAAAAACTAAAAATTCATACCCATAGACTAAATAACCTCGATACCCAATTTTGTATCCACAGAGACCGAAGGTATAACAACAAAGCCCTAAAGGTTGAAATTAGCGGAGATTCAAGCGGAGAATTAATAAAATATGATGCCTCAGGTCAAACTACAAAAGGTACCTCAATCTATGTTTCAGAACCCTCTTGGCAATAAAAAAGGAATTTCAGTTATTGAGATTTTGGTTGTGGTTGCAATCATTGCCATTGCTTTTAGCAGTCTTTTGGGATTGGCCTCTTTCTCTTTAGGAGTTTCCACTCTGATCAAACAAACAAATCAGGCTAATAACCTTTCCCAAGAGGTAATGGAGGCAGTTAGAAATTTTAGAGATGGAACATCTTGGGATACAGATGGGCTTGGAAAATTAGCCACTAGCACTGATTATTATCCTCAAGCAACAAGTTCTCCCTCAAAATGGCAATTGGTTCAGGGAACAGAAAATATTGATGGCTTTACCAGAAAAGTTGTTTTTGAAGATGTGGGAAGGAATTCAAATAGTAACATTGTTGAAAGCGGAGGAACTTATGACCCAAATACAAAAAAAGTGATTGTCACTGTTTCTTGGAAAGAAAGGGAAAGAGAACACAAGGTAGAAATAATAAATTATTTAACAAATTGGAAACAATGAAAAAAGGATTCACTTTAATGGAGGCTTTAATTTATATTGGAGTTCTCGCCATCATTATCTCAGCTGTTTCCTCTTTTTTTCTCTGGATTACTCGTTCCAATACCAAGGTGAGGGCAATGCGAGAAACTTTAGACAGTGCTAGGCAGGCAATGGAAATTATGAGCCATGAAATAAAAGAGGCAAAAAGTATTTATACTCCAACCTCTATTTTTTCCACTAGCACAAGTCAAATTTCTTTAGAAACAACGAAATATCTTCCCGAAGGAGAAAACAGAACTTATGTTGATTTTTTCCTTTGTGAAAAGCGTCTCTGTCTAAAAAAAGAAGGTCAAAACCCAATTACCTTGACCTTAGATAATGTTGAAGTAAAAAGTCTGGAATTTAACCAAGTCGCCACTACCTCCACTATTCCTTCAATTCAAATTGTTTTAAGAGTTGATTATAAAGCTCCAGCTGAGAGGGCTGAGTACCAGGCCTCAGTCAAACTCATCTCTACTGTCTCCTTGAGGTCTTATTAAAATGTTAAAACAAAAAAATAAAAATTCAAAAAATGGTTTTGCCGCACTATATCTCACAGTTTTAATTTTGGCAGTAATCCTTGCTCTTTCTGTTTCCATTTCTGTTTTGACCTTCGGCCAACAAAAAATTTCCCAAAATATTACTAAATCCTCCCAAGCCTATTATGCATCTGAGGCTGGCCTGGAAGATGCCCTTTTAAAATTAGTAAAGAAGATGAGTTGGTCCAGCCCCTATAATTTAAAAGTTGGCAATGCTACTGCTACCGTTGAAATTTCAGATGTTATTGGTGGTACAAGGACTATTACTTCTAAAGGAAATTTTTTAAACAGGATAAGGAAAATTCAGGTTGGTTACGCTGTTTCCACCCAGCAAGTTTCTTTTCACTACGGAGCTCAAGTAGGGGAAGGAGGAATGTCAATGGGAAATAATTCCAGAGTCAAGGGAAATATTTATTCCAATGGAAGTGTCATACCAGCTGGAGGGGGTGATAAGGGTTTCATTGATGAGAGTATTATCGTGGCTATTAACGGTAATCGAATTGAAGGATTGCAAGTTGGAAAAGATGCTAAGGTTCATACCTGTAAAGATTCAACAATTGGGGGAACCTTAACCTATGTTTCTGGTGGCTCTATTCAAAATTGCACTGTCGGTGGGGCAACAACAACTCGGCCAAACGAGATTCCAGCAAAAGATTTGCCAATCCCCCAAAGTCAGATTGATAAATGGAAGAGTGAAGCTGAAGGTGGAGGAATGATAGATTGTGTGGTTTCTCCCGGAGAGTGCACAATTTCTGGGAAAATTACTAAAAATTTGGGACCAAAAAAGATTATCGGAGACTTTTTAATTGATAACAATGCTACCTTAAATATGACTGGCACAATCTGGGTTGTTGGAAATTTAAGAATTGATAATGGCTCAACAATTAAATTGGATTTAAATTCCTATGGCTCAAACAGTGGGGTAATTGTTGTTGATGGAAAAATTAAGGTCAGGCCCAATACTTATTTAAAAGGAAGCGGCCAAGAAGGAAGTTATCTTATGCTTTTATCAACAAATCCAGAGGTTTCAGATACGACCAATCCAGCCATCGATGTTGATAATAATAGCGATGCTGCCATTTTTTATGCAAATCAGGGTCTAATTGTCTTGAGAAATAAAATCAACGCTCGAGAAGTAACAGGTTATAAAGTTTTTCTAGATAATAATGCTGAAATTTCATATGAAGCGGGTTTAGAAGAGGCTACTTTTTCTTCAGGCCCAGGTGGATCCTGGGAGGTAGTGAGCTGGAAAGAAATTGAATAAAAATTTAAAATAAAATTAGTAAAATGTTAGAATCTTTAACCCTAAAACAAAAAGCTTTTGGATTAGATATTTCTGACCTGTCTTTAAAAATTGTAAAACTTAAAAAAAATGGCCGGTTTTTCGATTTGGCTTCTTTTGGCGAAGCTCAAATTAAACCCGCAGTAGTTAAAAAAGGAGAAATTAGGAAACCGGATGAATTAGCAGAAATAATTAAAAAAGCAGTGCGAGAAGTAAAAGGTGAAAAATTGGGAACAAGAAATGCCGTGATTTCTTTGTCAGAAGAGAAAGCGTTTTTGCAAGTGATTCAAATGCCCCGGCTTTCAGAAGAAGATTTAAAATCAGCCGTAATTTTTGAAGCTGAAAACCATATACCTTTGCCGATTGAAGAAGTTTACTTGGATTATCAGATTATTTCTCCCTTGCGTAACCATTTGGACCATCTTGATGTTTTAATTGCTGCTTTTCCCAAAAAAATAATTGATTCTTACGTAGCTTGCCTCAAAAAGGCAAATATCAAACCAATTGTTTTAGAGATTGAATCTTTAGCCATTAGCCGCGCTTTGATTAAAGATGAAACTACTACCCGACCCGTTCTTTTAATTGATTTTGGCGCCAACCGAAGCATTTTTATTATTTTTGCCGGTCGCTCTGTGAGATTTACTTTTTCTATACCTGTTTCTTCCCAAAGTTTTACCGAAGTTGTCTCTCGAGCAATGAAAATCGATTTAATCAAAGCTGAAAAATTAAAAATAAAATATGGGCTGGAAGGAAAGTCTACAAAAACAGGAAAAGAGGTTTTTGAATCTCTTATTCCTGCTTTAACCGATTTAACCGAGCAAATTAAAAAATATCTTGATTATTATCAGACCCACGCTTTTCACGAGCACTTACCGCCGAATGGCAAAGGAATAGAAAAAATTTTAATTTGCGGAGGCGGAGCTAAATTAAAGGGATTTACTTCTTTTCTTTCATCTGAATTAAAAATCCCGGTTGAAATTGGCAATCCCTGGATAAATATTTTGTCTCCCACCGTCCAACCCAAAGAGCAAATGTTAATTTATGAAAAAGAAGAATCTTTGGGCTACACCACTGCCCTAGGACTAGCCCTAAGAGGCATAAAAGTATAGGCGATGAAGGCTGCCGCCTTCATCTTTACCTTCATTTTCGCTTCGCAAAAACTCGGTCTATGATTAATCTTTTACCGCACCAAAACAAAGAAGAACTTTTACAGGAAGAAAACTGGAAGGTTGTTATGATTTTAGGGATTAATATATTAGTAATTTTTGTTTGTTTTGTTTTAATTTTATATTCAATAAACATTTTTATTTCCGGAGAAATTAATTCTCAAAAAATTATTTATGGACAAAGAGAGAAAGAATTTAAAACTTCCCAAATGCAGACTCTTCAGCAAAATTTAATAACTTTTAACGAAATCCTCTCACGTTTAGATTCTTTCTATCAGGATCGGTTTAACGCAACAAAAATTTTAGAGGAAATTTCAGAAACTATTCCTTCAGAAATCTATCTGACCAATTTATCAATTAATCCGAAAACTGTAAAAGAAAAAGAAGTAGAATGTATCCTGGTCGGTTTTTCTCCCACTCGAGAGGATTTACTTTTGTTTAAAGAAAATTTGGAAAAAAAAGAAATCTTTGAAGAAGTTTATTTTCCGCCAACCAATTGGGTGAAACCAACCGATATCAACTTTAGGGTTACTTTCAAAATAAAATGGCAATAAAAAAGAAAATCTATTTAACGTTAATAATTTTTCCGCTTTTAATTATTCTAATAATTGTTTTTGTCGTTTTTCCTTTTTTTCGCGGGATAAAAAATAATTCCAAAGAATTAATTGTTCAAAAAGAAAAATTTGTCGCCTTGGAGGCAAAAATTACAAATCTTGAAAAATTCAAAGTTTTGTATGCAGAACTTCAGCATTTTTTAAAAGAAATTGACAACTTATTTGTTGATTCGGGGGTCCCGGTAGAATTTATTGGTTTTTTGGAAAAAACCTCTGAAAAATGTCAAATTATAATTGAAATTTTGCCTACCTCCGACAAAAAAATGGAAAAAGATTTTTGGCCCTTTCTTACTTTTCAAATAACTTCTACCGGCTCTTTTCCTAATTTTTTAAGATTTTTAGAAAAATTAGAAAACGGTCTTTATTTGGTTGAAGTACAAAATGTAAGCATCAGTAAATTAACAGAAGATAAGGGCGTTGTTTCAGATAATGTTAGGGCTAATTTTTCCGTCAAAGTTTTTGTTAAATAAAATAATCAATGAATTTTCAATTCATTTCAATCTTCAATAAATTTTCAATTTATTTCGATGTTTAAAATAAAATTTAAAAAAACTAAAAAATCTTTAAAAAATCTGCCAAGAGTTTTGGCAGAAAAAAGTTTTTTGACTTTTTTGAGCTTGCTCTTCGTTGTTTTATTATTAGGATTGGGTGTTTTCTATTATTCCTATGTTTTTTTAACCGAAATTTCCGACGAAACCATTGAGGAAGAAAAACTATTAAAACTTGACCTGGAAAGCCAGCAGAAAGTTTTAAAGGAATGGCAAAAAAGAAACGAAAAATTCCTGGAGGCCGATATCAAAGAATATCCCGACCCCTTTAAGGTTGACTAAAACAGCTTTTTAATGAGAGGACAAAATTCCCTTCTTGAGGGAATTTTATTTTACAAAATTGAACTATGGTACTATACTAAAATAATAAAATTGATCTGTTTAATTTTATGAAATTAAAAGAAAAGATTAAAGCAATTCGTTTACGAAAATTAGGAAAAAGTTATAGCGAAATACGAAAACAAGTAAAGGTATCAAAAGGTACTTTAAGTTTATGGTTAAGAAACACAAAACTTACGCCAGCGCAAGAAAGAAGACTTTATGTGACATTGCGACGGAGAAATGCGTATAAGGGAGCGAAAGTTCAACAAGAAAAGAGAATAGAAAGAACAAAGCAGATAATTACCGAAGCTAAAAAAGAAGTAAAGTATTTACTAAAAAACCCTTTATTTTTAGCTGGTTTAATGTTATATTGGGCAGAAGGTGATAAATCAGATGAGATAGAAAGAGTGAAATTTAGTAATTCAGATCCTTTTATGATTAAATTTATGATGAGGTGGTTTAGGGAAATATGTAAAGTTCTAGAAAATAAATTTAGAATTTCTCTTCATATCCATAAGCTTCATTGTAGAAAAGATGTAGAAAATTATTGGTCAAAAATAACAAATATACCCTTATCGCAGTTTCAAAAAACTCAAATTAAACCTACTTCTTTAAAACAAAGAAAAAATAAATTATATAATGGCACTTGTGCCATAACCGTGCACAATAAAGATTTATTTAGAAGAATGAAGGGTTGGAAGTTGGGTTTTCTCGAAAAAATGAATATAAAAATAAAAGAAAAGGATATGCCCCTGTAGCTCAATGGAAAGAGTACCTGCCTTCTAAGCAGGTGATATAGGTTCGATTCCTATCAGGGGCACCATATGGTGGTCGTAGCTTAATGGCAAAGTTCCTGACTGTGGCTCAGGTGATGGGAGTTCGATTCTCCTCGACCACCAAGTTTGCATAAAAAAACAGCCCTGAAGCTGTTTTTTATTATTAAATAATACACGGGTCGGATCTGTATAATTTATAAATGGGGGGCAAACAATTTATTTCTTCTCTTCCAGTTTTGCTTTTAGATTTATTTTTTTGCCGGCTCTGAGAACTTTTAAAGAAATTTCTTGATTAACTTCGCATTTTTGGAGAATATGCGAGAGCGGATTTTCTTCGGTAATTTTTTCTCCTTGGCATTCTAAAATTATATCAAACTCTTTTAAACCGGCTTTTTCAGCAGCGCCTCCTGTGATTATGGCTGATTCTCCCAGGACCTCTCTGACAATTAAGGCGCCGTAATCCACCGGTAACTTATCCTTATCTGCAATTTCTTTGTTTAAAATAATATATTTTACTCCCAAAAATGGTCTCTTTATCTTTCCGTATTTTTTAACTTCTTCCAAATCTTTTTTGGCATAATTAATCGGAATGGCAAAACCAATGTTTTGAGCGCCCATTACGGTCGCCGTATTGATACCAATTACTTTTCCTTCAATATTGACCAAGGGACCGCCGGAATTTCCCGGGTTAATAGCGGCATCGGTTTGGATTAAACCCCTTAGCATTTCTGCTTGCCTGGATAAGCCAGAAAAAGCAGTGATATAGCGCGATAACCCGGAAACCACTCCGGTGCTAACCGTATCGTGGAATTCACCAAGAGCGTTGCCAATAGCAATTACGGTTTCTCCTAGTTCAATTTTATCCGAATCGCCTAATTCTAAATAAGGAAAATTTTTAATGTTTATCTTTAAAATAGCCACGTCATTAATTGGATCCCGAGAGATTACTTTAGCCGGATAAGTTTTGTTTGGTTCATAAATAACGGTATAATCCGCATCTCTTTCGGCAACAACATGGTTTGAAGTGATAATATAACCATCGGGTGAGACAATAAAACCAGAGCCACCTCCGATTTTTGTTTTTTCTCTTTTGCCTTTTTTCATTTTAGGAACAACAAATTCTTGGCTGCCATAAGGAAAAAAATAAAAGCCCTCTATTTTGGGAAGGTCGCGGGAAATAACAATAGTGACTACTGCCGGACAAGCCCTTTTAACAATTTCAATAATTGGTGACTTTTCCATTTTTTTATTTTATCATCAAAGGCGAAGAGAGACAAGCTCTCTTCTTCACCTTCGCTCCGCTCGGTAAATGATTGTCAACAAGCAAAAATTATGATAACCTTAATAACTGAGCTTTTATTATAATAAAAGCGAAAGTAAAGAAGAATAAATATTCTTCGCCTATTGAAAATTATTATTTGCCCCCGTCGTTCAACGGATAGGACGAGGGTTTCCTAAACCCTAAATGAAGGTTCGATTCCTTCCGGGGACACAAATAAACGAATAGGGGCCTGTAGCTTAGAGGAAAGAGCGCCCCCTTTCCATTTTTGGGCCCGTGGTATAGCGGCAACACGCGACTATGGCATAGTCGAATCCGGGGTTCGAGTCCCCGCGGGTCCACAAAAAGGAGGGTTGCGATAATGGCTATTCGGCTGGTTTCGAAAACCAGTGGGAGCAATCCCTTGCAGGTTCGAGTCCTGCACCCTCCGCAGTGTTACCAATATGTTCAATGAATTTTTAATTCATTTCAATTTTCAATGTTTAATTTTTTTAAAAAACAAAAAAAAGAGCCAAAAGACTTAAAAGAAATTTTAGAGCAATTTAAGGTTTTAGAAGGCAGTTTTGATAAACTTTCTCTAGAATTTGAGAATTTAAAGAAAGAACACCAGTTTTCGGTTCAGAAGGTTGGAATTATAAGATTCAATCCTTTTTCCGAAGTTGGCGGAGACCAAAGCTTTTCTATTGCTTTGCTTGATGGAAACGATGACGGTTTGGTAATTACCAGTTTTTATACGAGAGAAGGAAACAGAGTCTACGGGAAGCCGATAGAAAAAGGAAAGTCTAAATACGCGTTTTCTAAAGAAGAAATAAAAGCAATTGAAATGGCGAAAAAAAGTAGTAGTAATAGATATGATGAAGAATCAAAAAACAACAACTCGGCCACCTGAGCCGCAGCGAGAGGGGAAGAAGAGGATTTATCCTCTTCGACCTCCCGAGCCGCAGCGAGGGGTGGAGAAGAAGATTTATCTTCTTCGACCGCCAATCGTGGTGGTTCTGGGACATATTGATCATGGGAAGACCTCTCTCCTTACCGCCATAAAGGATTTTAAAATTTTAGAGAAAGAAACCGGAGGCATTACTCAACATATCGGGGCTTACCAGATTGAACATCAGGGTAAAAAAATCACTTTTCTTGATACGCCGGGCCATGAGGCTTTTTCTCAAATGCGCTCCAGGGGAGCGAAAGTGGCTGATATCGCAATTTTAGTTATTGATGCGGCAGAAGGAGTAAAGTCTCAAACAAAAGAAGCAATCTCACATATTAAAAAAGCCGGAATTCCGGTAATAATTGCTTTAAATAAAATTGACAAGCCGGAAGCCAATCCGGAAAAAGCAAAAAGAGAATTATCTCAAGAAGGTTTTTTAGTTGAGTCATTGGGAGGTAAGGTTCCTTCGCTTGAAATTTCAGCTAAAACCAAAAGGGGTATCCCCGAACTTTTAGAATTAATTTTATTGGTAGCAGAAATGGAGGAACTAAAAGCCGATTCTCAAAAACCGGGAGAAGGCCTGGTTATTGAATCGTATTTGGACAATCTAAGAGGCCCTACCGCCACCTTGCTTTTAACCGACGGCCACTTGAAAATAGGAGATACGGTTGGCACAAATTCAGCTTCTGTCAGAATTAAAAACATAGAAAGTTTTCAAAAAACTTCCGTTCAAAAGGCGCTTCCTTCAGACCCCGTAATTATTTTTGGTTTTAATCAAGCTCCCGGGGTTGGTGAGAAATTTAAGGTTTTTCCGGATTTGGCAAGCGCTGAAAATTATATTAAAACTTCAAAAACCGAGCTTCCGAAGGAAGCGAAGGTTAAGAAGAGGATGGAGTCCTCTTCGCCAGAAGAAAAAGCTCCGGAAGTTTCAGAGGCGACTGATCAACAAAAGGTTTTAAATTTAATTTTAAAAACCGACGTTTTGGGATCTGCCGAAGCTATGGAAGGAATTTTAAACTCTCTTCCGCAAGAAAAGATTTTTTTAAAGATTCTAAAATCAGAAACAGGCAACATTAACGAATCCGATATTAAATTAGCTCTCAGCAGCAGGGCAACAATTTTGGGCTTTAGGGTGAAGATGGATTCTACCGCTAAAAAGATGGCCGAGCGGGAAAAAGTTAAGATAATAATTTTTGAAGTTATTTATGATTTGGTCGAGGGAGTGCAAAAATTAATGGAAAAAATTGTTGAACCGAAAGAAGTGAGAAGGGACCTGGGAAAAGTAAAAGTTTTAGCTAAATTTCTAACAGAAAAAAACCGCCAGATTATTGGCGGCAGAGTAACAGAGGGGGAGATAAAAAAAGGAGCTCTGATCGAAGTTTTTAGACCTAGCCGCGACGCAGGCGAAGGGACAGAAGAGAAGATTGGACAAGGAAAAATGATTAACCTTCAAAGAAACAAAAAAAATGCAGCTTTAATCTCAAAAGGAGAAGAATGCGGAATTTTATTTGAGGGAGATGCAATAATTGAAGAAGGAGATATTTTGTTGTTTTATACAGAAGAAAAGAAAAAAGGCTAGTTGTAAAATTTTTAAAGGCGAAGAGGACTTCGTCCTCTTCTTCACCTTCACTTCCATAAATGGAAGCTCGGTTTTTAATCTTCAAACCTGTGTCTAATCGCCTTGCCCGCGTTAATCAGTTAATTAAAAAGGAGTTATCGCAGATTATTCTAAGGGAAGTTAAGTTTTTATCGGGCGTTTTGGTGACCTTAACCAGAGTTGAAACAACTCCTAATCTAAACGAAAGCAAGGTATATATCGGCGTAATACCCGAAAATAAAACCGAGAGCGTTTTTCAAGTTTTGAACAAGCAAATTTATCGGCTGCAGCAAGAATTAAATCATAGATTAAATATGAGGCCGGTTCCCAGGATTTATTTTGTTAAAGAGAAAGAAACAATAATGGCAGGTAGAGTTGAAGAAATTCTGGAAAAATTGAAAAAAGGTGGCCAGGTAGCCAAGTAGTAAGGCATTGGTCTGCAAAACCAATATACATGGGTGCAAATCCCATCCTGGCCTCAAATTTGCCCGGGTGTTGGAACTGGTAGACAAAATTGACTTAAAATCAATTGGGATTTATTCCCGTGAGGGTTCGAATCCCTCCCCGGGCACAACAAAAACTCGCCAGAATATCTTCTGGCGGGTTAATTTATCAAGAGGCTATTTTTTCTTTGTCAGTTTAGCTTTCAAGGACTTCAATATAAGTTCTCTTAGCGCCGAACTCTTTCGCTTCCCAATAAGAAGGAAACCAGATATCAACGTGATAATATCCTTTTTTCCAATTCATTCTGTCTTCAACCACGAATATTTTTTCGCCGTAAAGTTCTGGAAGCTTGATTTTTGTACCGAAAGGAAACAGGTTATTTGCTATAATTCCTTCTCTAACTTGAGTTCCGGCAGCGGTGATAAAAGGATCTGAATCGGTCTGATCTTCAGTGCTTGAGTAGCCGGTTATTACCACTCTTATTCTCCTAACCGGCTGGGGTTCGGGGTTGGAAGGATCGACTATGGGTAATAAGCTATTTCCTTCAATTATTGCCAGTTCTCCTAAATCTTCAGGAAGAGAAATTTGAACAAAATCAGCTTCGGCCTGAGGCGCATTTAATATTCCAGGAAAAGAAAAACCAAAGAGAATTCCAGAAATTACTATAATAAGTGAGAGATTTCTGCCCCATTTGGGGCATTTTAAGTTAGTATCCATCTTAAAATCCCGTTTTACGGGATTTTATCATGATAACCTATCTATGGGAGATGTCAAGCTCCGAGCCTCTGCTTAGCCAGAGGCGAAGGGCGAAAAGAAATTCATTTCTTTGAGCGGGCGAAGAGATGAATCTCTTCTTTCGCTTTCATTGCGATTCAAGCGGGTGAAGGGAGTCGAACCCTCTTCTCATCCTTGGCAAGGATGTATAATAACCGTTATACGACACCCGCATTAATTCTTGTGCCGCGGGCCGGACGTGCGCCGGCTACCTCGAATTTTTCAGATTCGCGCTCTACTACATGAGCTACCGCGGCCCGCTTTTAATTTTAATTAAAAATCTTTTTTTCAAATGGGTGGGCGAGGCAGGATTTGAGCCTGCGACCTCTTCTGTGTAGGAGAAGCGCTCTAACCACTGAGCTACTCGCCCTTATCTAAAAAGTGCCCAGGGCGGGACTTGAACCCGCACAGCCTTGCGGCTACATCCCCCTCAAAGATGCGAGTCTTCCGGTTCCTCCACCTGGGCTTATTATTCTTTCATAATAACTTCCTCTCTCTTCAACTTTGTCTTTTTTCCTTTGGTTTTTCTTAAATAATAAAGTTTTGCCCTTCTTGC
>Ga0315296_10002283_pt1 | contig 16391 bp, 14 predicted proteins | sample YL17G14_18_MG_FD_203921 | JGI IMG/M metagenome (GOLD analysis project Ga0315296, IMG submission 203921) | Sediment microbial communities from Yellowstone Lake, YNP, Wyoming, USA - YL17G14_18 | ecosystem: Environmental > Aquatic > Freshwater > Lake > Sediment | place: USA: Wyoming | collected... | reverse complement strand
ATCCCTACCAACAGCGCAAAAGCTCAAAAAAACCAAAAAAAGAAAGATTTGTAAGGTAGCAATCTCACAAGGGGTGAAAATGAGATGGGCAATCGGCCCGCTGCTTAGAAGGCTGAAAGCCTATTTACAGCAGACCTATTCCCATGTGCCACATATGTGACAAAAAAGACTGAAAATTGCTGAAATTATGGTATTAAAATTGAAAAACAAAAAATGGATAAAGCACTAAATAACCTACTTAAAATAAAGGGAAATAAGATTGGCTCCTCGGGCAGGACTCGAACCTGCAACCTAGTGGTTAACAGCCACCCGCTCTGCCGATTGAGCTACCGAGGAGCAAGGCATCAATAATTTACCATGATTTGATAGAGAACATCAATAATATTTGAAAAGCCTGGCACTTTGGGGAACGTCCCCAATTACCAATTAAAAGCGATATCCAGCTTGTTTGATTTTTTTGCGATAGTCATCTCCCCACATATTGACTATCTTGCACATCTCGTAGAGCCTTGACCTCAGACGGACTCCAATTCTATCTACAAGAGTTTCGCTCCCTTTTTTGAAGAAAGAGTCACGGGTATCTTCCTCTTCCTCAGTATCCAAGTAGTTGGAAGTAAAGATCGTCAATTTTTTTGAATTATAGCGATGGTTAATAGTGTAAAAAATCGTCTCTTCCACCCAGGCCGTAGTCCTCTTCGCTCCCAACTCATCCAAAACCAGAACCTCACTCTGAAAAACAGGAGCCAAAACATCCGACTCAGATAAAGAAGACTCTGGAGTAAAAGTATTCTGAATGTCTCGGATCAACTCCCTGAAATCATAGAAAGCGCAGGGGACATTTTTCTTCTGGATGAGTTCCTGGATAATGGCAACAGCCAAGTGGGTCTTCCCTACCCCGCAAGGTCCTATAAAAAGGAGCCCAAAATTGAGCACAGGGTAGTCTTTGACAAATTGCTTGGAAATCTTCAGAGCATCCCGATGAGAATCATTATGGATTTCGAAATTCTTCAGAGTACAATTCTGATATCTCTTTGGAATGTTTGCCTGCTCAAGAAGAGTCTGGCTTTGCCGTTCATAGAAGCATCGGCATCGCTTAGCTAAAGGACTACGTTCAGTCTCCTCTAAGACCCAGCCAGTCCCCTGGCAAAGAGGACAGATATTCTCTGCCATCAGTTCAAATATCCCCTGAGCTGTTCAAGGTTATGAGATCGCGACAATTTTCTCATGGCCTTTTGCTCAATCTGTCTTATTCTTTCCCTGGTCAAATTCAACATATTTCCTATTTCCTGAAGAGTTTTAGGCTGATCATCATCCAATCCGAATCGCAATTTTAACACAAGAGCCTCCTTTTCATCCAATTCTTCTAACAATTCCTTGATTTGCTTTTGGATGGAGGCCTTAATAATCTGGTATTCCACAGAGGGAGAAAGGTTGTTGCTTATTTTATCTGCGACTTCCTGCTCATCATCAAGATATTTATCACTCAAGGAAATATTTTTTTCTGCCAAGATTTCTAAATCCTCAACATCTTCAGCTGTAATGCCCATACTCTGAGCTATTTCTTCTCTTGTTGGTTCTCTCGCCAGTTCTGATTTGAGCTGCGCTGCCTTTTTTCTCATCTGAGAGATCTGATCGGAAAGCTTTTGAGGAATGTGATAGATTCGGGAATAATGAATTTTTGTCCCCTTGGCGGATGAGCAATCCTATTTTTTTCTCTCCTTCTTCAGAAAAAGCAGGAAATCTGGATATCTGATCCAGGTAAAGTTTCAGATTCTTCGATTCGATGTAATCCTGGTAGTTCATTTTTCATTCTTCTGACTTATTGACTTTAATGATTTTGGTTTGTCTCAACTCGACAAGGCTGTTCTTTTTGCTTTCAAATTCATCTTCTCTTCCCTCGAATAATTCTTTTCTTATATATTCTAAAAACTCATTCACGCCTGCTTCAATCTGCTCAATTTTTTTTCTCATGTTGAGAATGACTTCAACCCCTGCTAAATTCACTCCGAGATCACGGATGAGGTTCAATATCAACTCAAGCTGTTTCAGGTCTTCTTCTGAGTAAAGCCTCGTATTTCCTTCGCTCCGAGAAGGTTTTAATAATCCCTCTCTTTCATAGAGACGGAGTGTCTGCGGATGGATATTGTACCTTCTTGAGACGCTGCTAATATGATAATAATTTTTTGGCTCTTTTTTTTCTTTCTTCATTTTAATGAATTCCCATTTTCTCCCTTGGATTCGGACCAGAAATTTTTTCCAGTTCTTTCATAAGCTCCCTGATTCTCTGGTCATTAAAAGGAGGCGGAACAATCGAAACCTCTACAAATTGATCTCCTCGTGCTCTCCTTCCAGGTAATGGAGCACCTTTTTCTTTCAACCTGAACTTCTGGCCAGATTTGGTCCCGGGAGGAATTTTGATAATTGTTGGTCCGTAAAGAGTTGGAACTTCGATCTTTGCACCTAAAGTTGCCTCAGGCACGGAGACGGGCAACTTCAAATAGATGTTGGATCCTTCTCGATGAAATAAAGAATGAGGAGCAACCTCTATAGAGATGAACAAATCTCCAAGAGGTCCCCCATTTCTCCCTGCATTTCCTTTCCCAGGAATACGAACCTTTGAGCCTGTATTAACTCCGCCAGGGATTCTGACATTAATCAATTCCGTCCTTGAAACAAGCCCTTGACCATGGCAAGTGGTGCACTCCTCTCCTCTGAGTATCCCGCTTCCTCCACATGTAGCACACGTCGTTGAGAATTTCATAAAACCTCTCTGAACATAAGTCCGGCCACTTCCTCCACAGGAAGGACATGTGCGTTGGCTTTGTTTCTGTACAAAACCGCTGCCCTGACAATTTGGACAATGCACCATTCGATTCAGCCTGATCTTAGTTGCGAAACCATGGATAGCATCTTCAAATCCCACTTTCATTGTATAGAGAAGGTCCTCGCCCTTCTCTGGTCTTATCTGAGCCTGGCGAGCTGTTCCTCCAAATACGTTTTCAAAAAAATCTCTGAAAGATGAAGTCCCAAAATCAGAAAAATCAAAACCTTCAAATCCAGAGCTATAAGCCTCTTGTTGTCTTCCCCCAGGGGGAATATCGCCAATAAAACCGAATTGATCGTATTGACTCCTCTTCTTCGCGTCGTTCAATACAGAATAGGCTTCCTGAATTTCTTTAAACTTGGCCTCAGCGGATTTATCCCCAGGATTTAAATCAGGATGGTATTTTCGAGCGAGTTTCCTATAAGCCTTTTTTATTTCAGCCTGTGAAGCCTTCCTCTCAACTCCCAGGATTTTATAATAGTCTTTATCCATTCATGACCTGCGCATCTTCAGAAAGCAATTAAACTTAAGTTTTTCCTTTTATGTTTCAATAGAAATTAACTTTTCTTCTCCTCATCTACAACTTCTGCATCTATGACTTCTTCCTCTGCTGAACTCCCTGATGAAGCTTCCCCTGAATCTTGACTAGAGGCCTGATGCTGGGCAGAGCCCTGCTGATACATCATCTCTGTTAACTTATGAGAAGCGCGCGAAAGTGACTCCATAGCTCGTTTTATTTGGTCAAGGTTTTCACTCTCAATGGCCTTTTTTGTATTCTCGATTTCATCTTGAACTCGCTTTGCTTCTTGATCAGGAATCCTATCTTTATTTTCTCTGAGTAGCTTTTCCAAACTATAAACCAACTGGTCTGCCTGGTTTTTGGCATCTATCACTTCTCTCCTCTTTCTGTCTTCTGCTGAATGGGCTTCTGCATCTTTGACCATCTTCTCTATCTCTTTCTCATCAAGACCGCTATGACCAGTAATGGTGATGGCCTGTTGTTTTCCTGTTCCCATATCCTTGGCAGAGACCTGGAGAATTCCGTTGGCATCGATATCGAAAGTCACTTCTATCTTGGGATAGCCTCGTGGAGCAGGGGGGATGCCATCCAGATGGAATCGACCTAGAGTCCGGTTATCAGTAGCCATTTCCCTTTCTCCCTGGAGGACATGTATTTCAACGCTTGGCTGATTGTCTGAGGCTGTAGAGAATATTTCAGTCTTTTTAGTAGGAATTGTCGTATTTCTGGGAATCATCCTTGTAAAAACTCTACCCAGCGTTTCTATGCCAAGAGTTAAAGGAGTCACATCCAAAAGGAGAACATCTTTAACTTCCCCTCCCAAAACTGCTCCCTGGATTGCCGCACCCACGGCCACAACTTCATCAGGATTAACCCCTTTATGAGGTTCCTTTCCAAAAAGCTCTCTGACTAATTGCTGAATCCTGGGAGTACGGGTTTGGCCTCCCACTAAGATGACCTCATCTATACTTTCAGGCTTCAAGTTGGCATCAGCCAATGCCTGTTTGCAAGGAGCTGCAGATCTTTGGACAAGATCTTCCATCAACTGCTCTAATTTGGCTCTTGTCAGTTTCATCAGCAAATGTTTTGGTCCAGAAGCATCAGCTGTAATAAAGGGAAGGTTTATTTCAGTCTCCATGGTCGTAGATAATTCACATTTTGCCTTTTCTGCAGCTTCTTTAAGCCTCTGGAGAGCCATTTTATCCTTTGTCAGGTCTATGCCTGATTCCTTTTTGAACTCAGCCACTATCCAGTCTTGTACTCGTTGGTCGATATCGTCTCCTCCCAAATGGGTATCACCATTAGTGGATTTCACTTCCACAATACCCTCTCCAACTTCCAAGATAGAAATATCAAAAGTTCCGCCACCGAAATCGTAGACGGCTATGGTCTCATCTTTCTTTTTATCCATGCCATAGGCCAAAGCAGCAGCTGTAGGCTCGTTAATGATCCTTAACACTTTTAAGCCAGCTATAGTGCCTGCATCCTTGGTTGCTTTGCGCTGGCTGTCATTAAAATAGGCAGGAACTGTTATCACAGCTTCTTCCACCTTGGTTCCTAAATAATCTTCAGCTGCTTTTTTTAATTTCTGAAGAATGAGGGCTGATATCTCTGGGGGCGAATACTTTTTGTCAAAAGCCTCAACTCTCACATCTCCATTTGGCGCCTGGTTTACCTTAAAGGGGACCTGCTTTATCTCTTGAGGAACCTCTTTATAGCGGCGACCCATGAACCTCTTTATAGAGTATATGGTGTTCTCCGGATTAGTAACCCTCTGCCTTCTGGCAACTTGACCTACTAATCTCTCCCCTTTTTGTGTAAAAGCAACTACAGAAGGAGTTGTTCTTCCTCCTTCTTCATTGGGGATAACAACAGGCTTATCACCTTCCATAATGGCGACAACAGAGTTAGTTGTCCCTAAATCAATTCCTATAATTTTAGCCATTTTTTCCTCCTTATTTAGTGAAATTATAATATATAATATGAGCAATCTATTGTCAACTATTTTTAATACTTATTTTTAAACTTTTGGAGGGTTGGTTAGAACAAAAAGGGCAAATAGGAAAAAAGGATATTTATCATGTATTAAATTCAATTACTGCGGGGGCGGTAGATTATGCCCTTTAGTCCATCTAAAAACGCCCAGTACAAGGCTTTTGCATCCTTTTCATCTGCTAACAGGATATCAATTGCAGTATATGACCTCTTCTTTTTTAAAGAAAACCAGAGTGTTTTGAGGGGTGGAAATGTATACCACCTGAGGGAATGTCCAATATTCCTCAATAAGGAGACAAAACTTTTAGTTTTTGGCCTGACATAGACGACTATGTCCCCTTCAATTGACAGTGTATAACTTGATGGCATGTCTTTTAATTCTAGTACTTCGAGTTCAAAATTATCCTTTTCTTCGCTTTTCCCAGGCTTGATGCTTTTTCTTTTTGGGGGAAATAAAGCGCTTTTTTTTATCAATAAAAAAGATTTTACGGGGACGGGATTTCCCCAGAATCTTATCCTTCTTATTTCCCATTCCCTGAAGATTGTTCCCTTTGCCTTTAAGTAGACGCTCTTTTCTTTAAAGTCAAAAATAAAGTATAGAGAAGGTGCCTTAGCAAGTCCAAGCTCTGCTTCTAGATATTGGTTTTCTTCCATAATTCTGTTTTTCTCATCGCAGAGGGCATTGATGTTTAAAAAAATAGCAATAAAAAGACAAAATAACCTTAGTCGCATGGTTAATAAATGAATATTTTTGTCCCTATTGAAGAAGCCCTATAGACCGCCTTGAGGTCATTATCCGCAACTCGAATGCAGCCGTGTGTGACATTTCTTCCCAGAAGTCTGGTATAGAGTGTTCCGTGAATAAAATACCCTTCACCAAAGCCGAGGCCATAATCTCCTAAAACGCCCGATTCTATTCTCTGGTTAAAGTCTTTGGGGATATTTTCTCCCTCTTCAATAAAAGCCCAGTCTGGCTTTACCCAATCAGGCTCTGTTAGTTTTGACTTGACATAGAATTCGCCTCTTGGCGTATCAAAGATCCATTTTCTCTTGCCTCCAGGTTCTTGAAGAATATCTCCACTGCCGCTTGAGATCACAGCCTCCAGAATAACCTCATTCCCTTTTCGAAAATAAAGGATATTATTTGCGGTATCGATGACAATATAAACTCCCTTTAGGGAAAGGCTCTTAATTTTTTTGGCAAGAATTTTATTTTTTGCTTGAATCTCTTTCAGGCTTTTTGCTTCAATCTTTTTCTCTGTGACAGCAGATTTCCATTTTGAGTTGCTTCTTATTCCAATATAATATCCGGCAAACTCAAAAACTAAAAAAATAAGAAGAACTCTAAGACCAATTATTAAAATTACCCTTTTTGGCATTTCTTACCTATTCTTGATCATGGCGATAATGCTATTTTCACTATCTACAGCACCGACAATAGTCACCGGAGTCCCGACTTCTACCAAAGCAAAAATTTTATCCATGACTTCATTCTCTACGGAAATACAACCATAGGTCAGGCTATCCTTGCCTCCGCCATGAATTTCTATCAAGCCACCTATCCCGACTCGAGGGGGAACTAACCCTTTCTTCTTGGCAAGATAAAATTGGCGTTTATCTTCTTCATTAGGATAATTTATCAGTAGAGCTTTGTAATAATGACTCTCAGACAACTTTTTTATAATCTCGTATCTTCCTTCTGGAGTGGCATCATCACCTGCATGGAGCTTATCAGACAAGCCATAGCGTCCTAGACCAATATCGAAACTAGCAAAAGGTATTCCCTTCTTATAGAGGATTAACTTTCTGTCAAGCTTATTGACAATAATTGCAGTTCTTCCTTTTTTCTTTGATTCAGTTAAGGTCCCATCCACCCATTTTCTCCATTTTTTTATCTGTGCTTCATTTGTGTACCGCTCAAGGATAGAAAATACTGATTCTTCTATCTTATTGATATAGGTGCTCACATCTTTCAATCTTTCTGAAACTGCATCATATTTCTCTTTCTTGAATAAAAGATCCGCCTCCATCAGCGCTAATTCTGTCTGGGTGAGGCTTTTTCTTACAAGTTGGCCCTCATTTATAGAAAAAACTATTTTTTTAAGGGTGTTAATTCTCTCTGTGAGGATGGAAAGTTGATTGGAGAGACTTCCAGACTTTATTTCTTTTCGCTTCTGAACTCTTCTTAATATTTCCTCACCAGAATTTAAGACTTTCCTAAATTCTGCTTTAACAGCTTCATAATTCCTTAACCAGCCAAATTTCGCCCTTTCTTTGATGAGTTTGTCTTTTGCGAGTCTAAGAGCCTGTTTATATTGATTATAGTCTTCTAAAGCATAAACAGGCGCACCCGCCCTCCAGAGGTTGTGTTCCTGTATTTCTGCCTCTTTAACCTCTGGAGGGACTGGCGATGTTTTACATCCGAAAATAAAAAAACTTACAAAAAGAAAAGCAATTTTTAGAGAATTCTGCCTCAAAACAGGATTCTGCGCTTTAGTTCTTTTTCTTTCCTACCTTCTCGATAGCTAGCTTTATCTGATCCGAGATACCAACAGCTTTTTCTTTAATGGTTTTTGCTTTATCTGCTGCGCCAAAGTAATCTGCATTATCTATCGCTGGTTGCACTTCGAGAAGAAAAGCTTCAAGACCCTTCAGGTCTGCCTTGAAAGCTTCAATGTCTGCTTTTGTTCCTTTTCCTTTCGGGGCTTTTTCCAAGAGAGCTTTTGCCTCATCTACAGCCGCCTTTGCTTCAGTTTGCAGAGCAATGGCACTGTTTTTGGCTTCTTCTTTCTTTGCAGGAATAGTCGCTTTAAGAGCATCTGCATCCGCCTTTACCTTAGCTAACATTTCCTTAGCTTTTCCGAATTTTTTGAAGAATTTTTTGCCTTGAGTGGCGACTTCATCATTTGCTGCTGCTAAATCATCATTCAACTTCTTGAGCTCTTCTTTTGCGTAAATATCAGCACCTTCATTCGTCGCTGCCTCAATAGCAGCTTTTGCATCATCCATACCCTGAGTTGGCTGTTTGGCACAACTTGTAAAAATGAATGCAACAATTAAACCTAACACGAAGTACTTCATTAAAATTTTCATCTCTGTTTCCTCCTTTAAATGAAGTTCTTAGTTCCGGTGTTGCCCACAGTCATCTTTATGTCTTAAGCCTATTCTCACCTCCTTTCTAAGACATGCACTTTTACCTTTAGCTAGATTATTTCTTGTGGTATGTTCTCCCTGCTTATAAGATTATATGAGAATTTGAGGGAGGAAATTAGGGAGGTGCTAAAGCATCTCTCCATCTGGCGGGCGAAGTCTTATTCTTCTTCAATTTTCCCCTCTCTCCTGCCATATTTTCTTACTCACTGTCCTTTATTCTATAGCACATCAAGAACTGAAAGTCAAGGAACTACCCTTATAGATCTCTCCATAGAATTTGTGATTGGGCTTCCTGTGTTTAAATTGCTACAATGGTCTACTGTTACTTATCTGGGTCAACGATGAATTTCTGCTTCATCAGCATTTTCACTTCATCCCGAGCTCTTCTAATAATTGACTCGGCTATTTTAAATCTTTCCTCTGCCGGAGCTTTAATCCTGGCTACTCCTTGCTCGATTCCCTTTGAGCCAACAGCCACAGCTTCTCTTGGAAAGACTTCCCATTGGTCCATGTTGGGAATGATATAATCTTCTGTAAGTCCATGATCTTCTGCGACTTTTGCTAGTTCCCTGGCTGCTTCAATGCACATTTCGTCTGTGATGGAGATGGCTCTTATATCCAAAGCACCCCTGAATATCCCTGGAAATCCAAGAGAATTATTGACCTGATTGGGAAAATCTGAACGGCCCGTGGCAAATATTCGGACACCAGCTTCTTTTGCTTCCCAGGGCCAAATCTCAGGAATAGGATTGGCCATTGCAAAGACAACAGCATCGTTTGCCATTCTGGCTACCCATTCTTTCTTTATTGTGCCCGGGCCTGGCTTTGAAGCTGAAATCAGGACATCTGCTCCTTCTATAGCTTCTGGTATATCTCCCTTAATCCCTTCAGGGTTTGTTGTAAGACAAAGGTGCCATTTCTCTTTATATTTGGTCTGTAAGGTCTCTCTATCTCCCCTATCTTTGTGCAATATTCCTCTTGAATCGACAGCTATGATTTTTCCGGGATTAGCGCCGGCAGTTATGATTAACCTGGCAATAGCAATGTTTGCAGCTCCCGCTCCTACAAGGGCAACTTTGACATCTTCAATCTTCTTGCCAACAATCTTCAACGCGTTTAAAAGCCCCGCTAATGTCACACAAGCTGTGCCCTGTTGGTCATCGTGCCAGACAGGAATTTCACATTCTTTTCTCAGTGTATCCAAGATATGAAAGCACTTGGGATGGGCAATGTCTTCTAAATTAATGCCTCCAAAAGTCGGTTGGATCCATTTGACAAATTGGATAATTTCCTCTGGATCCTTCGTGCTAACGCAAAGCGGAAAAGCATCCACTCCCCCCAAATACTTATAAAGCAAAGCCTTTCCTTCCATAACTGGCAATCCAGCTTCAGGGCCAATGTCTCCAAGGCCCAAGATTCTTGTTCCGTCTGAAACAACAGCGACAAAATTCCACTTATTCGTCATTTCATAGACTTTTTCCCTGTCTTTATAAATTTCTTTACAGGGAGCAGCAACGCCAGGAGTGTACCATATGCCGAAGTCATTAAAATCCCTTATTCGGCATTTAAGGGTGACTTCAATTTTTCCCCTGTAAAAAGGGTGGAGCCGAAGAGCATCTTTTGAGGGTTGTTCAGCCTTAGCTAACAACTCCTCCACAGTAACTTTCATTTTATTGCCTCCTTATTAATAGGAATGATTATGATTTATTTTATTAATATTGAAAAAGCTATTATAATCCTTAGCTTTTTAAAGTCAATGGAATACTAGGTATCATTTGTCAATAATTTTTTATGGGATGCTTATTTTGGTTATTGGGAAGAAATTATTTCTTAAAGGTCTTGAATTCGTATCTATTATTTATTTTTTTGACCTTTCCAAAATAGTGCACAGGATCATGATCAAAAGCAAATATCCAGTCTTCCCTGATGGCTTGTTCAAAAAATCTTTTTTTATTGGCCAAAGTCTCAAGGGGGAAAAGATCATAGCTCATGATATAAGAAAGGCCGATATGAGCGGAAGTAGGAACCATGTCCCCCAGGTAAAAAAGGATTTTCCCCTCAGACTCGACCTTGACACATTGATGAAAAGCAGTATGTCCAGGGGCCAGAACTGCCTTGACTCCTTCTCGAATTTCCCTATCCCCTTCCACTAGTTCAAGGAGCCCGTATTTCTCTAAAGGCAAAAAATTCTCTACTAAATAACTTGGACTGTCTCTCTCATTGGGATTCAAAGCGAACTCCCATTCCCCCTTTTGAATGATATACTTGGCGTTTGGAAATGTGGGGACAATCTGCCCTCTCTCATTCTCAAGGGTATTGCCTCCACAATGGTCAAAATGAAGGTGAGTGTTGATGACAAAATGGATATCTTCAGGTTTAAAACCCAGCTCCCGAAGAGAGGCAAGGAGCCCTGGTTTTCTTTTAACAGCATAAATCTCAGAAAATTTCTGGCTTAACTTAGACCCAATGCCCGTCTCAACTAAAATTAGCTCCTTTTTTATTTTAATCAGCACAGAATTTAAGGCGAGCTTTATCCTGTTCTTTTTGTCGGCTGGGGATTTTTTCTCCCACAAAATCTTGGGCACAACCCCAAACATTGTCCCGCCGTCCAGATAGAAATTGCCGTCAGTAAGTCCATAGATTTCAAAACCCCCCAGAGCTAGCTTCTCAATTCTCATTCTTGGAGTTTTTCCAAATCATATATCAAGTCTTCGCGACTATACTGGGCAAGCTCAATCTTCCTAATATCTATTCGGATACCGTCCTCAGGACCAGTGAATAAGGGTATAAATTTTATAAAAATAAATTGAATTTATCAAATATTTTGACATTTCTTTTTGATTTTTCCATAATTACTACTTGGAAAGAAAAGAGCATTTTCATCAAGATTCATGAGATGTTCCATTTTGGAGAGAAAGTTCAAAATTTTTGTTCTTCAGAAAATCAAGAAAAAGCATTATTTATTTTTAATTTTATTTCTTTTTGGAATTTTTCTTTTCCTTTCCTCCCAGCACTGCCAAAGAAGAAATTCACCAGATAAATTTATTCTTATCACTTTAGATACGCAACGAGCTGATTTTGTTAGCGCTTATTCGCCTCAAAACGCCTCAACGCCTCATGTTGACGATTTAGCTCAAAAAGGAACGCTTTTTGAAAATTGCTGGAGCCTCATCCCTATTACCCTTCCTTCCCATGCCTCAATTTTCTTTTCCGAACCTCCTCACAGAGTGAAAAATTACAACAATGGCCAGATTATCAGAGCTAAGAGAACAAGACCTTCTTTTGTCAAAATCTTCAAAATAAATGGCTTCACAACAGCTGCTTTTGTCTCTTTAGGTGTCCTCAGGTCTGCATTTGGCCTTAATGAAGATTTTGACATCTATCGGGATGATTTTCCCCCAGGACGCTGGTATTTGTCAGCTGAGGAAGTCAACAAAAATGTCTTTCCCTGGCTTGAACAAAACAAGGATAACAAATTCTTTTTATGGATTCATTACTCAGACCCTCATGAACCCTATGCTCCCCCCTATTTTCCAAATGATTTCAAATTATTCTTAAACAGCAAACTCATCACCGAGCTCTGTCTGAGCAAATACACAACGAATGAAGTCGATTTGAACCTGAAAAAGGGAAGAAACGAACTAAGACTCGAGGTCGAGAACAAGTATGTAGAAAATCCTGATCACTTTCGAGCCCGCTTCGATAAACTCGATTTTTTCCCTCCCCCTGACCAAAAAGACCTTAAGGTCGATTTCTCCCGAGGCTGGTTTATTCGAAGAGATGATAATGTTTTCTTCTTTAGAACCAATAGCTATATCGATATTGACAACAATGCTAACTTCCAACATCTTAAGCTCATATTTCGGGGAAAACCCATCCTTCCTGTCGAAGGAAGCCGAGAGAACTACAAAAAAGAAGTAGAGTACATGGACGGAGAAATTGGCAAGCTCTGGGATAAGCTGAAAGAGCTCAATCTGGTCGAAAATACGGCTATCCTTGTAGTGGGTGATCATGGTGAAGGCCTTGGCGAATATAACAGCCAATTTGGGGATAGGCATATTGGCCACATCCATTTTCTCTATAATGTCTATATGAAAGTTCCTCTGATTATCTATAATCCTTTTGTCTCTCAAAAGGGCATGAGAAAAAGTGAGCCAGTCACACTGCTTGACATTGCTCCAACAATCATTAAGCTCATGGGATTTAAAAAATTATCTTCATTTCAGGGAAGAAACATCCTCCGCCTCAAAAGAGGAGAAAATTTGGCTATTTATGAAGAAACTTACAGGCCTGAATCCGTCAGAAATAGGTTTGCTCTTCTTCATTATCCTTGGCATTTGCTATTCACTCCTGAAGAAAACAAGTTCGAACTCTTTGACCTGAGGAAAGACCCAGAGGAAAAGGAAAACACTTATCAAGAAAAGAACCTCTCTGCGGAGCTCATCAAATTTAAGAGCAAGCTTGAATCTTTTGCTCGGGAAGTCCTTAAAGGAAAAGAAGAGATCAAGATAGATAAAAGAACTGAGGAAATGATGAGGGCTCTCGGCTATATCAGATAACTTTTTTCGCTTTAAGGTCTCTGTACAACCTCCATGAGAAATGATCATAAAAGAAAAAAGGACATTTTGCAAAGACTGTTAAACCTATTTCTTGCCAAGAGGAAGTTCATTTATCTGATTATTTTAATCATCTCAGTCTCAGTCATCTATTTAAAAACTCTTTTGCCAGGTTTGGGTTTTTCAGGTGATACTGCAAAATTTCAATTCATTGGAAAAGTGTTAGGAGTGCCTCATGCGCCCGGTTATCCTCTTTACGTTATCCTCAACCACTTTTTCACACTGATCCCGATAAAATCTGTTGCCTTTAGAGCAAATTTGATGTCAGCAGTCTTTTCAGTGCTTACTCTCCTTGTCCTCTATTTCTTTATTTCTTTATTGGTTAAAAAAGTGGAAATTTCCTTTTTTTGTACGCTTTCTTTCGCTTTCACTTATTCTTTCTGGTCTCACTCTGTCGTTGCGGAAGTCTATTCACTGAATGCTTTATTTCTGGCATTGGTTTTGTTTCTATTGACAAAATTGTATGTTCATAAAAAAGAAATCTATTTTTATCTTTTTCTTTTTGCCTACGCACTCAGCTTCGGAAACCATTTAACGATGATAACCATTTTTCCTGCGATTCTGGCATTTGTCATTTTGGTCAATCACAAAATTGTTTTCAAGCCGAGATCTATCATCTTGGCCTGTGTAGCTCTGGTCATAGGGGTAGGCCAGTATTTATTTCTTTATGTAAGAACACTGCAAAACGCAGCTTATCTTGAACAGCGAGTGTATGTCTTCAAAGATTTCATCAATGTCATAACAGGCAAACAATTCCGGGAAAAAATGTTTGCTTTTCCTCCACAAGAAGTTATTTTTGAGAGAATTCCGATGTTTTTTAAGTTGTTACAGAAGGAAATAACAGTCATCGGGATCATATTGGCAATTGTGGGCCTCTTCTTTTTATTAAAAAAGGACAAGAAGATTTTTATTCTTTTATTCTTTTCTGCTATTGGAGAAATCTTTTATTTTATCAACTACAATATAGGCGATATCTCTGGCTATATCATTCCAATAAGTCTCATAGCCATAATTTCTGTTGCCTATGGAATATTTGGGCTGTTAGGCTCTATAAAGATCAGATTTTTCCACGTTTTCTTTTATGCCTTGCCTTTTACAATTGCCATCTACCTCTGTTCAAGTGGCTTTCCTCAATTCAATTGGAAAAAGGATGTGGCTCTCGATAAAAAGCTGACTGCCCTATTCGAATATCTTCCTCCTCAATCTATTATTGTCACAGATGAATATCTGGATATGCAATTTGTTTACTGCAAAATGTTTGTTGAATATTCCTCCAAAGAAATTCTTCAATTTTTTATAAACTCAAAAAAGGATATTTCTTCGCAATTATTAACCCGATTAGTCTTGGCAATAAAGAATAACAAAAATATTCAGAAAAGATTTGGGCTAGAGGATGCCTTAAAAGATATAAAAGACATGAGACCCCATCTGGCAAGGTTGAGAATTCAATATATCCTATTTAATGACAGAAGCTTACAGGAAAAACTTATATCCAACATGTATCTCCTTTCCCCAAACTTGAATATGTCTTTCAAAGCTCAAAATATAAAAACTGTGCCCTTCTTGGTTTCTTCAAAGAAAAACAGGAAGAAGTATGTCTTTTATAAGATAATTTTTATTAGGCAAGATTAAGACAAAAGAAATCTTATTATTATTTATGTATTCAGGATGTGGAGGGCCTCATTTTTGGCCTTCATCGCTGCTTCCATCACTGCTTCAGAAAGAGTGGGGTGGATGTGAATGGAAGAAGATAAATCTCGAAGTTTCATCCCTTTATTGATAGCCAAGGTAACCTCAGCGATGATCTCGCTGGCGTTAGGAGCCAGAATATGAGCGCCAATGATTCGATCGTTTTCATCTGCGAGAATTTTCACCATCCCTTCCTGTCTTTCCATGGTCAGGGCTCTACTGCTGGCTTGAAGGGAGAAGAGCCCCACCTGGGGTTTGATTCCTCTCTCGGCCGCTTCCTCCTCAGTAAGGCCAACTGAAGCAAATTCAGGCTCAGTAAAGACAGCCATGGGGAGGGCTTTATAATCCATACTTCTTTTTCCTCCAGCTGCATTTTCCGCAGCCACGAGGCCTTCATGGGAGGCCTTATGAGCAAGAAGTTTCCCGCCGATGAGATCTCCTATCGCATAAATCCCTCGAATGTTTGTTTCGAGTCGAGGATTAACTTCCACAAACCCAGCTCTATTCAGGGAAATAAGCGAAGTCTTTTCGTGTAAATCCTCTGAATTGGGCCTTCTTCCAGTGGCTAAAAGAACCTTTTCCCCTTCAAACTCGAAAGGAGATTGGTCTTTGAGACAAGTTCCAGAAAGCAAGACTTTCCCTTCTTTGATTGCACTCTTTTCTATTTTCATCTGGGTATAGATTTTCAAACCTTGCTTCCGAAGAAGCCTTTCCAGACGCATGACGCTCTCATTATCGCATCCAGGCAGAATAGTCGGCAGAATTTCCAGAACAGTCACATCAGATCCCAGCCTGGCATAAATTGACCCGATTTCAATTCCTATTGCCCCTGCTCCCACAATGATCACCTTGCTGGGCACACTTTCCAATTCCAATGCCTCCCGGCTTGAGATGACTTCTTTCCCATTCAGTTTAAGAAAGGGAAGTTCTGAGGGGCGGCTTCCTGTTGCCAGGATAATCTTCTCTGTCTCAAAAAATTTTTTTTCTCCTTGGGTGTTGGCAACAACATGTCTTTCGTCTTTTAAAGAAGCAGTTGCTTTAAGAATTTCTATTCCATTTTTTCTCAGAATAAACTCCAATCCTTTTATGAGTCTCTCCACAGCTTTTCCCTTCTCTTCCTGGACAATCCTCCAGTTACATTTCATTTGCTCCAAAGAGCCTTCTGTTATTTTATTTTCTTTGAATTCCTTGAAAATTTTTGTTTGGTGCAAGAGGTATTTGGTAGGGATGCATCCATAATTCATGCAAGTCCCTCCTACCTTATCTTTTTCAATCAACAGCACCCTTTTTTTTAGTTGTGCTCCTCTCAGCGCAGCGACATACCCTCCAGGCCCTCCTCCCAAAATAACAATATCCCATTTTTCTGCCATTTCTCCTCCCTTTTCATCAAATCTTCAAAAGTATTTTCCTCAATTTAAACATGAAAGGAAAATCATTATAATCTTTTCCTCATTTTATTTTAAGCCTGCGAATCAAATCATCTAAAATGTAACCGAAGGAGGTATCGTCTTGTCACGTAAAAATGTAACCGAAATGGACAAGGAAAGACAGTCATTTTATAACCTAACCTTGCCTGATAAGAGGAGGTTAGGTC
>Ga0315296_10002281_pt1 | contig 16396 bp, 14 predicted proteins | sample YL17G14_18_MG_FD_203921 | JGI IMG/M metagenome (GOLD analysis project Ga0315296, IMG submission 203921) | Sediment microbial communities from Yellowstone Lake, YNP, Wyoming, USA - YL17G14_18 | ecosystem: Environmental > Aquatic > Freshwater > Lake > Sediment | place: USA: Wyoming | collected... | reverse complement strand
CGTCCTGGAGAAGGCGGAGAAGCACACGCCAGCGTACAGGAGGATCCTTGTCATCACCGATGGCGTGTTCAGCATGGACGGCGACATTGCCCCGCTGGACGGCATTGCCACGCATGCGCGGAAACACCGCGCGATGGTATATGTCGATGATGCCCACGGTGAGGGAGTTCTCGGCGACGGTGGTCGAGGGATAGTATCTCATTTCAAGCTCAACAGAAATGATGTGCATGTGGAGATGGGGACCTTCTCGAAGGCCTTCGGCGTCGTTGGAGGACACATCTCCGGCAGCCGTGACCTTGTCAATTTCGCCTTCAACAAGTCCAGGACATGGCTTCTCAGCGGCTCGCACCCGCCTGCAGTCGCTGCCGCGTGCATCGCTGCTGTTGACGTCCTAGAGTCCGAGCCGGAACACGTCAAGAACCTTTGGACGAACACCGACTATTTCCGAGCTCAGGTCAAGGCCCTTGGCTTCGACACAGGCAAGAGCCAGACACCAATCATACCAGTCATGATAGGAGACAGTGGCGCCGCCAAAGAGTTCAGCTCGAAGCTGTTCGATGCAGGGGTGTTCGCGCTGCCTATCGTCTATCCGATGGTCTCCAAGGACAAGGCGCGCATAAGAACCATCATGAACGCTGCGCTGACCAGAAGGGATCTTGACGAAGCCATATCCGCGTTCGAGAAGATCGGCAGGTCTATGAGACTGATCTAGTCGTTCTCGAACTCCTCGGACTCCATCCTCTCAACGACGGTGACCTTGAACTCCTCCTTGGGGGTTATCACCTCGAAGACGAGGGTATCGACTATTCCCTTCTCCTTAAGTGATTGGGGAGGCGGCAGCAGATGGTGCTTCTCGAAGAACTTGGTGAGCTGTTCCCTGCCATCGTCGGACAAGGCCTTCTTTATCACTGCAGGCTTCTTCCAGAAGCCTGGGCCGAGCTTGCCTATGGTTCTTCTCCCGTCGATCTGGAGCACGACCATCTCGCTCTCCTTCCCGAAGAACTTGTCCCGGTCCCTCGTATTAACCTCGATTCCACGGGACCTGTTCGGCCCCTGCCAAATGGTCGCCTCGAACGAGTCTCCTGAAGCCGATGAAGGCGCGCTCTCCGGACCCCGAGGGGGGTGTGTCAGCACATGACATGATGGACAGAACATCAGGTCCGTTTCTCTCTTGCAGCGGGTGCACACCCTTGTCATGCCAGACCTCCCCAGGTCAGATAAGGATTACTAGGCTTGAAAGTTTGGATGAGCTCATGAATGTGGTTCTCAAACGCCTGCTACCTGGACGCCGAGACGCCAATGCATCGACATACTATTAGCCTCGATTTATGATTTGCACACCTGCGCATGTCAGAACCATCGAGTCAAGACACTTCGGTACGATCATTCAAGTTCCGCTATAACGGTCGTTGGATCGACGCCTATCCAGGTGACACCATTGCCGTTGCGCTCGTGAGAGCCGGCGTTCATGTCTTTTCCAGGAGCATGAAGTTTCACCGCCCTAGAGGATACTATTGCGGAGCTGGGAGATGCATATCCTGTGAGATGAGGGTCAATGGAGTGCCAGCCGTCCGGACATGCATGACAGATGCCGAGCCAGGCATGGTCGTCGAATCGGAACGAGGTTTCCCATCTACCAGGTACGACCTTCTTGCGGCATTAGACCACATCTTCCGACACCAGCTGGACTATCAAAGAAGATTCTACTGGCCGGCGTTCATGATGCCATTGTATGTTGCCATCGTAAGGAGGTTGGCTGCGACCAGCGAGCTCCCTGACAAGCAGGTGTCCTTTGGCCCCGTCCGGAATGTGCATTGCGATGTGCTGATAATAGGTCCGTGCGGCTCTGGCTCAGCAGCCTTTGAATTTCTCAAGAACGCCGGCTTGAACGTTGTCCTGGCTGACGGGGCTCGATCATCCTCTCGAGGCTCATCGAGAGCAATAGGATACTACGAGGGGGGAGAAGTTGTCGTGCTGACGGACAGGGGACTCGGTCTGGTCACCCCACGAGCTATCCTTTTGGCGACCGGCATTGCGGAATCGGGATTGGCCATTCCGAATGCCGATCTTCCAGGCGTCCTTCTCCCCTCCGCGCTGAGGGTTCTTGCATCTCGGGGAGTTGTCCCAGGCTCTCGCGCTGTTGTCGTGAGAAATAGCGACCTTTTGGACTCCGTGACAGAGGACCTTGAGACCCTTCAGATCAGACTCGTGAAGAACTTCCCTGATCCAGGCAACACCCGGAGGATCATCGGCAGGCACCGGGTCGAAGCAGTGGACGCGGCGGAAGTCTTGGGGAGTACGACAAGATACGGGTGCGACATAGTCATACTGCTGGGCGCAAGGGTACCGTCTGTCGAACTCGCTCACCAGGCGGGGTGCAAGCTGGTGCACATGGACGGAGTCTGGTGTCTCAAGGTCGATGAGGATTTCAGAACCAGTGTTCCATCCGTGTTTGGCTGCGGCAGCGTAACTGGCTTGTGGGACCCCAAAGCACAGACCGCGAGTGGGGAAGGAGCTGCTCGGTCAATCCTCAAGACTCTGGGAGGGACCTGATTGGTGGTCGACAAGAAGTTCGCCTGTCTGTGCGAGGATGTGACCTTAGAGGAGCTCAGACATGCAATCAGAGAGGGCTTCCACGACATCGAAGAAGTGAAGCGGATAACTGGCATCGGGACTGGACCATGCCAGGGAAAGCAATGCCTGCAGTCTTTCAGGCTGCTCTTAGCCGAGGAGACGGGAAAGCCCTTGGACGAGATCGGGCTCACAACTCCCAGGCCACCCGTTCGTCCAGTTGCGTTCGGACTCTGGTTGTCGAACAATGATGGAGGGTCCGAATGAAAGCCAGTTGTTCGTTGGCGATAGTCGGGTCGGGTGTGACTGGACTTTCGACCGCATATTCCCTGTGTAAGAGAGGCCTCAAAGACATCGTCATTCTCGAGAAGGGCCACCTCTCGTCAGGTGCCTCTACTAGGAACGGAGGAGGTGTCAGGGCTCAGTTCACAACCCAAGAGAACATAATCCTTGCGAAATGGAGCATCCGCAGATTCAGGCGGATGGCCAGCGAACTGGGCGTCAACTTCTGGTTCAGGCAAGGCGGATATCTCTTCCTCGCAGAGAGCGATGAAGAGCTCTCGACGCTGAGGAAGGCGGTGTCGATCCAGAATGAGAACAAGCTGGATTCGAGGATAATTGACCAAAGTGAAATCAAGAGCCTAGTCCCAGAGATCGAGGTCGAAGGCTTAGTTGGGGGATCATTTAGGAAGGGCGACGCGGTCCTCTTTCCTTTTCCTCTGCTTTTCGGATACGCTTCATTCCTGCGGAACCAAGGGGTCTCGATTGAGACCCAGTGCGAGGCAAAGAAAATAAAAAAGGTCTCCGCAGGATACGACATCGAAACCACGCGAGGATCTATTCACGCGTCGAAGCTGCTCAATGCAGCAGGCGGATGGTCAAGCGAGGTGTCGCAGATGCTCGGATGCCCGATCCCGACCCGCCCCGTTAGGCACCAGATCATGGCATCCACGCCATTGAAACCGTTTCTCGACCCGATGGTGGTCACGATCAGGGACGGGTTCTATATGAGCCAAGCGGTGAGGGGAGAACTGATCGGCGGGATCACAGAACCCTTGCCCCATCCTTCAGACACATCGATGAATGGCTCGCTGTTTTGCAGGCTGATATCCAAGAGGATCACGGGGCTGTTCCCGAGACTGTCCTCAGTTTGCATGATGAGACAATGGGCCGGTTTCTACGACATGTCCCCTGACGCGAACCCGATTCTTGATATCCTGCCAGGAACTGACAATGCGTACATAGCATGCGGGTTCTCAGGGCACGGGTTTATGATTTCCCCGGCAGTCGGCGAGTTCATGGCGTGCTTGATTATGGACGACAAACCATGCTTCCCCGCTGGGCCCTACAGGCTAGACAGGTTCCAGAAAGAGGTCGTCTCTAAGGAAGCTCTCGTCATCGGATGAGTTGGTCAATGATGGCACTAAGCTAATAAGGGGTCTGCACATTCATCCAGCGGAGCGGATTGTTGGAGGGAGAGACAATGGTCAGGATTTTGATCTGCTACTATTCGAGATCTGGCAACACGAAGAAAATGGCGTACATGATCCAGAAAGGTGTCATGGAAGAGGATGTTGAAGTCGATACAATGAGCGTGAAGGACGTCAAGGTCGATGACCTGAAGAAGTATGACGGGATTGTCATCGGCTCGCCCACCTACTATGGCGGACCCGCAGCCCAGATAAAGGATCTGCTTGACAGGAGCATCAAGTACCACTGCAAGCTCCAGGACAAGGTCGGGGGAGCGTTTTCGTCCAGCGCGAATGTTGGAGGGGGGAACGAGACAACCATTTTGTCTATTCTGCAGTCACTGTTGATTCATGGAATGGTAATCTGTGGGGACTGCGAGGGAGACCACTACGGACCTGTAGCCATAGACGAACCTGACAAACGCGCCGAGAAGAATTGCATCAGGTACGGCAAACGCGTGGCTAAGCTGACGAAAGCACTTCACCAGTAGGTCCGTTCGGCCATCAAGTGACGAAGGGCCTGTCGAACGGCATTCCGGCGAAATCCTCCGAGACCTTGCCAGTGGTCGCATATCTGTACAGTGCTGCCACAAGGACGGATTCTGCAGCTGTGGCAATGATCGCGATTATCACGATGTATGCTATCGCCACGACCCAAATTACGACCGCAGCCGCAAGACCAGATGAGACCAGGACATAGATGCCAGCGATGATCGCCAGGATTCCTGGGATCATGAGCGCGGCAAATATTATGCCGATTCCGAGGTTGCCCACGAGCGCCTCGCCCCAGGATTTCTTGAGTATCGAGGCGCTGCGCTTGACCGATCCCCACGGGCCGAGCTTCTCATAGATCAGGACGGGCACCACGAAGTATGTGACCACCGTCCATGCCACTCCTACCAAGCCCATAATAAACTTGCCAATGAAACCGACTCGTTCCTGGATCGCCCTGATGATCAGTCCCACAGTTGCTGCGAACAGCGCCCACAGGAGCAGCCTGCCCAGATTCTGACCTGCGATCCTGAACCCGTCTGCCACCGTCGGGTCTCCGCCATTCATCCGGATTGTAGCACAGCCTATCATGCAAGCGTTGAAAAAAATCGCCACGAAAAAGCTGATGAAGTAGTAGATTGCCCAGAAGACGTAGAACATCCAGCCATTCGATCCCTCCGCTAGCCCAGTAAACCCAGATGTTAGGAAGATCCCTCCAATGAAGCTGCCGAGGATCAGGAGCATGATGAGGCCTGAGAGAACAGGGAATATCAAGATCTCCTTGTCCTTCCGGATCACCCTGAGACTCATCTTGGTCAACTGCCATCCACGCGCTATCTTGCCTATTTTCCCACTCTCCTCAGCCCACTGCATATGCGAATGATACTATAATCTTGACATTTCATCGCCCTTGGATTCCTCTCTTCGTTTCTGGCGTCTTCTCTTCGGCGCCTCTTCATTCCGCGCCTCTTCTTGCTCTTCGTCCTCGCCGGGCGTCACCTCTGCCCCGAGGAGCGCGTTGCATCTCGGACACCTCTCTGACCCGCGTATGCACTCCTTGCACAAGACCGCCTTGCATTTCATACACCTGGCGACCGCAACTCCTCCGTGGAACAGGCATCTCCTTCCGATGAGGTCCGAAGGGATCTCGGGCTCGCGGCCTCTGCCCTCCTCCTCGGCCCTTGCTCTGCGGTCCCTTGGCCGGCTCTCCTCCCTGGCGTATCTCCTAGGAGGTGAGACGTGTCTCTCCTCTTCGTCGTACCCCCTCTCATCTGGAATCGCTCTTCCGCGTTTTCTCGGAGCCTCGGCCGAAACCCGCCGTGAAGGCTCATCGAAGGGAGAGTACTGGCCAAAGCCTTCCGTCACTATGGACCTCACAGCAACAGCAGGCGTCTCGAACCCGCCTCCCTGGAAGGTCTGCAATATCGTCACCAGCTGTCTCGCCTGATAGACTCCTATTCCCAGGTTGCGTATCAGCCCGAGGACGTTCTTCTGATCATTTGGCAGATCGAGGGCCTGCCTCAGCAGGGTGTCTGTCTGCGTGTCCGCGCCCTTCGTGCTGAATTGATGCTCCTCGACCGCGTGAATGTAGCTGAGTATCTTCTTCGCGCTCGATATCTTCAGCTCTGGGAAGTTCACGGATATGTCGCAGAGCCTGAGGCCATGCTCTGCCAGATCTCGCTTCTCCATAGAGTTGACGAGGACCTCGCGAGATATCTTTTCCAGGCGCTCGAAATCCTCCTTCCCCAACCCCGACAGCGAGACCTCATCTCGCGTGCTCAGGTAGTCGAGGACCTCTCCGAGGAACGCATAGGGTATCCCGCAGACCTTGAACGCCTCCTCCTTCGTGACCGGCCTGCCGTTGGCATACTCGAACTCAAGCACGGACCTGGAGTAGTCTTCGATCTTGGTGGTCCTGATGTCCTGTTCCGCCTCCTTCCTCCCCTCGGTCGCAGCCTCATGGTACGGGTCGATGCTCAGCGCGTGGTCGAAGCATCTCAATGCCTGCTCAGGCCTTCCGAGTTTGAGCATGACGGCTCCCTTGCTCTTCCATGCATCTTTGTCGTTCGAGTCCAGGCCGATCGCTCGATCATATGAGCTCACAGCCTCCTCGAACATTTCCTGCTTCTCCATCGCGAATCCTTTGCTCATCCAGATCTTTGCGTTCGAGCTGTCTACGTCCAGAGCCTTGTCGAAGCAGGTGTTAGCTTCCGTGAACCTCTCGAGTTCCAGGTGCAGCATCCCAAGCCTGTACCACGCTGCCTGGTCCTCCTGGTCGACCTCGAGGGCCTTGACGTAGGATCTTATCGCTTCCTCCTTGTCTCCGATCGCTTCGCACGCCTTCGCCCTGCTTGTCCAAAGGTCCTTGTCGTTGGAGCCGAACCTGACTGCCTCATCGAAGCAGCCGCGAGCCTCCGTGATCCTGTTGAGTTTCAGCAATGCCATGCCCATGTACTTCAGAGGGGCGTGATCCTTCGGCGCCAGCCGTCTTGCCTCGTTGAAGGAGCCAATGCTGTCATCGAACCTGCCCATGCTGGCGAGCGCTCTCCCTAGATTCGTGTGGAACTCCGCGACATTCGGCAGGATCGAGATCGCCTTCTTGAAATCCCCGAGCGCCTCCTCAGACCTCCTCAGCTCGAGGTATGCCTTTCCCCTGTTGTTGAGCACGAACGGTTGGTTGGAATCAAGTCTGATGGCGTACTCGAAAGCCTCTGCTGCCTGCGCGGGGTTCCCTCTGCCCAGCAGCAGGAGTCCTTTCCTGTTCCAAAGGAAGATGTCTTTCGGGTCCAACGATAGGGCGCTTTCGTAGCTCCTGAGAGCTTCGTCCGTCCTTCCCAGCCTCTCTAATGCGGCCGCCCTATCCGCGAGCGCGAGCTTGTTCTTCGGGCTCAGCTTGAGAATCTTGTCGCAGACTGCCACGACCCCTTCGAGGTCATCCAGCTCCTTCAGTGCCATCCTCTTTAGATCGAGAGTGTCGAGGTCATCCGCCTTGACCTCGAGCGCCTTGTTGAAGCAGACAAGGGCCTCGTTTGGTTTCTTGAGGAACAAGGACGCGCTCCCTTTGTCCACGAGCGCCTCTCTATCCTTCGGCGAGATGGCCAATATGTCGTTACAGATTTGGACCACTTCGTCGTTGCTCTTCATGGACTTGAGCAGCTCCTTCTTGGCCTTCATGATGGTTATGTCCGCGGGTGATATCTGGAGCGCTGCGTTGTACGCGTTCAATCCCTCTGGCAACCTTCCCATCTTTGTCAAGAGATAGCCCTCGCGAATCCTCAGTTCGGGCATGTTCGGGCTCCAGCGGACGGCTTCCCTTACCGCTGCGAGAGACTCCTCATTTCTCTCGAGCCACTCGAAAGCAGTGGACTTCATGAACCAAACGTTCGCGTCATGGGGGTCCAGCGCCAGCGCGTGCTCGTAGGATGAAAGCGCCTCCTCGTACCTCTTCAACTCCACGAGCGCCCTCCCCATCGTCACGAATGCGCTCTTGTCACTCGGCTGAAGCTCGGTCGCCTTGTGGAGCGCCTTCACGGACTCGTCGTAATCCTTCGCGCTGTAACTCGCCTCTCCGCGAAGTCTCCACAGGGGCGCGCTCGACTGATTGGAAGCGAGCCCCTGCTTTGTGTAGTCCATGGCCTCCTTCGGCTTCCCTGCGCGCATGTAGAGCAATGATATGTTGTAGAAGACGTCAGGATTTGAGGGATCGTACTTCAGAGCGACTCTGTACGTCGCGAGCGCGTCGTCGAACTTCTCAAGCCTGTCTAGCGCGACGGCCTTGTCGAAGTACGCGCCCTTGTTCTTCTCGTCCAGAGCGATTATCCGGTCGCAGACATCGATTACATCCAAGTCTTTCTGCAACTGCTTGTAAGCCTCCTTGAGAGTATCGAGCATCGGCAGCTTCTGAGGGGCAGATTTCAACACCTTTTCCAGAGTCTTCACGGCATCCTGAGGCCTATTGACCTTCAGCTGAGCCACCGCCCTGTCATGCATGGTCGCGTGGTCGTTCGGGTCCTGGTCTAGTATCCTCGCTGACCAGGCTATGACGTCGTTGTGCCTGCCGAGCTTTATGAGGCAGTCCTTTTTCAACAGCATTGCCCCTCTCGAGTTCGGGGCGACGCTCAGAGACGCGTCCGCGAACGACACGCATTCGTCAAACCTCTTCAGAGCGTGAAGGGCGCGCGCCTTGTCATAGAGGGCTTCAGAATCCCGGGGGTTCAAGAGGATCATCTTGTCGCACACGCCGATGGCCTCCTCGAACTTCCCCGCCTTCATCAGCGTCTTCTTCTTGTTGCCCAGGACATTCAGATCATTTGGATCGATTCGAAGGGCACGGTCGAAGGACTCTGTTGCGTTGTCTATGAGGTTTAACTCTTCTTGGACTACCCCAAGCTCGTTCCAGACGATCTTGTTCCCCTGGTCTATCTCGGCCGCGCGGGAGAAGGTCTTGAGCGCCTCGTCCCTTTTGCCGAGCTTGTGCTGAATCCTTCCAAGGTTGTCGAGGACATAGACGTCGTCAGGAGCGAGACTCAGTGCCTTCTCCAACGAGCGAGCTGCCTCTTGGCCCCTTGCGAGGGCGTTGAGAGCGGCCGCCTGACCTATCCAGAGGTCCTTGTCTCTTGGATCGACCTCAAGACCACTACGATAGACTTCGATCGCCTCTTCATTCTTCCCGCCCTTGGCAAGTATCTGGGCCTTCTTCTTGATCAGGTCAACATCATCGGGCGTGTGGGCGAGGATCTTGTCGTAGTGCTTCACGCTCATCGGCTGTAGCGAGAGCACTGTCCGGTAGCTGGCGATCGCACCTGCAACATCTCCGCATGCTTCCTGAACCTCACCTAGCATCGACCAGAGCTCAGGGGACTTGGGAGCGGCTGCGACCGCGCTCTTCATTGACGACAGAGCTTCGTCCTTCGTGCCCAGCTTGAGGGCAGCTTGACCAACAACGCCCATTGCCTCGGGGTTGCGAGGATTCAGCTGAAGGGAGATCTTCGCCGCATCATGTGCCATCCTAGCCTTGTCGAAGAAGATGTATCTTGCACCCAGCATTGCAAGAACCTGCGAGAAATCGTTCTTCTGCTTCGAGACGAACTGCATGTTCTCCCTCAGCAGCTGGCTGGTTCTCTCGAGTTCGCTCAGAGCTTCTCCTTTTCGCCCGGCCTTCTCGAGCTGGTCCACTCGTTCAAGCTCTTTCCTGACCCTTGCAAGGAGCTTGCTCTCCTTGTTCATCACGGAATCCAACAGGCCCAAACCAGTCCCACCTGGCCTTTGAGTCTTAATGAAGTTGTTTTGATAAAAGAGTTTGCAGAACAGGTCACACATTCGGCAGGTTCCGTGTCAGACGGCATAGGAAGCATCAATAGCCGCGGTTCTCGGCGAATCTCGCAATCCATACCAAGAAATCTCTAAGAGATTTCTAGTGATTTGCCTGTCGACTAGGTCCGACAATGCTGGCTTGACCTTTGCGACATTTAGAGAACCTATAAATAGAACTCAGCGATATACGGACATTCAGCTGACAAATCGTCAGACAAAACCTCTTTGGATGGGATGCAATGAAGCACAGGAATGCGGCAAGGGCAGCGGTCCACAACGCTCAAGCAGTCCAATGGGTGAAGACCCACACGCTTCAGGACCTCGAGGATCTCGTATTCGAGATGTCAGGTCTTGGAGAGGATGTCAGGGACATCGCCAATCTCCTGGATGATTTGAGAGAGATTGACCTCAGCCTGCACCCGGAGACGGAATCTGTAATTCCTGAAGCATGTGAGTGCGCAGAAATCGCGGGATAGGTGTTTGAGATGGTTAGAACAAGGAAGCTAAGAAAACAGAAGATCGAGTCAGAGGACGATTTCGAGTATGTTGACAGAAAGAAGGTCGTCGGGTTTTACCCACACTGCGTGACACCGCAGTTGGCTCTGGCCGAGGCGAAACAGTACGACGAAATCTACGCCCTAGCACACCGCCCTGTGCGTGGAGAAGAGGAGTACGAGGCTTAGACCTAGCTAGCAAAATTGCGAGATGGGCTAAACTGAAACTCAACGGAACGAAAGTGCAGGTGCCGGGATTCGAACCCGGGCCGTTGGCTTTCGTTCCTCTCCAATTTTTGTTTTTCGCTTGGAGAGTTGGAAGGCCAAAATCCTAACCAGACTAGATTACACCTGCTTGACGTGAGGAAACGCGTACCCTGATAAATACGTTTATCTCGGCTGCCCAGGACTGTATCCTCGTCTAGGTTTTCCGGTTTATTCTCTTGAGGACTTCCTTCCACGATTCTGTGATCAGGAAACTCTCGTCCATGTTGCCAACCATCCTCTTGAACTTCGCGAACGGAACTGCCAGCGTGAGGACGTCCTTCCCAACATAGGGTCGCGCCGATACGTCGAACATGCCCAGGATTGCTCTTGGTTTTGGTCTGTCTTTTTCCAAGTAGGGATATTGGACTATCGAGTTGCAGCCGGAACCATGCGGGGATATCACGCCGTTTGGGTCAACCTCATCGAAATTCGCCAACGTGAACAGCCCAGAAAGCACGTCGAACTTGGCGAAGAATATCACTACCTCGGGTTCATCGATCTCCTTCAGTTTATCCCACCTCTTGAACACCACGTACTTGCCAGGTGCCTTGAACTTGGGAGCGTTCCTGAGCATCTCCCTCACCAGCTCAGGCGATTTCTTGTACCGTTCACCTTCGAGTTTCCCAGGTATTCCGCATGAGAGGAAGTAATCGAAGTCCGGCCCCACCTTGTCAGTGAACCCCAGATATCTCCTTGCCCCGAAACATCCGAGCGAACCAGCGGAGAACGCCAATGATTCCCCTGATCTCACTCTTGACAGCGTCTCGATAATGCAGGTATGGCCGGAGGCTCTCTTGGCCAGCTCCGCCCTTCCCTCTTCGTTCGTGTAGTAGAATGTGATTGGGATCTCAGAGTTTCCGAAGTACCTCTTCCACCTGTCTAGGAATTCGTTCCTCGTGCGATTGATCATCGTCCCCCTCGATTCCTTGAGCATCAAGTATGCGTGTGCATCATCATTCTCATAGTTAAGTCTGCAAGCGGCACTAATATGTCTATATCCCAAGAATCATAGCGAGGATCCCAAAAGAAGTGGGGTAGGTCGGATTTGAACCGACGGTCACGTGGTCCCGAACCACGGATCATACCAAGCTAGACCACTACCCCGTTGCTCGGACGGTTGGGGATAGAGAAGAGGCTTATTTATTCGTACTGCAGGCATGGGTGTTGAGTGCGATGCGAGTGCGACTTGAAATCGGTCTGCTGTAATCACGAGAGGAGCGAACCCGAACATACAGGGCCTCTCCCCTCTGGAACCACCCCTCCTCTCACCTCATCCGGGCAAATTCCGGAGAGTCAGACGCAATCGTCTTTTGCCGTTTACTCTATACGGCAAACTATATATATCGTCCAGTTGGTCTCACAAACATGCGGGATCAGGTTAGAGAGAAGATCGCAGGGGAGATCTGTCTCTCTGAGGAGCCCGGAAAGACCATCAGGAAATGGAGGGAGCAGTTCAGGATTTCTCAACAGGAGCTCTCGAAGCATCTCGGTGTGTCTCCCTCAGTCATAAGCGATTACGAGGCGGGGCGAAGGAAGTCTCCGGGCATCGTGACGGTGAGGAAGATCGTCGACGCCTTCTTGGAGATAGACGAGAAGACGGGAGGCTCGATTCTGAAGCAGTATTCTCTCGCAGCCAAGACGGATTCAATAATCTCGATCAAGGAGTTCGCGGTCGAGGTGCTCGCAGGCGACCTCGTCAAATCCATCCAAGGGGACAATCTAACGCCCGCGATACCCCTGGACAAGCATATTCACGGATACACTGTGATCGACAGCGTCAGGGCGATCACATCCCTGACCTCGTTCGACTATCTCAAGATCTACGGCTGGAGCAGCCAAAGGGCTCTGGTCTTCACAGGAGTCAGGTTCGGAAGATCGCCCATGATAGCCATAAGGGCTCATCCGTTGAAGCCGGCCATCGTCGTGTACCAGAAGCCCGAGCAGGTGGACGAGCTGGCCATAAGGCTGGCCGAGCTTGAGGGCATACCTCTCATCAGGACCGAGCTGGGAACCAGCGAGCTCGTCGAGAGGCTTCAAGCCCTGGGTTGAACCGGAGGGGAACGCAACATGGAAGTTGGGATCGTAAGTTACGGAGCATATGTGCCACGCTACAGAATCACGCCTGAGGAGATAGGCAAGGTCTGGGGCGTGGATGGCAAGGCGATGGGCAAGGGTCTGATGATATTCAGCAAGTCGGTTCCGTCTCCGGACGAGGACACGATCACGATCTCCGTCGAGGCGGCCAGGAACATGATGAAGAGGACCAGCGTGAACCCGAAGGACATAGGCGCGATCTATGTCGGATCCGAGTCACACCCGTACGCCGTCAAGCCTACGGGAACGATAGTCTCGGAGGCCATCGAGGCCGCTCCCGAACTGACAGTGGCGGACTTCGAGTTCGCGTGCAAGGCAGGCACTGCGGCCATCCAGAGCTGCATGGGCCTTGTTGGCGCCGGCATGGTGAAGTACGGCGTGGCAATCGGTGCTGACACCTCCCAGGGAGCCCCCGGAGATGCCCTGGAGTACTCTGCCTCTGCGGGTGGTGCAGCCTTCCTGATCGGCGCTGAGAATGTGATCGCAAGGATCGACCACACATACTCCTACACGACGGACACGCCGGATTTCTGGAGAAGGGAGGGCCAGATGTATCCCAGACACGGCGGGAGGTTCACCGGGGAACCAGCGTATTTCAAGCACATCATCAGCGGGGCGAAGGGGCTAATGAACAAGAACGGAAGTTCGCCCAAGGACTATACACACGCAGTCTTCCACCAGCCGAATGGGAAGTTCCCGACAAGGGTCGCGAAGCAGTTGGGCTTCAGCGAGGATCAGATCAAGACGGGTCTCATTGTTTCTCAGATAGGGAACACCTACTCTGGGGCGGTCCCTCTGGGGCTAGCCGCCATCCTCGACGAGGCGAAGGCCGGGGACAGGATCTTCGCAGTCGCCTACGGGTCCGGGGCTGGCTCCGACGCGTTCGACATTACTGTTACAGATGGGATCTCGAAGTTCGAAAGGGACAAGGCTCCCACGGTCAAGAGCATCATCTCTAATCCGAAGTTCCTGGATTATGCCACCTACGCGAAGTTCAGGGGCAAGATCCTCCTGGGGAGTGAATGAAATGAGGAGAGTTGCAGTGATCGGTGTGGGAGCCACGGAGTTCGGCGAGCTCTGGGATTCGTCCTTCCGGGACATAGGGATCGAGGCCGGGCTCTCTGCCGTGGCCGACGCGAACATATCTGCAGACAAGATCGACGCGCTATTCGTCGGGAACATGTCCGCTGGTCGGTTCATCGAGCAGGAGCACATAGGCGCCCTGATCGCGGACTATGCGGGCCTTGCGAGAGATCACATACCCGCGACGAGGATCGAGGCTGCCGGTGCCTCCGGAGGTCTTGCCCTGAGGCAGGGGTTCATGGCAGTCGCATCTGGTCTCCACGACATAGTGGTCGTGGGGGGTGCCGAGAAGATGACCGACGTCAGCGATGTCGAGTCAGCGGCGATCCAGTCCTCCGCTGCAGACCAGGAATGGGAGACTGTGCTCGGAGCGACATTCCCTAGCCTTCACGCCATGATCGCTCAGAGGCACATGCACGAGTACGGAACTACAAGGGAGCAGCTGGCCGATGTGGCCGTGAAGAATCACAAGCACGGTTCGCTCAATCCCAAGGCGCAGTTCCAGAGGCCGATCACGAGGGAGACTGTCATCGCTTCTCCGATGGTGTCGTCTCCGTTGAGGGTCTTCGACTGCGCCCCGAGCTCGGACGGAGCAGCAGCGGTCGTCCTCTGTCCTTTGGAATCAGCCCACAGTTACACAAGCACGCCAGTCGAGATCGTCGGGTCAGGCCAGGCGAGCGACACGCTAGCACTACACCACAGAAGGGACATCTGCACGATGGAGGCAACAAGGCTTGCGGCCGCTAGGGCATTTAAGATGGCAGGGCTTGCCCAGAAGGATGTCGCTGTTGCTGAGGTCCACGACAACTTCACGATAAGCGAGATTCTCGCCATCGAGGACCTTGGGTTCTTCAAGAAGGGTGAGGGCGGAAAGGCCACTGAGGAGGGCAGGACGGGTCTTGGCGGCGAGGTCGCTGTGAACACGTCGGGTGGGCTCAAGGCCCGCGGCGATCCCATAGGCGCCACTGGCTTGGCCCAGGCGGTCGAGATAGTCACACAGCTCAGGGGCAAGGCCGACAAGAGACAGGTCAAGGACGCTTCGGTCGGCCTCACGCACAATGTCGGTGGGACCGGCGCGACCGTTGTGGTGCACCTGTTCAGGAGGGCTTGACATGGCGACCGCTCCGAGGTACTGGAGAGAGAATCCAAGCAGGTACAACATGGTAGGATTCAAGTGCCACAGCTGCGGGAAGACGTACTTCCCTCCTAGGCCTATCTGCCCGCTATGCCACCGCAAGAGCGTCGGGAAGATCGAGGTCGTCAAGATGAAGGGCACAGGCAAGATATTCTCCTTCAGCGAGGTCTATGAGGGCCTCGAAGAGCTGTCTCTGCAGCGGCCTTATATCATGGCCATTGTTGAGCTGGACGAGGGCGCTAAGGTCACGAGCCAGATCATAGACTGCGAGGCATACGACCTCAAGATAGGGACCCGGGTGAGGATGGCCCTGAGGAAGCTTAGCGAGGAGGGTCCCTCGGGCGTGATACACTACGGGTACAAGTTCGTCCCGATTCTTGAGGACAAACCAATAGTCCCCGACCGCTAACTTCAGGTACGGCTAGGAGGATTCGAGGCACACTTCACTCGGCGGTCTTCCCATGAACAAACCTGATGGTACGGGCGGCGGAAAAGTAGCGGTCAATGGCAACACACTCACGATTGAGAAGGTCGTGCGGGTCGCAAGAGAGGGCCTTCATGTCTTCCTTGACCGCGAAGCGAGGGATCGTGTTGCCAGTTCTCGGAGGACTCTTGAAGAGCTGGTTGAGACTGGAGTGACGATTTATGGAGTCAACACGGGCGTTGGCGACCTAGTAGACGTCAAGATACCTCAGGAAGACCTGAGAGTGCTTCAGGTCAACCTCCTCAGAAGCCATGCATGCGGGGTTGGCGAGCCCTATCCTCCCGAGGTCGTCAGGGCGATCATGCTGCTTCGGGCGAACGCCCTAGCCAAGGGATACTCGGGCGTAAGACCCCAGGTCATCGAGCTGCTTCTGGACATGGTCAACTCTGGTGTTAACCCCAAGATCCCAAGGCAGGGGTCAGTAGGCGCGAGCGGCGACTTGGCGATGCTTGCGCACTTGGGTCTTGCAATGATCGGAGAGGGCGAGGCCGACGCTGGCAAGGGTTTCGAGCCCTCTGCCAAGGCATTGGAGCGAAAGAAGCTCAAGGCCATCACTCTGGAGCCCAAAGAGGCAATATCGATCATCAATGGCACACAAGCAATGACCGGCCTAGGTGCCCTTGCGGTCAGGGATGCTGGGAACCTGGTCGACAACGCGCAGATCGCAGCCGCGCTGTCTCTCGAGGCGCTCAAAGGGACCTCCAGCGCGTTCGACCTGAGGATATCCCAGGTTCGGCCGCATTCAGGGCAGCTCAAGGTCTCGAAGAACATGCTCGCTCTTCTGCACGGCAGTGACATCATGCAATCGCACAAGCACTGCTCGAAGGTTCAGGATGCGTACACCCTTCGCTGCATCCCACAGGTCATCGGGGCGAGCCTGGAGGCCATCTGGTATGCAGGTGATGTCGTGGGCGTCGAGCTTAATTCCGCTACCGACAACCCGCTCTTCTTCCCGGATGATGGGTCCGTCATCTCCGGTGGCAACTTCCACGGA
>Ga0315296_10002279_pt1 | contig 16402 bp, 8 predicted proteins | sample YL17G14_18_MG_FD_203921 | JGI IMG/M metagenome (GOLD analysis project Ga0315296, IMG submission 203921) | Sediment microbial communities from Yellowstone Lake, YNP, Wyoming, USA - YL17G14_18 | ecosystem: Environmental > Aquatic > Freshwater > Lake > Sediment | place: USA: Wyoming | collected... | reverse complement strand
GATATGGTTGAACCACCTCCTCGACGAGATCGGCAAGCGCGGTCTTCTCTGGACGCGGTGTCGGGAACGACGCGAAGCTCGAGAACTCGCCGGCGATCTGCCGGAGCAGGCGCACCTGTGACAGGATCGATTCCACGCATTCGTCGAGCACCGGGTCAAGCGGGCGTCCGCGATCGAGGTGCACCCGCCGCAGGTGCTCGGCCGACAGTTGGATGGGCGTCAGGGGGTTCTTGATCTCGTGTGCCACCTGCCGCGCCATTTCGGCCCACGCCTCAAGCCGGTGCGTGCGCTCGAGCTGGGCTCGCTGACTTCTCAGGTCGTCGGCCATGCTGTTGAACGCTTCGACAAGGCGGCGAAGCTCGTCGGTCGATGTCGCGGCGATCCGTGCGTCGAGGTCGCCCCGTGCGATCCGGCGCGTGGCGTGCGTCAACCGGTTCACGGGGTCCGCGATCCGTTCGGCCATCGTGTAGCCCAGAGCCGCCCCGACGATGATGAAGATCAGCGTCGCCAGCACCAGCCGCCGCGTCAGGTCGTCGAGTTCGCGCTTGATCTCCTGCTGGCGGAGCATCAGGGGCACGGTCAAGATGGTCTTCTGCTCGCCCGCGCCCACCGGCGCGGCCCCGAGGACGTACTGGAACTCCTCGGCCCGCTCCTGCGTAAGCACGCTGGCGAGGCGCTCGAGGACGATCTTGCGGTACACGTCGGCGGGGGTCCGCGTCGGCAGCAGCCCCGGTGCGAACAGGTCCCGCTTGCTCGTGGCGACCAGACCGGCGCCGCTGAAGATATTGACATCCTGGCCGATGACGCGGCTGATCCACACCAGCTTGTCATCGTCGAACGTCGCGGGCGGACTCGGGCCGCTCAGCTGCACGGTTCCGGATTCCAACGGGCCGCCAAGCTGCAACGTTCCGGACTCCTCGATCACGCGTTGGGCCACGGCCGTGGTCCTCAGCGCAGCGGACTCGAATTCGACCTGCAGTCTGGCTCCAACATACGCGCGCGTGACGAGAGCCAACGTCACGACGGGAACGAGCGCGGAGGCCACGAACGCGAGAAACAGCTTGCGGTAGAAGCTGGCCCGGATCTCACGGAGGAGCGCGCGGCCAGATGCGGCCTGCCTGCCCGACAGCCACGCCGCAAGCGCCACGAGGGCGAGCCAGCAGACGTAGGTCACGCCAGCCAGCGCGACCAGCTCCGCGAGGTTCACCAGATGGCCCGTCAGGGAGACCCGCGGATAGCCCAGGGCATAGATGCCGAACCGATCGTTCTGAAAGTAGACTTCGTAGCGCCGGTCTGCGGAGGTGACGGTGGTCCAGAAGGGCTTGCGTGAAGCGTAGATGGGCACAAAGAGGCTCTCGTCAAGGGGCCAGGGGGTGACACCCGCGGCGTAGATCGGCATGCGGCTCCAGCCATACACCACGAACACGACATCCCGGCCTCGCAGCCCCGACGGTCTGGCCACCTCGGGCGTGCGCAACAGCTCGAAGTACGGGTTCCGTGACGAGATAAACGGCAACGTGTCGAAGTCAGGGATCACGTGGATGACGATGGTGCCCGCCACGTGTTCACGGCCCGGCTCGCCCACGCAGACGTTCTTGCCCGCGTGCAGCAGGCGCCGATCGACAGAACCGATCGGCGACACCTCCTCGAACCTCTCCCAATCACAGCTGTCCTCCTGCCACTTCTGGGGATTCTGCGTGTACTCCGGGAGATCGAGCGCGAAACGGCTCACCATCGTCCCGTCCGCCCGATAGAGCTCGACCGCGGAGGCGAGCCGGTAGACCGCGAGGTCCGTTTGCGCCCAGATGAGGAACGCGGAGTCCGTCGGGGGAGCGCCCCTTGGGGGTGCCGGCGGGGCGCTCGCAATCCGCTCGGCCAGCAACGGGATCAGGTCAACCTGCGCGAGCGAGCGGCGCAGCCGGAGTTGCAGTTCCTCTCGCTGCTTGACAGCCTGGGGCGCCAGATCACTCTCCACCGTGTGACGCGCCGACCGTTCCGCGAAGTGCACGAGCGACGGATACATGACCAGCGCGGGAATCACAAGCAGCAGGAAGAGGAAGATCAGCCGGGCCGCCTGTGACGCATGACGAAAACGGGCGACGCCTCGAGCCGCCAGCATCGCCGCGCCTGCCGCCACGGCCACCGCAGCGATCGTTGATCGCAAGGGAACGGCCCCGGCCTGGGTGCGTGCGAGGGCAAACCACGCCAGCAGCGGAAGGCCCCAGCACAGGGCAAACACGAGGATGGCGGCAGGATCGGCACGCCTGAAACGCCACCGCGCGAGAGCGAGGCGGAGCATCAGCGTGGCTCCCCAGAGAACGGCCGCGTGGTGGAACAGCAGTCCCGTCGCGATACAGAGGCGGCGCGTGTCCCTCGGTTGAAAGGAGGAATTCAGCACGTCGAACGGCGCACCCGCGACGGTCGCGCCCAGCAGCGCCTGGTAGCCAATCAGCACGGCCACGACGGCGATTCCAGCGCCAAGCTCCATTGGGCCAAGCCGCCACAGGGAACGCGAGAGGGGTCGAAGCGGCTGCCGTGATCGGCGGATCGTTATCCTCCAGCGTTCCACGGCATTGCCTGCGAGGGCCACGAGCGCGAGGACCACGCAACCGGTCAGCAGGAAATCTTCCGGCGAGCGCAGGAACAGGCCGAGAATTCCCGTGACCTTGCCCGGCCCGCCCGTGGCAGCCACCGCAAAGGGGGCAGCTGGCGTGACCGCGAGCAGCAGCAGCCTGGCGGCGACGACCGCCGCGACGACGCCAAAGGTTGCCGCCAGATAACGTCCAGGGGTGCGGCTGCGGGCCCGCAGGTCGAGCACGGGACCTGTCAGGAGGAGCAGCGCGGCCACCACAATCCAGACAGCAAGGCGTGTGACGCCGGAACGCCAGACGTGTCGCGCTCGCGCGAGATCCGCCTCCAACACCCGGACCTCGAATAGCGGTTCGCCGCCAGGAGCCGCGACCTCGAACACGTACGGCTCGGCCCGTTCCCCAGCCCCCTCGTATCGGGCCCGCAACGTGACCGGAACAATGCTCGTCGCGAGGATGAACGAGTCGGCCGCGGCACTCCCGACGCCCCGGCGCGGCGACAACAGCCGTTCGGTGACGACGGTGCCGACGCGTCTGTATGCGGCGCCCGTCTTGTCGACGGCCGCCTCGAGGGCGACAAGGCGGAGTCCGAGCGGCCCCGGCGCGACAAACAAGCTGCTCGACTCGGCCAGCCTCTCCGGTGGCAGCTCGGAGGGACGGCCGCTCCATGCCAGGGGTTGAACGGTCGTGCTGTACACGGTCGCGGCGAGATCCTGATCGCCGGTCGACAGGATAGCGGCATCCACGGCGTCAAAGAGCGCGCGGGCGGCCTGTTCATTGCCTTCGGCTGCACGGACCTGGGCTGGGTTCGCTGCCAGCGTGGAGGCAACCGTTCGCAGCGACACGACCATCCGTGCGACGTTCCGGCGCACCTCGTGCTCCACGCGGGAGAACGCCTCGGCATTCGAGCGGCCGAGACGCACGCGCTCGAGGCCCAACCCGCCGGCGCCGACGATCAGGACGGACAGCAGCCCGGCCCCGGCGAGGCGGCGAAGGGCACGCCGCATGTTCAGGGGATGTGCGGTGCGATTGGGCATGAGGGAGGCCTGCCTGGGCCGAGTGGCGTGACCGGCGCGCGCAAGGCAGTGCCCGCCGCGCCGCTGGTCACCACCGGCTGACGCCAGCATACCCGGGGGCACCGGCGCCTACAAGTCGCGGCCGGGACCGCGTGCATGGTGCTGGAAAGGTCTGCGAGCCCGACCGATCGCCGCAAGCCGAACGGAAGAAGAAGATGCTATAGTGGCGCGCTGTGCGGCAGGGGCACGGGCCTCCAGACATGCATCCGACTGGCATCGCCCGATCGGCGCTGAAACGCGGCGCGCTGGTAACGGCCGCCAACTGGCAAGTGGTCCTCATCCAGGCGGTGGGGGACTCGGCCGTCAAGCTGCTGCTTGCGATCCCGATTCTCGGCGGGGCCGTGCTGGTCACACTGCTGATGGGGCAGGATCTGAACAGCCTGCTCGAACGAGATGTGAGAGACATGCTCGCCGTCATCAGCGACGCGCTGCTGGCTAGGCCCAGCGCCCTCATCGGGTTTTCGGCGGCCCTGGGCTTCGTCGCACTTGGCGGGTCGGTGCTGATGTTCCTGATCAAGGGCGGCACGGTATCGGTTCTGGTGGAAGCCGACCGCGTGGCCGGACCGATCGAGCACCCGCCACTGCGCCTCGGCGCGTTCCAGCGCGCCATGCAGTTCAGCATCGAGCGCTTCACGGCGGGTGCAGCCGCCCTGTTCCGCCGGTACCTGGCGCTCGGGCTCGTTCTCATTCTGGTCTACGTGGTGTCGGCCTCGCTGTACGCGCTGACGCTGTACGCCGGGTACCGGAACATCGCGGGCCGTGCGCCGCTCATCGGATGGACATTCGCAGCGGGGCTGCTCGCCATTGCCCTGGTGATCTGGATGACCGTCGTCAACCTGCTGTACCTCCTCACCCAAGTCGTCGTCGCCGTGACCGACGGGAGCGTGATGGGTGCGGCGAGGGAGGTCGTTCGGTTTCTCAAGGCGGACGGACGGCAGGTCATCAGGATCTTCGTGGTCGTGCTGCTGCTGGTCATCCTCGTCACCGGCCTCGCGCTCGTGGCCACGGCAGGCCTCGGGTTGATTGCGTTCGTTCCGCTGGCAGGGGTCGCAGTCCTGCCGCTGCAGCTGGTCGCCTGGCTGCTGCGCAATCTCGTGTTTCAGTTCCTCGGGCTGACAGCCCTCTCAGCCTACCTGACGCGCTACCGCCGCTTCGCGGCTGGCGCCGTCCGCGCGGGTCCCTACCGTCCCGGCCAGGGCGTCTCTCTTGCTGAGTGAGCACTCGTCATGATCAACTACCAGGCTTTCTTCTCTCGCGTTGCGGAAACCACACAGGGCTCGGCCATCCGGAAGATGGGCGTCATGGCGGTCAAGGTCCCCGACATGATCTCCTTCGCGCCGGGCTATCCGGACCCCACGACATTTGCGTGGCAGGATTTCCGGGAGATCGCGCAGGAGATTTTGTCGGGCGCCGATCCGTCCGTGCTCCAGTACGGGCCGACCCGCGGCTACAGGCCTCTCCTCGAGGTCGTCGGAGCCATCCTGCGTGCCCGGGGCATTCAGACGGCCGAGGAGAACCGCCTCATCACGACGGGATCACAGCAGGGACTCGATCTCGTCGCGCGCGCGCTACTCGATCCCGGCGACGTCGCACTCGTCGAACTCCCGGCGTACACCGGGGCGATCACGGCGTTTCAGAACGCGCAGGTCACCCTGGCAGGCGTGCGACAGGAGACGGATGGCATTGATCTGGGCGATCTGGAGGCTGTCGTTCGGCGCACGCGGGCGGCGGGACGACGGGTCCGGTGCCTGTACGTCGTACCGAATTTCCAGAACCCGACCGGGCTGCTCATCAGCCGGCACAAGCGATTGCAGCTCCTTGAAACGGCGGCGAAGCTGAACCTGCTCATCATCGAGGACGACCCGTACGGTGCGTTGTACTTCGAGGACGCGGCGCGCGCCGAGGACACGCGACCGATCAAGGCCGACGACGAGGAGGGCCGGGTGGTTTATCTCAGCAGCTTCTCGAAGACGCTGGCCCCAGGCTTCCGGGTGGCCTGGCTCGCGGCGGCGGCCCCCATTGTCGAGAAGCTCGATTTCGGCAAGCAAGCCGCCGATGTCATGACCCCCGCACTCGATCAGCGCATCGTCTGTGAGGCGTACCGGCGTGGCGTGTACGAGCGGCAGATTCCGACCCTGCGCCGCCGCTATCAAGATAAGCGCAGCGTGATGCAGCAGGCCCTGAGAAAGGAACTCGGCGGCCTGATCAGCTGGCCTGAACCGCGGGGCGGCTTCTTCCTGTGGGTGACGCTGCCCGCCCGGATCGACGCCGACGCCATGCTGCCGCGCGCCGTGGAGCGGAAGGTCATTTACGTGACGGGATCGGCGTTCTTCGTGGATGGCAGCGGCCAGAACATCATCCGGCTGTCTTTCTCTCTGCCGTCCGAGGAACGCATCGTTGAAGGCGTGACACGCCTGGCGCAGGTGGTCACGGACGAGGCCGCGCGCATCTGACGGTCAGAGACCAGGCCACGACAGGCAGGGCGGGAGGCCTTTCACGGGGTGTTCGAGGGACGCATGGCCCAGCACCTGCATGCGGCCTTCAAGAGTCAGCAGGAAAAGAATCGGACGGTCGGGATCGCTGAGCCGGGCCGCGTGCGGGGGAGCCGCGAGCTCGGCCGGCGCACTGACCTCGGCCACAAGCGCACCGTCTTTGCACTTGTAGGCCCAGACCTCGGCCGCGATCCCCGCAACGAGCAGCGTGTCACCGTCGAAGGGAAGCGGCCCGCCTGACGGCCGGGTCGCCAGGAACCGCCGCCACCGCTGTTTCCCGTTCTTCCGGTTGAGGGCGCGCATCATGTGGTCGAGCGACACGAAGTAGACCGTCGCCTCGTCGGCGGCGGGCCGGCCCACCACGTCCGCTCCGGCCCGCCAGCGCCATTTCACGGCGCCGTCCGCAGTCGCCAGGCAGTAGAGCACGTTGTCATTCGCACCCACGAACAGACGGTCGTCGAGCACAAGGATCTGCGCCGGCCTCCCGCCGAGTCTTCGCTCCCAGATCGCCTCACCGGTCGCCAGCTGCCGAGCCACCACACGACCGTCATCGAGCGCGAAATACGCCCGGTTCGCGCCGAGCGCCGGTATGACCCGCGTGACCGCTCCAAGGGGCTTCTGCCAGATCACCTGGCCGTCCCGTGCGCGAATCGCCATCGCCGTGCCGGCGTCCGAGACCGCCACCAACCAGCCCTGGTCCCACAGCATCGGGCTCGCGACACGCCCCTCGACAGGCAACCGCCAGCGAACCGACCCATCGCCCGCCGCCAGCGCCTGAATCGCCGCGGGCACACTCAGGAACACCAGGCCGTCACCGGCGGCGACGGCATGGAGCGACGCGAATTCCAGTGACCACGCGAGTTCGCCGGAGGCCAGCACGACCGCGGCAAGCCGCTGGTTCCTGAGAGGGACAAACGCGAGCGCGACATCGTAGGCTGGCGTGCCCGCGGGCGCGGCGGGCAGAGTCGAGGTCCAGAGGGGGGTCAGCCAGGCTTTTGGTCCTGGAGGCCGTTCGGGCTGAGCGGGACGCAATCCCTGGGCCGCCGCCGCTGCCGGCGGATTCTGTGCCGCGGGCGCTGTTGTTGAGGCTTGCTGCGGGGCGGCGCGTCCGTGCGGGCCGGCTGCCAGGGCGACGAGCGAGATGATGGCGGCGCATGACCGGCACCAACTCCGCGGATGCCGCAGAGACCCCCGGGCGTTCACGCCCTCATGCGAGGCAGTAGGTTCCGCTCCCGTCACATCGCTATAATAGCGTCAAAGACTCCACCGAGCCGAACCTGCTTCGTAACGGTCCGTGCCGTCGGAAGCCGGGATGGCATGACCGCCGACTGGGCGCGGGTGCCGTTCGACGTGATGGGCGCGATCTCGACGCGCCTGGTGAACGAGGTCAAGGGAATCAACCGGGTCGTCTACGACATCAGCTCGAAACCGCCGTCGACGTTCGAGTGGGAATAGCGCGCGCATGGCTGAATTCGTCCACCTCCACCTGCACACGGAGTACTCGCTGCTTGACGGCGCGTGCAGGCTCGACGAGTTGCTCGATCAGGCGGCGCGGCTGAAGATGCCCGCGCTGGCCGTGACCGAGCACGGGAACATGTTCTCCGCGATCGCGTTCTACGATCGGGCGTGGCAGCGGGGCATCCGGCCGATCCTGGGGTGCGAGGCCTATGTGGCGCCGGGCAGCCGCCTCGCGAAGGGCGGTCCGATCGGAGACGCGGCCAACCATCTCGTGCTGCTCGCGGAGACGAACGACGGCTACCAGAACCTGGTCAAGCTGGTCTCGGCGGGATACACCGAGGGCTTCTATTACCGGCCGAGGATCGACAAGGACCTGCTGGCGAAGCACTCCAACGGGCTGATCGGGCTGAGCAGCTGCCTGAAGGGCGAGATCCCGAGCGAGCTTCGCGCCGACCAGGAGCGCCGCGCCTTCGACGTTGCGGCGACCTACCGGGACATCTTCGGCCGCGGGAGCTTCTTCCTGGAGCTGCAAAACCAGGGTCTCGCGGATCAGGGCCTCGTGAATCGCGGGCTGACACGGCTCGCCCGCGAGCTGGATCTGCCTCTCGTGTGCACAAACGACGTGCACTACCTTCACCGGACTGACGCGCGGTCGCACGACATCCTGCTGTGCATCGGCACGAGCAAGACGGTCAACGACCCGGATCGCATGCGCTACCACGGCGAGGAGTTCTACCTGAAGACGGCGGACGAGATGGCGGCAGTGTTCCCTGACGTCCCGGAGGGCCTGCGGAATACGGTTGCCATCGCCGAGCGCTGTGTCGTCAGTCTGGCCGGAACGGAGCCCCACCTGCCGAGCTTCGAGGTGCCGGCGGCGTTCACGCTCAACGAGTATTTCGAGCACACCGTGCGCGAGGGCTTCGATCGCCGCCTGCCGTTTCCCAGGGGGCTCGCCGCCCGGGGCCAGCTCCGTCACACGCTGGAGGAGTACCGCGCGCGGCTGGACTACGAGATCGACGTCATCAAGCGGATGGACTACGCGGGGTACTTCCTTGTCGTGTGGGACTTCATCCGCTACGCGCGCGAGCAGCACATCCCGGTCGGGCCGGGGCGGGGATCGGCAGCGGGGAGCCTGGTCGCATACTGCCTGAACATCACCGACATCGATCCGCTCAGTTTCGACCTGCTGTTCGAGCGCTTCCTGAACCCGGAGCGGATCTCGCTTCCGGACATCGACATTGACTTCTGCGAGCGCCGGCGCGGGGAGGTCATCGACTATGTCACCCGGAAGTACGGGCGTGAGAACGTCGCGCAGATCATCACCTTCGGGACGATGAAGGCCCGCGCGGTTGTGCGCGACGTGGGCCGTGCCCTTGACATCCCGTACGCCGACGTCGACCGGGTGGCCAAGCAGATTCCGGCCACGCTCGACATCACGCTCGACAAGGCGCTCGCCGAGAACCCCGCGCTGAGGCAGGCCGAGGCGGCCGACCCGCGGGTCAAGGAACTGCTGGAGATCGCGCGCCGGCTCGAGGGCATGACGCGGCATGCGTCGGTCCACGCGGCCGGTGTCGTGATCGCCCCACGCCCGCTGACGGAGTTCGTGCCGCTGTACAAGGGCCAGCGGGACGAGATCACGACCCAGTGGGGCATGAAGGAGATCGAGCGGATCGGCCTCCTCAAGATGGACTTCCTGGGCCTCACCACCCTGACGCTGCTGCACGACGCCGTCGAGCACATCCGCGAGACGAGGGGCGAGCAGGTCGACCTTGACGCCATCCCGCTCGACAATGCCCGCACGTACCAGTTGTTCTGCGACGGACAGACGCTCGGCGTCTTCCAGTTCGAGGGCTCGGGGATGCGGGACATCCTGCGGAAGGCGAAGCCGCAGCGGTTCGAGGATCTCATTGCCCTCAACGCCATCTACCGGCCGGGTCCGCTTCGCAGCGGGAAGATCGAGGACTTCGTCGCGCGCCGGCACGGGAAGATGGAGATCCAGTACGAGGTGCCCGAGCTCGAGCCGATCCTGCGCGAGACCTATGGCATCATCACCTACCAGGAGCAGGTGATGCGCATCGCGAGCGAGCTGGGCGGCTTCACCCTCGGCGAGGCGGACGTTCTTCGCAAGGCGATGGGCCAGAAGTCAGGCGAGACGATGCAGAAAAAGCTGGAGGCGTTCGTCGAGGGCGCCATCAGCCGCGGGATCGCCGAGAAGAAGGCCCGGAAGATCGCGGAGTTGATGGAGCACTTCGGCGGCTACGGGTTCAACAAGTCCCACGCGACCTCCTACGCCTTGCTCGCCTATCAGACCGCCTACCTGAAGGCGAACTACCCGTGGCACTTCATGGCGTCGCTGCTGACGCTCGAATCGCAGAACACCGAGAAGCTGGCCATGTACCTCGGTGAGTGCCGCGACCGCGGCATCCCGGTCCTGCCGCCGGACGTCAACAGCAGCGAGCTGAGGTTCACCGTGACGCCGGAGGGTGTCCGCTACGGCCTCGTCGCCATCAGGAACGCCGGCGAAGGCGCCCTGACGTCCATCCTCGAAGCCCGGCGGCAGGCAGGCCGGGTCACCTCGCTCTTCCGGTTGTGCGAAGCGCTGGATCTCCGGCTGGTCAATCGGCGCGTGCTGGAAGGACTCGTCAAGGCCGGCGCGTTCGACTCGCTGGGTGCCGCGGCCAGGCCGGCGGGCGAGGCCCTCCCGCAACGCGTGGTGAGGCCGGGGCTCCTGGCTGCGATTGATCGCGCGTGTGAGCACGGCGCGCGCAGCCAGCGCGATCGCGATCAGGGGCAGACGCGGCTGTTCGGGGGCGCCTCCGTCGATGACGACGCGGACCACCCGGGCCTCGCGCTGTCCGAGGCGGCGGAGTGGACCGAGGCCCAGCAGCTGGCCGGCGAAAAGGAGGCCCTGGGGCTCTACTGGAGCGGCCATCCGGTCGAGCGGCACGCGACGGAGCTGAAGAGGCTGGGCGCGATCTCGCTGGCCGACCTGGCCGGCGACGACCAGAACGGCGGCGCGCCGCGGGTCGTGGAGGCGGCCATCGGAGGCGTGATCGCGAGTATCCGGCCGCTGAAGACCCGCAAAGGGGATCGGATGGCCGTCTTCGTGCTCGAGGACCCTCACGGCACCATCGAGGTGGTCGTCTTTCCGGACGCCTTCAGCAAGGCTGGCGGGTTGATCAGCGTTGACCAGATGGTGCTCGTGCGCGGCCGGCTCGAGCGGGACGAGGAGTCCGCGCGGCTCATCGCCAGCGAGGTCGTCGCCCTCGCCGGGGCGTGTGCCCAGGCCATACGCGAGGTCGCCATCCGGCTCAGCATCCCGCCCCACGGCCGTCAGACGTTCGAAGCGCTCGCCGAGATCCTGGCGCGCCATCGTGGCGACCGTCGCGTGAGCCTGGAGGTCGAATGCCGCGGGCAGGCCCGCCCGATGCGGGTACACGCCGCGATCATGGGCGAGGTCCGAGTCAGACCATCGGAGTCACTGGTCGGCGAGGTCGAGCGGATCTGCGGCAAGGGATCCGTCACCCTTCGCTAGAAAGAGCGACGCATGCCATCCGACACGCTTGAGTTCGAGGAACCCATCGCCGTACTCCAGAAGGAAATCGAGGCCCTGTCGATGCTGCCGCGCACCGAGGAGCGCGCGCGGGGGATCGATCAGCTGCGGCGACGCATCGAGTCGATCCGCGCCGAGATCTACGCGAGCCTGACGCCGTGGCAGCGCGTGCAGCTGGCCCGACACCCGAACCGGCCCAAAGCGCTGGACTACGTGCGGCAGCTGTTCACGGATTTTGATGAGATTCACGGCGATCGCCGCTTTGCGGACGATCACGCCATCATTGCGGGCATGGCCCTGTACCACGGGGAGCCGGTCCTGGTGGTAGGACACCAGAAGGGCGGCAGCGAGACGAAGGAGAAGATCTTCCGGAACTTCGGCTACGCAAAGCCGGAGGGCTACCGCAAGGCCATCCGGACGATGAAGGTCGCCGAGAAGTTCGGCCGCCCCATCATCGTCTTCGTCGACACGCCGGCGGCCTATCCGGGCATCGAATCGGAAGAACGAGGCGTGGCGGAGGCCATCGCGTACAACCTCAGAGAAATGGCGGCCCTGGCCGTCCCGGTGGTCATCCTGATCACGGGAGAGGGCGGAAGCGGCGGCGCGCTCGGCATCGCCATCGGCGACCGCGTGCTGATCCAGGAGTACGCCATCTACAGCGTCATCCCGCCGGAGGGGTGCGCGGCCATCCTGTGGCGTGACAGCGGGAAGAAGGTCGAAGCGAGCGAGGCGCTGAAGATCACCGCGCCCGACATGGTCCGTCTGGGCGTCGTCGACGCGATCATCCCGGAGCCTCCCGGTGGCGCCCACAACGACCCAGCGGGTGCCGCTCAGCTACTGGACGGCGTGTTGGAACGCACGCTGGACGAACTGCGCGGTGAGCCGAGCGATGGCCGTCTCGACAGGCGGTACGACAAGTTCCGCGCGATGGGGCAGCTGGGAATCGACTCCTTCGAAGACCCCTCCCCGGCACGCTGATGGCTGCGCGGCTCTGGGAGCACCTGCCCTGTGATTCAGCACGCGTGAGAGCGCTGGCGGCCGATCTCCAGGTTCACCCGGTGACGGCACGCCTGTTGTGGCTGCGCGGCTTCCTGGACGCGGAGGCCGCCGCGAGGTTTCTCAAGCCGTCGCTCGAGCACCTGTGGGACCCGTTTCGCCTGGCCGACATGGCGCGAGCCGTCGATCGTCTTCTGGCGGCGCTCGCGGCCCGCGAGCGGATTGCCATTCACGGCGACTACGACGTCGACGGGATCACGGCGACGGTCATCCTCCGCAGGACGCTCGAGATGCTCGGCGGGGACGTGGTGCACTTCATCCCGGAGAGGATCCGCGATGGCTACGACCTCCAGGCCGGAGCCGTCGAGCGGCTGCACGCGGACGGCGCGGCGCTCATCGTGTCCGTGGACTGCGGCACGCGCAGTCATGCCGCCGCGCACCGGGCACGCGAACTGGGCGTGGATCTGATTGTCACCGATCACCACCAGCCAGACGCGGACCTGCCTTGGGCTTTTGCCGTGATCAACCCCAAGCGTCCGGATTCGGCCTACCCGGACAGAGATCTGTCCGGCGCGGGCGTCGCGCTCAAGCTCGCTCAAGCGCTATGCCAGCGCACGAATCACGAGAACTGGCTGCCAGGAATCGTGAAGATGGCAGCCATCGGCACGCTGGCCGACGTCGTCCCGCTGGTTGGCGAGAACCGTGTGATCGCGAAACTCGGGCTCGAGATGCTCTCACGCGGCCCGCACAAGGTGGGGCTCAGAGCGCTGCTGGAGACGTCCGGCCTCGCAGGCCGCACGATTGACAGCTATCACGTCGCCTTCATGCTGGCGCCGCGCATCAACGCCGCGGGCCGCATGAGCACGGCCGACATTGCCATGCGGCTCCTGCTGGCGTCTGACGAAGCCATGGCGGCCGAGGCCCGCGAACTCGCCGCGCAGCTCAACGACGAGAACCTGCGCCGGCAGAAAGTAGAGCAGGAGATCCTGGCGGAGGCTCGCCGGATCGTGGAGACGGATTCGGAGGTCGGCGCGAAACCGGTGCTCGTGGTTGCCAGCTCGGGGTGGCATCGCGGGATCATCGGCATCGTCGCGTCGAAGCTCGTGGACACGTTCTATCGGCCGGCGATCGTGCTCACGGTCGAGGAATCGGTGGCTCACGGCTCCTGCCGGAGCATACCGGCCTTCGACATGCTCGGCGCCCTGGAACGCTGCAGGAGCCACCTCTCCACGTTCGGAGGGCATCGGCAGGCCGCGGGGCTGACCATGGCCGCGGATCAGATCAAACCGTTCCGGGATGCGATCACGAGATGGGCCGACGAAGCCCTTGGCCCCGACGACCTCCAGCCGCGCCTGCGGATCGACGCCCCGCTCCCGTTTGCCGGCATTACTGGAGACCTGATCGAAGAGCTCACAAGCCTCGAGCCGCACGGCCCCGGGAACCCGCGGCCCGTCTTCTGCACGGCCGGCGTGGAGATTGTCGACGGCCCCCGGCGGCTCAAGGACCGGCATCTGAAGATGGCGGTCCGACAGACCGGCCGAACGTTCCGGGCCGTCGCATGGCGGGCCGGCGAGCGCGAGGCCTTCTACCGGCAGCACCGTCAAGCCCTCGATCTCGCGTTCTCGCTCGTTCAGAGCGAGTACAATGGGCAAAGGGTGGTCGAGCTGTCCGTGGCCGATGCCAGGCAGCCCGCATCTGTGGACGACCGGAGATGAACACCTGGCAGCGACGCGTCCGCCTGGCGCTGGCGGTCTTCGTCGCGGTTTTCGCGGCCGGGCTGTTCTTCGCCCTTCGCAGGGAGCCGCCCAAGCCCGAGGCCGTGCCCATCCGACGCGCCGATCCGACCGCAGCAATCGAGAGCAGAGGCGGCGTGTCGATCCAGCTCAAAGGTAACAGAGAGCAGCTGAAGGTCGAGTCCGAGGAGACCCTCGTCTACGCCAACGGCGCACGCAAGCTCAAGGGAATCACGGTCACAGTGACCGGGCGGGCCGGCCGCAGCTTCGTGCTGACGGGGCGCGAGGGTGAGGTCGGCGCAGACGACTCAAGCGTGAAGGTGATGGGGGATGTCAAGCTCGTCGTGAGCGACGGGCTCACGGTCGCCACGGGCGAGGCCTTCTACACAGAGACGGACGGCGTCGTCCGCGCGCCGGGGCCCGTGCAGTTCAACCGCGGACGGCTGAGCGGCTCTGGCGTCGGCATGACGCACGACAAGGACACCGACGTGCTGGAGCTGCTGGACCAGGTCGCCGCCGAGATCGCTCCGGACGACACGGGGGCGGGCGGCACGCGGATTGTCGCCGGGACGGCAGCCCTGGCCCGGAAGGAGGGGCAGCTGCGGTTCACCCGCGGCGTTCGCCTCCTGCGTGCCCGGCGTGCGCTCGAGTCAGACGCCGCCGTGGCGTATCTCTCGGACGATGAAACGCGCGTGAAGCGGATCGAGATGCGAGGTGGGTCCCGCGTCGTGGGGGGCGGAGACACGCCCGGATCGCTCGAGACGATGAGCGCCCGCGACATGGATCTGGCCTATGCCGACGAGGGGGAGACACTCGAGCGGGCGATCCTCGCCGGGAGCGCGGTGGTCCAGATTACCGGCGAGACCCAGATGCGCGGCCGACGGATCGCCGGCGAGTGGATGGACATCGGTCTCGCATCGGATGGCGCAACGGTGACGTCGCTGTTGGGCCGCGAGAATGTGCGTCTTGATCTCCCGCCAGAGGGCGACGCCCCGGGTCGCACCATCCGGGCGTCCGTGCTGGAAGCCCGCGGAGCGCCGGCGACTGGAATCACAAGCGCGGTCTTCACCGGCAATGTCGAATTCCGCGAGGGGGGGACCGCACGGAACGGCCCGCGTGTGGCCCACGCGGGCGCGATGAACCTCGCCCTCAAATCCAATTTCGGCGTGCTGGAGAACGCGAGGTTCACGCAAGGCGTGCGGTTCGAGGACGGCGATCTGACGGCCAGCGCGAGGGAAGCGCGCTATGCGGTGACGACTGGCCAGCTGGGTCTGTCCGGCAATGACGATCGGACGGGGCGTCCGCCCCAGGTGATCGATCCCAAGGTGACGATCACGGGCGCACGCATCGAGCTCGTGCTCGACGGACGGAGGGTCGCTGCACAGGGGACCGTCAGCTCCGTGCTCCGGTCCTCGGCGACGCCGGCGCCACCTGAAGGGCAGCCCGCCCAACACCTGCCGGCTCTTCTCCGGCAGGGCCAGCCGGTCTTTGTGACAGCGGACGGCCTGGCCTACGACGGTGCGGCGGGCCTGGCGGTCTACACAGGCCACGGGCGGCTCTGGCAGGGTGACACGACCGTCACCGGTGATCGCCTGACGCTGAACGACAGCACGGGCGACCTGACCGCGGTCGGGTCGATCCGTGCGCAACTCATGATGTACCAGACGGACGAGCAGACCAAAGCGCGCACGCCAGCGGTGACCAGAGGGACGGCCGACTCCATGACGTACACCGACGAGACGCGCCGGCTCGTGTTCGCGAGAGGCCCGGCGACGCAGGCGCACCTGGCCGGTTCCCAGGGCGATCTCACGGCCGACCGGATCGATGCGTTCCTGAACAAGAGCGGCGACGAGGTCGATCGCCTGGAGGCGGACGGCTCGGTGACCATGAAGCTGCCGCAGAGCCGCGCTGCCAGCGGGCGGCATCTCGTGTACACGGCTGTCGACGGGCGGTACGTGATGGTGGGCGCGCCGGTCGAGATTCAGGAGCAGCTCGACGAAGGGTGCCGGATCACCACGGGCACGACTTTGACATTCTTCAAATCGACCGATAGGATCGTCGCCGACGGCAACCAGGAACGGCGTACGCAGACCAAGAGCGGCGCGAAGTGCTCGGGGCCGGGTTTTGACTGAATGGCGACGCTGCGGACACACGATCTGACCAAGTCGTACGGCGGGCGCACGGTGGTGCGGGGCATCAACCTCGAGGTGGCGTCTGGAGAGGTCGTGGGCCTGCTGGGCCCCAATGGCGCGGGAAAGACGACGACCTTCTACATGACGGTCGGGCTGACGGCGCCGGACTCAGGCCGCGTGGTGCTCGACGGGCAGGATGTCACAGGCGACCCGATGTATATGCGGGCGCGCAAAGGCATCGGGTACCTCCCGCAGGAGCCGTCGATCTTCCGGGGGCTCACCGTCGAGCAGAACCTGCTGGCAATTCTCGAGACCATGCGGTTGAGCGGCGGCGCGCGGCGGGCCCGCCTGCGCGAGCTTCTCGCCGAGTTGAA
>Ga0315296_10002278_pt1 | contig 16410 bp, 9 predicted proteins | sample YL17G14_18_MG_FD_203921 | JGI IMG/M metagenome (GOLD analysis project Ga0315296, IMG submission 203921) | Sediment microbial communities from Yellowstone Lake, YNP, Wyoming, USA - YL17G14_18 | ecosystem: Environmental > Aquatic > Freshwater > Lake > Sediment | place: USA: Wyoming | collected... | reverse complement strand
GGTATGGTTCTCAATCGCGGGTCCCCAGGCCTCGAGAGGGACACCGCCGACATCGTCTACGAATATCACCGCATGAGGGTTGCCGAAATTCACCGCAGTGTACCTCAGGGATTCATCGATGCCGGGAACCGCCAACTCTTCTTCGATCACAGGCGAGGCCCCCTCCCCTCCGACAGGAATCGCCCGCCTGTCGGTGACGGGGATTCCCATGTTCACCCTCACCCAGGTTCGGCCCTCGTGCCAGCTCGGGACCGGAACGAATTCGAGCACTACCGTACGTCTCATTGTCTCGACCCGAATAGGAGCAGAGCCGTCGCTCAGACCGTGTTCCAGCAGGTGCATCCCGACACACCTGAGCCCGTTGGCGCACATCTCGGCCTCTCCCCCGTCCGGGTTCCACATCCTCATCCGGAAGTCTGCATCGTCGGACCGACCGATGAGAATCAGGCCGTCCGCGCCTATCCCGAAATGCCTGTCGCAGGCTCTTCGCGCCGTCGACGGCACGTCCGGAGAGAAGTCCAATGCGCGCTGCTCCGAGCAGAGGATGAAGTCATTGCCCGTGCCGTGCCATTTCTCGAATGGAAGAATCTTCGTCTCATCTGTGTGCATCGGGTTCCTCATGTGTCAGGATTTCCATACCCTGAACCGGTCAGCAGGTCCGGGACTGCCGCGCCCTCTCAAGAATTCTCGCCGCCTCGGCTTCAGGATCAAACCCGTCCTCGAGCACCAGCCACCTGATTCCCTCCAGCTTCCTGAAATAGGTGAGCTGTCGCTTCGCGAAGCGACGCGTGTCGCGCTGGACGATATCGACAACATCCTCGAGTTTCTTCTCTCCCCGAACGACCGACACAATGTCCCTGTATCCAAGCCCCTGAAGAGGCTTCTCTTCCCCGCTGCATCCCCCGTCGAGCAAGTCCCTTACCTCGTTAACCCATCCGTCATCCACCATCTTCAAGACCCGCCTGTTGATGCGATCGTAGAGCAATTCGCGGTCCATATTGAGCCCGACGATGTGCCAGTTGTACAGCGACTCCTCCCCGCTCCTCGCCCGATCGGCCCTGACTGCATCCGAGAATCGCCTTCCCGTCGCCCTAACGACCTCCATCGCTCTCACGAGTCTCGGGATGTTGTTCGGATGGATTCCGGCGGCCGCGTCGGGGTCGAACCGCGCGAGCTCATCGTGCACAGCGGCGCTTCCGCGGTCTGCGATATCCTCGAGAATCTCGCGACGAAGGTGGGGCACCGGGGGCTGGCTCTGGTAGGCGGGTCGATCGACCAATGCGCGGATGTAGAGGCCTGTCCCGCCCACGACGAGCGCGTTTTTTCCGCGGGAATGAATCTCCTCTAGCTTCTCGAACGCGAGCTTCTGGAAGTCCGCCACAGTGAAATCGGCATTCGGCGGCACGATGTCTATCAGGTGATGGGGGATACCCCCGCGTTCCGTCCTGGACGGCTTGGCGGTGCCTATATCGAGGCCTGTGTAGACCTGGCGGGAGTCGGCGGAGATGATCTCGGCGTCCAGCGCACGCGCGAGCGGGATGGAGACAGCCGTCTTGCCCGCCGCGGTGGGTCCGAGCAGGACGACCACTTCTTTCATGGTCTCGGGCATCGCGGTCAGTCGGAATTATACCTGTTTGAAGGGCGGGGAGTGGAGACACACACACATCCTCACTTCGTTCGGCTGTGTGTGCCACGCTCGACTGAGATGCATGACATGTGGCACACACAGCGCGACTTGTCCACCGAAGCTTGAGCGAAGGTGGAAGCGATGTGTGTGCATCTGTGCTCCGAAGGTGAGGTGCCGACACATACGTCCTGGATGGTCCTCGCTGTCCATGCCACGTTTGACTTGGGCGCTTCCGCAACCATATAATTCTTGATTCGCCCAGAGACGGAGCGGACCCGGTTTTTTTGCACCCTGACGGTACTATATTCCCGGATTCGTTCATCCCATGGGAGGAAAACCCGGAAGCGGAGGTTCGGCTGGCAGATGAGCGCCGAAAAACGCATACAGAACTGGATTCTTGTCGCCGCAGTGCTGGTTCTCGCGATCGCTGTGCCGCTGTTCAAGATAAGCCGGAACGAGCCGGCGGTGAAGCAGGGCATCGACCTGGTGGGAGGCGTGGATCTGCTCCTGGAGGCCAAGGTGCCGCAGGGAGAAGAGAAGATCACGCAGGACATGATGCTGGGAGCGATCGACATCCTGCGAGACCGCCTCGATCCCGAAGGGGTCAAGGAGATCATCCTTCAGCAGATGGGAGAGGACCGGATAGTGGTGCAGATACCGGGGGAGGACGATCCCGAGCGGGTCAAGCGCATGATCGGCGCCACTGCATCACTGAAGTTCATCGACGCGGGCAACGATCCGATCCCTGAAGGGACGCGGATAAGGTACGTCGATGCCGTGACGGGTCAGCCGCTGGAAGGGCTTCAGGCCTTGGAAGAGGAGGAAGAGGAACCGCAAGTCGAGGCGCAGGTCTCCACCGTGATGCCGGACCAGGTGCTTTTCAAGCCGGAGGATCTGCTGGGATTCATGATGGAACCGGTGTGGGACGAGGGAGCGACGCCGCGCGAGGAGATCGCGCTGGTTCTGCAGGACTCCCCGGCCGGGGTGAACCTTGCGGTACAGACGACTCAGCACCAGGGAGAATACCTTGCGCTTCTGATCGACGACACGGTCCGCGCAACTCACCTGATTACCCAGCCCCTCACCTCCCACACTATCAGGTTCCCGGAGCTGAGCCAGGATCCCACCTACACCATCGAGTGGCTCGACTCCAATCTGCAGCGAATGAAGGTCGTTCGTCTCGAGGTGGAACCGGAGACAGGAACTCGAGTCGAAGAGTTCAGTCTCACCGGTGAGATAGAAGGCGCTGGGGAAGAAGAGACCGAGGCGCCGGGCAGAATAGACGTCACCACGGACAAGATAGTCCTCACGGGAGATGACTTCGCCGACGCGGATGTCCACTTCGGTCAGCTCGGGCAGCCGATGATCGGGTTCAGGTTCAAGCCTGCGGGACGGGAGATATTCGGGAGATACACGCGGCAGCACGTGCAGCAGTACCTGGCGATCGCGCTTGACGACACCATCATCTCCTGTCCGATAATCAAGGAGCCCATCCTGGGCGGCAACGGGGTGATCGAAGGCTCGTTCTCGATGCAGGAAGCCCAGGAGCTGGTAGTCAAGCTCGACAGCGGGCGCCTGCCGGTTCCCCTCGAAGTGATCGAGAACCGGACGGTGGGTCCCACGCTTGGAGAGAAGTCGATCGCGGACTCCAAGAGAGCCGGGATACTAGGCGCAGTGCTGGTGCTTCTCTTCATGGCGTTATACTACAGGCTTCCCGGATTGACTGCGGACCTGGCGCTCGTGTTCTACATGATTGTGTTCTTCGGAGCGCTGTCGGTTCTCAACGCGACTCTGACACTTCCTGGTATCGCGGGATTCATAATGTCCATAGGTATGGCGGTCGATGCGAACGTGATCATATTCGAGCGCCTGAAGGAGGAGCTGAAAACCGGCAAGACCTTCCGGTCGGCGACCGAGGCGGCGTTCAAGCGCGCCTTTACGGCGATTTTCGACTCGAACGTGACCACGCTTATCACGGCTCTGGTGCTGTACAACCTGGGTACGGGCCCCATCCGGGGTTTCGCCGTCACCCTCAGTCTCGGCATCCTGGTCTCGATGTTCTCTGCCCTGGTCCTGACGAGACTGCTGATCGAGGGCCTTCTGGGCTACAAGAGATTCCAGAAGTACCCGCTCTTCGGGCTCAGGGATACAGACATCGCGGTGACCGGGAGAGGGGGTGAGGCGTGATGATGGACTTCAGTCGATCGAAGTATGACATTATCGGAAGGGCGAAGGTCTGGTATGCGATCAGCCTTGTGTTGCTGGCCGTCTGGCTCGTGGCTATCGCCAAGAACGTGATCACTACGGGCTTCCCTCTCGTTCGGGGTATCGACTTCGAGGGCGGGAGCATCCTCCAGCTCCGGTTCGACAACTGGCCTGAGGACAGGAACATACCCAAGTTCTCGCAGGACGTGAAGATTCTCGTTGACCGCTACACCGAGAGAGCCCCGCAGGTTCAGACGACCCCCCTCAGTCCCGAGGAGACGGGAACGGGCACGAAGTCGCTGATCTTGCAGATACGCTCGGACGCGAGCCTGCTGAGCAATCCGGACGCCCAGGAGAACCTGTACAACGACATCCGGCAACTGGGCGGCGAATTCATCTCTCTTGAGGAGACCGAGGTCGGCGCGGTCATGGGGAAGGAGCTGACCACCAAGGCGGTTCAGGGCGTCTTTATCGGTCTGCTGCTTATTCTAATATATATTACGGTTCGGCTCTCCTTTGACTTCGCCTTGTTCGCCATCGTCGGGCTCTTCCACGACGTCCTGGTGGTCATCGGCGTGTTCGCCCTCTTCGGACTCGAAATCAACTCGTCATTCGTGGCGATCCTGCTTACGGTGGTGGGCTACTCGATCAACGATACAATCATCATCTACGATCGCATACGCGAGAACATGAAGGTCAAGCGGCATCTGTCTTTCGACGTCCTCGTGAACCAAAGCCTTCTCGAAACCATGGCGAGATCGATCAACACGACTCTTACCACTGTGCTTGCCATTATGGCCCTCCTGGTGTTCGGAGGCCTGAGTCTCCGAACCTTCATGCTCGGCCTGGGTGTCGGGATCACGACCGGCGCCTACTCGAGCATTTTCATCTGCGCTCCTCTGCTGGTGAGCTGGAGAATGAGAGGCAGGGCTCCCGCGCCGGCGGCGGAGGCCGTGGATGTCGCCGAGCTGATTCGCAGAGACGAGGAATCCCTGGCTGACCTGTTCGGCGAGGAAGATGAAGAAGAGGAAGAGAGGGTTGAGCCGATAACGGTGACCAAGGCGCCTTCGGAACCGAAGGTCAAGAGGCAGAGACCAAAGCGACGAAGAAGACGCTGATCACCGGCGAAGAAAACACTGCAACACACACATCGCTTCCACCTTCGCTCAAGCTTCGGTGGACAAGTCGCGCTGTGTGTGCCACGTTCTTCACTATCACTTGTGGCACACACAGCCGAACGTAGTGAGGATGTGTGTGCTTGGCCCTACCAGTTGGTGGGCGGCACCCAGTAGTAGAAGTAATACTCCGTAACGTCGAAATAGTCCGGGGGCTCGCCCTGGAGCACATAGGGCGGGCAAACCAGGATCCTGTCGCCCTCATCCACGTCGGTTGAGAATCCGTAGCAGAAGAAGGTCTTGGTGTCAGTGGACGAGTTGCTGTCAATGTTGCTCATGTCCAGGTCCAGGCGCACCACGTGGGTGTTGCCCGTAGTCAGCTTGCCCATGACCTCGAGCCTGCACTGCTCGGGATCGCAGTTCGTCTTATACACATGATCGATACTGATATCCCCGCCGTACGGCCGGAAATAGGTGTCGGTACCGGACCCGTTCCAGACCAGGTATCGGTACTGAATGGAAGTATCGATAGTGCTCTGGAAGATCTGATTCTGGGAGGTGACATATGTCGGCGGACTGTTGTTGAGATTGATCTTGTGGATCACACCTCTGGAGGGCGACGGTCCGGCCTCGAAGATGTAGAGATGGTTGTTCGCGAAGGCAACAACCATGTCGAAGATGTCTTCCTCGGTGCCGAGCTGGCTGTTGAGATTGAGCGTGTCGCCGGAGTTGTAGGAGTAGTACGGACCGCCCGTACCGTTGTCGAGGATGTAGGTCCAGTGATGCAGCCTGAACTGGTCATCGGAGCCTCTCACAAGAGCCCAGATGTCATCATCCCGGTCGATCGCCACGCACTCGATGCCCTTGGTGCCGGAGACATTCGTCAGGGTCGCCATGGGGGGATTGTTCGGGTTGGTTGAGTCGGCGTCCAGAACGTAAATGACATCGTGGTCGTGCGATGTGACGATGACTATGCGGTTGTCGTAGTAGGCGTCCCCGGAATTCAGGTCGGGCGATGTATCCAGTGACAGGACGACTCTCGGATTGCAGGGGATGGAGTCGAACCAGTCAGAGTCGTAGAAACCCATTCCGGGAATCCGCCACTTGTACTGCGTGGTGGGATCGTGGATATATGGGTTGGTGGCGTCGGCCGTGAAGTTCATCAAAACATTCGGGCCGGCCTGCATGACACCCTGTCCGGCGAAATCACCGCTCGCGAAGAAGTCCATGTCCATCCTGGGGAGCATGTAGCCGTCCAGCACGAGAGGGTCCTCGGTACCCGGCCAGCCGTTGGGCACGAAGCCGATTATCGAGAACTTGGACCACTGGCTGTTGAGGCCGCTGTACGAGTGGGCGTCACCACCGGGACAGACAGACAGTCCTCTGACAACTGTGAATGGATTGCTCTCACCCGTATCGTAGCCATCATCGACCCGGCAGCGCATCGTCCACTGCCCGACCGCGTAATTGCACCAGTTGACTATCAGCGAGTCATTCGGTCCGTTGGGAGTCAGGTTGTAGTTGGCCGCCGAGCCGTAGGGAACGAGCGACCACATGTACGTGTGGTTCTGGCCGTTGTCGGGATCGGTCATGGTGCCGTGACTGTACTGCTCGCTGGTGTCGGTCTCGTTTACCGGCGTCTTGCCGGTGATGTCGCCGAGAGTGGGAGGAGTATTCTCGAGGGCGACGGTCAGCTTTGTCCCCTCCACCGGCGGGGCGTTGCCGTCATCGACCTGTACGTTGACATCGTAGTCGTCGACCTCGTATGTGGACCAATCCTGCAGGAGCGAATAGTCCGACTCGGCGGGGATGACGTAGCTCGGAGAGCTGCCGGCCGTGACGACGCTCCACAGGACGGTAAGGACCTGCGGCGGGACGTCCGGATCGCTTATCGGGGCAGTGTACACCGCCGCGGTATCGTCCACTTGCACCGGATTCGGCCCGCTCACCTGCCCCACAGTCGGCGGAGTATTCGCGGTGCTGTAAGTGACTGTGAGGAGAGTGCCCTGCGCGTAGTCGTACCCGTCGAACACCCGCACATTCACATCGTAGTCCTGATCGGGGGTGTAACCCGCCCAGTCGATATCGACCGAAAGATCGGGATTGGAGGGGATGGTGTACGAGGGCGGGCTGCCGCTGTCGACAACGCTCCATGTGGCAGTGAGAACCTGGGGCGGCGACTCGGGATCGCTGATGGGAGCGAAGTAGTTCAGCGGGCCCTCGGTCCCGTCCACATAGTCGTCTCCCTCAACCTGCCCGACCGTGGGGGGAGTATTGAACGGAGTGGAGGCGATGGGTACGCTCCACATGTAGTATGCGGCCAAGATCGGCTGGATAGGATAAGGATTACCGAAGGGATTGGAGTAGTCGCTCGGGTCCTTGCTTGTGACGGTGAGGAACAGGACCTGATTGCTCGTGGCGGCCGGAGTCGCGTCCAGTATCTCGATCATCGCCACACTGCTGGTTTCGGTCGCGGGAGCGGCGTTCAACCGGAACGTATCCGTAAGGTCCAGCCTGCCGCCGTAGTTGCCCAGAAGCGTCGGCGACTCGACCAGCACCCTGTCTATCTCGCCAAGGACGCCCGACGGATTGTACGGGGCCTGCCAGTCGAAAAGCTCCAGGTCGAAACGCAGGTTGCCTCCGTACGAGCCGCTGCTTACGTAGTAAGCCGTTCCGCCGTTGTCGGTGCAGACGATCTTGTAGACCTCCTGCATATTGGCGGAGATGGAGTAGGACTCCACCGGGAAGGTGGGATCGTCCTCAACGGGCTCTGCGTAGCTGGCGTCGATCACATAGGTGAACTTGAATACCGGATTGCCGCCGATGAAGGGGAACTGGATCATGTAGCGACGGGTGATCGAGCTCGTGACCGAGAACGTGCCACGGGTCGCCACATTGATGTCCATTTCCTGAAGGGTCAGCTCCTTCGTTGTCAAAGAAAGGAAGTCATCGGAGAAGTACTTGTACGGATTCAGCGTAGCGCTGACCATGTTGGTCGTCCCGAGTCTCCCGGGAATGTACTCGAGGATGCGTATGCCGCCGAGAGTGAACTCCCTGGGATTGAACCATCGCATATACCCGTCCGCGTTCAGCAATCGGGCCTCGTTCGCGGTCGGGTTGGGATTCGCGAATGTCCCGGACGCATCGTGAGCACTCGCGTAGCTCCCATCAGCCAGGAATCCCCCTCTCACATCGAATCCCCTGAACCTGGGGGCGCCCGGGAAGGGATGGGTGAGCTTGACATCCACCGCGAAGAGCCCGTTGGGGATATCGCCGGCATCCTGGTCAATGAAAATCCCCAGGTTGGACGGCGGATAGGGTTTCTGCATGAATTCGACCACGTTCGCGTGCCATTCGGCTCCGCGAAGGGGGATTATCGTGGCTTCGAGGGTCTCGGCATCGATCTCGATGTTCCAGAGACCCCACACAGCGTGGCTGTTTGAGCGGGGTCCGGGCGCCGTAGCGCTACCCCCGTGTCCCCCGGCGCCTCCCGTGAGAGCCGGATTGGCCCCCTCCCCGGTCCCCGGCGTAACGGGGTTGGAGACCGAGCCTTTCTGGCAGCCCACAAAAGCCAGGGCAAGAAGCAGCGTCATAGTCACCGCAGACGCCAGATATCGGTAATTAGACATGTCCAATCAACCTCCTCGATAATGGGCAGTTTTTTTCGATACGAGTCTCGGAGTGATTAAGATACCACAAAACGACGTAAAACGAAAGAGTTTTTTGAATGGCGGTTCATTTTGTGTCGAGCGGTTCAGATTCGGAACCATCAGTTCTGTTAGATGCAGGCCGGGGGGGCTTTGTTTGCCGCATCCGGAGCGGAATGCTCTCACCAGGCGCCGTCCGGTCGGAACTTGATCAGATAGGCATCCCAAAGCCCGTGAGTGATGGTCTCATCGACCCCTGGCCCGGGCTCGAAGTCGACGAGGTTCTCGAAATGCCCCACGGAGTAGACATTGCCTTCTCCGTCCGTCGCGATTCCCTGCCCGCCGTCGTCTACATAGACCGACATCGTGCCCTGCCCTCCCCAGCTACGACCCCACCTGAACTCACCCGCGGAATCAATGCAGGAGAGATAGGCGTCCATCCATCCGTTGGTCTCGTGGCTGTCGAACCCGGGGCCCGGATCGAGGTCCACTGTATGAGCGAAGAACCCGGTCAACAGGGCTCCCCCGGCACTATCGGCTGCGACATCAGTGACCATCAGGTCCGAAGGACCTCCCCAGACCCGCGACCAGACGAACGTTCCGCCCAGAGTGAGCCTGCTGAGGTAGCAGTCAAGCGTCCCGTTGGTCCCGTGCTCGTCGACTCCATCTCCCGGATCGAAATCCGTCGTCCCCCGGTAGAAACCGCAGACATAGACGCAGTCGGGATCGGCGACCGCCACCGCGGACGCTCCGGTTGATGAGGTCCCTCCCCACGTCCTGACCCACTGAAAGTTGCCGTACGAATTGAACTTGCTGAGGAACGAGTCCTCCCAGCCGACGGGAGAGCGGATGTCGGCGCCCGATCCGGGGTCGAAATCGAGGGGGGTATGGAAGTTGCCGACTACGTAGACCCCCCCGGAGCCGTCCGCCGCGACACCCCATCCCTCGTCATCCTCGTTCGGCGATACCCCGCCCGGACCTCCCCAACTGCGCACCCACTCGAAATCCCCATAGTAGTCGAACTTCGAGAGATACACATCCTCCTCGCCGTTCGAGGTGCTCTCATCCACCGCCGGTCCGGGATCAAAATCAACCTTGCCCGTGAAGCAGCCTGTCACGTACACCGATCCCATGCCGCCGACCGCGACGTCCGCCGCTGTCTCCTCCTTATTGGCCGCGCCCCAGGCTCTCACCCACTGGAATTGACCGTCCTGGTCGAACCTGCTGAGGAAAACATCCGTGAAGACCCCCGCAGCCTGACGCTCGTCGACGTTGGGTCCGGGATCGAAATCGACCAAACCCTCGAACAGCCCGATCACGCTGACATTGCCCGATTCATCAACCGCGAGAGCGGAAGCCTTCGCGCCCCCCCAGGTTTTCGCCCACTGGAACTCCCCCGTCGAGCTGAGTTTGCACAGGTACGCCCCGCTTGCCCCCTCGGAGGTGTGATAGTCGGTTCCGCCGCCCGGATCGAAGTCCACATTGCCGTCGAACGATCCCGCCACGTAGACATCTCCCGAATCGTCCGTCGCGACATCCCATGCCGCGTCGCGGTTCGGCCCGCCCCAAGTCGCGACCCAGCCGACCGGGGCGCCCACCCTGATCTCACCAACCTGCCATGCGTCCACAAGACCCAGGTTTGGATCCATGCTCTTGTCTATAACCTGCACCAGAAGAGGGTAAATCCCCTCCGGCGCGCTGTTCTTGTTCCAGATACTGATCGAGAACCGGTAGCCTTCATCGCCGACATACCCGCTGAAGAGCGGGAACTTCTGACCCTCGAAAAGATCCGGGGCCTCGATAACGACATCGTCGATGCTGTACTGGCCCTGGTGGTCGTAGACCACGATGCTGCACGGGACGGAGGTCCCGGAATCGGTACCGAGCCCCGAGCCGATCTCCACATCGATCCCGTAGGCCTCCCGGCAGTTCGCAGTCTCGGGGAAATCTGTAACCGGGTCGACAATATCCCCATAAACCATCTGCCAGCAGGCATCGACCGCGTAGCCGAACCTGAAGGGACCGTCCGGGACCCTCAGGACCACCGTCCGCGTCTTCGTCTCGCCCGGCAGGAACACGCGCCTCGGCTCATCCTCACCGTAAGCGACGTACGGGTTCAGGTTGGACGAGAGATTGTCCGCGGTCGCGAGCTTGCCGGGGATGTACTTCAGGATCGCAGGGCCGGGCAGGGATGGGTCGAACTCGGACGGATTGAACAGGTGCGTGTACCCGTCGCCATTGACCATGATCGGCATGCCCGCGCCCCACGCTATGCTCCTGCCGAACGTCGGGAAGAAACTGTCGGAGTCAGCGATGAGAATCCCGCGAACGTCGAACCCGGTCAGCTTAAGGTTTCCGGGGGCGAGATGAGTGAGGCTGAGGTCAGCGGCCAGCTCATGCGGGGAGAGGGCCGTGATATTGCCGATTCTGAGGCAGGAGCTGCAGGGAGTGACCTCGAGCATCCTGACGACGTTGAGGTGCATATCCGCCTGACGCATGGGAACGATCTCGGCCGAGCGATGGTCAGCGGCGAAATCGACCTCCCAGAGCCCCCAGACTACCCGGTGGGACGATGCGCCCGATTGATGCGGGGAACGCGTCTCCCGGACGCTGTCCGTGGACAAGGGGGCTTCCAGCGGGCTTTGACGGGTCGAAGCGGAGCACGCCGTCAGGCCGAGCGTGACCGCCCACAATGTGACAAACCCCAACCTTCTCACCGCGGCGCCTCCATGGGGACCAGCAATGAAATATATTACTTTATTACGGAGAAAAGTCAAGGTTTTCCATTGCAGGCCGAGAAGAGCACACACATCGCTTCGCGCTGTGTGTGCCACGTATTGCATTTCTCGTCTCCCAGTGGCACACATAGCCGAGCGCAGCGAGGATGTGTGTGACGAGAAAAGCCCCCCGTTGCCGGGGGGCCCTTCCGTTTCCTATTTGGAAACCTGTTCGGTAAACCTTGGCACAACGTTACGGAATGGCTGTCACTCCGGATCGGAGACCTCGGCAGTGAGGTCCCTCATGTCGGCGCGGGACTGGAATTCGAGCACGAAGACATTGTCTTCGGTGACACTGTCGCGCTCGACCCAGCCTGCGAATCCGATGTGATTAGTCCAGTCGTAGTTAAGGCCTCCGGTTATCAGGTACTCTCCGTTGTCGCTGTAGCCCCAGTAGTCAGCGTTGACCTGAACGTCATCGTTGACCCAGTACTTGAAGCCACCGAACAACGAATTGTCCTCATCGTCGAATCCGGTTGGGTTATGGGCGACGCCCACATACCAATCCCACCATCCGCCGATGTGTACATCATGGACGCCAATGACCCCGTAGTATGTCGGGTCCATGTTGGTCCGCTGGTAGTTGCCGGTGATGCCCTCGGCACCGACAGCCAGCGACAGAGGGAAGCGCCCCTCGTACTCATCAAGGACCTTATACTTCAGGGCCATCTCGACTGGGCCAGCCCTGCGGCTGATGCCCCAGCTCATCCCGAACTCGAAGTTGTCGAACAGCGAGCCGAACAGGCGTGTCGCTATCCGATGACCTCGCGGGAAATCCTCGTTGTACCGAGCCGTCACGTCCCACTCGAACGTGCCTTCCTCAAGCGTATCAGTGATGGGGATGTTGTTGAGGTTGGTCAGGTTGCTCTGTGCGTACACAGCCGGGATCACGATGAAGCTCGCGAGGATGGCCAAGGTAGATATCAGGGCGAGTCTCTTCACGTCGCTCCTCCTTATCGTGGTAGCTCTGTGATGAAGTAACCAGTGCCCTTGGATCGAACTATCTCAACAGACACACCCACATCCCCAGGGTGTATCCGAGGAGAACAAGCTATTGGATTAAATCACATCAACCGGGATTTTGCAACCCTTTTCCACCCGGTTGACCGGCTATTTTTCATCAGCCGGGGTCCATTGTCAACCCCCGGCCATGCTTCCCGGACCCCGGCGGATACCGGGGTCTGAAGCCGACTTAATATTATCCGGCCCACAAGCGGCTGTTTTGCCCATTTGACGGGTCCCGCGAGCTTTCCCGGCCTACCCGCCGAACGCCTTGCCCAGGACCTCCAGGGCAATGTCCCTCGCAGCCTCAATCATCGCCGCGCACTCGCGTATGCTGGCCGGGTTGGCCCCCTCGGTCCTGTAATCAACCAGGATCACTTCCTCGTCTCCCTTCCCCTGCCATCCGTGTGGGCCCAGTCTCGTGGCGGTAAGATGCATGGTCCTGATGAGATACGCCTGGTACACCACCTCCGCCGCGGTCCGCGGCTCCTTCATCAGGGCATGCCGGCCGATCGTGTTGCCGGCGATGATTCTCCTCACACTCTCGCCCTCGAACAGCTCGAGCGGGAGATTGAAGATCCCCCCGGCATCGTAGTAGTGGTCTCCCTTCACTCTCACCGGCTCGAACACGCCGGGCACGCAACTCGAGGCCGCAAGACATCTGCTGAGCGAGCCCTGCGCGAATCCGACCAGCGTGCCCCGATGCAGGTCGATTGCCGCGATCTTCAGCCGTATCGGCAAATCCTCGATATTCTCTTTATCGAGATGGTCCCGGAAGTATTTTTCCAATTTCTTTGTGGAGCTCAGTCCGCGACGAGTCAGGAGGATGGGAGCCACGATCTGAGTCCATTTGAATTTCTCAAGCATCCTCCGCGTCTCGCGTGCCGAGAACCCGCAGGCGTAGAAAGCCCCGAGAACCGCGCCGGAGGAGGTCCCGGCCACGACTCCCGGTCGGATGCCAAGCTGCTCCATCGCTTCGAACAGGCCCACATGGAGAAAGCCAAGCCCGCCGCCGCCCGCAAGACACAGCCCGAGATGCGGGTCCGGCTCGGGGCGATGATGAACGATGTCCCGTTCTTCTGAAGTCATTTGGAGTCTCAGGCGGGCGGACGGTAGTTGGCGAGGAAACCCTCGAGACGCCTGAGGGTCGGCTCCTTGCCCACGTAGTACAGGGTCTCGAAAATGCCGGGCGTGGCCAGCCTGCCCGTCACCACAAGCCTCAGGGGATGCACGACCGCCTTGAGTTTCAGCCCTCTGCGCTCGATGTAGTCCCGCAGGGCTTTCTCAAGCGCATCCGCTCCCCAGTCAACATCCGCCAGAATCTTCTTCAGCTCGCTGAGGGCGTTGAATGCCTCACCGGTGACCTTCGCCTTCCTGAGGTCGTCCTCGGAGTACTGCTTCGGATCGACGAAGTAGAACCCGAGGAGCTCCCTCAGATCGCCCAGCACCGTGATCCTCTCCTTGTAGAGCCCGATCAGGCCGATCAGCCACCGACGCGTGCTGTCGTTCAGGTCGCCCGGATCGACATAGTCAGCCAGAAACGGCAGGCTGTCCTCGAACAACTCCTCTTCCGACTTCGACCGTATGTACTTGCCGTTGAACCATAGAAGCTTGTCGCGATCGAAGCTTGCCGGCGAGCTTGAGACCTGCGCGAGGCTGAACCTCTGCTCGAGCTCGGCGAGAGAGAAAATCTCCCGGTCGGTCCCGTCGTTCCAGCCGAGCCTGGCGAGGTAGTTGACGAACGCATCGGGCAGGAAGCCTTCGTGCCTGTATTCGCCGACGCTGACTGCGCCGTGACGCTTGCTCATTCTTGTCCCGTCGGAGCCGTGAATAAGCGGTATATGCGCGAACGCGGGCACCTCGAGCTCCAGGGCCTCATAGATAAGAATCTGCTTGGGCGTATTCGAGAGATGGTCGTCGCCACGGATGACGTGGGTGATCCGCATCGCAGAGTCATCCACCACGACCACGAAATTGTAGGTCGGCTCGCCGCCGGCCCTGAGGATGATGAAATCCTGCAGGTCCTCCCGACGGAAGGCGACCTCGCCGCGAATCAGGTCCTCGACCAGAACCGGCGGACCGGGAGGGATGTGGAACTTCAGGCTCTTCTCCTCTTCGGGAATCGCCTTGAGCTCTTTCTGCCTGCCCGCGCACGCGCACTTAGCGGCCCCGACAGATTCGAGAGGAGGGCAAACGCATTCGTACGCGAAGCCCGCGTCGCGGAGCCTGATCGCCGCCGCGCGGTGACTTTGCTGCCGAGCCGATTGCAGGTAGGGCCCGCAGTTCCCACGCTCGCGAGAGAGGTCGGTGGGACGCTCTTCGTCGGGACCCTCGTCCCAGCGGATGCCGAGCCATGTGAGCCCGTCGACGAGATTCCTCAGGCTCTCCTCGGTGCTCCTGGCCTTATCGGTGTCCTCGATTCGGAGGATGAAGCTGCCGCCGTAACGCCTGGCGAAAAGGTAATTGAAAAGGGCCGTGCGCGCGCTTCCGATGTGCAACTCGCCGGTGGGCGAGGGCGCGAAGCGTACGCGAGGCGGCGATTTCGGCTCAAGCGCTCCGGAAGCCATTTCCAGTGCGGTCGATCCTCCCTGTCACGGTGATTAACCGATCGTATCACAACGGCGCAAGTCGCGGCAACGCGGTTTTTGCGGCTCAGCCCGTTGCTTTTTTCCGATTATCAAAGTATATACCAATCGTAAGCCGCCGACACAGGTCTTGATTTGAAAGAGCGGCGAAAAGGGATCCAAGGGGTTTCAGAGTGATTTACCTCGACTATGCTTCCACGAGCTGGCCGAAACCCGCAGCGTGCGTCCGCGCGATGGAGCATTTCATCGCCGAGGTCGGCTCCAATCCTGCTTACTCTCTCCACAGGCGGGCCAGGGAAGGGGATGATGTGATCGAGGAGGCGCGCTGCAATGTGGCGGACACGCTCGGCGTCCGCCACCACTCCAACGTCGTCTTCACGCTGAACGCGACCGAAGCGTTGAACCGTATCCTGTGGGGATTCGTGGACAGGGGCTTCCGAGTGCTCGCAAGCCATTTTGAGGTTGCGTCGGTTACACGCCCTCTCGCGATGCTGAAGCGAAGGCGCAGGATCACGGTCGAGCGCATCGGGGACCCGAAGACCGGCATCATCTCCGCAGATCACATCCACGAGGCGTGCCGGAAGACTCCCGCCGATCTTCTCGTCTTCACACACGCGTCCAACGTGACCGGAGCGATCCAGCCAGTGAAGGAGCTGGTCAAGGCGGCGCACGAGCACCGCTGCGCTGTGCTGGTCGATGTCGCCCAGACTGCCGGAGTACTGCCGATCGAGGCGGAAAAGTGGGGAGTCGATTTCCTCGCGTTCTCGGGGCACAAGCACCTGCTGGGTCCGATGGGTGTGGGCGGATTCTATGTCGCCGAGCCCGACAGGCTGGAGCCGATGATCGTGGGTTCGGCGGGGTATTTCGACGATTGCGACGAGATGCCGAGCACGATGCCCCACAGGTTCGAGCCCGGCACCCCCAACGCGCCGGGCATAGCGGGTCTCGGCGCAAGCTGCAAGGCTATCCGGGACAAGGGTATCGGCAAAATCAGAAAAGAGCACCAGGAGCTCACCGGGCGAATCCTGAGCGCCTTCAAGGCCACGCCGGAGGTTGTGGTCTACGGACCGACCGATGCGCGCAAGCGGATCGGGGTGATCGGCTTCAACATAAACAACCTGCACCCGAGGGAGGTCGGCGACTGCCTCGACCAGAAGTTCGACATCATGGTCCGCACCGGCCTGTGCTCGTGCCACTGGGCGAACGAGCTGACGGGTACAATGCCGGACGGGGTTGTCAGGGCGAGCCTGGGGTATTTCACCAAGCAGGAGGATGTCGACCTGCTGATCGAAGCGGTCGGCATGATCGCCCAGGAGGCTCCCAGCGGCCTCCTCTGCAAGACCTGAGGACTCGCGCGGCCTTCGGGCGCAATCCGCGCGTCGTCTCATTCCCCTTCCAACCCGGGTGCCGGGCACAGACTCAGCGCGACGAAGTCGCGCGTGTCTGTGCCCA
>Ga0315296_10002277_pt1 | contig 16411 bp, 16 predicted proteins | sample YL17G14_18_MG_FD_203921 | JGI IMG/M metagenome (GOLD analysis project Ga0315296, IMG submission 203921) | Sediment microbial communities from Yellowstone Lake, YNP, Wyoming, USA - YL17G14_18 | ecosystem: Environmental > Aquatic > Freshwater > Lake > Sediment | place: USA: Wyoming | collected... | reverse complement strand
CTGTGTTGCCACCCGAGACAAAAGCCCGTCTAGCAGTTGAGGCAGGTGTTGCCCAAGGGTGGGAACGATGGGTGGGAGACCATGGGACCACGATTTCTATTCAGGGGTTTGGAGCATCAGCTCCTCAAAAGGTTCTGTTTGAGAAGTATGGCTTCACTGTGGAAAACGTAATCGACCATGCCAAGAAGCTACTCGGGCGAAGATAAGTCTGCTTCGACAGAGAAGCCAGCGCGAAACAGAATGTCCTCAAAGCCCATTTAGCAGGAGTAGGGCCTCGGCGATTCAGGAAGAAAAAGCGTGTCAGCCTGCACTTTAATAAGCAACATGTGCAACGGCCTGTATTGGATTCAATTCCAGTTGAGGAATACCACAATGGCGTCCAAAGAATTGCTTGATCTGATGAATAAGGGAATAGCGCGAGAGATACAGGTGGCCATCCAGTACATGTGGCAGCACGTTCGGATATTCGGTTTCAATCATCTTCCAATCGCGGATGAGCTCAAGAAGATAGCGATCCAAGAAATGAAGCATGCAGAAAGCATCGCGGATCGAGTCGACTATCTTGGAGGCGAGCCCACAACCATACCAGCCCCGATAACAGTTGGCAAGACAGCAGAAGAGATGGTTACGCTGGACAAGAAAGCAGAAGAAGAGGCCATAACTCTCTACAGGCAGGTCATCGAGAAAGCGATGGCTGAGAAAGATTATGTCACCTGGGAGCTCTTCGAGGAGATTCTCCAGGACGAAGAAGACCATCACAACACGTTCAGCACATTGCTGCAGAAGTCGTAGTGATTATTCTGGGACGGCATTACAAGGGCGTGGTCTGACACAGAATGAGTGTTGGTCCTCTTGTGAGGCCAACGCTTTCAGACCGCCCCACCGTTTTTCTCATTGTCTTGACGCTCGTCAGCAAAGGCTACTTCTTCGCCGTACGGCGAGCGGAAGGCTTGACAAGTTCTGAGACAAGCGACTCAATCGTACGGACCTCAATGTCAGAACCAATTAGCCGTGCGCCATCAGCAAGATTCCTCAAGCAGAATGGGCATGCAGTGACAAGTATGGACGCTCCCGTCTCCTTCGCTTCTTGGACCCTCCGAGATGCGATTTCCACTGAGTCCAAAGGCCGTCCTACTTTCAAGCCGCCTCCAGCTCCACAACACCTTGAGATTTTCTGGTTCCACTCCATCTCTACAAGCTCGGCGCCGGGGATTGCTTTCAGGATTCTGCGTGGCTCGTCATATATACCACAATGCCTTCCCAAGTGGCAGGGGTCGTGATATGTGATCGTCTTGCTCAGGGGACCTAGCGTGAGTCGGCCCTCAGCGATTAGCCTATCGATAAGCTGTACAGTATGTGCAGTTGAAAAGGCGGGAGCATGCCCGATGAGGTCTGGATAGTCCTTGGTGAAAGTTCTGTAGCATCCCGAACAAGATACGACGATCTCATGTGACCCAGATGCTTCAAACTGTGCTGCAACCCTTTGTGCCTGGACTCGCGCCTGTTCTATGTCACCAATTCTCCTGACCGGGGAACCACAACATATGTTCTGTGGAAAGACGTTGAAAGATACATTCGCGGCCCTCAAGATAGTCGTCACATCATCTATCTGTTGAGGCGATCGAAAGACCTCTGTGCATCCGAACCAGAGAGTGAACTCTGCGGGACCAGTACCTGACTTGGGCACCGCCCGAAGTAGCTTCGACGCTCGCAAGGAATCCTCAGCGTATGGGTTGCCCGTCTCTCTTGTTCTCTTGCTAATTGCCATGTAGTCTTCAGGTGGCAGGATATTGGATTCAAGAAGGGTGGTCTTCATTTCCTGGATGGCTTCACTCTGAGGATATCCGCATGCGATATCACAAAGACCACATCCGGTGCAGGCGTAGATACGTTGGGCCATCATGCTGTCAGGCTTCAGATTTCCTTTGAGCCAGTGATGCAAGAGCGTCAGTCTGCCTTTCGCTGAATAGGAGTCGAACTTGAACTGGTTGTATGAGCAGCAGTTTTCACGACAGAACCCACAGCGGACGTGCATGCACGCACGAGCCCAATCCTCGTATTTTGCTAGACGAGTCTCCATCAGTCAAACCCCCTGTTGCCTCGGTTCAATATGTTCTTGGGATCCATCAGTGACTTTATGCCAGTCAGTAGGTCCCAAGCTGGGCCCAGTTCCTCCCTGACCCACGGTGCCGACCTGAGACCGACACCATTGGCGTCTGACACACTGCCCCCCATCTCAAGTGCACGGCGATACATCCTCTCCTTGAACTCAAACCAGCGGTCCACCTCACGTGGAATGCGAGTATCGATTGGAACACTGAAGTATATGCAGAAGGGGATTGGTCCTCGTGGTGCTGCAACGGCAAACGCCCCAAAGTCTATTTCCACCCAACCGAATTCTCGCTTGAGCGTATCACAGAAATCGCTGTACTCTTGAAAGCGGCTGAAAGGAACGCAAGCATCTATCAAGTCGGGTTCGTACTCGGTGTGCGAAAGGGCGAAGTTGCTCTGATCGAAGTTCTCTCTCGTGATGTTGACAGATTTCCACCATGACTCTGTGACCTCCTGAGGAAGACGCGTGCCGTCGTATTCCTCACAGCATCGAGAAATGACCTCTAGACCCTTCTCGACCATGTCGGCATCACCCGAGTATCCAAAGAGAACTGCCATGCGGACCTCGCTTGGGATAGGAGTCTTGGCACGTTCCATATACTGGACAAGAGAGCGTCTGTCGAAAGCGTAGACAGTCTCCGGCCAGCAACCCGAGCTGTGAATTCGCTTGCAGGCGTCCATTGCCGTGTTGATGTCTGGAAAGCCGTAGCTCACTCTGTCTCTAAATGCTGGCAAGGGATAGACCTTGAGGGTCGCCTCAGTGATAATCCCGAGCGTGCCCTCAGCTCCGAGAAACAGGTTGAGCAGATTGTGCGTTGGCACAGACAGGTAGTTCTTTCCGCCGATTCTCATCTTCTGCCCTGTTCCGAGAACAACCTCTATACCCAGAACCTGGTCATAGGCATAACCATACTATGCTCCGTAGATGCTCATGCCCATGCAGCTCAGGGCTCCACCTATCGTAGACGAGATGCTGCTTTCTGGATGGTGTGTGAAGAACAAGTCGTGCTTGAGAGCCGCCCGATAGATTTCATCGTGGACGGTTCCGGCTTGAACCGTCATTGTGAGATTCTCGCTGTCAATCTCCAGTATCCGGTTCATACGTTTCATATCCAATACGATTCCATGTTTGACAGCAAGGGGATTGCCAGACATGCTTGTTCCCGCCCCCCATGTGTAGATTGGCACATCAAGCTCGTTCGCCGCTTTCACGATTTCAACTACCTCATCGGAGTTCGCAGGTTTCACGACTATGTCTGGGGTGTAGTCTCTGGCGATTCCTTCCACGGAGTAGTCCTTTGAGTATGCTAGGCGATCGCACAGCTCGCTGCTAACATACTGGGAACCACAAATCCTCACAAGCCGCTTGTACACCGATTCGATTGGCGTCATGCAATATCAATCCGGATTTTGCTGATATCTCATCGTGGGCAACGGAGTAATATCATTATTGAAGAGGGAATTAGTTCTGATTGCTTCGGTGTTGCCCCGAAAGACCATTACAATAATAAGCACCGGTCGGGCGAGGTCTGTATCCTCAATCCACCTTGTGAGACTTTGTTGCTCTTGGCGACGTGCATTGACCGAAGACATGGACTTGGCCGCGAAGAGTTATGCTGTTGCGGTGACTGAAGCAGTTCTCGTCACAGTCCTCTGGTCATCCTCGTGGGTGATAATCAAGTACGGGCTCACAGACATACCTCCCCTCACCTTCTCTGGCCTCAGATACTCTCTTGCTGCAGTGATATTGCTAGCAATCATCCTGTCGAGGGCGGAGTATCGAGATTCGCTGCACAGGAGGGGTTGGCGGTGGTGGCGGCTCATGGCTGTGTATGGCACTGTGTTTGTCGCCATCACACAGGGTTCACAGTTCGTCGCACTCGGACTATTGCCGGCAATCACGGTCTCGATGTATCTGAATCTGACGCCAATCATCGTGTTGGTGTTGGGCGTTCTCTACCTCAAAGAAGTGCCATCTTCAAGACAGGTTTGCCTCATACTGCTGGCTGTCTTCGGAGCAATGCTCTACATCTATCCTGCAGATTTGTCCGGGTCTGAAACAGTAGGCTTAGTTGTTATAATGGTCGGCTTGGTTGCAAATGCGTTTTCATCTGTTATGGGCCGGTCCATCAACAGAACCAGAGTAGTATCGCCCGTAGTTGTAACCGGCATTAGTATGACTGCCGGTGCCGTTCTACTCTTGGCAGCTGGCTTCATCGTCGAAGGAATCGTTCCTCTGTCTCCTCAGTCCGTATTCTACGTCGTATGGTTGAGTGTCGTGAATACCGCCTTTGCTTTCACACTGTGGAACAGAGCAATGCAGACGCTCCGCGCGGTTGATATGTCGATCCTAAACAGCACAATGATGCCACAAATCGTCATCCTGTCAATCTGGTTTCTTGGAGAGATGCCCAGTCTGTTGGACTGGGTGGGGTTGGCAGTCCTAGCCATCAGTGTCTCATTGGTACAGGTGATTCAAGCCAGAGAAGTGGCTAGGAAAAGATGAGGACTTATTTCCGCCCAACGATGTCTTGGTAGAACTTGAGAGCCTCTTCTGCTGTATTGACACCCTTGACGATAGCATTTCCGTTCTTCATGAGTGTAATCTGTGCCCCACTGTCGGTATCCACCCGGAGAAAAGCTGGTGCTTGGATTACTTTGTGCTGACGTCTCGCGCGGTCCGCGACCGCAGCGAGGTCCGCAACAGCTCCGCTCACAGGGGATACGTTGAAGCTCCCCGAACAGAGCATTGTAACGACTGATGAACCGGCCTTCGTCTTGAAGATCTTTCCCGGAACTGAGCAGACAGGACAGTCTTTGACCCGCTCTATCTGAAAGAAGTCAAAGCTGAGACTGTTCATGTCTATGCTCATCAATCGTCCTGACAACTGGGGCTGCCTGCCTGTTACGACCAACAATGCCTCCTGAACTTCAATCGAGGCGGCCACAGACAATATGGTCGGTGACACACCCACTACTGCACAGGTATTGCGGGGGTCGTCTTGAACGTCGCCCATCATGCAGTGCAAGCAGCCAGTTTTACCAGGTATGAACGTCGTGAGATTGGCATAATACTCGATGGCACCTGCGAATACGTAAGGTATCTTCAGTGTGACACTAGCTGAATTAATCGCTTGCCTAGAATGAATCGTGTCGAGACCATCAACAATGACGTCAGACCCCTTCAGTAGGTCAGCAGCATTGTTCATGTCAATGGAAACAGATATGGATTCGAATCTCACGTCGGGATTCATGAGGGTAAGATTGGCAGCGGCAGCCTCAGCTTTGGGTCTGCCGACGTCACTCGCGTTATAGACGGTCTGCCGTTGAAGATTCGAGAGCTCAACGATATCACGGTCGATGATTCTTATCTTGCCTAAGCCTAGTGCCGTTAGAAGCCGTAAGGCAGGACTGCCAAGTCCTCCCGCGCCGACAACGGAGACCGTCGCGCGAAGCACCTTCTGCATCTCTTGCTCCCCGAAGTCTCTCAGAACCAGTGTTCGCGAATATCTTTCCTTCTGCTCACTCGTAAGCGTCATCAAGCATCCCGTATGTCGGGGAAGCGGTACCACTTAAGGAGCCCGTTGGCACACCCGGATTCGCTTTGGATTGTAGAGACTACGGACTACACGACCAACGGCCTGTTCCATCTGTCAAGAACCTTCTTTGCCTCCACCTGAATGTGACCGATTATGTTTCTGGTCTGGCTGCTGATGCCCGATGAAAGCTCCATATCACACCGTTTCAGCAGTCCCTTGAGATGCTTTGAGGGATTCTTTGCTCGCTCGCCCCAATCCCAGACAGAGCACCAGCGGCGTCCGAGGTCAGGGCCATAGGCGGCTTCTGCTTTTCTTCTGTTGCCAACAGATGTGATAGTTCCTGGATGCAGCCAAGGCATATCCGTCCCATTCTGCTCGACACCGAAGATTGCGTTGGAACAGAAAAGGGAGATTGGAAGGTCGATTCGATTGGCAAGCTGCTTCATGCGAATCGCTCCGGTGAGCCCTGCCGCTATTGCGTATATTATAATCGCCCTGACATCCGAAGCCTGAGCGAGCGTAGCATCCACGATGCGCTCAATTGTACCACCGGTTGCTATTGTATCTCCGATGATAATGACAGGATTGGGCGCCAGTGCCTCGAAGTTCTCATACGCCAGCTCGGTTATCCAACCAGTTGGTGAAAGATGACGTTTCGCACCAATGAAGGAACGACTAATAGCTTCACCAAAGACTGTTTCGAAAGCTTCTGTAATGCCATAGTAGAGAGATCCTGCAAGTGGGACGACTTCAGTTATGTTGCCAAGGAGGGATTTGCGAAGATCAGGGCATAGATCGTAAGCCGTATGGATGAAGTCGATGCTACTAATCCGAGCGAGGCTGGCGAGTTTCGCCCCAACAATCCAAGGTTGGAGAAGAATCTGAAGGGCGCTATGAGACTCAATAATGTAAGTGTCAGGCAACAGGTAGTCGCTCTTGACCTGTAGTACGTGAGTGCGCCGGGGAGAGATACCTTTCAACTCGACAATCCTTGCGCTTTCCCTAACACTGGCCTGATTCATTTAACCAGCATCTCCAAGATCGAAGATTGAACGGGTTTGCGGCGAATCCCCGAGATGCTATATCAGAGGTGACCGTGGATGAGTTCCTTCAGATGAACCTATCTGAATTCGGCACGTTTTAAGAGCAGCCTGGCATCAGGCTTGATGGTCCCACGACCCGACTAGTCGCACAGGCTCACAAGGAGAGAAGATACAATGGTACTGCCAATTGGTCCTTTAATGGTGGAACATAGACTCATTGAACGAATGATTGCGGTCATGAGAAAAGAAGTCCAGACAATCGAAGAGACGGACAAGGTAGACCCCGGATTCATAGATGTGGCAGTCGACTTCATCAAGAGCTACGCAGACCGTTGCCATCACGGAAAGGAGGAGGAAATCCTCTTCCGAGATCTAAAGAAGAAGCATTTGGCAGAAGACCATGGGCGGATCATGGAAGAACTCATTGAGGACCATGTCTGGGGAAGAAAGACAACTAGGAGTCTCATTGAAGCCAAGAGCAGATATCTCTTGGGCGAGAGTCAAGCAATCGAGGATATCGTGACTCTCATGAAGCAGCTCGCGGAATTCTATCCCAGACACATAGAGAAGGAAGACAAGGCGTTCTTCAAGCCGGTAATGAACTACTTCACCAACACGGAACGGGATAGCATGTTGGATGAAGAATATGAATTCGACAGGGTCTTTATTCACCGGCTCTACAACGATATCGTCTCTGTGATTGAGTCTAGGCCATAGTTACCGTCGAAGGACAGAAACCGTTCGTCGACTGTTTCTGCCAAAGGCCCAGTAGCAGTGCCCCAACGCTTATGTATCACATCTTGCCTTCATCAAATCTCGACGTGAGAACATGCTCCCCAAGACAATGAAAGCAGCGGTATTCTACGGTCCTAGAGATGTAAGAGTTGAAACTATCAAGGTTCCCCAACTGCAGTCCGATTGGGTCCTATTGAAAGTTCGTGCTTCCGGGCTTTGTGGTAGCGACTTGCACCTCTACAGAGAGAAGACGTCTATCCCAATCGCGTCTGAACTGGGGCAGGGGAAATACGTTGCAGGTCATGAGCTGTCCGGGGAGGTTTTTGAGCTCGGTACTGGCGTGAAGAACCTCAGGAAGGGTGACAGAGTAGGGGTCGAGCCAATTGTCAACTGCGGCAAATGTGAGCAGTGCCGGGTCGGCTGGTATAATCAATGTGCCAATTACAGACTGGTCGGGTTCCAACTCCTTGGGGGTTTTGCTGAGTATTGTGCAGTTCCAGAGGAGAAATGCCTGAAGCTCCCGGATAATGTCTCGTTTGAGGAGGCCGCAACTCTGGACTGCATCGCTGTGGCGGAGCATGCTACGAAGAAAGCTGCTATATGCAACGAAGACACAGTGGCGATTCTTGGGGCAGGGACCATTGGATTGTTCGCAGCTCAGGCCGCCCGACAAGCCGGAGCGAGGAGGATCTATGTTGTTGGAACACATGAGTACCAACTGAGGGCTGCGAAACGTCTTGGGGCGACAGCCACTATTAATGGAAGAACTGAGAAGCCAGTTGACAAAATCCTAGAACTGACAGCGGGCGGGGGTGTGGATAAGGTGATAGAGGCAGTCGGGGGAGAGTCTCCAGTGATTTCGGATGCCATAGGGATGCTCAGGCTTAGAGGAACGTTGGTAGTGACTGGCATCTTTCTGAAGCCCATGCCAGTTAACCTGTTTGGGCTGCTCACCAAAGAACTGAACGTGAAAGCGGCGTGGGGGTACGAGTATTGGACGCACATGAAGGAGTTCGAAGTGGCATTGGACATGCTCGCACAAGGAAGAATCGACGCCAAGACACTGGTTACCCATAAGTACCCGCTTGACAAGGTAGCCGATGCTTACACTACAGCAATTAACAAGAGCAAGTCAGAGTCGATTAAGGTCCAGTTGATCCCCGGTTGAAGACGATTCATGACCGGATCCCGGAGTAACTGGATACACGGCAGTTTGAAAAACCCCGTCCGATCTATTTCGGAGCAGAGTACACATCCTTGTACCATTTCTTCTTGGTGCCCACCTTCGCGCGGGCATTCCAGGAACGGTTCTTTGGCTCCGCTTCAATCAATGAGACTGTTCGGCCAATCTTCTCCGTGACCACTTGCTTGTCTTGATTATCTAGGACACGGAAATCCACGACCAGACTCTTGACCTTCTGTAGATTTGTGGTCACCGTATAGTAGAATCCCCAATCATTCGACAATAGCTTCGCGATATATGCCGCATTAACCATCTCTGTATCTCCGTCGCCTATTTCGTGTTCTCGCAGCAAGACTATGGTGTCAATCACGTCTTTCTCGCTAATCTGGACTATCTGCATTTTCTGCAAGAGAAGCTCGGCGAGGGGTACGGTGGGGTTGTCGATTTCCAGCCTCTGGGTGTAGTCAATTGTGTGACACATCTCCAAGCGGTTCAGAAAGACATCTGCATGGCCGCCAGTTCTGTTCTCTGTGAAAATCAGCCGTCCAGCTTGTACAAAGCTGTATGATAGTGGGCGGGTGGCATAGTTCAGACTCTCGAACACCTTTGAAATCTTTGAAGTCTGCTTGTTGTATCCGACGAAATCGATGTCAGAAATCTCGCGCCCCAAATCCCTATGGAGGCGAGTGAAGCTCGGGCAGTGCAATCTGATTGCAGTCGCGCCCATCATTCTCAGAATCACACGTTGCTTTTCTGCTTCTCGAACGATTCGCACGGCTTCATCCACGAAGTTCACTTGGTGTGCGGCCGTCTTTTCCATCTGAAGACCTTCGGTATTCCCAGTTGATGAGCTAGACCCAAGACTACGTTTAAATATCTATTGAGATGGCTTGCCCGCGAGAGGTCATACTTGTGACAAGAATCTTCTTCGCTTGTGATGCTCACGGCAGTGTGCCCGTTATGCGTAAGATGGCAAGAGTTCATCAGACATACAAGTGCGATGTCGTGATGGTTTGTGGAGACCTAACTGGCAAGGCGATTGTTCCAATCGTTGAAGAGAAACCGGGTCAGTGGTGGTCTTCTCCATTTGGAAGCAAAGAGAAGTATAAGTCTTCTCAGGATCTCGAGGCAGCCAAGAAGGCCTACGAGAAACGGGGCTTCTATTGGTTCTTGACAACTCCTCAAGAGTTGGCTGAATTGCAGTCAGACAGCGGGAAAGTTACCGAACTTTTCGCTAGACTGATGATAGAGCGCATGCGTGACTGGCTGAAGCTGATTGAGGAGAATGTGCCGGAGAACGTCAAGGTGGTAATCTCTCCGGGCAACGACGATTCTCAAGCAATTGATGATCTCATCAAGGCAAGCAATAGAGTCGTATATCCCATAGAGAAGGTTGTGGAAATCGACATGGACCACTCGATGATTAGCTGTGAGTGGGTGAACTCAACGCCTTGGGGGACGCCGCGCGAATGCCCTGATGACGAACTGATGTCGAGACTCCAGAGAGAGTTCGACCGGGTTGCAGCGTACGACAATCTAATCTGCAATTTCCATGCGCCACCCTACGGCACTCGCATAGATGCCGCTCCAAAACTAGATGACAAGCAGACAGTGAAGGTGCGATATGGCACTCCGGATATGGTGCACGTTGGGAGCAAGAGCGTCCGCACGATGTTTGAGAAATATCAGCCACTGCTGGGTCTTCACGGACACATCCATGAATCACCGGGCATCGAGCGCATTGGCAGAACAGCCTGCGTAAACTCAGGGTCAGTTTATACACAGGGAATGCTGAATGCTTTCGTGATAGACCTGCCAAAGAAGGCCGATGGAAAAGTAGAAGTGCTGAACATTTCAGCCTAGTCTAAGGCCGTGCGATAGATTGACACCAGATGATAGTGGCAAAAAGCAACGAGACAGCGAGAAACTGAGAATGGAACGTAGAGTGGGGAATCTAGACCCGTCGGAAATCGGCAAAGTCGCCTACACGCTTGATGCATATCGGTCTCACATATTCTATGATGTCAGCTGGATAGACAAGAAGGTGGAAGGGGGCGCATTGGGTCGTGCTTTTGCACAGGACTGGAAAGCGCTGGAAACAAGACTAATCAAGATGGCTCGCGTCACGACTAAGATTCCAGGTACTCGTCGCTTGGCCAAGGAACAGTTTTTCTTTGAAGCCGCTTGGCAGATATTGGTTCCCCTTGCGTTTCTGCTGATGTTTGCTGGTATCATTGCACCAGGACTCACTATCATAGTGCAACTGGCGCCTTATCTGATTCCTCTGGCATTGGGAGCATTAATCGTGGGTCTTCTGTCCCGTTACATTTTGGGTAACATCATTGCACGGAAAATCGACGCTTACTTCAGAGATAACCCCGAGGCGCAAAGGCTTCGCGCGTTTGAACTACGAGACACCGTCCAAATCCTCATCGAAGAAGTGCGTAGATATAACGAAATTACCGGGGACGACCCGAAGAAGAACCAGATAGGACTCGGTCTTCTCGACTACGAGCATATCGAAGTCACCAAGAAGCCCAGACCTTGGAGAAAGTACTACCTTGTCAAGGTGACGCCTTAACCGCAAATCAAGCCCCACCCTCGCATCTGCTCATTTTGGCTGGTTAGACCAAAGTTTTATATTGAGGCTCAAGTGCCAACGACGCCAGTCTTCAGTTTGAGGTGACATAATGTCAACACGTTCTGGCGAAATCCTCTTTCTAAGACCAACATCAGGACTAACGAAGTATTTCGGCCAATGGACATCACTCTTCGCTATCATAGGTGCCAGCCTTGGAGTCTGGCAATGGATGTTTGTTGGCACGCTTCAGAACATGTACCCAGGTATCAATGCAGGTATGACCTGGGGCGTGGGCATGGTCTTCATGTTGATCTACACTGTAATGATGACGCTACTGTCGATAGCAATGCCTCGCTCTTCAGGTCTGTACCAGATCTCTGCAAGAGGCTTCAACCCAGTAGCAGGAATGCTAGCAGTCTGGCGTGGAATTATCGCGAACCCGATAATCAAGGCGAGTGAGTTTTATATTTTCCTCGTCTTCATGGGAGCTGCCTTCACTCAGTGGGGTGCTGCGACCGGCAATCTGGGGCTGCAAGCCCTCGGACAGACGTTTGTCGCTACTCAGCCCGCAGTGCTCGTGTTGGCCTCGATTATCTTGATGGCGATATTTGCAGTCATTGCTTACCTAGGACCGCTTTTTAGAATTGAACCTCGTATCCAGATGATAGGAGGTGTCTTCTCAACAATCGGCTGGGTCTTAGCAATCGTTGTCCTTGCCGCCACACCTTCATCCGCAGTTCAGACGCGCTGGGATGCGGTATGGGGTTCAGGAGCATACACGGAAGTCCAGACCATTGCAACAACCGCAGGATACAGTGCGACTCTGTACTCAACATTCAGCTTGACCATGACACTGATGGCAACAATATGGCCTATCGGCCTAGTCTGGCCCTACCTCATTCTTCTGTACGGTGGTGAGGTATCCGACCCCGCGAAGAACCTCGTGTTCACTCAGCTGCTTGGCGGGCTCATCTTGGCGGGCCTACTCACGGCTGGTGCAGGTATGTTCCAGAGAACGTTTGGCACCTTCACAACCCAGTACTCATATGCCTACTCAGCAGTGGCGAGTGGCAGTGCAACCTTCACATCTAACCAACTCTTCACGGGAGGTTTTGGTACATTCAGTGCATTGATGACTGATAACCCGGTAATCTCCGGCTGGATTCTTCTTTCAGCTCCTGTGATTGCTCTCACAGCGACCCCGATAAACATGGCATGGGTCACAAGAGGCTTCTTCCAGGCTTCTCTCGACCGTGTGATGCCATCGTTCTTCGGTAATTTGTCTAGGTTCCACACGCCTACCTTGGCAATCATTTACTGGTTCCTCTTTGGAGTTCCCTTCACAGTGGCTATCGCCGCTGGCGCTGGTAATCTTGTCTCTGTTATCACATCTCTCATAGCTCTCTGGGGCATCGAGATGATATTCCAGTCGTTGGCAGCAATACAGCTTCCATTCCTGAAGCCGGCTCTGTACGAAGGCAGTATAAAGAAGCAGCCAGTGCTCTTTGGAATCCCGCTCATCTCAATCTTGGGTATCGTGATCCTGCCAACATCACTGTTCGTCCTGATCGGGTTCGCCCAAGGCGCGGCATTCATCTCGATGGTTTCCATGGCTGTGCAGTACGGCTTCTCGGCGCTGTGGTTCGTGGCCTACGCGCTCCACCTTAGAAAGAAGAACATCGACATAGGCACGATTTACGAGTCTCTACCACCCGAGTGAGCGTTCGATACGCTCACTCCTCTTTTTTTTCTTTCTTACAATCTCTCAGAGGATAGACCGAATGAGATTTGACCTGACACTTGCGGAACAGGGCTATGGCGGCAATCCTTGGGATTCGATTCCTTAATCGGCTGGACAGAGAAGACCTGCCGAGATACTGGACAGGAGGAGATACGCAACTCAAATTTCCTGCTCTTGCAGTAAGGTACAGGAGAAGCAATTAGCACCGTAAGAGAGATTCGCAGACTTACACTTGATTGCGGCGGGTCATACGAGAGCAGAAGCGAAAAAACCCGACGACTAGAGATATAAGATAGACTCTCTAAGGTGCGGGCAAAGCAGAGACTTGTCCTGCGATATGCATATAGCTATGCGCACTCGATGCAATCAATCGCGAGGTAAAGGTCGAAATGTCATCGTCGATTATTGAAGAACTAAGGCAGGCAGTCATCCGAGGCAAGAAAGATGACGCTGAGAATGCGGCCAGGAAGGCCTTGCAAGCCAAGATTCCACCACTTGAAGCTATTACAAATGGACTGGCGAAAGGTGTACGGGAAGTTGGCGACAAATTCGGAGAAGGCGAGATATTCCTTGTTGAACTAATGGCAGCAGGAAAGGCCATGAAAGCTGGCATGTCCATTCTTCTCGCAGATATCAAAGCATCAAAAACGAAGATAAAGACTGTCGGGAAAGTTGTCATTGGTACTGTTCAAGGAGATATCCACAGCATAGGAAAGGACATCGTCGCTACGATGCTGGAAGCCTATGGGTTCGAAGTCATAAACCTCGGCGAAGATGTCCCGGTCGAAGTGTTCCTCAAGAATGTAAAGGAACTCAAGCCGGACATCGTTGGGATGTCGTCATTGATAACCTCCTCCATGCCTGTGCAAAAGAAGATTATCGATGAACTCAAAGCGGCAGGACTCAGAGACAAGGTCAAGGTCATTATCGGAGGAGCACCAACCACCGACAAGTGGGCGAGAGACATAGGAGCTGATGGATGGGCGGGTGACGCTGTGACAGCGGCAAGTCTCGCAAGGCGGCTTGTCGAGAAGAAGGGTGCCTAGTCCAGTGCACTATGCCAATGGTTTACGAACGAAAGTCTGTTAGAGAGAGCAGGAGGAGAATCCATGTTTGAACTGATAAGTCGCGACGACATTCGCGCAATGCATGTAGCTGCAATGGAAGTTCTCGAGAGAACTGGGATACTAATCCAACATGACGACGCTCTAAGGATTCTGCGAGAAGCCGGGGCAACCATCGATGAGAAGAAGAAAGTGGCTAGAATCCCTGAGTACCTCGTTCGGGAAGCTCTCAAGAAGACCCCAAGCAGGCATCTCATGAAAGCCCGGAATCCGAAATACAACTTCGTCATAGGAGACGGCGGGTCTTACTACACAAATGCCTTCGGAGCACAATACACTTACGATTTGGAGACCGGTGAACGCAGACCTTCAACATTGAAGGACTTGGACGAGTTCACGCTACTCTCGGACTACTTCCCCACTGTTGACTACATAAAACCGAACATCATACCACAGGATGTTCCGGACGGACTAAAGGAACAGACAATGGCCCTCTCGATGTTTAAGAATACCGAGAAGCATTGTAGCTTTCTGGCGATTACTCTGGAGGGATTCAGAGATGTTATTCAGATGGCAAAGGTATTCGTCGGTGGAGATGAGGAGTTCATCAAGAATCCTATGTTCATCGATACAGGGCTCAACAACGTCCCACCGCTCAAGTATACGGCGAATATCATCGATGTTATCCTTGAATGTGCACAATACAAGATTCCATTTGATATTAGCACCGGATTACTGTCGGGTGCAAGCGGCCCAGCAACATTGGCAGGTTCAATAGTACAAGGCATAGCCGAGAATCACGCAGTAGTGGTCTTGACAGAACTCGTGGGACCCGGAACCCCGATAATGTGGGGATCGTGTGCAACGATTCTCGACCAGAGACACGGTACTGCAGTCTATGGCTGTCCCGAGAATGGATTGATCCACGCCGCGTTCTGCCAGATGGCTCACTACTACGGCATCCCGTACTATGGAGCCTCAGGAATTAGCGACTCAAAGGTTGCCGACCCACAGGCAGCGTATGAGAACACAATGAACGTCCTACTAGCCACACTGGCTGGCGCAGACGTGGTCCATGACGCAGTCTACGGGATCGTGGAGACCGGAATCACAGCCTCCTATGAGCAATTTGCGATTAGCAATGAGATATGTGGGGCAATCAAGCGAATAGCGAAAGGAATCAGGGTGACCAAGGAGACCTTGGCAGTCGATATCATAGACAAAGTCGGACACGATAGCAACCATTTCACAAACGATGATGCTCTTGAGTTCTCGAGAAAGCACGTCCCAGAGGAGTACTGGCAACCTTGGATTACTGACAGGACATCTAGGCCAGATTGGGAAGCAAAGGGATCCAAGGACATAGTTCAGAGGGCCAAAGAGAAAGCCAAGAAGATTCTCGAAACTCACAAGGTACCACCCTTGGACAAAGATGTAGAGGCCAAGATGAAAGACATAATCAAGCAAAGAGCCAAGAAACTAAGCTAGAAGCACCGCCAAGAGCTCACTAACCCGAACCAAGGGCAGGTCTCTCACGAACCTGCCCGTTCGGCTCACAAACTACGCATTCGCTTTTCGGAATGTTGGCGCGGACTCCTCATCTGCGAGTATCCGCTTCTGCCTCTCTACAAACTCCATCTGCCCTGCAATTTCAACCAGACGATGGATGAGATCATCGTAGGTCTCACCGTTCATTGTAAGTTGGACAAAGTTGGACACAGGAGTCTCTGTCCTCCCAGAAACGGCACTGGGGTCACACTCCTTGAGACCAGTCTCGTGTCAGGTTGGCCTCGGGAAATGGTCCGGAGCCGGTCCTTATAAGCTCGTATCCGGAGATGTCCAAGATTGTCCATTTTCTGGGCAGCTGTTAGCGACCCTTCTTTGCGTGCTTCTTCAGTAGATCCCTCGTTTCCGGTCTGAGAGGTATGGTCGTCGTCTTTGCCACCACTATCATTGCTCATCATTGTGATGGTTGCTTATGAACACGTAGAACGTGATTTGGTGAGACAGTGGCCCCCTTGCGTGACGTAGACCTTACTACATTTCATGTTCTGGCAGCGTTGATTTCTGGCATGACCTTCGATTGGTGAAAAAGCGGCACTTCATCCACAAACTATGTATTTTATCCACACCCTTATATCACGTCAGTTGCCTGATTATTCGAGATGTTCTTTATGATAGCAAGAGTTCGAATGGATGGTCAGAGACGCATCAGAATCCCAAAGAAAGCTGCACTAGAGGGAGATACCTTCCTTCTCCTCAGTCTCGGAGCTTATCATATTCTCTTTCCAGTGCCCTCTGAGAAGCCTGAGTTGGATGTTCAGGGTTCCATCGCTGAGCTTCTCCAACAGGGAGAAACTGAGGCCACCAAGGATGTGTCCAAGAGATGGGGGAGGAAGAGTCGAAATGTTAA
>Ga0315296_10002276_pt1 | contig 16415 bp, 18 predicted proteins | sample YL17G14_18_MG_FD_203921 | JGI IMG/M metagenome (GOLD analysis project Ga0315296, IMG submission 203921) | Sediment microbial communities from Yellowstone Lake, YNP, Wyoming, USA - YL17G14_18 | ecosystem: Environmental > Aquatic > Freshwater > Lake > Sediment | place: USA: Wyoming | collected... | reverse complement strand
CCAAGGACCTGCTCGTAGATCGACGCGACGAAGTGGAGCCAGGGGGAGGTGACGTCGGCCTTCCATCCGGTCCCGCCCGGCGGCTGGACCACGTCGGCGCCGTACTTCACACCGATCTCCTTCAGGATCTTCCTGTTCTTCGCCATGTCCTCGGCGTCCGAGGTCCTGGACATTATGGAGATCTTGACGGCGACCTCCTCTGTGTTCACTATTGCGAGGTTGTTCGAGGTCTCAACGAGCCCCTCTATGCTCTTGCTCCAGGAGAAGGGGCCGTGGTGGACCTCCTTCAGTATTCCTATTATGGAGGCGGTCTTCTCCTCCGATACGGCCTTCTCCGTCTTCGCCTCTTCCAGGGTGAAGCTCATGTTCTCCTCCACGGGGAAGCCCTTCTTCGCCTTCTTCCCCCACTTGTCGAGGACCGCCTTCACCTTGGAGGCGTTCTTCTTGGGGACGACGAAGACGCAGGAACCGGACCTCGGGATGACGTTCCCCCTCGTCCCGCCCTGGATGTTCGATATCCTGAGAGGGGTCTCCTTGCCGAGGGTGTAGAGAAAGTCGCCGAGGAGCTTGTTCGCGTTCGCCCTCGGGAGGTGTATGTCGACCCCTGAGTGGCCTCCGAGGAGTCCATCGACCTTGAACTTCATCCCCGCCCAGCTCTCGACGGGCTCGAAGGAGATCGGGATGGTGTACTGGGTCCCCCCGCCTCCAGCTGAGCCGATGATTATGACTCCGGCCTCCTCGCTATCGAGGTTGATCATGTTCTTGGCTGTGAAGAAGCCCTGCTTCATGTTCATAGCCCCCTTGAGGCCGGTCTCCTCCTCCACGGTCATCAGGGCCTCGATCTTGCCATGCTTCTTCAGGGTGGGGTCGGCGATGAGGGCCATTGAGATGGCGATGCCTATGCCGTTGTCGGCGCCTAGGGTGGTCCTGTCCGCCCTGACGACGTCCTTCTCGACCTTCAAGGAGATTGGGTCCGTGTCGAAGTTGTGGGGGCTTCCCTCGTCCTTCTCGCAGACCATATCCTGGTGGCCCTGGAGGACAAGACCCGGGTAGCCCTCGCACCCCGGCGACGCCTCACGGGTCAGGAGGACGTTGCCGACCTCATCCTTCTTGAACTGGACGTGGTTCTCTTCCGCCCACCTCTTCATCCAATCCTGGACCTTCTGCTCCTTCCCCGAACAGCGTGGTCTCCTCGTGATCTCCTCGAAGATTGACCATACAGCCTTCGGCTCCAGCGAGCCCAACTTCTTAGCAGCCATATCGATCATCGAACCAAACCTCATTCTTTTGGAGGATATTTCTAACTTTCGATTCAGCCCGGGCCCAGTACCTCCACTTAGGCTCGAACAGCTATAGGAGCGACCCGTTGGGATATACCGGGTGCTGCTGACCCCAGCCCGGTCATTTCACCCTGCAGCGGAGCATCTCCTTGGAGAAGACACCGGGAGCCTCGCAGGCGTCGCAGCGGATGCAGCCCGCCTCCGCCTGGCCTGCCTCGAGCCTCTTGACCAGGTCCGGCTCCCTGATGAAGGGGCGGCTCATGGAGATCACGTCGGCTATGCCCCTGTCGACGACGGCCTGCATCGCGGCAAGGGTACGGAAGCCGTTTACGAGGGCAAGGGGCTTCGGCCTCGTCGCCGCCCTTATCTTCTCGCAGTGGCCCGCGAAGCTGACCTCCGCGAGGGCGGGGTCACTGTGCCTAGCCCTCGCCCTCAGCTCCTGGCGCTGACCTATCCCGCCTCCGCTGACCTCTATGAGGTCGATGCCCCTGGCCGCCATGGCCTGGGCGACCTGGGCAGCCTCGTCGACGGTGAAGCCGTCCGGGCTGAAGTCGTCGCAGTTCATCTTGAGGGCGACTGGGACCTCTGGACCTAGCCTTCCCCGGACCTCGTCGTAGATCTCCTTCAGGAGTGTCATCCTGTTCCTGAGGCTGCCGCCCCACTCGTCTGTGCGGGTGTTGGCGTGCCTGCTCAGGAACTCGCTGACGAGGTAGCCGTGGGCTCCGTGGATCTGGACGCCGTCGAATCCGGCCTCCAACGCGCGGCTCGCCGCCTCGCCGAAGGCGTCGACCACCCCCCAGATCTCGGCCGTCGTCATCTCGCGGGCCGTCCAGTCCTGGTCCTCGTAGTTTGAGGGACCCGCCCGCTCCCCTGCGCCTGCCTGGTAGCCGCCGTAGTTGAGTTGTACTATTATCTTGCTACCGTGGCGGTGGACGACGTCGGTCAGCTCCTTCAGCTTCGGGATCTGTCTGTCGCTGCTGATGCCGGCCATGCCGACGTGGGCCTTCCCCTTCTCGGCGACGTAGAGGTGGCCCTTCACGATGAGGCCTACTCCGCCCTTAGCGAGACCTTCGTAGAGTCGTATGATCTCCTGGCGGACGACGCCATCGGCGTCAGCGTAGGCGGAGGTGGTGGCAGAGCGCATGAACCTGTTACCGATCTCCATCTCCCCTATCATATAGGGTTGGAAGAGGGTAGACATAGGTAACCCACGGGAGCCGGTGTTTTAGAAGCTATCGGGCGGAGGGCTTTTACTCCCCATGGGGCTTGTCTTAACCGTGGTTTCTATGACCGTGATTCCTGGGATTGTAGATGGGGAGCAGAGGGTCTACTTCAGGGCGGGTGGCGAGTGGTGCTACCTCTGGACCCCTGCTGGGTTCAAGGCCCGTGGGAAGACCCCGGTGGTCATCCACCACCACGGCGCGAGGGGCTACGTCAGGGAGGGCGAGGCGGACTGGCCAGACACGGAGTCGAAGGCGACGTTCCTGCGCGCAGTGATGGAGGGCAGCGGCTGCGTCGTCGCCGGGTCCCACGCCTGCGGCGACCACTGGGGGAACGGCTGCGCCGTTGAGGCGAACGCCGCCCTGCTTAGGGCGCTAGACGGCTGCCCGGGGCTGGACACCGGCCGGCTCGGCTTGATGGGTGGTGGTCTGGGCGGAGCCCTGATCTGGAACTCCGTCCTAGGCCCCTTCGCGGGGAGGACGAAGCTCGTCGCCGTGCTCCAGGCCGTGGCGAACCTCGACGCCGTGGTGAGGGAGCACAAGTTCAAGGACGTCTGCCTCAGGGCCTACGGGCTCCCCGAGGATACGCCTGACGACGAGGCCGTGGAGAAGATCGGGCCACACGACCCGTTGCCGAGGCTCAGGGCCTTGAAGAGGGGAACCAAGCTGCCTAGGACGGCGATCTACCACGGATTCAAGGACGCGAACATCCCGGCTGAGACGAACGCGGTCCCCCTGGCTGAGGCGCTGAGGAGGGCGGGGGGCGAGGTTGAGCTGAACGTCTTCCCAGGCGTGGAGCACAACGTCTACGGTATGGGGGTGGAGATGGAGGGGAGGCTCAGGAGGTTCTTCTCCACCCTCTAGCCTCTGCGTCTCTTAGCGCCGGGCGTCAGGTAGTGGTCGGGGAGGAAGCTGGGCTCCTGGTCTACGCCTCCGAAGGGTATCGGCGACGGTAGAAGGTGCTTCGTCCTCTCGATGCCTTCGATGACCTTGTCGAGGTCCTCCGCGGGTATGCAGACGAATATCTCGTGGTCCTGGACTATGCTGCTGACTCTTTCGCCGCGGCATGGGAATCCTACGCTTGGCTTGCCGGTGGTGTACGTGGCGGCCATGGCTTCGACGCAGACGCCGTACTTGGCCGATGTGGAGAAGGCCATGCGTGGTGCGGCGGAGTAGAGGTAGCCGTTCACCACCTTGAGCACCTGGAGCGGGTTGCCGTAGATGATGACTTGGTCTGGTTCCAGGTCCATCTTGTCCAGGGGTGAGAAGGCGATCGCCTTGACGTCGCCGAAGGGGATGCGTGGCAGCGTCTGGAACATCTCGGCGCAGAGCTCGGGCGTCTCCCTGACTCCGTCCTTCCCTGCTATGTCGCCGCGCCGCATCGTCTCGTCGAAGGGGTGCATGCCGGTGGCTAGGGCGCCGACATTGCAGACCTGGTCGTCGGCGGTGGTGAGTGTCTTGCGGAGGTGGTGGCGGGCTAGGCCGACGAACTGGCAGACGTTCAGGGGCGTCTTGGGGCGGTAGAAGCACTTCTCGGCGAGCTCCCATTCGAGGCCCTCGGTGTAGGTCTTGTAGTATTTGACGGCGACCGGCGGGGTTGGTAGGCTCAGGGTGCCGACGAGGTAGTCGTGCTGTTTCTTGTAGTCGACCATTCTGTTGGCTGTTTCGGGGGCGCCGGATTTAACCGTTTGTAGGTTGGGCGATCTTCTTCCTTATCTTGTCTGCGACGTCCGCGAGGCTGGTGCCCCTTGTGCCTGTCCTGGCGACGAGTTGGATGAGGGTTCCCCCGTCTCCTCTTCGGCGTGGGATGACGTGTACGTGGACGTGGGGAACCTCCTGGCCGCTGCCTGGGCCGTCGTTGATGCCCACGGTGGCGGCTTCTGCTTCTACTGCTTCTCGGATGGGCTTGGCGAGCCTGTGGAGGGCGGAGAAGAGGGCTGCGGCGTCCTCGGCTGACAGGTCCTCTATCCTGGCTGCATGGGTCTTGGGGATTATCAGCGTGTGGCCCGGGGCGCTCGGGTGGATGTCTAGGAAGGCCATGGTCCTGTCGTCCTCGTATACGACGTGTGCGGGGATCTTGCCCGCGGATATGGCGCAGAATAAGCAGATATTCATGGATTTCTCGTGGGAGATTTGTGCGGTCCAGTTTAAAACGAATACGGTTGGGCTATAACGTGGGTCGGCCGATGTCGATAATTGCCGGGGGATTGAAAGCCCTGAAGTTGTCAGTGGCTTCCTCTGGCCTTCGCCCTGGCCACCTCGTCCTGCGGCACTGGTAAGGCGTCCGTGTCCCCGGGGGTCTTTCTGGTCTTCTTCTCCTCGGCTTCCTTCAGCAACCTATGTATCTCCTCGAACTGCTCCTCGGTGTAGGACTCCTCGCCGCAGACGGGGCATCTGAGACCCCTGACCCCTCTTATGGTCACGCCCCTCGCAGTGAAGTCGGTATCGACTTCCCGGAGTTCGCCGTGCCCCTTGTAGCACTTTACCATCTTTTTCCCCTCGTCACGGTAATGACGTGGATCTCATCTGTGGTCTCTATGCATATCGCGACTAGTATGCCTTTCTTCGTTCTGAGGCGGTAGCGGGCCTTTCTTCTGCCCTCGGGGATCCTCTCGCCGTCGTGAATGGCTCTGGTGATCTCCTCCGGCGTGAATCCGTGGGCCTCGATTCGCTCACCGGCGTGCTTCGTGATGATTATCCTCCTGCCGGTCAAAGCGGCCCCGGTCTATTTAGTGTCATCTCGGTTTAACTGTTTGTCGGTTCATTTTCCTCCGGTCTTATGGCTCTGAGGGCTCCGTGTGGGCAGAGCTCTGTGCAGCAGAAGCACTGGATGCAGCGGGCGTAGTCTATCTCGGGGACCGTGGTTAGGGTTATGGCTCCGGCGGGGCAGACGGTCTGGCAGATTCCGCATTGTCGGCACTTCTCCGGGTCTGGGGCGATCCGCATCTTTATGCTGTGGAACCTTTCGAGATCCAGGCTTGTGGCGGGCTTCCTCAGCGGGTGGATGGCCTCTTCGAGGGGGGTTCCGACTATCTCGATCTCGTCGAGGCTGGCTGGTCCCAGTCCTCTTTCGGCTGCGAGGCGGATGGTGGGGACTGTCATGGGGTCCCATCCGGCTAGGGCGGCGCAGACGTAGTCTACGGCGGCGGCGTCTTCGCCGGCTATTATGGTGTTCATCTGGACGGGGTCTCCTGTCGTTGGTCCTTCTCCCTCCATGGCGACGACGGCGTCTACGATGTTGAGTTTGACGTGGGGTTTGAGGGCTGTGTAGATGTCGAGGAGGAGGTTGGCGAAGGCCTCTGGGTCGTTGGCTACCCTGCGGTGGTGGTTGGCCTTTGAGCCTCCCTGCTGGAGGCCGAAGAGGTTCTTGACGGCGCATGTGAGGGTGGTGAGCTGGTGGGTCTTGAGCTTGGGGAGGTTGATGATGCCGTCCACCTTGAAGACGGTTTCGGGGAGCCAGAGCTCCTTGAGGATGACGCCTTCTGGTACCTCGACTCTTACGGGTCTGTCGCGGTCGAGGACGCGGAGCTCGATGCCGTGCTTCTCGCAGAGGTTGCGGATGCCGAGGCCGTCGAAGACGGTGTCTGGGCGGGCGTAGCTCGCCATGGCGGGGCACTCGCCGACGATGGGCTTGGGGCCTGATCTCTTCAGCGCCTCGGCGACGGAGAGGATGAGCTGGGGGTCGGTGGTGGCGCCCTTGTCGGCTGTTATCGTGGTGAATAGGTTGGGCTTGATGAGGTAGGTGCCCGGGCTGAGGGTTGCCGCGGCCTCGCCGCTGGGGGACTCGGCGCTGTGGATGGTGACCCTCATGGCTGTCGCCCGCGGCTGTGTGTTCCTCGCATCGTGGGTCTACCTTGGGGTCGTGTACTCTGCGATGCTGTGTAAGGTGTCGCCGCCGACCCTGGCGATGAGCCTCTCGTCCGCGGTGTAGGCTGGGGCTCCGAGCTCCTCAGCGGCGCTGAGGTAGGCGGCGTCGTAGACGCTGATGCCGTGTCTGAGGGCGTTCTCTGCGGTCCTCTCGGCTATCTCGGCGAAGGGGAGGAGGCGGAACGGGTAGCCGCGGAGGTTGGCTGCGGCCCTCCTCAGGGTCTCGTCTGTCTGGACGGGATCGTACCTGAGGGCGTTGAGGACCTCGTAGGGCATGAGCTCTACGGTGTGGAGGGCGACCCTGCCGGCGGCCCAGTCGTCTCTGAGGGCTAGGGCCCTGTCCGTGTGAGCCTCGTCCTTGAACCACTTGACTACGACGGAGGCGTCGACGACGGTTACCGTCGGGCGTCTCGCCATCTCCGGATCTCCTCAGTGCTGTCCCAGCCGGGCTTCGAGGGTGTCCTGAGGGCGTCGGTCTCCTTCGCGGCCTTCTCCACCCTCTCCCTGTCGACCTGGGCGCGCCGGGTCTCCTCTTCCTCGATCTTGTTGAGGATGGCTTCCCGCATGACCTCGCTCCAGTTGACGCCCGGGAGGCGCCTCATCCTGCGGCGGGTCTCGTCGTCGACCTTGGCGGAGACAACCTCGACCATGGGTGATGGATCAGGGGATCGGTAATATAAGTAATACGCCGGGGAGGGGAGTGAGGGTGAACGACGACCTGGCGACGACGACTACATACCCCGCACGCGTATGAAGAGATAAAGAAAAAATTTCACGTTATGTACAGTGGCAGTACATGAGGGTCACCGGAAGGCCGGCGGCACAGGTATCTTCTTCCAGGTCTTTATGAACTCGGCGAAGAAGCCGACCCTCTCCTCGAACCTCCTACCCGCCTCCTCAGCATCCGCCGTTCTGGGATCGTTCAGCCCGTACACCCCGCTGCTCGTGAAGTCATCCGTATCGAGCTCGTTGCAAGCCGCCCGGACCTGGCTCACCACCTCGTAGTCCGGCCTGTCAGGGTTAAGGTAGTCCAGAAGCCTCTTGTTCTGCTTCAGCGTAGGCTCCCACCCCTCGAGCCTCCACATCTCGACGAGCTCCGGGAAGTGGAGCAGCGCCTCCGAAGTCTCCGTCGGCCCAGAATGAACGTCCCAGTACCGCTTCTGCCTGTCTGCCAGCACCTTCCCGAGCTCGGTGTTCGCGGGACCGGTGGGGGCGGCGACCATCACATTGAACTCCCGCTTAGCCAGCTGCACGGCGAGGTTCATTATGTTCGTGTTCCCGCCGTGGTGGTTCGAGAGCACGAACCTCTTCACGCCGTGCCCCGCCAGGCTGCCGACCGTGTCCATCAGCACGTTCAGCAGGGTCGTCTCACTGAACGTTATCGTCCCCCTGAACCCCATGTGGTGCGGCGAGTACCCAGGCCAGCACGGATGCACCGCCAGGCTGTTCGTCCTCCTCGCCACCTCCTCCACGAACGCACGGGCACCCAACGAGTCCATCCCAAGCGGCAGGTGGGGACCATGCTGCTCGACGCTCCCGATCCCGACCACGATCACCGGCGCAGGCTCATTATCAAGCCAGTCCTCGAAAGCCGGACGCGTCAACTCATGAAGCCAGAACCTACTCAAAACCCCCCTCTCAGACAAAGAGCACACCACCAAAAAATGGGCGCAACCAAATTTAACAGATGCGGAAAAAAGGTAGGGGGGTCCCCCCGAAACCTCGGGAAACGACGCCTCCCGCCGGAAGGAGCCATGGAACGACGCCGACCCGGCCCCAATATGCACGAAAACGCACGGAGAGGAGCGGCCCCGTAAACCGTTTAACGCGCCGGCGACCACAACCACCCAGGGATGGATCCGCTGACAATCCTCGAATGGCTCGCATGGGCCCTCCTGACCCTCTTCCTCCTCCTCGAGGTCGTCCTCAGGGTCGCCAAACGGTTCCACCACATCCCGGCCCCAGCCCTAGCGACGAGGCTCATAGACAACCCCCTCAGGCGCCGCCTCGTCCAGAGCCCTGAGAGGACAGCGGACCGGATGCGCCTCGCCCCGGGCATGACGGTCGTCGAGATCGGCCCGGGCAAGGGAAGCTACACGGCCGCCTTCGCCAGGCGCATCGCCCCTGGCACACTCCACGCCGTCGACGTCCAGCCGGAGGTCGTCGAGAGGCTCAGAGAACGCATGAAGAGGGAGGGCATAGCCAACGTCGACGCCCGCGCGGAGGACGCCCGGAGCCTGAGCCTGCCAGACGCGTCCGCGGACAGGGTCATCCTCATCGCCTGCCTCGCCGAGATCCCCGACCCCGTCAAGGCCCTCAGGGAGGCGGCGAGAGTCCTCAAGCCGGGGGGGCTCGTCGTCACATCCGAGCTCCTCCCAGACCCAGACTACCCCCTCAGGAGCACCGAGAGGCGGTGGGCGGCGCAGGCGGGCCTGGAGCAGGCGGAGGAGTACGGCAACGCCTTCGTCTACCAGCTCCACTTCAGGAAGAAAACCGACGCCCCCGACCCGGGATGAGCAAAAAAAAATTCCCGTTATCCATAGTAGCAGTGGATAAGACGGGCTACTTCATCAGGTAGTCGCAGAGCACGTCCCTCGCCCTCTCCCTCTTCTCCTGGAACCCGGTGAGGAAGACCTTGACGCGGTCGGCCAGCCGCCTCTTGCACTCCCCGCACATGATTCCGCCGCTCCTGCAGAGCCGCTCACGCTCCAGAAGCTCGTCGTCGTCCTCCTCGAAGAGGAAGTAGTAGTAGGCGTACACGTTGCAGACCTCGGGCTTGCCCCCCAGCCTCTTCTGCTCCTCCACCGTGTCTCTCCCCCCCGTGAAGGCCCTCATCACCTTCTGAGCCGCCTTCCTCGGAGGGTCCGTGGTGAATATGGCCGTGTCGGGCTGGCTGGCACTCATCTTGCCGCCCTGGGCCAGGCCGGGGAGGAACTTGGCGTGTATCTGCGCAGGCTTATAGTAGCCCATCTTCTCGGCTATGTCGCGGGTCATCCTCCAGTAGTTGTCCTGGTCGATGGCCGCCGGTATCAGGCACGGAATGTTCTCCCCCTCCCTGACGCTCTGCAGGAAGCAGGTCATGGCCTGCAGGGCCGGGTACCAGATCATCCCTATGTTGGTGCTGTCCTGGAACCCGAACACGGCCTTCACCGTGCTGAACGTCACCCTCTTGGCGACCTTGAGGCCGAGCCTGTATATCTCCCCTATGTGGTCAGTGTCGCTGAAGATGAAGGTCTTCTCAGGGTCCAGGCCGCAGGCTATGACGTCCAGCGCGTTGTCGTAGGTGTAGCTCACCGCCTGCTCAAGGGTGAGCTCGTCGTTGTGAAGGAACTTCTCGTCGTCGGTCATCTGGAAGTAGAGGTCCGCGTCGAAGGCGTCCTGCAGGTACTTGCAGAAGAGCCAGGGCAGCAGGTGGCCTAGGTGGACGTGTCCGCTGGGCCCGCGGCCCGTGTACAGGCCCACCCTGCGGCCCTTCTCGTACTCGCCCAGCCACCAGTCTAGGTCCCTGTGGCTCAGGTAGACTCCTCGCCGGAGCTGCAGGTGCATGCCTCCGGCGTGCTTCGCGATGCGTTCCGCCAGGTCCGCAGTCATGGGCTGGACTCCGAACTGCTCAATGAGCTTGTCGTAGTCGATGTCGCCGCTGACCTCCCAGGGCGTCACCACCATCTCCTTATCCTTCTCAGTCATGCAGAACACCCCCCGCCGAACCGGCGAGGAGAACCAACCTCAGGGACGCGGAGCCACGGCCAGAAGACCCCTCGGCACCCCAGCTCAGGGGGACCGAGCCCAGTCCGAGTGATACACACTCATGCTCCCCGTCTCCGAGTATTGAATTGTGGCTGATCCTTTTAAAAAGGTATTCGTCACCCCGCTATCCGCTTGTACATGGAGACGGCGTCCACGTACTCGCCGCGGTACTTGACGCCGCCAGGGATGACCCCGATCTTCCTGTACCCCATCTTCTCGTAGACGTGGATGGCCCGCTCGTTGATGCTGAAGACCTCGAGGAGTAGGGACCCAAGCCCCATGGCGACCGCGTGCCTCTCCGCCTCCCTCATGAGCTCCTGGCCGATACCGATCCCCCTGTACCCGTCCTTCACGGAGATGCCCAGGGACCCGACGTGGCTCATGCGCCCAGGCCTCGGGTTGACCTCGCAGTTGGCCACCATTCTGCCGTCCACCTCGGCGACCACCGCTATGTGTATGCCCTTCTCCAAGTTGGCGAGGTTCCTGGCGAGCCATTCGATCTCGGACTCGCGTGTCTGCTTCTGGTTGGCGGCGATCATGGCCTCCTCCTCGACCAGGCTGTTGATGAACTCCAACATGTCATCCAGGTCGTTCCATTCGGGAGTTCGGATGATGACCTCTCTGCCGTCACCCGCCGTGAAGCGCCTTATGAAAGCCCCCGCCCTCAAAGCCTCTCGGCGAGAAAGACGCAGAACAGGTAGAAAGGGTTTAGGGCGACGCCCACCGACTCACGCCCGCCTCAGGATATCGAGGAGGGCGCCCTCGACTGTCTTCCCAGGCGACGGGTTCTCGACTATCTCTCCGACCCTCTCGCCGTCCCTGTCAAGCACCACGATGAGGGGTATCTTCACCACGTCGAACTCCTTAACCTCCACAGGCGAGGGCGGGATCCTCCACCTCTCCGTCGAGCTCTTGGCGTCCCTCACGATGTGGCCTAGCACCCTCACCTCGAGCCCCGTGGCCTCCGAGATAAGGTCCAAGACGGGGACGTTCCTCATGCAGTCGGGGCACCACTCCGCCGAGAAGACGACCACAACATAGCCCCCCGACAGCCTCTTAAGTTCCCCGACGACGCCATCGTCGAGCCTGTACTCGGCCCTCCGCCTCGCGAAGGCCTCCTGGGTCCTGCCTGCCGTCGCAACGTACACGTCGACCGGCTCAGAATGGTCCCTCAGCCTAGATAGATCGTGCCCCATGAATGCATCATAGGGAGATCCGGTGAGCCGGATAAAAAACTTCAGCCAAAGCACGGCAAACATAATAAATAGTTCGTCCCGATTCTATAGGCAATATATAAAAAGCGGGTAAATATAGTACCCCTAGGACAATTCTCAGGAGGCTATATGAGGCTTGTCGAAGGACGACCGTGCGGAGGAGCTCCGCAAGATCCAGGTGACCGGCGGTTCCACATACATAATCTCCCTGCCCAAGGACTGGGTCGACCAGATGGGGCTGAAGAGGGGCAGCGTCGTCAGCATCTCCCAGAAGGACGACATGACCCTGACCCTCTCGCCGAAGTCGACCGAGGCCGGCGACAAGATCAAGAGGGTGATAATCACCCCGAAAGACGAGGACACGCCTGAGAGCATAGTCAGAAGGGTCGTCTCCGCCTACCTCATAGGATACAACATCGTACAGCTCAAGTCAACCCACCAGAGGATAGACTCCGCCATCCGCTTCGCCGTCAAGGACTTCACGAGGAAGAAGCTCGTGGGCACCGAGATACTCTCTGACGTGCCCAACGAGCTCACCCTCCAGGTCCTCCTCAGCTACTCAGAGCTCTCGGTGAAGGACGCCCTCAGACGGATGAGCATCATCGCCGCCTCGATGCACAGGGACGCGATAGCCGCCCTCATGACGGACAGCCCGCGCCTGGCCAGAGAGATCATAAGCATGGACGACGAGGTAGACCGCTTCAGCTTCTACATCATAAGGCTGCTGAAGAGCGCCGTGATGGACGGCCACATCCTAAAGGAGAGCGGCCTCAACTCCCCCAGGGAGTGCCTCGGCTACCGCCTGATAATCAAGTCCATCGAGAGGATGGCCGACCACGCGGTCAACATAGCCGAGAACAGGCTCACCCTCACGATGCAGCCGATAAATGAAGACATCGTCGCGGAGCTCAACAGGATCAGCGGCTCGGCCCTCAAGGTCTTCGAGGACGCCCTCGAGGCGCTCTTCGACTTCAACTACGCTGAGGCGGACAAGGTGATGGAGTCCGCGGAGGAGACCCGGGGAATGGAGGCCGAGGTGATCCACAGGATCATAAAGCTCGCCAGCCCAGGGGAGGTCCCCGCTCTGAGGCTGATAGTCGAGAGCATTATGCGCACCGCGGAGTACGGCTCAGACATAGCCGAGATGGTCCTGAACATGACCGTGAAGGACGCGGTCACAGAGGCGTAGAGCCCAAATCATTTTTAAGCCCAGAGTCGACCGAGATTAGTCGCTCAGGGATCGTGGTCTAGCTTGGTCTAAGATACGCGGCTCGGGCCCGCGTGGTCCCCGGTTCAAATCCGGGCGGTCCCACCACCTCAAAACCGTTATACAGCCTTCACACCTACATCAATACGATTGTCATGATCTGGCTACCTGAAGAAGATAAGAAGCTCATCAAGCAGATGGAGGGCGAGGTCTCAAAGCAGATCCTGCAGGAGAACTTCGACGACCTGATGCGTTACCCGCCCCTCCACTCCGGCAGCCCTCAGGAGGAGCAGGCGATCCAGTGCCTCAGGGGGAAGCTCGAGGAGTACGGCTTAGAACCCAAGGTCCTCCGCTACGAGGCCTATATCACGGACCCAAAATACGCCAGGCTCACCGTGACGGCACCCCAGCACATGGAGGTCCAGACCACCCCGTACAGGCAGGCGGGCTCGACGACGCCCGACGGCTTCGACGCCGACGTCGTCTACGTGCCGCCGGACATGCTCGGCTACGCCGAGTGCAGGGACAAGGTAGTCCTCTGCGAGCAGAAGGCCGGCGGCGACTGGATGGGGATACAGGGGAAGCTTCTCATCAAACTCCAAGATATGGGGGTGAAGGGGCTCATAGTCATCGAGCAGGACGATTACATGCCGACGGTCTGCCACCAGCGCGCAGACTTCAGCGTCTCGGGCAACCCGACCTCAGACAACGTCCACATGATACCCACGATCCCCGCCATCCTACACGTCTCCAACAGGGACGGCGCCAAGCTGAGGAAGCTCGCACAGCAAGGAGGCATGAAGGTTCATGTGGTCTCGGTCGCCGAGACGAGCTGGAAGACGCTCCCCCTCCTCGTCGCCGAGATCAAGGGCAAGATCGAGCCCGAGAAGTTCGTCCTAGTCAATGGACACGTCGACACCCCGCCCTTCAGCCAGGGCGCCACCGACAACATCTCAGGCAACACAGCTATCATCGAGGTCGCACGCATCCTGAACAAGCACAGGGACAAGCTCAGGCGGAGCGTCAGGATCGCGTTCTGGACCGGCCACGAGATAGGCAAGTACGCAGGCTCTACCTGGTACAACGATGCCTTCTGGCACGACCTCAGGTACAACTGTGTGGCCAGCTACAACGTCGACTCCCCGGGCGTCGACGGCGCCACGACGGTCAGGGAGGCACCCGTCAGCGAGGTGCTGGACGCCGTCCTCGACAGCGTAAAGGACGCGACCGGCATCACGGTGGAACACTTCCGCTGGCCTACGAGGGCTGGGGACGGCAGCTTCTGGGGCACGGGTCTCCCCCACGTCGGCGTCACCACGAGCCGCCCGAAGGAGACCTACGACCCCCACGTCAACTACTCAGGCGGCGGATGGTGGTGGCACACGCCGTACGAGACCTACGACAAGATGGACGCAAACATCCTAGCCACGGACGTCAAGATCGAGCTCAACTACATCATGAGGCTGGCGAACTGCCCTGTCCTGCCCTTCAACTTCGCCCCGTACGCCGGACACATGGTCAAGCTCCTCGAGGAGATGCAGATGAAGGCCGAGAAGGTGAAGGGCTACTTCAACCTCTACCCGGTCATCGACAGGGCGAAGGGGTTCAAGGACCTCTCGGAGAGGCTCGAGGCCGCGACGGCGAAGGTTCGGAAGCGGGGGTCTGCCGAGAAGATTGAGAAGCTGAATATGTGCCTCATGTGGGTCGGCAGGTACGTGAATCCCGTCGCCCACTCAGACGCCGGCATAAGTGAGCAGACGAGCATGGAGACCTTCGGCGCCCAGCCCTTCCCGAGGATCAGCGAGATGGTCGACCTCGCCAACATGACCCTTCACCAGTCTCCGGAGTTCAAGTTCCTGCTGACGAAGCTCGTCAGGGAACGGAACATGGTCGAGGACGCCTTCTACCAGGCGAACGAACTCATCAAGAAGACCTTGACAGATCTCGGCGAGGTACCCTAATCCCCCTTTCACCCTCGGAGGGCTGACAATCCCCGGAAACCCGCCTTTCAGGCTCGGCCTGATGGTAACCGAGCGATGCGACGCCAGCTGCGCCCACTGCTGGTTCAGCTGCGACCCCGTATCTGGGGCAGACATGACACGGCGAGAGGCCGAGGGATACATCGACGAGGCCTCGTCCATCCCCTCAATGGAGTGGGTCAGCTTCACCGGTGGCGAGCCTTTCCTGTTGCCCGAGCTCCTAAGTGCACTCGTACCCTACGCCGCTGACAGGGGGCTCAGGACTGAGTGCGTCACTAACTGCGCATGGGCGACGAGCAGGGAGAAGGCGGCTGAAGAGCTAGAGAAGCTGGCAGGGCTCGGCCTCGAGGTTTTGAATGTCAGCGCCGACGACTTCCACCAGGCCCAGATACCCTTCGAGGGGGTGAGAAGCTGCTACGACGCCGCCAAGGAGCTGGGTCTCAAGACCGTCATCATGTGCGCTACATCCCGTTCGAGCAGGCTCCGGCTCTCGGAAGTGGCAAGGCTCCTCGGGGGCGACGTCTACGTTCTTGGCGGTGATCGGCCCGAGCGTTTCTCAGCGATAGGCGTCGAGTCGGCCTTCACCCCAGTAGGGAGAGCGGCTTGTCTTCCAGTTGACGAGAGGCTAACAGGCGAATCGCCTATTGAGGGCCCATGCGAGGCCGTGCTCAGGGACATCGGTGTGAGGCCCCGAGGCGATGTGATGCCATGCTGCTCGGCGTCGTCGCGGCTAGAGGCCTTGAAGGTGGGCAACATCTCCGACGGGAGCCTCTCAAGGCTCCTCGAGGCCGCATGGGAGCAACCCGTCTTCAACGTCCTCGCCACTGAGGGGCCCATCGGCCTCAGAAAGGGCGAAGGCGCCAGAGATGGCTCATATGTCAATAAGTGCCACCTCTGCCACGAGCTACTGAAGCCCGGCTAAGAGGACACTAGCGCGGCTCAATCAGAGATCTGAGGAAGCCAACGTGGCCCAGGTACGTGCCGTCGAGGAGATAGACCTCGAAGTCGTCGACATCTATCGCCTCCCTCCTAAGGAGGGGGCCGAGGAGGCTCTGGGGGGTCTCAGAGTTCACGGGAAGGCCCCCCAAAATGTCGTTGAAGGTCGGCATGAGTATCATCTCGGGACTGTCGACGTCGACGCCGTACTGCTCCCTGAAGGCCTCGACGGGGTCGCCCTCGAAGCGGATCCCCTCCTGCTCAAGGTAAGCCTTCGTCAGCCTGGACGCATCACAGGTTCCCTTCATCCAAGCCCTCTGGGAGATCCTGATGCCCAGAGGCGTGTTCAACAGGACCGTCGGGTGGTTGTGGCCAGCCACTATCAGGTCGGCCTCCAAGAGCTTTGGCTTAGGCCAGGCGTGGCCGTGAAAGGCGGCTATCTTGTAGTCGTCGCCGATCAGGATACCCTTCGACGAGTGTATCTCTATCCCCTCTGGCACCAGATCCTGGATGTTCCCGTCGTGGTTCCCCCTCGTGACCTCGATCTTGCCGACCTCCTTCAGGAGGGCATCGAAGAATCGGGGGATCTCCCTCCTCTCCTGAAACGATGTTATGGGGACGCCATGCTTCACGTCGCCGAGCAGTACGAGCCTATCCGGCTTGTGCTTCTTAACCAGGTCAAGGAGCTCGCCGAGGACCCTCTCCGTCTGATACGGGATATTAACACCCATCTTCGCAAGCTCGTACTCAAGCCCCAAATGGAGGTCGGCCACGAAGAGGACCTTCTCCCCAACCTCAGCCAGAAGCGCGGGCCACGGCGTGAGCAGACGGATCAAGGAGGCTCGATCAGACCCTCCTCCGGCGGGATTTAAACCAGTTTCCCTCCGATACTGGTAAAGCCTCGTTCGACAATTCTCAGACAGGGTAGCCCCATGGCCTTTGAGGAGCGGAGGGTCCTCGAGAGG